>VFQN01001002.1_pt1 | contig 49983 bp, 47 predicted proteins | sample 3512371 | NCBI WGS metagenome assembly VFQN01 (sample SAMN10412370, study PRJNA504923) | tailings metagenome | isolation source: Replicate 2 from Balatoc abandoned mine | place: Philippines: Itogon, Benguet | collected 2017-08-28
GAGCATGCGACTGAAAATCGCAGTGTCGGTGGTTCGATCCCGCCCCTGGGCACCATCAGATTCAATGGCTTAGACTCATGCCGCTGGCCGGTTTTGACAGCCTTGCCAGCACGGTCGAGGCGCGGAATCTCTTGTTCACGCGTCGCAACCGCTGATTGGATCACTGCTGCGTTCGGAACAGATCTGAGAACGTGCAGTGCTGCCTGGCCAGCGTGATCAGGGCATCGATCAGAACGCTGTCGACGCTGGTCCGCTTCAACGCAACGTAGCGGATTTTTGGCAGGCTCTTGGTTGTCTTTATCGTCTGAAGCATGCCGCTTTCGATCAGCCATCTCAGGCAGGCATGCGGCAGGTAGCTGACGCCGAGGCCGGACGCCGTCAGGCCGATCAACGCGATAAGGCTGTTGCTGCGGATTGTGTGTGCTGGCGCAACGCCATGGTTGCGCAGCCAGTTTTCGTAAAGCAGACCGGTGCCTGATTTTTCCGCCTGCGTCAGCAATGTATATTTGTTGAGCTGCCGCAGAGGCAGCGGGCGATGCGCGTCAATCAGCCCTGGTTTTGCCATCCAGGCATTTTCGACGCTGGCAAGCTCCGTGCGGGTGATGCGTGCGTCGATGAACGCGTCCGGCACAACAATGATGTCGAGTTCTCCGGCAAGCAGCTTGTCACGGAGATTGACGCTCAGATCGACATCCGGCTCGACGGACAAGCCGGGATAGCGGTCGAGAATGGCGCCGATGTAACCCGGTAACCAGGTCAACGCGCTGAGTTCGGTCACGCCGATTCTCACCTGACGCGTGATCAGTTCGAGCCGCGAAAACCGCTCGACCGCTGAATCGCGATGTTCGAGCAACTCGCGCGCGAGCGTAAACATCTGCTCGCCGGCTTCCGTCAGCCAGGCGCCACGCCGCGTCCGGTCGAACAACGGGACCTTGAAAGCATTTTCCAGCTCCTGGATCCGCTTTGAGATTGCGGATTGCGTCGTGTGCAGGTGCCGCGCGGCCGCGGCGAAACCTCCAAGTTGCCGGATCCAGTACAGCGCCTCGATCTGCTTGAACGTCATCATGCGCGGTGTTCCGGTATGATCGAAAATAGCGATCATACGATATAACAAAAAATCGCTTTTCTTTCATGTTCAGAGACAGGACATTGGCTACGGAGAGAAACGCACAGAAACGTCACATGCAGCCTGCTTTCCGGATCAATCCCATGCCGCCAGCGGCGCCCGCTGCGGTTGTGGAGGCGTTGCGGGGCATCGTCACGTCGCATCTGTCTGATAATTTGCAGCGGTTCTCTGGTATTTGTGGTCTGTCGCGGCTGCATGATTCCGCCAAGATGGTCGGCACTGCCGTAACGGTTCGGACGCGACCCGGAGACAATCTCATCCTCTACAAGGCGCTCGCCATGATGACGCCCGGCTATGTGCTGGTCGTCGACGGGGCGCGTGATACGGTTAACGCGCTGGTTGGCGAATTGATGATGCTGTACGCACGCGAACGGGGCTGCGTGGGGTTCGTTATCGATGCGGCGGTCCGCGACCGTGCGGCATTTCGCGACGCCGATTTTCCCTGCTATGCGCGTGCGGTCTCCCACCGCGGTCCTTACAAGCATGGGCCGGGAGAAATAAACGTGCCCGTTACGGTCGGCGGACATGTGGTGATGCCGGGTGATATTGTGGTCGGCGATGAAGACGGCGTGGTCAGCTTTGCGCCCGCGGACGCGGAAGCGCTGATCGCCGCGGCGCTGCGGACGGCGGAGCACGAGCGCGCGATCAAGGCCGAGATCGCCAACGGCAAGCGCGAGCAAGCATGGCTGGAGCGGGTGCTCGCTCCACACGGAATGTCGATTGTTGACTGACGTCACAGAGAAAGAGTCGAGGGAACGCGTAATGTCTGATCGAAGCCGCCGCGCCCAAAAGTGGATCAACGAAGAGTTCTACAAGGTTCTCGACGTATTCGGCTTCCGCGCGGTGATGTTCGTGGAGTGGGGTTTTCGTCCGGCGGACGTTCGCCGCACCACTGAACGCATCAAGCTTCCCGGTATGGTGGTGAAGGAATGGGTGCGGACCGCGCAACAGGAGGAGGAACTGGCGCGCGAGGCCGAAGCGAAAGGCCATCGCGAAAGCGCAGCCGAGTTCTATTATCGCGCTGCGCTGTATTACGGTCCCGCCTGCGGCGTGACTCACGCGAATACGCCGCGCAAGTTCCAGCTCTATGAGCGGCTGGTTCACTGTTACACCAAGTTCACCGAGCTGTTCGATGAAGCGCCGGTCAAGCGGGTGGAGATCCCGTTTGAAAACGGAAAGACAATCCCGGGCATCCTGCAAACCGTGCCGGGTGTCGAGAAGGCGCCCTGTGTTCTGGTCGTCCCCGGCATGGACACGATCAAGGAATACATGCCGAGCCCCTATCACAATCACTTTCGCCGCCGTGGCATGGCGACCTTGACGATCGACGGCCCGGGGCAGGGCGAGAGCAACACGCGCGAAACATGGGTGACGCTCGACAATTTCGAGCGAGCCGGCGCTGCGTCCATCGACTTCCTTGAAAAGCAGCCCGGGATCGACGCGAGCCGCATCGGTACCTATGGATGGAGCATGGGGAGTTACTGGGCCCCGCGAATTGCCGCATACGACAAGCGGATCAAGGCGCTGGTCGGCGCGATGGGCGTCTATGGACAGAAGGATACGATTTTCAAGCACTCAAAGCCCGCGTACCGCACCAACTACATGTATATGTCTAATATCAAGGACGAGGACGAGTTCGACGAAATGGCGGCGCAGATGCTGCTGAGCCCGATCTCTGACAAGATCGAATGCCCGACGCTGCTCGTAATGGGTGAGTTCGACGAGCTGTGCCCGCTGGAGGATGGCGAAGCGTTGTTCGACGAGCTTTCCTGTCCGAAGGAGCTTTGGGTTTATGAAAATGAAACTCACACATTCGGCGGACGGTTGCCGGACTTCTATCTTCATGTCGCGGACTGGATGCGCGATGCACTGAACGGCAAGCTGCCGAAGGGTCACGCTAAGCGCGTGGATTTCGCGGCGCGATGATCACGGCTTGCAATCGATCAACAACAAATAGGCTATTGGGAGGTTAGATGACGATGTCTTCTGGAAATGTACGTAACTTGAGGATGTGGACGGTGGCTGCGGTCGCTGCGTTGTCCACGATGTTCGGCGGCCTCAGTGCGGCCTTCGCACAGGCCGACTATCCGTCCTCGCCGATCCGGCTGATCGTGCCGTTTCCGGCCGGGGACTCGATTGATGTCGTGGCGAGAGCGGTCGCCGAGCCGTGGTCCAAGGCGCTTGGGCAGCCGATCATCGTCGACAATCGGCCTGGCGCCGGCGGCATGATCGGAACGGAAGTGGGCGCGAAATCGGCTCCGGACGGCTACACTGTGTTGTTCGGCAATGTCGGCGGCCTGTCGATCCTGCCCGCGGTCAACCCGCGCATCCCGTACAATGTGGAGAAGGAGCTGACGCCGGTATCGGTTGTGGCGAATGTCCCGTTCCTTCTTCTGGTAAGCGGAAAGACGCCATTCAAATCGATGCAGGAGTTGATCGACTTCGCCAAGAAAAATCCTGGCAAGATCAATTTCGCGTCGACCGGCGTTGGGTCTGGCGTGCATCTGGCTGGCGAATTGTTTCGCTCGAAGGCCGGCGTCGATATCGTTCATGTGCCATACAAGGGCGTCAGCACCGCGCTCCCCGATCTTCTCACCGGCCGTGTCGAGATGGTTTTCTATCCGAACACCTTCACCGGTCAGATCAAGTCCGGCGAATTGCGTCCGCTCGCCATCGCCGCAGACAAGCGACTCGACGTTCTCCCCGACGTGAAAACAACGGCTGAACTCGGTTTGCCGGAGATGGTGTCCGGTTCATGGCACATGGTGCTCGTGCCGACGGGGACGCCGCAGCCGGTTATCGATAAATTGTCGGCGACGCTGATGGAGGTTCTCAAGGACCCCGCGCTTCAGGCGAAGCTCAAGGTCGTTGGTGCCCAGCCGGTGGGTAACACGCCCTCCGCTGCCAAAGCCTTCCTGGACGCAGACCTCGCGAAGTCCAAAGCGATCGCCAAGAACGCCAATATTTCGCTTCAATGAGCGCCCAGCCGATGATGCCAGTGGGAGATGCGGTGCCTTTTGCAAAGCCGCCGCATCTCGATGTCCGCCGTCCGCGCCTCAAGTTGCCGAAGGGTGCATGCGACAGCCACGCGCATGTCTGCGGCCCGCTGGATCGCTATCCAGCATTTGCTGACCGGATCTATTCGCCGCCGGCTGAGGCGACGCTGGACAATTACCGCGCGATGCTCGCCGCTGTTGGTTTGCAGCGCGCGGTTCTCGTGCAGCCGAGCTTCTACGCCGACGACAACAGCGCGGTACTTGATGCGCTCAAGGCCATGAAACAGGATGCCCGCGGTGTGGTCGTGCTCGGGGACAACGTGCCATCGGCCGAACTCGAGGCGCTGCACAGCGCAGGTGTGCGGGGCGTCCGCTTCAACATTGTCGACGTCAAGACCGACAAGGGCGTGTTGCCAATGGAGCGCCTTCGTCATGTTGCAGAGCGGATCGCGCCATTCGGCTGGCATGTCGAGATGCTGATGCATGTCAACGAATTCCCGAACATGGATCAGGAATTCGCGGATTTCCCGACTGAAATCGTGGTCGGACATCTGGGATACGTGCCGGCGCGGCTTGGCACCGGCGATACCGGGTTTCAGGCGCTGACGAGGCTGATGCGGGACGGCAAGGCATGGGCGAAGCTGACCGGACCGTACCGCATCTCGGACCGCGATATGCCGCATTCCGACGTGACCGCATTTGCCCACGCGCTCGTCGATGCGGCGCCAGGGCAGTTGGTGTGGGGATCGGACTGGCCGCATGTAAAGGTCTCATGGTCGATTCCGATGCCGAATGATGGCGACATCGTCGATCTGCTCGAGACATGGGTTCCGGACGAGCGCACCCGCACTCGGATTCTGGTCGACAACCCGGCCCGTCTCTACGGCTTCGTCTGACCGCATAGTCTGGAGTTTGTGATGTCAACGCTGCTCGACCGCTCGTCCATGATCACGCGAATGCGCGACGCGCTGAAGCTGGATCCTGCGAAAACCGTGGTGCTGACAATCGATTGTCAGCGCGGCAATCTTGACCCGCAAATGGCGTCGCTGCCGGTGCCGGCGGATCAGTGTAGCCGGGTCATCGATGGAACGAACCGTCTGGTGAGCCTGGCGCGCGCGAACGGCATCGGCGTCGTTCACATGACCACGGCCTTCGAAGCGAGCCTGCTTGGCACTCATCCGTTCGAGCGTGCGATGCTCGAACTGAAGGAGTCGTTCTCTCCAGGCAGGACCAGCGACTTCAAGCGGCACAAGAGCCCGGGTTCGGAAGAGGCCGCATTCGTCGATGGTCTCGACGTGCAACCAACGGATCTCGTGATCGACAGCAAACGCACATTCGACAGTTTCGAAGGGACGCCGCTGGACCGGCTGCTTCGTTCCATGGGGAAGGACACCTTGCTGATTGCAGGCTGCAACACCAATACATGCGTGCTGTCGACCACCTTCGGCGCCTATAATCGCGGTTATCGCGCGGTGGTTATTTCCGGCTGTGTCGCTTCGGCCTATGGCGACGATCTGCACGCCTTTGCGCTCTCGAACATCCAGCGTCGCCTCGGCTGGGTGCTCGATCTCGACGAACTCGAGGCCAAGATCGTCGCCTGACCGATCGATAGGAATCAGAAATGTCATCTCCCGGCACCTGGGCTCAGACTTTCCCCGGAAACATGGTCTGGTCGAATGCGACGCTCATTACGAAGGGCATGGCGCAGTACAATGCGGTGGCAATGGCCGAAATCGACGAGGTCTGTGAACGGCTGAGATTGCGTCAGGACGAGCCCGACGCGTGGCGGCAGGAATGGTGCGCCATGGGGGCGAAGATCGAGGGCTACGGCGATGAAGCCGAGGCCGCCGGTCATATCCTGACGGCAGGCAATTTCTTCCTGCGGGCGGGGATGTACTGGTTCACCGGCGAGCGCTTCGTCGAACCGGGCGAGCAGAAGCGCGCGATCGGCCAGAAGGCGCTGGACCTGCAGCAGAAGGGGCTGCTGATCCGCTATCCGAATATCGAGCGCGTCGAGGTGCCCTACGAAGGCAAATCGCTGCCGGCGCTGTTCATGAAGGCGCCTGGCGTCACCGGACCGCGACCGACCATCGTCGTGTTCGATGGCATGGATAACTGCAAGGAGATGAGCATCCTGTTTGCCGGGCTGGAGTTTGCCCGTCGAGGCTGGAATACGCTCTCGATCGATGGACCTGGTCAGGGGGAATCGCTCCGGCTGCGAGGGCTATCCGCGCGGCACGACTACGAGGTGGCCGGTACCGCGGCCTACGACTATCTCGCCGCGCGTCCGGACGTAGATCGCGAGCGCATGGTGGTGATGGGTTATTCGTTCGGCGGCTATTACGCTGGCCGCATCGCCGCGATGGAAAAGCGGTTCGCGCTCGGTGTCGCATTCGCAGCGCTGCACTGGGACCTCGCCGGATGGCAGGCGGAGATCAAACGGAGGCAGGACGCCGATCCGAAATCGACCGCGCAGTCCACGTTCCATTTCCGTTGGGTGATGGGCAAGGATTCGGCGGATGAGGCCATCGAGAAGGCGAAGGCGTTCTCGCTTGCCGGCGTGGTCGACAAGATCACCAAGCCGTTCCTGATCGTTCACGCCGAAGAGGACAAGGTCGTCCCATCAGCGTCGGCGCGGAAATTGTTCGAGGCCATTCCATCGTCCAGCAAGCATCTGAAGATGTTCACCCGCGAAACCGGCAGTGCGTATCATTGCCAGATGGACAACCGGCAACTCGGCGTCGACTACATTTCCGACTGGATCTCGGATAACCTGCCTGCGTGAGCGAGCGGATCCCGATGGACCAGATTACTCTGCGTGTGAACGGAGTCGATCACACGGTGGAGGCCGCGCCGAACGCGCCGCTGCTGTACATCCTTCGCAACGATCTCAAGATGAAAGGCGCGAAGTTCGGCTGCGGCCTCGGGCTATGCGGCGCCTGCACGGTGATGATCGATGGCCATAAGGCTCTGTCGTGCGACACGCCGATCTGGGCCGCGATCGGAAAGGACATCACCACGATCGAAGGCATCCCGGCCGATGGCCTGCCGCACGTGGTCCAGCGCGCCTTCATTTCCGAACAGGCGGCCCAGTGCGGCTATTGCACCAGCGGCATGATCATGGCTGCGGTCGCATTGCTTCGCGATAATCCGCAGCCGACCCGAGACGACATCTGCACAGCCATGGCGCGCAATCTCTGCCGCTGCGGCGCACACCAGCGCATCATCCGCGCCATACAGCGCGCCGCGCAGGAAGCGCAGGCATGAACCCAGCCGCCTTCGCGCTTCCGTCGGGCCTGAAAATAAATCCGCGGCTCGCGACCTGGGTGCGCTTCAACGCGGACAATTCCGTGACCGTCGCGACCGGAAAGGTCGAGATCGGACAGGGCATCGTGACCGCCATGGCCCAGATTGCCGCTGAGGAACTCGATGTCGATGTCGCTCGGATCTGTATGGTCGCCGGTGACACGGCGACCGGGCCGGACGAAGGCATCACATCCGGTAGCCGTTCGATCAGTGAAGGAGGCATGGCCTTGCGGCGAGCCTGCGCCGAAGTCCGGCATATCCTGCTCGCCGCCGCGGCCTCGCGTCTGGGCTGCGCGCCAGCGGAGCTTGACGTGCGGGATGGCAGCTTTGTCAGGGCAGGGCGGCTGGAGTCGCTGACCTATTGGGATCTGCCGCACGCCGCGTTGCTCGATGTCAACGCGACCGGGCGGGTGATGTCTAAACTCGCCACTCATCACGTGATCGTCGGGCGTGACGTGCCGCGCCTCGACCTGCCGGACAAAGTGATGGGCCGCCCCCGTTTCCTGCAGGATATCGAACTGCCAGGCATGTTGTTTGGTCGCGTCGTCCGCCCGGCATCGGGCGAGGCCCGTCTCTTGTCGTTCGATGCGGCATCGGTGCGCGCCATGCCCGGCGTGATCGCGGTCGTCGAGGATGGATCTTTCATCGGCGTGATCGCCGAGCGCGAAGAGCAGGCAGTTGCCGCTCGCGCAGCGGCGCTGGCGTCGGCGCGGTGGGAATCCGTATCGCTCCCCACGGATGATGGCGATGTCTCACGCTGGCTGACGGAGCAGCCGACGGTGGACAAGGTCGTGGTGGACTGGCGCGATGAGGCAGCGGCGGGCCGCGGTGTGCGTTCGTTCGCAGCGCGTTACACGAAGCCCTATCTGGTGCATGGGGCGATCGGTCCATCCTGCGCGCTGGCACGGGTGGCTGACGGAACCCACGAGGTCTGGTCGCATAGCCAGAGTGTCTTTCCGCTGCGCCGCGAGCTTGCGCTGGTTCTTCAGATCCCACAGGAACGGGTGCTCGTTCATCACGCCGAGGGGTCTGGATGCTACGGCCACAACGGCGCCGACGATGTGGCGCTCGATGCGGTCCTGTTGTCGCGCGCCGTGGGCGGTCGTCCGGTACAGGTCCAGTGGATGCGCGACGACGAATTCGCCTGGGAGCCCTATGGCCCGGCAATGGTGGTCGATATTCACGCGAAACTCGATGCCGATGGCGCAATCGTGCAATGGGAGCTGGATGGTTGGAGCAACGGGCACCTGTCACGTCCTGGCGTCGCCGGTGATGTCGGACGAGCGTCCTCGCTGATAGCGGCGTGGCATCTTGCCGATCCGGTGCCACGCGCTCCGCAGATCGACCCGCCAATGGGCGCTCATGGTGTCGAGCATGGCGGCATGTCCCGCAACGGTGTCTCGACCATCTATGAGTTTTCGAACCAGAAAGTGGTCGGGCATTTGGTCGAAGACGTCCTCCTGCGGGCGTCGTCACTCCGCGCCATTGGCGCCTACGCAAATATCTTCGCGATCGAATCGTTCATGGATGAACTGGCGATGGAGGCCGGAATCGATCCGCTCGATTTCCGCCTGCGCCACCTTAAGGATCCGCGCGCAAGGGCGGTCCTGGAGCTGGCGGCCGAACGCGCGGGTTGGGAGCGGGGAGCCGAAAGCGACGGCACCGGAGGGCGCGGAATTGCTTGCGCCCGCTATAGTAATCACCTCGGCTATTTCGCTTTGGTGGTTGAAGTCGATGTCGATCCCGACTTGCGCGTCAAGCGCGTCGTCGCGGCTGTCGATGTTGGCCAGATCGTCAACCCTGACGGCGTGATCAACCAGACCGAAGGGGGCATCATCCAGGCCATCAGCTGGACTCTCAAGGAGCAGATGCGCTTCCGTCGGGACGGCGAGCGGAGCCTCAACTGGGAAGACTATCCGATACTCGATTTCACGGAAGTCCCGGAGATCGAAGTCCATCTGATCTCGAAGCCGGAGGAAGAACCCCTGGGAGCCGGTGAGATGACGATGGGTCCCACGGCCGCTGCGATTGCCAACGCGATCAGCCATGCCCTGGGCGTCCGTATCAGGGATCTCCCTATCAATCGTGAGAAAATTCTCGCGGCATAGGATCTATGCGGCCGACCGTCTCAGGTTACCGAGACGGTTGAGCGCGCTTACGCTTTGTGCGCGCCGCCTGGGGGCTCGTCGATGAGGTCTCATCGATGCCTGGTGCCTGCTCCGAGCGAACCGATGGCAATAGCATCTCGCACACATTCTCGACCAGCCGTTCGATATCGCGAAGATCGTTAAGTCTGCGATTGATGACAAAGCCGTCATAGGCCATCAGAAACAGATGCGACAGCAGGTCGTAGTCCACGGCCCGGCCGGGCTGCGCCGGCACCGCGCTTTCCAGCATCAGCCGCAATCTCTGCTCCGTCCATGCCAGAAGTGGAGACGGCTTCTCTTCACCAGGGTCCGCGGACGCGAGCGCTTCCATCAGGCTATTTGCGAGTCCGATGTTGTCCATCGGAATATCCCGCCATACGCCGAGCAGAATCGTCCGGAGCTTTTCCCGAGGCTCATCGAGCTTGCGCACACTGGCCTCAAGGCGCCAGATGCATTCCTTCTGCCACGGTTCCACCACCGCATAGAGCAAGTGCAGTTTCGATGGATAATAGGAGTAAAGGCTGCTGACGCCGGTGCCGGCCCGCTGAGCGATGTCGAGAAGGGTCGTGCGATGATAGCCGCGTTCCGAGAACAGGTCGCGGGCCGCATCCAGGATCGCGTTGCGAACGGTTTCCTTTTTGACCTGAACCAAAGTCTATCCGTCGAAATCAAATTGGTATTGTCATCGGCGAATGAACGCCATCGCAATTCAGCAAGGCAACCCGCTTGCGGCGAATGCGAAACGATCCACCGTCACGGGCAATATGGTGGACCTGCCGTCCGGTGTAAATGCGCTGCCTCTCGCCCTGGATCTCGGTGCAGAGGAATGCGGCGGCGACCTCAAACTCTTGCGCGTCATCGTCAGCGCGCAAAACCTCGATGTTGCTGACCATATGGATGGTCCGCGGCATGGGCGTGAGCACGAGCGCACGCGCCTCAAGGAGCCGCTGCACACGAATTGCGAGGATCGCATGATCCTCATAGATGATCGAAGCGACGTTCAGTGGATCGGTCTGTCCCGGCTTGCTCGGTATCCAATAAATGCCTTGCGGCGCATATAGATCAAGCCAGGATTCGAATTCGCCTTCGTCAAGCAGGCGCGCTTCCTTGAGGACGAATAGTTCAATCTCGCGCATGGTCTCGTAGGAGAGCATTATGCGGCCTCGGCGGTCATGTGCTTCACCCAGGCCTTGAACTGTACGCGCATCGGCATTTCGCTCGCGGCACCCGAGACGCTGCCGTCCGGACCGGTGTTGTCACTATCCAGCCCACGCGAGAAATCGATCCAGGGGCCGGTTTCGGTCGCAAGGCCGCGCTGGCAGCGCTCCAGCATCTCGACGTCGTCGGAAAAGATCATTGAGGCAGGCGAGCCGATCGTGGTGAGGAAGCGCACAGCGCGGTGAAACATTTCGTCCGGTGCGCCCTTGAGCCGGAAACAATGCACACGCACCAGCGTACGGTTGACCGATAGCGGGATGGTGACGCGCATTTGCTGGTACTGCGCGTTGATGATCAGGTTCGGATAGATGATGTTGTTGAACCGGTTCATGCCGATCACCTGGGCGACGCGCTCCTCGCCCAGTCTCTCGGTAAGTCGCCGCCGGTATTCGACCGCAACCGGATCTTCGCTCTGCCGCGACAGCACCCCGCTGTCGTAAAACGCCGTCATATAGGTGTGGCCGGCATCCAGACCCTTGAGCTGGATGCCTTCCCATTCCTTGAAGCCGAAGCCGTTGGCGAGCAGCATCTCGCGGGTCTGATCCTGGTCGAGGATCGAGGCGTTGGCTGGCGCACGGCGTGCCGGCATGACTGACGATGCATGCACAAAGGTTGGATGAAAAATGTCGGCGGCATTCTCCAGATGCAGCTTCCAGTTTCCACTGTATTCCAGCGAGAAGCTCGAATCGGCAATCTCCACTTCGCCATCGGGCGCGCGGTCGACGAGATTGTCGATCACGTCGGTCATCGGCCCGAGATGGTCGGTCAGCGGCGGCGGATTATCTGAAAGGTTGGCGAATACGAAGCCGCGATAGCTCTGCACATTGGCGACGCGCTGCATGTGGTTCGCCGGATCGGCGATGTCGAAATCGGCCGGATAGCTCTTCGGATGCGGAACCGAGGCGAGCGCACCGTCCGGCCGGAACACCCATGCATGATAAGGACAGCTGAAGGCACGATTGGAGCCTTGATCGACCATGCAGAGCCGCGCCCCCCGGTGCGGGCAGCGATTGTGCAAGACGTAGATGTTACCGTCGTGGTGCCGCGTCACCAGCACTTCGTATTTGGAGAGTCGGGTGCGGATAAAGTCGCCGGGCTTCTTCAACTGGCTCTCGTGCGCGACGTAGATCCAGAGGCGGCCAAAGATGCGGCTCTGCTCGAGCGCGAAGATCTCCGGATCGGAATAGGCGCGGCGGTGCACATGGTCAGGCCGCACAAGCTCACGGATGTCGTCTGCAGAGATCGGAAAATCGACGCCCTTCGGTTCGTCAACGATCTGGTTCATGCCTTCGGTCCCTGTATGCTTCCCAATCGGTCTCCGACCCCGGCCCGGATCAAACACGAATATAATTCGTTTTTGAGATGGGCGCTACTGTCATCGTCGCCGGTCGCTTGCTTCAAATTATTGCAGTGCGTCCGGGAAGATTTCGGCGAAGACCGGCGAGGCTTCGAGTCCAGTTCCTGGAGCGTCGGGCAAGGTCGCCCGTCCGTCCGTCACTGAAATGGCTGACGTCAGTTTACCGAACAGACGATCCTCGTCGATCGCGGTTTCCGCACTGCCCAGGCCCAGCCCCGCAACCACGTTAAGTGCAAGCAGATGCCCTGCATGGGGCGCGCATTGTGTACGGGCCCAGCCGTGTTCGGCCATGGTATCGAGGATGCGCCGGTATTCCACGATCCCGTAGCTCAGCGATACGTCGAATTGGAGGACGTCGCGGTCAGGCCGGAGGCCGCCATAGCGCAAGAGATTGCGCGCATCGTCGACCGAGAACAGATTTTCGCCGGTCGCGATCGGCAAGGGGAAACGTTCAGCCAGTTCGCGATGCAGATCGTAATCCAGTGGATGCACAGGCTCTTCGATCCAGGCAAGCGGGAAATCCGAAAGCGTCTCGGCATAGGCCGAAGCTGTCTCGCGCGTAAACGTTCCGTTACCATCAACCGCAAGCGCCATGCCCGGCTCGATCACGTTGAGCACCGCTTCAATGCGGCGCACGTCGTTCGAGAGCGGAATCCCGCCAATCTTGATTTTGAAGCGGCGATGCCCGCGCGCGATGGCGCGGCGGATATCATCCTGCAACTGCCTCACGTCATCGTCCGCGCGGTAGTGACCGCCGCTGGCATAAATATTGACGCGGTTCTCCGCGGGGCGTCCTTCGCGCTGGGCCAGATAGGCCCATAATGGCAGGCCTTTCTGCTTTGCAACAAGGTCGAACACCGCGGCGTCGATTAGTCCGACCGCGCCCGGGCGCTCCCCGTGGCCGCCGGGCTTTTCGTCGCGCATAACGGTTGTCCAGACCTTGTCCGGATCGATGCCGCCATCGCCATCCGCGTAGTCGTCGGGATCAGCCGCCACCAAGCGCGGAATGAAGCGCTCGCGCAACAATCCGCCATGTCCGTAGCGGCCAACAGAATCAAACGCGCGGCCGATGAGCGGCTTTCCATTAATGGCCGCGTCGGTGACGACTTCAAGCGCACTCGCCGTCATCGCATCGAAGCTGATGCTGGCGTTGCGGCTTGCGGCCGATAACGGAACCGTCCGCTCCTTCACCGCAACGATGCGCATCGCAAGTTAGGCCTGCCGCCAATCGTGCTGGGCGACGTCGAAAACGATACCGTTGACGTCCTTGAACTTCTTTTCCGCATCGACGCCGGGATAGCTCGGCAACTGCATGAAAAACTCGCCGCCAAGCTCCTTGATCTTGTCGGCGGTCTTGGTTTCGTCCTCGACGACAAAGCCAATGTGATGCAGCCCGGCCCAGTCGGGTCCGCCCTTGCCGCCCTTGGTGCCTTCCGGGAAATGCAGGAGCGTCAGGTTCATCACGCCGTCGGACAGCGAGATCGCATTGCCGATCGGGCTTTCAACCTGGCTTACGCGTTTGAGATCGAATACGCCTTCATAAAATGCGGCGGCTTTTTCCAGGTCGGGCACCTGGATAGCGACATGGCGAAGCTTGCCCATTCACGGTCTCCTGTGTGTCTGCGATGGTTTTTATTAAGTCCAAGGTTAGAGCATGAGTTTCGACTGCGCCAGTGCAAATCGAACGTAATTCGGTTTTGGGTCGGGCCCGATTCAGTGCCTGCTCTGACGGATCACGGTCAGCTGCGCTGCAGCATAACGGGCGCGCGGTGCAATGGGCATGCGGGTTAACCCAAGCGCGATTGGCGCCAGTTTGTCGGCGTTTTGGCTGCGCGGTGGCTTTGACCATGACCGTATCGGTGCGCCTCTGCCGATTTTTGCAGCGCAAACAAGTGCAGTTTGCTCGAAATGAAATCAGCGGACGGAGCCCAATCCGGCTTGACGATGTGCACATAACCGAACATCCTTCGGTTATGAAGTTGATCTAAATCAAAGGAGGGTGTCCATGCCTGCGATGAGCGATTGTCGCGCGCTGCCTGGCTTCGTGTCCGCAGGTGTCGCCGGAGCCGCCATGCTCCTTGCGATGCAGGGGGCCGTGCTGGCGCAAGAAACCACGCTGAAGGCCGCGGTCTTCGTGCCGCCGACCACGACATACGGCATACCGTTCAAGCGTTTCGTGGATCGTGTCAACGAAACTGGTAAAGGCGTTCTTCAGATACGCATTGTCGGTGGTCCGGAAGCCGTCCCCGCCAACAACCAGGCCGACGCGGTGAAGTCCGGCGTGCTGGACATCGCGTCGATCCCGCCGGCTTACTACAAGAGCAACATGGTCGAGGGTGATGCTCAGATCCTCTCGGATATGACAGTCGCCGAGCAGCGTGCCTCGGGCGCCTATGCGATGCTCAACAAGATCGCCAACGACCGCATGAATGCGGTCTATCTCACCACTTACGGCATGGGCGTGCCGTTCCACCTCTACTTGACGAAGGAAGCGCCGGTCACGAAGCCGGAAGACCTGAGCGGAATGCGCTTCCGCGGTCAGCCGAACTACAACGCGATCTTCAAGAAATACAACATTGCGAGCGCGAATATCGCGCCTCCTGAAGTCTTTACCGCGCTCGAGCGGGGTGTCGTGCAGGGTTACGGCTATCCGCTCTGGGGCATTGACGATTTCGGCTGGGCCAAGCTGACAAAGGTCCGTATCGACCCGGGCTTCTATAATGTTGTCGTCAATGTGCTGATGAACAAAGCCGCTTACGACAAGCTGACGCCGGCTCAACGCAAGGTGCTCGACGACGCGGTCGCCTGGTTCGAGCAGGACATTCTCGAATACACCGCACAGACCACCAAGGCCTCGCTCGAGGCAATGGAGAAGGGCGGGATCAAGACCGTCGATTTCGGTCCGGAATGGAAGAAGGTGGCGCTCGATCTTTATTGGGACGACCTGAAAAAGCTGAGCCCCGATTCTATAAGCAAGCTGCAACCGCTGCTCACCAAGAAGTAACAGGGTCCGGTGCTCTCATCCGTAGCGTTGCGATAGCATGCGCGCCATCTTCTGGCTCAATGGTCAGCTGGTGCGCATGCTGTGCGTTCTGGCCGTATTGCTGATCGCCGCCATGATGCTCGGCATCAGCGCCGAGGTGCTCATGCGCATCGCCGGGGGAGCTTCGATCCCTGGTCTGATCGAGCTTACGGAATACGCGCTTTTCGCCTCGACTTTCTTCGTCGCGCCATATCTTCTGCGGACCAATGAGCATATCCGCGTCGATCTCGTTATTGCGCGGCTCGATCCCGGCAAGGCACGCATTGTCGAATGCGGCGTGCTCGGCGTCATCATGGCAATTTCCGTGATAACCGGCGTGATCGCCACCGTTCTGCTGCTGCGCAGCTATCGTGAAGGCACGCTGGTCTTCAAGGATCTGATCTTTCCGCAATGGTGGCTTGACTGGATCATACCTCTCTCTTCGCTGGCGATGCTGCTGCAGGCGCTCGAATTACTGGTTGCGCTTGTCCGTAAGCCGCCGGGTGATGTGGTCCTGCCGGTAGAAGGTGTGCCGGGAATCCGGCCGGAGGAGATGCCGTGAGCTGGGTCTCCATTCTCGCGGTCATGTTTTCCGCCAAGGTCTTGCTGCTGCTGGCGGCGGTGCCGGTCGCCTTTGTGTTCTTCCTGATCAATATCGGTGGGTCATATCTGATTTTCGGTGGCATTCCCGGTCTCGAACAGATGGTCCGGAATGAACAAGTGTCGGTCGCGCAGTTTACGCTGGTGCCGATCCCGCTCTTTGTTTTGATGGGCGAAGTGTTGTTCCATACCGGCCTCGCGATGAAATCGGTCGACGCCGTCGACGCGGTCATCAAGCGCGTGCCGGGCCGGCTTGCGGTCGTAACTTTGGTTGCCGGTACGATCTTTTCCGCGATCTCCGGATCGACCATCGCCACCACAGCCATGCTCGGCTCGCTGCTGCTCCCGCAGATGCTGGCGCGAGGCTACGATCCGAAGACTGCCATGGGGCCGACCCTCGCGATCGGCGGCGTCGACATCCTCATCCCGCCGTCTGGCCTCGCGGTGCTGCTGGGAAGCCTTGGCGGTATCTCCATTACAGGACTTCTGGTCGGCGGCATCGTTCCTGGCCTGATCCTGGCCGCGCTTTTCATCGCCTATGTCGTACTGCGCTGCTGGATCAATCCGGAGCTCGCGCCGGTGTCTGACAACGAAGGCGTCCAGCTCGATCGACCCTGGCTGAATTTTGTCGTTACCGTTGCGCCGCTGATCCTCATCTTCGCCGTCGTGGTTGTGAGTATGACTCAGGGATGGGCGACACCGACCGAGTCCTCCGCGCTCGGCGCGCTTGGCACGATCATACTGGCAATCTGCTACCGAGCGCTGACGCCGCAGAATCTGTGGAAGTCGTTCCTTGGGACGGTGTCGATATCCGGGGCGCTTCTGTTCATAATTGTCGGTGCGACGACTTTCGCCCAGCTTCTCAGCTTCTCCGGTGCAACCGCTGGTCTCGTCGCACTGATCGAAGGCGCCCAGCTTACGCCAAACGTAGTGATGATCGGGATGCTGGGGATTCTCATCCTGCTGGGATTCTTTATCGATCAGACCAGCATCATGATGATCACCTTGCCCTTCTACATGCCTCTGTTACGCGCGATGGGCGTCGATCTCGTCTGGTTTGGGATTCTATATCTGCTCTGCATGCAGATTGGCCTTCTCACGCCGCCTTTCGGTTTGCTGCTGTTCGTGTTGAAGGGCGTGGCCCCGCCGCATATCACCATCGGTATGGTCTACCGCGCCGCGATCCCTTATGTGTGGCTGACGATGCTGATGATGGTGCTGATCTTCCTGTTCCCGCAGATCGTCACCAGCTTTGTGCCGGATTAGGCTAGGATCTCGATGAAGGCTCCGCGGTTTCTCTATCGACGGCCCGAGACGCTCGATGAGGCGCTGAGACTTCTCGCCGAGAATGCCGGCGAGGCGCAGGTGCTTGCCGGCGGACAGAGCCTGATGCCGACGCTGAACATGAGGCTCTCGTCGCCCGGGTTGCTGGTTGACATCAACCGGATCGCCGGGCTGCAGGGCATTGCGCTGCGGGGTGACGCCATTCATGTCGGAGCATTGGCGCGTCATCGCGAAGTGGCGGAGTCCGATCTTATCGCGAGGCGGGTACCGCTTGTGGCGTCGGCCATGACGCATGTTGCGCATATGGCCGTGCGAAACCGCGGCACGACCTGCGGCAGTCTTGCGTTGGCTGATCCGTCGGCTGAAATGCCTGCGGTTGCGGTGCTTCTGAACGCGACCATTCATCTTGCCAGTCGAGACGCGACGCGCGACGTTGCGGCCCGGAATTTCTTTCAGGGTCTGTACGCGACGGACCGCAGCGAAGACGAGATGATCGTAGGTGTCACTTTCCCCGGCGCGGCGGACGACCAGCGCTTTCATTTCCAGGAACTCAGCCGCCGGCATGGCGATTTCGCGATCGTCGGTATCGCTGTGAGCGGGCGGTCGCGCAACGGCCGCATTGAGGACATCGAGGCCGTGGTGTTCGGCTCGGAGCCGGCGCCGATGCTCTCATCGGCGACGGAATCGATGAGTATCGCGCCGGAGATGCCGGACTCTGTGCTGCAGGACATGGCCGAGGCTATCGCCGCGGACATGGATCCGATCAGCAATCATCAGGGGCGTCCGGAAACCAAGCGGCGTCAGGCAACAGAGCTGCTGCGCCGGGCGTTCGTCGAATTTCGCGCGAGCGCCAATGTCTGAGCCGGCTTATGAAACGCACGTCGTCGATTTCGTCCTCAACGGGGAGAGCGTTACGACCAGTGTCGATTCACGCATGCATCTCGGCGATGCTATCCGTCATGTGTTGAGCCGAACTGGAACGCATATCGGCTGCGAGCATGGAGTCTGCGGCGCCTGCAACGTGATCGTCGATGGCCGCTCGGTACGGAGTTGCCTCATGTTGGCGGTGCAGGCGGATGGATGTCGCGTTGAGACCGTCGAGGGCCTCACAGCCAGCGGTGTCATCGCCGACCTGCAGGAGGAGTTCGTCAGGCGCAACGCGTTGCAATGCGGCTATTGTACGCCGGGCATGCTGGCGACTGCGGCCGAGATGCTCGGCGGACCGATGCTCTCGCGCGACGCGATACGCGATGGATTGTCTGGAAATTACTGTCGTTGCACCGGCTATCAGGCGATCGTCGATGCTATCGAGTCCGTTATGATCCGCCGCGCGGAGATGACGGCGTGACCAAGGCAGACGGACTTGTCGGTGCACGGGTTGCGCGGCCTGAAGCGCGTCGTCTGGTCGAAGGGCGAGGTCGGTACACTGACGACATTTTCTCCAGTGCCGGTCATGTGGCCTTCCTCCGAAGTCCGCACGCCCATGCGGCAATCAAATCCATCGACATCGCGGCGGCGGCAGCCTTGCCTGGCGTCATCGCAGTCGTAACAGCGTCAGACCTTACGCCGGTGTGCAAGCCGTGGCAGACGCGACTTGCGGCCTTGCCGAACCATATTTCGCCACCGCAATTTCCACTCGCGCGCGATGAGGTGACTTGGCAAGGCGAGCCGGTTGCAGCGGTCGTCGCGGCCAGCCGCGCCGAAGCCGAGGATGCAATCGAACAGATCTCGATTGTGTGGGAGGAGTTGCCCGCTATCGGCTCGCCGGAGGCGTCAGCGCGTCCTCGGGCAGATGCGGTCAACACGGCGCTGCCGACAAATCTTGGTCTGGATCATAGTTTCTCCGCTGGGGATTTCGCAGCGGCCGTCGCCGCGGCCGATCTCGTCGTCGAACATGAGTTCGCGTTCGGCCGTCAGACCGGTGTTACGCTCGAGCCGCGCTGCATCCACGCGGATTACGACCCGCGCCTGAGGAAGCTGACGATCCATCATTCGCATCAGGTCCCAAACCAGATGCGCGATATTTTCGCGGCGCAGTTTAGTCTGCCGCTCGCGAATGTGCAGGTCGTTGCACCCGATGTCGGCGGCGCGTTCGGCATGAAGCTTGCGGCATATCCGGACGAGATGGCGGTCGCCGCGATCGCCGTACTGCTCGGCCGCCCGGTGAAATTTGTCGCGGACCGGCTCGAAAGCTTCGTCAGCGATGTCCATGCGCGTGAGATGAAAGTGAAGGCGCGCCTCGCCGTCGATGCCCAGGGCGCGATGCTGGCGATGGATGTATCGGTGCTGCACGGCATGGGGGCCTATTCGTCATATCCGCGCGGCAGTGTCGGCGAAGGTTTGCAGTCCGTTCACATGGCGGCGGCGCCATACCGGCTCGGCGCCTTCAATGGCAGGCTTCGCAGCTATTTCCAGAATAAAACGCCCAGCGGTGTCATCCGGGCTGTCGGCCAGCCGATCGCTTGCACCGTGACCGAGCAGCTCATCGATATGGCTGCGCGCGGGCTCGGCGTAGATCCGGCGCACATGCGTCGCCGCAACTATGCTGCGTCCGGCGAGAAACTATCGCGTAGTGCTGCCGGCATCGCGCTGACCGAATTGTCGCTCGATCGCTGCCATGACAAATTGCTGTCGCTGATGGATTACCAGGCGTTGCGTGCCGAACAGAAGGCGCTTCGCGACCGGGATATCTATCGCGGGATCGGCCTTGCAGCGTTCATCGAACAGACCGGTGTCGGCCCTCAGCTCTATGGTCCGCTCGATGTACGTGTATCCGCCCACGAGACCTGCCGGCTTTCGCTTGAACCGAATGGCGAAATCCGCTGCGCGACCAGCGTAACTGATCAGGGGCAGGGGACGTTGACGGGTTTGCGTCAGATCGTCGGGACTACGCTCGGCGTAGGAATTGACGCCGTTGATGTCATCGCTGCCGATACCACTGCGGCCCCCTTTGGCGGCGGGGCGTGGGCTTCGCGCGGCACCGCGCTGGGCGGCGAAGCCGCGCTTCGCGCCGCGCTTAAACTCCGCGCTAGCGCCCTCGCAATTGCGGGCTCCATGCTGCAGTCGCAGGCCGATGGTCTTCGGATCATAAACGGAATGATTGTAAACGCTGCCGGCCTTCCGCAGCTATCGCTCGCTGATGTCGCAGCCGCAGCGCATTTCAAGTCGCACACGATCCCGCTGGACGATCTCCCGCCACTGGATATCACCGAGCGCTACACTTCGCGCAACCTGCCTTACTTCGCATCCAACGGCGTGCAGGCCGCCCAAGTTGAAGTCGATGTCGGACTGGGAACGGTGAAATTGCTGAATTTCTGGGTGGTCGATGATTGCGGTACTGTCATCAACCCGCTGCTGGTCGATGAACAAATACGCGGCGGAGTAGTGCAGGGCATCGGCGCAGCGCTTTTCGAAGAATGCATCTATAACGAGAACGCTCAACTCGAGAACGGAACGCTGGCCGACTATCTTGTGCCGATGGCGGCCGAAATGCCGGACATCCAGGTCGCGCATGTCGAGACGCCGATTGGCGAAACGCAACTCGGTGCGCGTGGTGTCGGCGAAGCCGGAACGGTTGCGGCGGCGGCGGCTGTCTGGGGGGCGGTAAACGACGCGTTGTCTCCGTTTGGCGTCGCAGTTACGCAGCAGCCGATAACGCCTGAGCATATTCTCGATACGCTGGGCGAAGCGGCGCGTTATCTCGTCGCGCGATAGCGGGCCAGAATTTCGGCCTGAAAAGTGCCCGATCAACGGTTGCGGATCAATTGCCTCAGCCGTGCCGGCGAGACCGGATGCTCCGTCAGCCGGACGCCGAACGGTGACAGCGCATCGTCGATTGCGGCGATCACGCATGCCGCGGCCGGAATCGTGCCGCCCTCGCCGGCACCCTTGACGCCGATGGGGTTGATCGGCGACGGCGATTCCATGTGGAGGATCTCAATCGTCGGCATCTCCGGTGCGGTCGGCAGGAGATAATCGGCGTAGTTGACGGTAATAGGCTCGCCGTTCTCGTCGTGGATCATGCGTTCCAGCAGTGCATTGCCGACCCCGTGAACCACCCCGCCGCGCACCTGTCCGTCAACCAGAAGCGGGTTAATCAGCTTGCCGCAATCGTGCGCCACGACATAGCGCGTGATCCGGACGTGGCCGGTCTCGGCATCGACCTCGACCTCGCACAGATGCGTTCCGTTGGCGTAGGTCGAGCGTCGCGCCTCATGGAACGACGTTGCCGAAAGCCCCGGCTCCATGCCGGCCATCATCGGCATCCCGCTGATGCCGTCGAGACGCGCAGCGATCGTTGCGAGCGGCACCTTAAGGTTCGGGACGCCGGCCACGTGGACTGCGCCGTCTTCCAGAACAAGGTCGGCTTCGTCCGCTTCCAGCATTTCGCTTGCGACCTTCAGCGCCTTCTGGCGCACGGCGCTTGCCGCGAGATGCACCGACGATCCGGCCGTTACTGCCGTCCGGCTCGCGATCGCGCCAATTCCCAACGGGAAAGTGCCGGTATCGGCGGCTTCGACCGTGATGTCCTCGATCCTGACTCCGAGAATATCCGCGCAGATCTGCGAGAAGATGGTCGCATGCCCTTGGCCCTGACTGGCCGCACCGGTGTAGATGACCGCACGGCCGGTCGGCTGTACGCGTACGGTTGCGCCTTCAAACGGTGCGAGGCCGGTGTCTTCCACATAGCTTGCGATGCCGCGGCCGATATGGCGGCCTTGCTTCAGCGCCGCCGCCTTGCGCGTGGCAAAATCGTCGCCGGCATGCGTCAGCACCATATCGAGGCAGGCGAGATAGTCGCCGCTGTCATAGGTTATGGGCGAGCCGTCGCGCGCCTTGACGCCGGTCTGGTAGGGGAACTGTTCCTTGCGAATGAAACTGCGACGCCGCACCTCTTCGGGAGAGATACCGAGTTCGCGCGCGACGCGATCGGCCAGTCGCTCGAGCACGAAACAGGTGGTTGGCCGTCCGGCCCCGCGCACCGGCGTATTCGGCACCAGATTCGTGAACACCACGTCGAGCTTGATATCGATGCCCCGCAACGCGTAGGGACCGGGAAATGCCGCAAGCGACGTGACGGCCGCCACGAGACCGTAGGGGACATACGCGCCGTTGTCGTGAATGCAGCGTCCGCGTACCGCGAGGAGTGTCCCGTCTTTGTCCGCCGCGACTTCGACGTCCCAACTCTGGTCGCGCTGCTGGGTGGTCGACAGGAAATGTTCGGTCCGATCCTCGATCCATTTGACGGGTCGGCCGAGTGCCTGGACGGCGAGTGGAATTGCCGCCTCTTCGGGATAAAGCGAGCATTTCGGTCCAAACCCGCCGCCCACATCGGGCGCGATGACGCGCACCGTCCGTTCGTCACGCTGGAGCTGGGCCGCCACCAGCCGGCGCACCATGTGAGGCGCCTGGGTTGATGTCCATATCGTCAGATGATCGTTGACCGGATCCAGCGCGGCGACGACCGCCCGGCATTCCATGGAATGGCAGCCGCCGCGATGTGTGAGGAATGTTTCGCCGAAGACATGCGCGGCAGTTGCGAAAATATCGTCCACGGGACCGAACTGGGAATGCAGGCTCGCAACAAGATTGTCCTGCGCATCCACGTGGGCGAGTGGAGTATCGCCATCGAGCGCCTTCCGCCAATCGACGACAGCTGGCAGCACCTCGTAATCGACAACGACCTCAGCAGCCGCGTCCTCCGCGAGCGCGCGCGACTCTGCCACGACAACAGCGACGGGCACGCCGACATGGCAGACCTCGTCGGCCGCGAGGACAGGGTAATTGATCGGCTGCTTGACCAGATTGACCGGCACCATGTGTGGCAACGGCGCCTTTGCGGCGTCGCCGAAATCCGCGGCGGTGAACACGCCTGCGACGCCCGGCATCGTTCGGGCTTTCGCCGTGTCGATCTTGAGGATGCGCGCGTGTGCATGGATAGAGCGTACGAAGGCGGCGTGCAGCATGCCCGGCAGCTTGATGTCGTCGGTGTAGCGGCCGCGCCCGGTCAGAAGACGCTGGTCCTCGACCCGATGAACCTTTGCGCCGAAATAGCGAACACCCATCACGAGGCCTCGCGCAACGTGTCCGCTGCCTGCAGGGCGGCCTCGACGATGGTCTGATAGCCGGTGCAGCGGCAGAGATTGCCGGAGATCGCATCCCGGATCTGATGCTCGTCCGCGTCCGGCGATTCACGCAGAAACGCGGTCAACGTCATCAGCATTCCCGGCGTGCAGAAGCCACATTGCAGGCCGTGATTGCTGCGGAAGGCCTGCTGCAGCGGATGCAGTTTGCCATCGGCTCCCGCCAGACCTTCCACCGTGGTGATCTCGGCGCCGTCAGCCTGCGCAGCGAACATCAGGCACGAGCGAACGGGCTGCCCGTCGAGATGGACGGTACAGGTGCCGCAGGCACCGTGCTCGCAACCGACATGCGTCCCGGTCAATCCGAGATCATGACGGAGAAAATCCGCCAGATGCGTTCGCGCTTCGACCTCGCGTTCATAACGCGTTCCGTTGACCGTGAGATTGATGCGCAGCAGCCGCGACATGAACTCCCTCAGTTGCTCACGTTCGTAACCGCCGCAGCGCCGGGGCTCACGACCCGTGGCCGTGGCCGTCCGCCATCGGCGAGTGCAACGATGATGACAGCTTCATCGGGACGAGGCGCGCCCGGCACCATGATCGTAATGGTGTCGATCTGGTCGAAAGACCATGGATCGTCCTTGTGGCCGAGAGGAACATCGATCTCTGCGCCAGCCGCTCCGATCTTTGCGTTCGATGGGATCAGAGCCTTGCCGCCGCCGATTGCGGCGCGCATGGGCTTGCCCATTTGCGGGTGCAGGATGGCGGCGGCATGCTCGAGGTCGCCGCTGGTGCCGATGATCGCTGCCTTGCCGTAGCTGATTGCCGGGCCAGGGAGCAGCGTCAATGCCTCCTTGGTCAGCATATCGCCGAGTTGGGCGCCGAATGGCATAAGGCTGCTCACATCCTCCTGCGCGCGGCCCGCCAAGGGGTTAGCGATGAGTGCGCAGGCCGCGACACGCGTCACGGGGCGCGTCGCAGCAAGGCCACCTTCAGCGTGGATGACGTCACGTACGATCCAGAGCCGGCGCAAATCCATGGCTAACGCCCCAACAATCGCGGGAAATTCGAGTGGAAGATCGCGTCGCTCTGCTCCGGCGCCAGATTGTCTCGCACGAAGCTCACGGGATTCGGTTCTCCGAGCGGGAAGGGCGCGTCGCTGCCCAGGAAGAGATGCTCCAGCGGAACGACCGTGGTCGCGTATCTGAGCATGGCCGGCTCAAAGCAGATCGTATCGTAATAAAGCCGCGCCAGATAATCCCCGATCGGGGCTTTCAGCCCGGCGGCAATCTGCGGGTTGGTATCGACCTCGCGCTGCATGCGCGCCCGCAGCGCAAGGCTGAACGCGCCGGTATGCGCACAAATCAGCTTCAGGTCTGTCCAGCGATCCAGGAATCCGGAGCACACCATCTTGAGGATATTGATGGTGCTGTCGAACAGGTAGCCGGCGACGACCATCAACTCATAGTCGCGCATCCGCTCTTTCCCGGCGGGATCGGCGGGGTGCACGAAGAGCGGGACGTCAAGCTCGCGGGCGACGCGGAAGACCGGCTCGAATTGCGGATCGTTGAGATAAATACCACGGACATTCGACGCGATATGGCCGCCCGCAAATCCGAAATCGCGGACACAGCGCTTCAATTCGATCGCGGCTGCCTCGGGGTCCTGCATCGGCAGAAAGGCCCATGCGCCGAAGCTGTTGGCGTCTCCCTCGATCGCGGACGCGAGCGCGTCATTGAAGCGACGTGCCATCTCAACAGCGATTGCTGCGTCGAGATTGTAGTTGATGAAAGGTGTGGCCAGCGACAGGATGGCCCGTTCGACGCCCTGCTCGGCCATCATCGCGCGCTGGCTCGGGAGGTCGAAGAAGGTCTTGTTCAAACCGAAATGGATGCCGCGGACGTCGAGGTCGATAGCGTCCCCTTCGGTCCGTTTGACCTTGATCGCGAAGTCGTCCTTGTCGCGCATGTAGCGGAAGAAATCGTCCGGGACGAAATGGCGGTGGATATCCGTGATCATTTTACAAACCCAAATACGCGACCTTCAGCCGCTCATCCTTGAGAAGGTCTTCGCCTTTTCCGTCCATCACGACCCGACCGTTCTCGATGACATAGGCCCAATCGACCGTTCTCAGAACGTGTTGGACATTCTGCTCGACGATCATGATCGTCATGCCGGTCTTGCGCAGATTGCCGATCAGATCGAACAGCAGCTTGACGTAGATCGGAGCCAGGCCTTCGGTCGGCTCGTCCAGCAGCAGCACTTTGGGTTTTGCCATCAATGCGCGGCCGATGGCGAGCATCTGCTGCTCGCCGCCGCTGAGAGAATTGGCGATCTGCTTACGGCGTTCCGACAGGACCGGAAGAAGCTCGAACACTTCCTCCATCGTTCGCTTCGCCTCGGGCCGCACATTGGGTGCGTAACCACCCAGTTCGAGATTTTCGAGGACGTTCATCAGCGGAAAAAGTCTGCGCCGCTCCGGCACGAGGATGAGGCCGCGCGAAATCCGCTCGTAAGCGGCGAGCTGATCGACGGGCGCTCCGTGCACAAGGATGCTGCCGGTATAGGTCGTTCTCAGCCCCGCCAGCGTGAACATGAGCGTGCTCTTGCCCGCGGCGTTCGCGCCGACCAGACCGACAATCTTGCCTGTCGGCACCACCAGGTTGATGCCGTGCAGCACCTGGACGGCGCCGTAGGACGCGTCGAGATTCTTGACTTCAAGCAAGGACCATCTCCTCTCCGAGATAGGCCTTGATCACGGCAGGATCCTTGGCGATGTCCGCGGGTCGGCCGTTCGCGATCAGTTCGCCGCGGTTGAGTACAAGAATGCGAGTTGCCGTCTTCATGATCGCGTAGAGAACATGCTCGACCCAGATGACGGTAATGCCGCGGGCGGGCAACTCGGCGACCAGTCGCGTCATGCTGCCGACTTCCGAGGGTGTGAGGCCCGCCATGATCTCGTCGAACAGGACGATCTTCGGCTTCATCGCGAGCGCGCGCGCGACCTCGAGCCGCTTCAGCAGTCCGACCGTCAACGTATTGACCGGCGCGGAGATATAATCGGACAGCCCGACGTCATCGAGCGTTGCCTCGGCCAGTGCTCTCGCATCGCGCAGCGCGGGAGCTTTCTGAAACGCCGACAGCATGACATTCTCGACGACTGATAATTGCCGGTACGGCTTCGGGATCTGGAAAGTCCGGGCGATTCCCATGCGGGCGGTGTGATACGCCTTCCAACCGGCAATGTTCCGGCCTCCGAACAGCACCTCCCCGGAGGTCGGCGGGAATGCGCCGGCGATCAGGTTGTACATCGTGCTCTTGCCGGCACCGTTGGGCCCTATCAGGCCGAGCAACTCACCTTCTTCGACCGTGAAGGATACGTTTTTGACGGCCCAGAGCGCGCCGAAAGCGCGGCTGACGTCGCGGACTTCGAGAATCGCCGTCACCGCCCCGTGCTCCGTCCGAGTCGCGCCAGTGCGCCGGCGATTCCGCCTGGAAAATAAAGCATCACGACGATCAGGCCCGCACTGTAGATGACAAGGTGCAGACCGGCCGCCGAATTGCCGAGATAGGCTCGCAACAGTTCGGACAGCGGCGTGATCAGAAAGGATCCAAGAACCGGACCGATCGCCGTACCGAGCCCCCCCACCGCTGCGAGCAGTGCCACATGGAACGACAGCTCCGGCGAGATCAGGAATGTCGGGTCAAGATACAGGAAGTATTGCGCGAACAACGACCCGCCGATGCCGGTCAGTGCCGCGCTCAATGCCATGGCGGCGACGCGCACGAGCAGCGGATTGATGCCTGCGGCTCCGGCCGCATCCTCATCGTCACGGACTGCGAAGAGATAATATCCGTACCGGGATGCTTCCAGAAACTTCGTAAGTGCATACACGAACACAAGATAAGCGAGCATCAGCCACGCATAGGTCGCCTTCGACCCGAAGACCATGTTCGCCAGATCCGGTACGGGCATGATCGAGAGCCCCTCCGGACCGCCGGTGAGCGCGGACCAGTTCAGCGCGATGATGCGAACGACTTCAGCAGCAGCCAGCGTAGACAGAATGAAGAACGGGCCTCGCAGGCGCGCACAGATCAAAGCGAGAATGGCCGCGCAAATCGCGGATACGATCCCGCCGACCCACAGGCCGATCCAGGGAGAAAGATTGAAATTCAGCAGCAGGATGGTCGATGTGTAAGCGCCGATTCCGAAAAACGCCGCGTGTCCGAACGAGATCATTCCGGCATAGCCGCCTGCGATGTTCCAGGCGGATGCGAGGCCCGCCCAGAGAAATGCGAGCACGACGATGTCGAGAAAGCTGGTCGGGATGTTGGCCAGTGCGAGCGCAATGCAACCCGCGAGCAGCACGAGTTCAAAGATCGAAAGCCGACCTCGTTCGGGAAAGGTCGCAAGCCATGACTGGCGCTTTGTACGTTGAAGGTCAGTGGCGGACATTGCAGGTCTCAATCATTCATGCCGAGCGTGGCTGCACCCTTTTGTCCGAGCAGCCCGTTCGGACGGAAGATCATGACCAGCAGGAACAGCACGAAGAAAAAGAGCTGACCGAAGGCGGGCGCGATGTAATAGCTGCTGAGCGATTGCACGACGCCGATGCAGATGCCGCCAAGCAAGGCACCTTCGATGCTTCCCATCCCGCCCAGAACCACGATCACGAAGGCGATCAGGACGAAGTTCAGCCCGACGGTGGGAAATACCGAGAACAGCGGCATCATGATGCAGGCGGCCAGTCCGACAAGCGCCGACCCCGCGGCGAACGTGACCAGAAAAATGCGCGGGACCGGAATTCCCATGAGCATGGCCGCTTCGCCATCCTGCACCGTGGCGCGGATCGCCTTGCCGAGATAGGTCGATCGGATGACCCATTGCAGCCCGATGGTGCAAAGGATGGTCACGGCGAAGCCGATCAGAAGTTCAGCGCGGAATAGCAGCGGGCCAATCGCGATCGAGCGTCCGAAGACCGGAGGCACGTCCCACAGATCAGCGGTCATGATCATCAGCGCGACATTCTGCATGAAGATCGACAGACCCATGGTCACGAAGACGACGACCAGATGTGGCTTGTCGAGAGCCGGGCTCACCAGCAGGCGGTAGATCAATCCGCCAAAAAGAAACATCGCGGGCACGACGGCCAGGATCGCGATGTATGAATTGAGCCCAAGCACCGTGGTGATCGCCCAGGCGCCGTACATCGCGAGCATCAGAAATTCGCCGTGAGCAAAATTCACGACGCGAAGCACGCCAAAGATGAGTGTCAGGCCCATGCTCATCAGAGCGTAGACGCCGCCGATCAAAATTCCGGAAGCTACAAGCTGCGCAAGTGTGGTCATCGGCCGTGTCTGAAAGTCATTGCCGGCCGGCACGGGCTGGTCGCCCGTGCCGGAATTTCGCTGTTGTCTACTGACGCTTGTCCCAGCCAGGCAGCGGCACCATGCTCGGCGGCTGCGTCGCAAGCTTCGCCGGGAAGACCTGCTCGTTGCCGTCCTTGGTCCATTGCCACACGCCGATGGATGCCTTGAGATTCTGGCCGGCGTCCTTGGGATCGTCCGGCCAGTCGAAATTTGTAAACTTGATGCCGCTGCCGTTTACGAGCGTTCCTTCCGGAAGATCGAGCTTCAGCGCGATCTCACGCAATTCGGCGGGTTCGAACGTTTTCGCCTTCGGCAGCACCTCGGTAAACAGCGCCCAGATGGCCGAGAAGCCGGCCGAGGCGTGGCCCGCGGGCGCACGCTTCATCTTGTCTTCGTAGCGGCGGAAAAACTCCTCGGCGACCTTGCGCGTCTCCGGCGTAAGCACCGCGGGGTTCACCTTCGGCGGAAAGTCCGCGACAAAGATGCCATTGACGGAATTTCCGATCGAGTTGCGCAGGTCGGGGGAGGAGTAACCCGCGCTGACGCCGATGAAGGCCGCCACATTCAGCTCGAGTTCCTTGGCCTTGCGCTGGAAGAGGATTGCGTCGTTCGGAAACGAGATCGCGATCAGGACATCCGGCTTCACATCCTTCAGTTTCTGCACGATCGGCGTCATGTCGGTTGCGAACTGATCGTATCCCTCGTCGTAAACCAGCTTGATGTTCTTCGAACCGGTATAGGCTCGGATGCCGTCACCGACGGATTTGCCGAAGGCGCGGTTCTCCCAGAGGAGTGCGATCCGCAAGTCGCCGACCGGCTTGTTCAGGCGCTTGACAAGGTCTTCGATGACGAAATCGACCGCGGCCTGACCATATTTGCGCGCAGGTGCTCCCACCTGAAACGTGTGTTTGAAGCCGCGCCGCGTGATGATCTCCGCAGCTCCGGTGGTCTCCCAATGGAAGACGCCGTGACGTTCGGCAGCCTGGCTGACAGCGATGGCCAACGGAGACGCGAACGAACCGGTCGTGATCTTGATGCCGTCCTTCGTGATCAACCGCTCGGTCTCGCTGATCGCGGCATTGGGATTGGTCGCGTCACCGAGCAAGAACTCGATCTTGCGGCCGTTCACGCCACCGCGCTCGTTGATCATGTCACGAGCGATCTGCATCGCTTCCCAGTTTTCCAGACCGTTCTTCGCAAACGGACCGGTGACGGGAAGCAAAACGCCGATGCGGATAGGAGCCTGGGCCGATGCAGAAAAGCCGCTGAATGGCAAAGCGGCCAATGCTGCTATTGCGAGTAATGATCGCAACTTCAATCTCATGAAAATCTCCCATGTGAGCCAGAGCTAGGCAGCCGCTCAAAACCGTAGCACAGTAAAAACATACAGCAATTGCATTGTCGCTATCGGAAATATACGATTATTGAATGGCGATGATTATTCGTCGGATAGCCACGCCCAAGAGTCAGGCAGACATGGGTCAGCCAGAATGGATTTGCGTAAGGCGCAGTATTTTTTCGCAGTTCTCGAGCATCGCAACCTCAGCAAAGCCGCGCATGCGCTGCGTGTTTCGCAGCCCACGCTGACCCGTCAGATGCAGGCCCTGGAGCACGAGTTCGACATGCCGCTGTTCATACGGCATGGCCGCGGAATGCAACCGACCGAAGCCGGCAAACGCCTGCACGAGGGGCTTATCGGCCTGGAGCGGCAATTGCGCGCACTGAAGGGCGACATCGTCGCCGCGGCGACTGAGCCGAGCGGCGAGATAGCGATCGGTATTCCGCCGTCGCCGCGCACCTTGTTCGCGGTGCCGTTGATCCGGCGCTTTTCGCAGGAGAACCCGCGCGTCACCTTGCGCGTGCTGGAAGAGACCAGCGGCGAACTGCGCGATCTTGTCGCATCGGGCGTTCTCGATCTCGCCATCACCAATTTTCACGAGCCGATGCGCGATATTTCGGGCGAGCCACTGGGGCGAGAGCAGATGTATCTGGTTGGCCCGGTATCCGCGAAACTGTCGCTGAAATCCGAAGTGGCGGTGGAGGCGATTGCGGACAAACCGTTGATCCTGACGACGCGGCCGAACAGCCTTCGGCTCACTGTCGAGGCGGCGCTCGGCCGGCTCGGCAAGAAGCCCGCTGTCCGTGTAGAGGCGAACGCTCTGCCGTTGATGACGGACCTTGTGACCGCCGGGATGGGCTTCACGATCCTTCCGTTCTGCGGCATCAGGGCGGCGCTCAAGAACAAGTCTGTCAGCGCGAGCCCTATCTCGGGCTTTTATATCACTTGGCTGTTGGCGAAGACGCGATCGCGACCGCTCAGTCTTGCCGTCGAGCGCTTCTGCGACCTGCTGCATCAGATCGCGAACGAGCAGATCGAGGCCAAGGTATGGAGCAGGCCGGCGTAGAGCGCGTCACGCGGGTCCGCATGTATCAAGCGCGCGCCGGACAACAACACGCGCAATGTCTCTGCGATACGCGGCGTCGCCCTGCAGGTCCTCGAGCGGGTCCACACTATCGGCGACCTTGTCCGCGACGGCAGCGAACAAGGATGCCGAAGGCGCGCTCCCTTCCAGCATGGCTTCGGCATCGAGAATCCGGCGGGGGTTGCTTTCGATGCCGCCGATACCAAGCCGGGCGCCTGCGATGCGGTCGCCCTGCAGTTCCCAGCCGCACAGCGCCATGCCGATCGCATAATCGCCGGCCCTGCGGCTAAACTCATAGAAGCCGAACTGTTGTTCGCCCGGCGGCAGTGGAATCTGAACCTCGGTGAGGATTTCGTCCGGCAACAGCGCGGTGCTGAGCAGGCCTTCGAAGAATGTGCCGGCGGGGATCGGCCGGGTTCCGCGCACACTCGTCGCAACAAGCGTCGCCTCGAGCGTCACCGCGGCAAGGCACCATTCCGAAGCCGGATCGGCATGCGCGAGACTGCCGCAGAACGTGCCGCGGCTCCGCACCGGATAATGGGCAATGTGACCGGCAATTTTCGACAAAATGGCAGGCAGGGGACCCTGCGCGAACGGCGTCGTGAACGCGGCATGCCGCACGGCCGCGCCAATCTTTAACAAGCCGTCAGCGATCTGGAGGCGCTGCAATTCCCCGATGCGGTTGATATCGACCAGATGCCTTGGACTTGCGAGGCGGAACGCCATGGCCGGCACGAGGCTTTGACCTCCCGCCAGAACCCGTGCGTCGTCGTCGGCCAGCGACGCCAGCAGCGCGACCGCGTCCGCGAGGGCGGTCGGCGCATGATATTCGAAGGCGGGTACTTTCATTGAGCGGCTGCGTCCCGATCACTTCCGGTACATTGCGATCATGTCGAGCTCGATGCGGGCGCCCGGCGTAGAGAGCTGATTGACGCATACGGTGGTGCTGGCCGGTGTCCAGTCGCCGAAATATTCCGACAGCACCTCCACCATGCCGTCCATATCGCGCATATCCGTCAGGTACTTGGTGACCTTGATGACATCCGTCCAGGTCAGTCCCTGGTGATCGAGGATACCCTTGACATTCTCCATCGCCAGGCGGGTCTGGTCCTTGATCCCGACAGGATGATTGTGCTCCTGCAATTCATGCGGGTGCTTGTGATACAGCGGGGACGGCGTTGCGCCGGATATAAAGAGCATGTCTCCTGGCGACTCGATCCGGATGGCCGGGGCGTAAGGCATGTCATGCTTGCGTGAGGGGTTGGTCTGAATCTCACCGATTGATGGGTTGGTCGGCGATGTCTGAAAGGCAGGTCCCCGAACGCTCATAATCCCGCAGCTCCGAACTCATTGGATGTCTTGACCGGCCCGGATTTTGGCGGGCGCGCCGATAGACTGTCGCATGGCGCTGGGATTGGCAACTGCCCCGGCCAGAGCTATGCGCGCATGTCCTCGCGGGCCGCTTTGTCGCCGCGCAGGCACATCATGTCTCTCGAGACGATCTCTTCCGAAAATGAATTGAAGGTATTCACCGCGTACATCGCGAGCCGGGATTCCTCACGCTCGCCGCGCGCCATCGCATGCATGATGGCGCGGCTCAGCGTGGCGTTGGCGATCGACAGGTTCTCCGCGCAGAGCCGGCCGCTGGTCAGGAAAAGCCTGTAAGCTTTTTCGAGTGCGCGTTGCATCCGGTCGCAGTCGGCCTCATCGAAGACCATGATTCCTCCTGGTGCTGGATGACCGGCGGCCAACGAGCCACCATTCGAGAGCAATGAAGGTGCTGACGCCGAGGATGGCGCCTATCAGCATTTGGATCATGGAATGTCCCCAGACAGATGATCGCTAACCTGCGCGACCGCGTCGCGTTGGAACGCCAACACCAGACATGGATGCCAAGGAGATCAACGTGTACGCGTGGACAGGATAATCGGCACGCGACGGATAAGTGATCATGATTGCGAGCCCCCACCCGAATCCCTTGTCCCTATTTGGGGCACGCAATGAGGCGGTGATGTGACGCGATGCGCGCCGGATTACCGGCCGCGGTGCGATGATGCGTCGCGAGTCGAAATATTTTCCACGAACCAGGTGTGCAGATGCGTGATGCCGCTATCGCGGCGTGCGACACCGACGTCGCGCATAATATTGTCGTCGTACGCGAACTTATAAATGTGCGTGCGCTGCAGCGCTTTCGCGGGGAGTGCGAGCCGGTGACCAGTCTTGCGGCGCATCGCCAAGAATTACGAAGGACGAGCCGTCTTCGGTGACCCAGCAGTGGCAAATGCCGTAGCGGCTGCGGTTGGTATCGTCGTCGAACCAACTGAACATGTCGGCTGCATCGCGCAGATACGAGTAACGGGTGACGCGAACGCGCCCGTCTGCGAAACCGAGATAAAGGTTACTGTTCATGCGCGTCAAAAGAGCACGACTTCCGTTAAGCGAGCGTTAACTGCGTCATTCTTCATGCAAACGAATCGCCCGCGCAAAGTCAGGCGGATTGCGTCACGCCGCCCGGACGACGCGCGACGTCCACGCCGCCATCGTGTCCAGTATTTCGTCAAGCACATCGCTGTCCCGCCGCCCGCTCCGGGCCGGGACATGAAAGGAGTGGTCGGCCTCTGCAACGAGATGCAGTGTGGCGCGCGGCTTTAGTGACGTAACCAGCGGTTCGATGAGCGTGACCTCGGCGAGTGCGTCCCGGGTGCCTTGCAGGAACAGCATCGGCACGTCGATCTTGGCAAGATGATCGCCGCGGTCGACAGCAGGCTTACCGGCCGGATGCAGTGGAAAGCCGAAGAAGCATAAGCCCCGCACGCCCGGTAGTGGATTCAATGCTTGTGCCTGAGACGTCATCCGCCCGCCGAAGGATTTTCCGCCGGCGACCAAGGGTAACGAGGGCAGGTGTGTGGCGGCTGCAGCGACAGCCGCACGAACCGTGGCATGTGCGACGGCTGGCGAGTCCGGCCGCTTGCTTCCGCGTTCCATGTAGGGAAACTGATAGCGGAGCGTGGCAATGTCCCGCGTTGCCAATCCGTCAGCCACCGCCTGCATGAATGTGTGGTTCATGCCGGCGCCCGCCCCATGCGCGAAGACGTAGGCTGCCGCTGACCCCGCCGGCTCGGTCAGGAGCGCGGAGACTGTGCCGTGTCCAGCAACGTCGATTGTAAGATCGGTTTCTTTTGTCATCACTTCAGAGCTCGTCTCGGCGAGGCGGGCGCAAGCGCGTTGCCCCTAGTCCGATATTGGCTTTGTCACGGATTGTCCTGCCTTTGATCATCGTGGCTAACATCAAAGACCGCCGCTTGAACTCGCACCCTCTGTCCGATATCAATAGATGAAATTGTATTCCGAATAACGGAATGGCGCGCCGGAGTTGCGAGTCCTCATTGGCACGCACCGGCCAAGGGCAGGAACGCATCATGGTCGATGCATTGATCTACGACTCTCTGCGCACGCCGCGCGGCTCCGGCCGCGCAACTGGCAGTCTTCATACTCTGTCGCCCATTGATCTTGGCGCGACAGTGCTGAAGGCGCTCGACGAACGCACCGGCTGCACCCGCGCAACCATCGACGATATCGTTTTCGGATGCGGCGATCCGGTGGACGACCAGGGCGCCGACATCGCGCGTTCGTCCCTTCTGCGCGCAGGGTTCGACGATCGGATTTCCGGTTCGGTGGTCAGCCGCTTCTGCTCATCCGGCCTCGATGCCGCCAATGTCGCGGCGGCCCGCGTGATGGCCGGGCAGGCGGACTGCATGATTGCGGGTGGCGTCGAGATGATGTCGCTCATCGCAATGGGCGGCACCGGCGGACCTTGGGGCAGCGACGCGGAGTTCAACACCATCACCAATTTTACCCCGCTGGGGGTGGCGGCCGATCTGGTGGCGACGCTCGACGGCCATAGCCGCGAGGATGTCGATGCCTTTGCCGTGGAATCGCAAAAGCGGGCGGCGCGCGCCTGGGACGAGGGCCGCTTCGCGCGCTCTGTTGTTTCTGTCGCCGATTTCAACGGTACGCCGTGCCTGTCACGCGACGAACATATGCGTCCCGGCACCGACATGGCGACGCTCGGCAAGCTCAAGCCAGCATTCGAGACGATGGCTGTGAAGGGTGGCTTCGGCGACATCGTGCGGCACCGCTATCCGCAGGTGAATCGTCTCAATCACGTTCACACCGCAGGTAATTCGTCGGGCGTTGTGGACGGCGCGGCAGCGATGCTGATCGGATCGCCGGCGCTTGGCAAGGAACTCGGTCTGACTCCGCGGGCGCGGTTCGTCAGCTTCGCGACGGTCGGATGCGAGCCGTGCCTGATGCTGACTGCGCCGGGCGAGGCCGCACGCAAGGCGGTAGCGCGGGCAGGGCTGACGCTCGATGACGTCGACCTGTTCGAGGTGAACGAGGCGTTTGCCTCGGTGGTGCTGCATTTCATGGAAGAGACCGGCGTGTCGCACGACCGCGTCAATGTAAACGGCGGCGCGATTGCTATGGGGCATCCCATCGGAGCGACCGGCAACATCCTGATCGGAACGCTGGTCGACGAACTGGAGCGGACTGGTGCGAAGCGCGGCGTTGCCACCCTCTGCGTCGGTCTCGGCATGGGTGTCGCTACGCTGATCGAACGCGTCTGAAAGAGAACAAGACCATGATCCGGCAAGACAGTCTCGGCGATGGCATCACCCTTCTCGTGTTCGATAGCCCGGGGCCGGTGAATACGCTTGGCGCGCAGGACAATGTCGAGTTCGCAGCGTTGATCGACCGCCTGCTCGCGGACGAATCCGTGAAAGGCATCGTGCTGACGTCCGAGAAACGCGATTTCCTCGCCGGCGGCGATCTGGATCAACTACGCCGCGTGCAGACGCCAGCCGATGCGATCGCCATCGTGACGCCGTTTCTCAAGGCGCTCCGCAAACTCGAGACCGGCGGAAAGCCGGTGGTCGCGGCGCTCAATGGCACAGCGCTTGGCGGCGGATTCGAACTGGCGCTCGCCTGCCATCGCCGGATTGCGGCGGATGTCCCGTCAGCGCGCTTCGGGCTGCCCGAAGTCACGCTCGGACTGATGCCGGGCGGCGGCGGTACGCAGCGTTTGCCGCGGCTGATCGGCATCGCAGCGGCCGCGCCACTTTTGCTCGAAGGGAAGCGGCTGAAGCCCGCCGAGGCGCTCAAGGCCGGCATGATTGATGCTGTGGTCCCGCCGGAAAAGCTCCGCGAAGAGGCCAAGGCCTGGGCTCTGGCCAACCCCAATGCGGTGCAGCCGTGGGACGTGAAAGGCTTCAAGCTGCCAGGCTTCGCGCCGCAATCGGCCGAGGGCCGGATGTTCTTCATGGGAAGCTGGACGCGTCTGCACAAGCGCAGCGCGACCTGCGATCTCGCGAGCGAAGCCATCCTGCAGGTGCTGCATCACGGCCTTGAGCGCGGTCTCGATGCCGGTATCGCGATCGAAACCCGCTACTTCGCACGGCTGGCGGCGTCGCCCGACGCCAAGGCGAAGATCCGCACCCTGTTCGTCGGAACGACCGATGCGAAGGCGATGAAGATGCGGCCGAAGGACGTGCCGGTGTCAAAGCCTGCGCGGGTTGCGGTGATCGGCGGCGGTGTCATGGGGCGCGGTATCGCCTATGTGGCGGCACAGGCCGGAATGCAGGTCGATCTGATCGACGTATCGGACGAAATGGCTGGCAAGAGCCGCGATGCGATCGCAAAGAGTGCCGAGCGCGACGGCGAGCGCGGTCGGCTGCGCGGCGGATCAGCTGCCGACGTAAGCGGGCGCATTCGCGGGACGGCATCCTATGACGGTCTCGCGGAGGCCGATATCGTTGTCGAGGCCGTGTTCGAGCGTGCCGATCTCAAACGCGACGTCCTGAAGCGTGCCGCTGCGATGGTGCGCCCCGGCACGCCGATCGCGAGCAACACGTCGAGCATTCCGATTACTGAACTTGCGGCAGCAATCACCGATCAGACCGCGATGCTGGGGCTGCATTTCTTCTCGCCAGTCGAGCGCATGCCGCTGGTGGAGGTGATCCGCACGGCGCAGACATCCGACGCGACGCTGGCGCGCGCGCTGGATTTTCTCAAGGCGATCGACAAGACGCCGGTTGTGGTGCGTGACGGGCTTGGCTTCTTCACCAGCCGGATTGTCACCACCTATTCCAGCGAAACAATGAACCTGCTGGCGGAAGGTGTATCGCCGCAGCTCATTGACAATGCCGCGACCAATGCAGGCTTCTCGATTGGACCCGCATCGTTGTGCGACATGGTCACAATGCCGCTGCTCAAGGATATTTTCGCCTCGATGCGCGGCGATGGTCAACGCATCGCCGACCGGGGCAGCGTCGCGCGCGAGACCGTCGGCAAGCTTGCGGATGCGGGACGCGTCGGCAAGGTCAAGGGTAACGGCATCTATACTTACAAGGACGACAACCGCGACCCGTGGGATGGGCTCTCCGCCTGCCTGGGCAGCAAGCCGTCACCGCTTGACGAAGACACCGTCCGCGAGCGTCTCCTCTACGTGCAGTCGCTCGAAGCGATCCGCTCGCTGGAAGATGGTACGGTCATGCGCCCAATCGATGGCGATCTGGCCTCCGTGCTCGGCTGGGGCTACCCGGCCCATCTCGGCGGCGTGTTCTCCTACGTCGATCGCGTCGGTGCGGCTGAGTTTGCCAAGCGCGCGAAGGATTATGCGGCCCGCTTCGGCGGACGTTTTGAGCCGCCTGCCTTGCTGCTCGATATGGCGAATGACAATCGCAAATTTCACGATCTATAGACGGACGCACCGCGTTCGCCGGACGGCATGCACAGAATGGAGATGTTGCGATGAAAGCCATGGTGATGGGCGGACTGGGACTGTCCAATCTGGCGCTGCGCGAAGTGGCGGACCCCAAGCCCGGCCCCGGGCAGGTGCTGGTGCGCATGCGCGCCGCTTCGCTGAACTTCCGCGACCTGCTGACGCTGGACGGCAAATACGGTGGAATGCAGAAGCGCGAAGACCTGATCCTGCTTTCCGACGGCGCTGGTGAGATTGCCGAAGTCGGCGCCGGCGTGAGGGAATGGAAGACTGGCGATCGCGTGGTCGGTTGCTTCTTCCCGTTCTGGCAGGATGGCGAACCGCAGGATTATCTGCTGCGCGATGCGCCGGGCGGCCTCGCCGACGGCGTTGCTTCCCAGTACCGCGTATTTAATGCCGACGCGATTCTTCCGATCCCGGCCAATCTCTCCTTCGCCGAGGCTGCGACCTTGCCCTGCGCCGCGCTGACGGCGTGGAGCGCGGTTCGGGTCGCGCACAGGACCGGACCCGAGCATGTCGTGCTGACGCAAGGGACCGGTGGCGTCTCGCTGTTCGCGCTGCAATTCGCGAAGGCGGCCGGCGCCACCGTGATTGCGACGTCGTCGAGCGAAGCCAAGCTGCAGCGGCTGCGCGCGCTGGGCGCCGATCACGTCATCAATTACAAGGACGATGCGGAATGGGGCAAGACCGCGCGCAAGCTCACAAATGGCCGCGGCGTGGATCTGGTGGTTGAGGTCGGCGGCGCCGGCACCATCAAGCAATCGATTCGCGCGACAAAGCTCGGCGGAACGATCCCGCTGATCGGCGTCGTCGCCGGGCCGTCGCTTGATTTCCCGCTGCCGCTGGTCACCATGAATATGCTGCATGTCGTCGGCGTGGCGCTCGGCAACCGGAGGCAATTCTCGGATATGCTGCGCGCGATCGGACATCATGCCATCAAGCCGGTCATCGACCGGACCTTCCCGCTCGAACAGCTGCCGGAGGCGCTGACCTGGCTGCAGGGCGGCAATCATGTCGGCAAGGTCTGCATCGAAATCGCATGACAACGGCGGAGCCATGACCGCGCAGAACCCGGATCGTCTTCGTATCCGCTCGTTCCTGGACGATCCGGTGACACCGCTGGCGTTCGACTCTTCGCCGCTGCTTGCGGCGCTCGGCACTTCAATCCTTGCGGCGAGTACCGGGCGCATCACGCTGCGCTTTGAACCAAGCCAATTGTTTCTTCAGGGCGCGGGGGTCGTGCAAGGCGGCGCGGTTTCGGCCATGCTCGATTACGCGACAGCGGCGGCGATCATGACCGCTCTTGATGATCACATCCATTTCGCGACCGCCAGTCTGACCGTTTGCTACCTTGCGGCGGTAAAGCCCGGGCCATTGATTGCCGAAGGCGAGGTCGATCGGCTGGGGCGGCGCAACGGCTTCGCGCAGGCCCGCCTGCGAGCCGAAGGCAGCGATTCCCTTCTGGCGACTGCGTCGTCGGTCCTGACCATTCTGCGAGATTAGGGAACGGCGAGAGGCATCATGGGCCGCATCGTCGCAGACATCGCTGATGGGGTGGCCGTTCTGACGATCTCGGCGCCGCCCATGAATGCGCTCGATCGCGCGATGCGGGCCGAGCTTGCCTCGCAACTCGATGGGCTTCGGCGCAACGATGCGGTTCGCGCCATCATGCTGCGCGGCGACGGGCCGAAAGCGTTCTGCGCGGGCTTCGATATCAAGGAGCTCACCGCGAGCCTCGGCGATAGTGGTGAGTCCGCGGCACAGCTTGAGAGCGACGCCGGACTGTTCGATGCGCTTGCCCATTATCCGAAGCCGACGCTCGCGGTTGTCGATGGCGTTGCTCTGGGCGGCGGACTGGAGCTTGCCGTGTGTTGCGATTTCATCATCGCGAGCGATCGGGCGCGCTTCGGTCTCCCTGAGATCAAGCTCGGCGCAATCCCCGCGGCTGGGGGTACGCTGCGGGTTACGCGACTGATTGGACCGCTCCGTGCACGTGAAATGATCCTCCTAGGCGATCCTGTCGATGCCAGGACCGCGCTGAACTGGGGCCTCATCACGCGGGTCACGTCGCCAGATATCCTTGCGCAGGAATGCGCGAACTTTGCGCGCCGGGTCGCCACGTCTCCGGCGCGTGCGATGCAATATGCCAAGCTCGCGATCGAGGCGGCAATGGATCGCGAGGAAGAGCGCGCATTGCGGGTCGGGCGCGACCACGCAGCGCGACTATCAGCGACTGAGGATCTTGCGGAGGGCGTTCGCTCATTTCTTGAGCGGCGCAGTCCTCAATTCAGCGATCGCATCGATCACGAAGAATGATGTCGCGGTGAGTTTGCATTGACGCCGCAGGTGGCGGCGTTAGACTCCACTGTAAGGAAAGACGTTCCGATAAACGGAACGGTGCTCGACTTGCGGAAAGCAAGCGACCACACAAAAGGGAGGATTTGATGGGACACATCACCCGCTTTGTTCAGGCACTCGTTTGCATTGGTATCGCCGGGAGTGTTGCGACTGCTGCGCTCGCAGAAACACCGAAGCGCGGCGGCGTTTTGAGACACGTCATCGAAGGCGAGCCGACGACCTTCGATTGTCATTCCGCGGCGACGTCATTCGCACTTCAGGTTCTGGCGCCGCATTATTCGACGCTGCTGAAATACGACAACAACGATTATTCGAAGATCATCGGCGATCTTGCGGATTCATGGACCGTATCGCCGGACCGTTTGACCTACACATTCAAGCTTAAGCCGGGCGTTAAATTCCACGACGGCAGCGACCTCGTCGCCGCTGACATCAAGGCGACGTTCGACCGGATTCGCAATCCTCCTGAGGGCGTGACCTCGGCGCGCAAAGGACAGTTTGCGAGCATCGACAGCATCGAAACGCCGTCGGCGGACACAGTGGTGTTCAAGCTGAAGAATGTGAACCCGGCTGCGCTGTACATGTTCGCGAACCCGTGGAATTGCGTGTACTCGGCCAAGAAGCTCGGTGAAGACCCGAAATATTACGATACCCATGTGATGGGAACGGGACCCTTCGTCTTCGAGGAATACAGCAAGGGCTCGCATTGGACGGCCAAGCGCTTCGACAATTATTTCGTCAAGGGCAAGCCCTACCTCGACGGCATCAAGGGCTTCTTCATCAACGGCCCCGGTGTCATCAATGCGTTGGCGGGCGGTCAGGTCGATGCATTGCTGTTCATGGTTGCCCCGCCGGATCGTGCTCGTCTGAAGAGCCTGCGCGGCGACGCGGTAGCGTTCCACGAAAATTCGTTCAACATCACCAACTTCCTCACCGTGAACGTGAAGAAGCCGCCGCTCAACGATCCGCGCGTGCGCAAGGCCCTGAGCCTCGCCATCGATCGTTGGGGCGGAATCCCCAGCCTTGCGAAACTCGCCACGCTGGAATTCCCGACCGTGTATGTGCCGCCGGCAAGTCCGGTCGCTTACAGCAAAGACGAAATGATGAAGCTTCCTGGCTTCAGCACGGATATGGACAAGCAGCGGGCCGAGGCGAAGAAGCTTCTCGCGGAGGCCGGTGTACCGAAGCTCAAACTCACGTTGCTGAACCGCAACGTCCGCTTGCCGTGGCAGCCGCTCGGCATCTTCGTGATGGATCAGTGGCGTCAGATCGGCGTCGAAGTCGATCAGATTTCCGCTGAAACGCCGCCCTATTTTGCGGCGATGACGAGCGGCAATTACGATGTGGCGATCGACTTCAACAATACCGTGAGCGTCGATCCGAACGAGGTGCTGGTGAAATTCATTCCCGGCAGCCCGAACAACTATTCCGGTGCGGACGACAAGGTGCTGGTGGAGTTGTTCAACAAGCAGGCCGACATGACCGATCCGGCAGAGCGAAAGAAAGTGGTCCGCGAGTTTCTGGAACGGCTCATGGAGCAGGGCTACAGCATACCGTTGTTCGGCAACAACCGTGCCACGGCCGCTGTGAAGGAGTTGAAGGGGTGGAAGCTCGCTCCGACGACGGTCCTCAATCTGGATATGGCTGACGTCTGGTTCGACAAATAGCCAGGCCGGTGGCTTCAAGGCGGGGCGATCGAGCCCCGCCTTTTTCTTTTGGACTCTTCCATGAATACCGCAGAGGTTGATTTCATCGTTGTCGGCGCCGGGTCGGCGGGTTGCGTCGTCGCATCACGGCTATCCGAGGACGGCTATCGCGTGCTGCTGCTCGAAGCCGGACCCAGCGACTGGCGGCCGATGATTCATATCCCGGCGGGGATGGTCACGTTGCTGCGGCACCCGGTGGTGAACTGGAACTACACGGCAGAGGCCGAACCGGGGATCGGCAATCGTGCGCTCGGCTGGCCGCGCGGCAAGGTGCTGGGCGGCTCGAGTTCGATCAACGGCATGCTGTATCTGCGCGGCCATCCGGCGGACTACGATGGCTGGGCGCAGATGGGGTGTACCGGCTGGAGCGCCGCCGATGTTCTGCCTTTCTTCCGGAAATCGGAGCGCCGGATCGGCGGCGAAGACGCGTATCGCGGCCGCGACGGGCAGATGGCGGTCGAGGACTATCGCACGGTGCTTCCGCTGACACATCGCTTCGTCAAAGCCGCGGTGGAGGCCGGCGTTCCTTTCTCAGCCGATCTCAACGGGTCGCAGCCGGAGGGCGTCGGCTATTCGCAGATGAGCCGCAATAGGCGCGTGCGGCATTCCACCGCGCGGGCATTTCTGCATCCGGCGCGACGCCGCGACAATCTGCAGGTCGCGACCAACGCGCAGGCGCTCCGCATTCTATTCGAAGGGAAGCGCGCGGTCGGCGTGGAGTACGAGCGGCATGGCGCCGTGCAGGTCGCGCGCGCCCAGTGCGAAGTGATCGTGTGCTCCGGCGCCGTCAATTCTCCGCAGCTCCTGCAGGTCTCCGGGATCGGCCCGGCGCAGCATCTGCGCGATATCGGCGTCCCGGTGGTGCATGACCTCCCTGGTGTTGGTGCGAACCTGATCGATCACCTCGCCGCGCTGCTGGCGTTTCGCGTGCGTGGCGAGATTTCGGTCAACGAGCTTCGGCGCGGCTTGCGCCTGGCCCGCGAGGTGGCGCGCTGGTGCCTGTTCGGGACCGGCGCGCTGACGTTCGGTGTTTCGACCGCCAGCGTCTTTGCGCGCATGCGCGAGGGCCGGATCAGTCCGGACCTGCAGATCCTGTTCACACCCGGAAGCTATGACCGCAGCCGTTTCGGCGAACTCGAACGCGAGCCCGGAATGACCGCAGCGGTCTGCGCGGTGAATCCGGAAAGCCGCGGCAGCATCATGGCTGTTTCACCGGATCCGAAGCGCGTGCCGAAAATCCAGCCGAATTATTTCTCCGCGCCGGAAGACATGGATGTGACTTTGAAGGGTATCCGGCTCGCGCGCCGGATCTTCGCGCAGCCGGCCATTGCGGACGTGGTGGAATCCGAAACCGTTCCGGGTATCGAGGCGCAGGACGATGCGGCGCTCACCGAATTTGCCCGCATGCATACGTCGACGGTCTTTCATCCGGTCGGCACGTGCCGGATGGGAATCGACCCGCAGGCTGTGGTCGATCCCCGGCTGCGCGTGCGCGGCGTCGAGGGGCTGCGTGTGATCGACGCGTCGATCATGCCGCGCATCACGACCGGCAACACCAATGCGCCGACCATCATGATCGGCGAGAAGGGTGCCGCGATGATCCGCGAGGACGCGCGGGCGTAATCTCCGCTATGTCTTGAACTTCGGATCGAGCCAGTCGCGCAGGGCATCGCCGAGCAGATTGAAGGCGAAGACCGCGAGACTGATGGCCAGGCCCGGGAAGATCACGATCCACGGCGCCTCCTCGAAGAAGTCCGATGCACTGCCCGACAGCATCAGCCCCCAGGCCGGCACCGGCTCTGCGACTCCCAGCCCGAGGAACGACAAGACCGCCTCGAGCAGGATGGCCTGCGCGATATAGGCGGTCAGCATGATCAGGAACGGCGCCATCAGATTGGGGATCATGTGCCGCAGCACGATGCGGGTATTGGAATAGCCCGCGATCCGTGCGGCGTCGATATAGGGCAGGTTGCGGATGACCAGCGCCGACGACCGGATCACGCGCGCCACTTGCGGCACGATCGGGATGGCGATGGCGAGGATCAGGTTGACATCGATCCCGAACACCAGCCAGCGGCCGAGCACGGCAACCACCACGAGCGCCAGCACGATCAACGGGAACGACAGCATGAGATCGATGCAGCGCTGGATCGCATTGTCGATCTTGCCGCCGAAATAGGCCGATGCAGCGCCAATGATCGCGCCCACGCTGCAGCCGAGAAACGCGGATGAGAGGCCGATGATCAGCGCCGTACGGGCGCCGTAGATGATGCGCGAGAGGATGTCGCGGCCGAACGGGTCGGTACCAAGAAGATGTTTCCAGCTCGGAGGCTGGAGCATGTTGACGAGATTGTTGCGCACCGGATCGTAGGGCGCGATGTGCTCGGCGAAGATGCCGGCAAACATCATCACAAGCAGGAGCAGCAGCGCGATCGTACCGGCGGGCTGCTTGAGGCAGAAATCGACCAGCGGATTGCGCAGCCAGGACGAACGTTTCGCGGGGCGGATGGCGGTGTCGGTCATGGCGCCCTCACTGATAGCGCACGCGCGGATCGAGCGCGGCGTAGACGAGGTCGATCACGAGGTTGGTGACGATGTAGAAGGTCGCGAACAGCATCACCATGCCCTGGATCAGGGTGAAGTCGTGCCGCGCCACGCTCTGCACGAACAGCTTGCCGAGACCGTTCAGGCTGAACACCTGCTCGGTGACAACCAGACCGCCGAGCAGGAATGCGAATTCCAGACCGATCACCGTGACAGCGGGGAGCAGCGCATTGCGGAGCGCGTGGCGGCGAACAATCACGGATTCGATCACGCCCTTCGCCCGCGCCGTGCGGATGTAGTCTTCGCCGAGAACCTCCAGCAGCGACGAGCGCACGATACGGGTCAGCACCGCGGCGAAGCGGTAGCCGACCGCAAGCGCCGGCCAGATCAGTTGCCAGAGATTGGCGGCCGGGTCCTTCCAGATTGGCGTGAATGTGAGCGGCGGCAGCGTGCCGATGCTCCAGAGCAAGCCGAGGATGATCAGCATGCCGAACCAGAAGCTCGGCACCGCCAGCCCTGCGACCGCGAATATGCGCACGGCCGTGTCTACCCATGTGCCGCGATAGAGCGCCGCCATCGTGCCGAGCGGTATCGCGATGAAGCACCCGATCAGCGTGGCCATCAGGGCAATCTGGAACGTAATCTGGAAGCGTGCCGCCACCTCTTCAATGACGGGCCGGCCGGTCCACATGGAGTCACCAAGATCAAGCCGGGCAAGACCCTTCATCCAGTCCACGAACTGTTCGGAACGCGGTTTGTCCAGTCCGAGCCGGGCGCGCTCGCGTTCGATCACGTCGACCGTCACTTGCGCGCCGTCGCCGCGCAGTTTCGCCTCCACGATATCCCCCGGCAGCACGCGGAGGACGAAGAAGGTAATGATGGCGACGCCGATCAATGTCGGTATCGCGAGCAGGAGGCGGTTGGCGACATAGCGGAACATGCGCGCGACTCCCTGTGTCAGACCTTGATGCAGGCCACGGAATGGCCGGGACGGATGTCACGAAGCGCGGGAATCTCCGCGCGACATTCGGCAGTGGCGATCGGACATCGCGTGTGAAATACGCATCCGGATGGCGGCGCCAGTGGACTGGGCAACTCGCCCTGGATCAGCCGGGGCGCGCGTTCCTTTTCGACGGTCGGATCGGGGATCGGCGCCGCATCGAGCAGAAGCTTGGTGTAGGGGTGCAGCGGACGCTCGCATAGCTCGTCGCGGTCCGCGGTTTCCATAACGCGGCCGAGATACATCACCACGATCCGCGAAGAGATGTGACGCACCACGGCGAGATCGTGGGCGATGAACAGATAGGAAAGGCCGCGTTTGCGCTGCAGGGACTCCAGCAGATTGACGATCTGCCCCTGGATCGAGACGTCGAGCGCCGACACGGCCTCGTCGCAGACAATGAATTGTGGTTCGATTGCGAGTGCGCGCGCGATGCCGACGCGCTGGCGCTGCCCCCCCGAGAGCTGATGCGGATAGCGATCCGCCATTTCCGGACGCAGGCCGACCTCGTTGAGCAAGGTCGCGACGCGTTCTTGCGCAGCCGCGCTGTCGGGCGATAGACCGTACACCTTGAGCGGTTCGCCGATGATCTGACCCGTGGTCATGCGCGGATTCAGGGACGAATAGGGGTCCTGGAAGACAGCCTGGATTTTCCGTCGCATTGTCTTGAATTCGGCGCGGCTCGCATCGGCAAAGTCGCGGCCCTCGAAGGCTATCGATCCCGAAGTCGGTGTTTCCAGGCGCAGGATCAGGCGGCCGACGGTGCTCTTGCCGCAGCCGGATTCGCCGACCAGTCCAAGCGTCTCGCCGGGGCGGACCTCGAAGGAGACGTCCTCGACCGCGCGTACCAGATGTGTGCGCGCAAGCAAACCGGTCCTGACCGGAAAATGCTTCGTGAGTCCGCGAACGGCGATCACGGGTTGCGAGCTGGTGTCGGGGACACTTTCGGTCGAGGCCGCTGCTGGCTTGGTCCACACGAGCTTGCCGGCGGCAATATCTGCTGTGCGGATACACGCCGACAACCCGCCGGTGTCGGTCGGCGCGAGGGGCGGCGGAACATCGCAGGCGGGCAGCCGGAACGGGCATCGTGGCGCGAACCGGCAGCCCGGTAGTGGCTCTGCCGCAGACGGCGGCAATCCTTCGATGGTTGCGAGCAGTCCGGTGCGTGGACGGTCGAGACGCGGCACGGAGCGCAGCAATCCCATCGTGTAGGGATGCCGGGGACGATGGAAGATCGGATCTGCCTCGCCCTGTTCGACCACACGTCCCGAATACATCACCACCACACGGTGCGCGTAGCGCGCGACGATGCCGAGATTATGCGTGATGACGATCAGCGCGATGCCGAGGTCGCGCGATAGCGACTTCATCAGCTCGAGAATTTGCGCCTGGATCGTCACATCGAGCGCCGTAGTCGGCTCGTCTGCAATGATCAGCTTGGGATTGCAGGAGAGACCGATGGCTATCATCACCCGCTGGCGCATCCCGCCCGAAAACTGATGCGGATATTGCTTCAGCCGCTGTTCCGGATCGGAAATGCCGACGAGGCGCAGAAGCTCGGCGGCCCGCGCATTGGCTTCCTCGGTGCTCATGCCGAGATGGAATTGCAGCGGCTCGATGATCTGCAACCCGATCGGCAGAACCGGATTAAGCGACGTCATCGGTTCCTGGAAGATCATCGCGATTTCGCGGCCGCGCACATGGCGCATCTGCTCTTCCGGCAGCGTGAGCAGATCGCGGCCTTCGAACATGATGCGGCCTTTTGGCGTGCGGCCGGTCCGCGGCAAAAGCCGCATGATCGAATGTGCCGACACCGATTTTCCGGAACCGGATTCTCCAACGAGCGCCACGATCTCGCCGGGGCTGACCTCAAGGTTGAACCCCTCCACCGCGCGCACTGTCACGGTGTCGGTTGCGAAACTGACGTGGAGGTCTTCGACCTTCAACAATGGATTGGAATGTGCTGGCATGAGCGCTTTATCGCCGGGCTGCCCCGAAACGCTGGCGGCGTTTGCGGCGAACAGCTCCCGTGCGTCTGCGGCGGCCTCGAAGTGCCGACGCTCGCTTATTCCTCCCATAAGGTGTCATTCCTTCTAGCGGAATGCTCTTCCACTCAGTAGGATAGAGGGCAAGAGCCGGTCTGACAAGCGGCGTGACGAAATTCGTAGGGAGAGGACAACGCAGTGGCGGAAGAAGCAACCAGCACGGTGGTTCGCGTTGTGCGCCTGCTGCAATGTGTCGCCGAAATGGGCGGCGAAATTTCCGTAAAGGAATTCGCGCAGCGCTTGTCTTTGCCGCCAAGCACGGTTCACAGGCTGCTCAAACTCCTGATGACGCAAGGGCTGATCGAGCAGCGTGCGACCACGCAACGCTATCGCGCCGGACGCGAGCTGTTTCGGATTTCGTCACTGATCACGAGGCAGGTCGATTTCGAGGAGATCGCGCGGCCGATCCTCGATGACATGCGCGATGCATGTCATGAGACCTGCTATTTCGCGATGTATCTGCCCGCCTCGCGGCGCTTTGTCGGCGCAGTCGTCGCGCGCTCGCCGCATCCGCTTGGCTATCATTTCGAACCGTTGATGGAGCAGAAGGTCGCATGGGGCGCTGTCGGCCGTTCCATGCTTGCCTATATGCCGGACGATGTTGTCGCGAAGGCCGTCGAGGAGGCGGGGCCCTCACCGGGTGGAAACGCGCCGCCGACCTTGAAGGAAATGAAAGCCGCGTTGCAGGATATCCGCACGCGCGGCTATGCCTCGGCAGAGGGTGAGATTTTTCCTGAGGCAATCGGTTTCGCGCACGCCGTGTTCGATGCCGATGGCGATGTGATGGGCTCTCTGGGCATCACCATGCCGATGATCCGCTACAAGCCGGCCATGCATAAGCAGCTTGCGGGTCTGGTCGTCGGCAAGGCCAGCGAACTGAGCAAGGCTCTGGGCTATCGCGAGGCGGCAGAGGCAGAAGCAGCGACGGCGGCGCGCGGTCCGGTTCGGAGAGCACGGTGATGAGTGACGCATTCAGGCTGATTGACGAGGGCGCCGTGCTGGTCCTCGAGATCGACCGTCAGCAGACCAAGAACAGCTTAAAGCTCATAGAGATGGAGGCGCTCGGCGAGGCGCTCGCGAGCGATCGCGTCCAGAGCGCGCGGTGCCTCGTGATACGCGGCGCAGGCACAAGCTTTTGCTCGGGCCGCGATGTGCGCGAGATCGATCCGCATGGCGAGGACACCGAGGAAATTTTGCGCGATCGGATCGGTCCGATCCTGCAGCGGCTCTACACATTGCCGGCGCCGACCATATCCTCAGTGCGTGGCCCCGCGCTCGGTTTCGGCCTCGGCCTCGCGCTTGCCTGCGATATCACGATTGCGTCCGATGACGCGATCTTCGGCAGTCCGTTTCGCCGTATCGGTGCGGTGCTGGATTCCGGCGGGCATTATTTTTTCCAGCAGCGCCTCGGCAGACATCGTGCGGCTGAACTCGTTTTTACCGGACGGATGCTCAGCGGGCGTGAGGCGGCGGAGATCGGATTGATCAACGAGTCGGTGGCTGCGGATGCGCTTGCCGCAAGGACGTCCGAAATCGCCGCATCCATTGCCAGCGGACCGACGGCCGCGTTCCGTGCGACCAAGGATATCCTCGCGAATGATCGCAGTTTCGACGAGGTGTTGGCGTTGGAGGCGCGGTATCAGAAGGCTGTGACGCGCGGTCCGGACGGGCAGGAGGGGCTAGCGGCATTTCGCGAGCGCAGAAGCCCGGTGTTCAGGGGTGTGTGAGGCCGCGTGCGCCAAATAGGTTGCCGCGAATGCCGACGCGCTCCCTCCCTCTGAAAGGTGGGGAGAGGGCCGATACAATACGCGGTTTGACCCCCACCCGGCGAGCTTCGCTCGCCGACCTCCCCTTTGAGGGGGAGGTGAAGAAGAATCGTTACCCCGCCGCTTTCTCCTTGTCCCAGAACGTATCGAAATATTTGTACATGGTGGTGAAGTCGACATCGCGGCCGAGCATCTTCTCGGCGTCGGCGAGCCACGCCGTCAGGTCCTGCGGCAGGGGCGCCGAATAACCGACATGCCGCGCTGTCTCGGCCATGACATTCGCATCCTTCGCCATCAGCCACATCTTGAAATTGGCGGCGAACTTTCCCGACGTCACCTGCTGCTTCACCACGAATTCGGTCGCCGCATTGCGCCCGTAAGATGCGTTGATGATGTCGACCATCTGCTCGGGATCGAGGCCGTATTTCTTCCCGACCAGCAGGCCCTGCAGGGCCGAAACGAGATTGAGGGCGGCAATGTAATTGTTGATGGTCTTCATCGCATGGCCCGCGCCGAGCGGACCGGTATGGAAGATGGCCTTTCCCATCGCTCGCAGGACAGGGTCCGCACGCTTCACGAGATCGGCGTCGCCGCCAACCATCAGCGTCAGTGTCCCGTCATCGGCGCCTTTTTGCGCGCCGGAGACCGGTGAATCGATCAGGTCGAGGCCGAGCTGCGCAAGGTCCTTGCCGAGCGCCAGCGTATCCGGCGGCGATGATGAGGAGCAGTCGATCACCAGCGTGCCCTTCTTCGCGGCGCTGATCGGTGCATCGCCGCCGAACAAAGCGGCGCGCACGATCTTGCCGTCGCCGAGCATGGTGACGATCGCGTCCTGATTTTCGCAGGCCTCG
>VFQN01001003.1_pt1 | contig 49952 bp, 41 predicted proteins | sample 3512371 | NCBI WGS metagenome assembly VFQN01 (sample SAMN10412370, study PRJNA504923) | tailings metagenome | isolation source: Replicate 2 from Balatoc abandoned mine | place: Philippines: Itogon, Benguet | collected 2017-08-28
CGAGCCGGTGCGGAGTCCCCACGACACGCCCGCCCCGGTCCGCCGGATTGCCCGACTCCGCGCCGCTGAGATCGAACACGACCTCGGTGGGGGCGACTGACGGGCATGTGAGTTGCTTCCGTGGAGCGGCCGTCGCCCGCCCTACGGGAGTGAACTCGAATGATCCGAAACCTGTTCCGTTCGCTGGCCGCCACCGTCGCCGCGGCCGGTTTCGCCACCGCCCAGCAACCCGTACCGGTCCCGCTGCCGGCCCAGCCGCAACCGGCCCCGGCGGTGCAACCTGCGCAGCCCGTGCCGGTGGGGCAACCCGTCGCGCAGCCGGGGGCGGTCCTCCCCGCCTACCGCGCCAAGGACATCCTCGGCAGCCGCGTGTCGGTGCAGAACACCGGTGTCGGCACTGTGGAAGACATCGTGTTCAGCGCCGGCGGGGATGTGGAGTACCTGATCGTCGCGGCCGCTGACGGCAAGCTGACGACGGTGCCGTGGGCCGCCTCGACGTTCAACCCGCAGCAGCGGGTGGCGGTCATCGACATCGCGCCGGACCGCTACCGGGCGATCCCGACCTACACCGTGCAGACGTACCCGCAGTTCTTCACCCCGACGTACCGCACCGAGGTGTACCGCTACTACGGCATCACCCCGGGCGAGTTGCGCCGGGTCGAGCGCCGCATCGAGCGCCGCGTGCCTTGATCGGATTCCCCGCCCGCGGCGTTGCGCAACGCCGCGGGCAGCGCCGTACAATCGGGAACCCACACCGAGGTTCCCGATGGGTCTGCTCGCCCGCCTCCGCCGCCTCCCCGTGCAGCTCGACGGCCGCTCCCCGTTCCGCGGCACGCTCCGCCCGCGCCCGGTCCCGCTGCTCGACGCCGGGTTCACCACCCTGCGCCACTTCCGCACCCCGCTGCGCATCCTCGACTTCGTCTTCCGTCGCGGCGGGCACCTGCACTACCTCGACGTGCCCTTCTTCCCGCCGATCCTGTTCGTGCGCGACCCGGAGGTCGTCCGCCAGGTCACGCTCCGCACCGCAAACCAGGGCGACTTCGACCGCGACACGCTGCCGACACAGGGGATCGCGCGGGTGGTCGGCGGGCGGAACCTGCTCTACGAACAGGGCGAGGTGTGGAAGCGCCACCGCGCCGCGGCCGCGCCGCCGTTCGGCGCCGGGGCGGTGCGCTCGGCCGACGTGTTCCACGACATCGAGCGAGCCATCCGGGTCGCCGTCGAGCCGCAGTTGGAGGAGTTGGCACTGCGGGTGCGCAAGAGCGGCCGGAACGCGGTACGGATGCGGCTTGAACCCGAGATCCAGGCGGTGATGCTCGACGTGCTCGTGAACGTGCTGTTCGGCGCGGACGTGCCGACGCCCGAACTGCGCGACACGTACCTGCCGGCGATCCGCAACGTCATCCGCTACATCCTCGTGGACACGGTGGCGAACCAGGTCCGCCTGCCGGTGCTACGCCTGCCCGCGCTCACGCCCGGCCACGCCCGACTGAAGCGAGACGCGCAGACGTTCGAGGGGCTCGTCGATCGCGTGTTGCGGACGCGCTCCGGCGGCGCCGGCTTCTGGCCGCTCCTGACCGCCGAGGTGCCGGAGGAGGCGGTCCGCAGCAACGTGCGCGTCTTCCTCGCTGGCGCGCTCGAAGCGACGAGCTCGTATGTCGGCTGGGCGATCGTTCACCTGGCGCGGAACCCGGTGGCGCGCGAGAAGGCGTATCGGGAAGCCGCATCACACGCCGACCTGACGCCGACGGCACGCGAGCAGGCGGTGTACCTGCAACACGTCCTCGCCGAGAGCCTACGGCTGAACAACGCGCTGTACTTCCTGCCGCGCATCGCCGTGCGCGACGCGACGGTGACGACGCCGGCCGGGTGGCTGACGATCCCGGCGGAGACGCACCTCGTGCTGGCGACGTACCACGCCAACCGCTGCGACGCCTTCTGGGGCGAGCGGGCGACGGGCTTTCCCGCGGAGGCGTTCGCGCCCGAGCGCTGGGCGGCGCTGGCGGCGCGGGGACGGACGAAGGACGCGCTGACGTTCGGGTTCGGGCACGGCCCGCGCGTGTGCATCGGCAAGCACTTCAGCGAGGCGGAGGCGTTCGTGTGCCTGACGCTGTTCCTCCGCCGCTTCGACGTCACCGCCTCGGGGCCGGCGCCGGAGGCCGAGTCCGGCATCTCAACCCGCCCGCGCGACGGGGTGGATGTGGTGCTGTCGCTGCGCGAACGCGATTGAATCCGCTCGCAGCGTGTCTTCCGTAAGTCGGGTCGAGTCTTCGAGACCTGACACCGCGCCTCGAAGCGCTGACCACAAATCCCGTCGCGTCCGCGCAACTGGTCTTCTCGATGAGTCTGCCGCGCCCCGGTGTCGGGTCTCGAAGACTCGACCCGGCCTACCGAAAACGCTTACTTCGCCGCCAGCGGCACCACACCGTCCCACCCGGGCGGCGGAGCGTGGTTGTGCTGAAGGATGAAGCCAGTGAGCAAGTCCTTGCCGCGGTCGCGCGGCGGGAGGCGGTGGAGTAGGTCGTCGGCCGTCGCCCAGTCGCCGGCGGCGAACGCCGCCAGCGCTTCCGCGTAGTCGGCGAGGTGCGCATCCGTCAGCACCGCGTCCAGGTCGGCGGGCGGGACGAGCTCAGTCACGTCCTGCGGCGTCTCCAGTCCGGCCGGCTTCACCCGCGCTAGCCGTCGCACCCGCGCCACCTCCGGCGGCAGGTGTGCCCGCACCGCGGCCGCGGTCGGCTCGTCGAGGAGGATCGGCACCCGCAGCGGTTTTGTCATCCCTTCCAGTCGCGCCGCGAGGTTCACCACCGGGCCGAACACGCCCACCTTCGCCTGTTCCGCCGTGCCGATCCCGCCGGCGACGGCGCGGCCGGTGGCGATGCCGATGCCGGCGCGGAACCCGAACAGCGGGTGGGCCCGGTCGCCGCTCACGGCGTCGAACCCGGCGCGGATCGCCAGCGCGGCGCGGCAGGCGTTCTCGACCTTCGCCGGGTCGTCGAGCGGCCAGCCCCAGAACCCCATCGCCGCGTCGCCGAGGAAGTCGGCGATGGCGCCGCGGTTCTCGACGATCGCCCGCGTCATTACCCCGAGCGCGGCGCTCACCCGCGTCAGCACGTCGAGCAGCCTCCCGGCACCCTCCTCGACCGTGCGCGAGAACCCGCGCAGGTCGCAGAACAGGACGGTCACGTCCGCCTCGCGCGGCTCCAGCGCGCGGGCCGCGTCGCGGCCGGCGAGGACGTGCAGCACGCCCGGCGAGAAGAACCGGCGGAACACGCCCTGCCGCTCGCGCAGCACCTGCACCTGCCGGAGTGACGAGAGGATGTCGGCGACGAGCTCGGCGAACTTCACGTCGTCGCGCAGGTCGTTCGGGCTCGCCGGGAACGCCAGCGTACTCCCCTCGTCCGAGACGAACCGGCCGGCGGCGACGAGCCCCCACCCGCGGCACGCCTCGCCGCCGACCGGCGTACAGAACGACCAGTCGAACCCGCCCTGGACCGTGAACTCGACCGCCGACTCGTGCGGCCGGTCGGGGTTCCGCCAGACGTGGAGGACCGTCGCCTCGCGCGCCGCCACCGCCTCCGCCACCAGCCGCCGGCTCGGCGCGAACGGCCCGTCGGCGGGGCGGCGGCGGTCGGCGTGGAGGACGCGCACGGGCGGTTCCGGCGCCGCCCCCGCCGGGCCGAACAGCTCGACCGGCCCGCCGACCTCGACGGTCACAAGCGCGACCGCATCGGCCCGCGGGATGCCGGCGAGGAGCATCCCGCACACGCGGGCGAACAGATCGGGCTCGGAGCCGGCGCCGGCGATCACGTCGGGCAGTCGGCTGAGCACGTCGAGGCGGTGCGGGGCGTCGCGGAAACGGACGCCGGCGAGCTCGCCGTGCGCGACGGTGAGCGTCTGCGGCCGTGCGTCGGGGTCGGACGGGCTGGGCGCGTCGGCGGCGACGGTGAAGGTGGTGCGGCCGACGACGAACGCCCCGCCGACGCCGACCTCGAACGGCGCTGAAGCGACCTCGCCGTCGCGGAAGACGGGGTTGCGGGCAGCCGTGTCCGGGCGGACGACGAGCCGCCCGAGGCGCCACTCCAGCTCTGCCTGTCGCCGAGCCAGGAATGGCTCCCACGGCGCCCCCCACGCCTCGTCTGCGCGACCGAGCACGACCGGCCCGGCCGGCAACCGGCGCCGCCAGTTGTCTTCCGGCTGCGGCCCCTGGGCGACGAGTTCAGGCATGGTGTGGTGGGAAGGCGGACGATTAACCACAGAGTCACAGAGGGCACAGAGAGAAAACCAAGAACTGAGAGGAGACAGCCTTTCAAATCCGGCGCCGTCTCGATCTCCGGTCTTTTCTCTGTGCCCTCTGTGACTCTGTGGTTAATGCTCTTTGTCTCTACCCCGCCCGCGTCTCGCCGCCGAGCAGGGTGAGCACCTCCCCGGTAATGTAGCTGCTGTCGGCCTCGGACGCGAAGAACACGTAGGCCGGGGCCGCCTCCTCCGGCTGGCCCGGGCGGCCCATCGGCGTGCCGGCGCCGTGCTGCGCCGTCTGCTCCGGCGTGCCCGAGTGCGGGATGAACGGCGTCCAGAACGGCCCCGGGGCGACGCAGTTCACGCGGATGCCCTTCTCGACGAGGCTCTGGGCCAGCGACTTCGTGAACCCGTGGATGGCCGCCTTCGTGCTCGCGTAGTCGATCAGCGTCTTGTTCCCCTCCAGCCCGGCGATCGACCCGGTGTTGATGATCGTGCCGCCCTTCGGCAGGTACGCCACCGCCGCCTTCGCCAGGTAGAAGTAGCCGAAGATGTTCGTGCGGAAGGTCTTCTCGAACTGCTCGTCGGTGATGTCGGTGATCGACTCCTGCCGCTCCTGGTAGGCGGCGTTGTTCACCAGGACGTCGAGCCGGCCGAACTCGGCGACCGTCTTCTCGACCGCCTGCTTGCAGAACTTCGGGTCGGTCACGTCGCCGGGGATGAGGAGGCACTTGCGGCCTTCCTTTTCGACCGCCGCCTTCACCACGTCGGCGTCCGGCTGCTCCTCCTTCAGGTAAACGATGGCCACGTCTGCCCCCTCGCGGGCGAACAGCACGGCGACGGCGCGGCCGATGCCGCTGTCGCCGCCGGTGATGAGGGCGGCCTTCCCCTTGAGCTTGTCGGCGCCCTTGTACTTCGGGTTCAGGTAGCGCGGCTGCGGGTCCATGTCGCGGTCGAGGCCGGGCTTCGGCTGCGTCTGCGGGGGCATCGGCTCCTTCGGTTCCTTAAGCGTGCTCATCGGGGTGCGGTCTCCGGTGCGGGCGAAGCCGGGCGGGGGCGGGGGCGAACCCCGTGCCGCGCCAGCGCCGCGCGGGCCACGGCCGCGGCCTTCTTGTGCGCCGCGACGCGGTCGTCGTGCCACGCCACCGCCGCCCGCACGTCGCCGGCCGCCGCAAGAAACCGCTTCAGCGCATCGTCCAAGTCCGGCGGGCCGTCGCCCGCCTCACCACTCTCCCCGTCCTTCTCCTCATCCCCCGCTCCCCTCTCCTCACCGGCTTCCGAGCGGGGGACGATGCTCACCTCGCCGTCGGGCTCTAGCGTGGCGACCTTCACCCGCGCCAGGTCGTCCACGCCGTTGAGCCGGAGTTGGCTCATCAACTCGTCGTCGGTGACGTGCTGCGCGTGCAGCGCGTCGGGCTTCTTCTGGCCGTCGCGCACGAACTCGACCGGCCGGTGTTCGAGCTGACGGTTCAACCACGGCCAGCGGTCAGTCGCCCAGTCGAGGGCGTAGCTCCAGAAGAGGAGCGCCGCCAGCGCGGCGAGCCCGTTCGGCACCGACTTCGTCTCCGCCGATAGCGCCGGCGACACGCACTCCGAGACGAGCACGACGAGGAGCACGTCCGAGAGCCCCATCCCACCGGTCTGGCGGCGGAGGACGCAGCGGAACAGGACGAGCACGGCGAAGTAGACGGCGGTGCCGCGGATGAACGACTCGGCGAGCGACCCGTCGGGGACGAACACGCCGACCCAGTCGGGTGGTTGAAACGCAGCCATCAGTCGAGTCCCACCTGCCGGGACGCGGCATCGCAGCGCGCGGATGCATCCGCCGTGCCACGGGGCGAAACACGTAAGTCGCTGCGCAGTGGGCGAATCGGCGTGCTCGCCTTCACTGCACCGGCCGAGCGTTTTGCGCATTCTCCCGTGTGGCACAGATGCTGCGGATGCTCAACCCGGCCGCCGGGCCGGTCTTCGCCTGCACCTTCACCTCTCGCTTCGGAGTAAGCATGTACGCCACCGTCACCACCATCGCCCTGGCCTTCGCTGCGGCGCAGCAGCCCGCTGCGCCCGGGCAGTCCCGCGCCAACCCGGCCGCCGGTGCCCACCCCTCGATCGACGGGAACTGGACGATCATCTGCCTCGAGAAGAACGGCCAGCCGGTCGCCGACGCCCGGAACATGACGGTGTCGATCCGCGGGGACACGATCACGTTCAACAAGAGCGGCACCACCGATCCGGCACCGGCCATGAAGGCGATGCGGGTCATGTTCGGGCCGAACGGGACCGTTCGGGTGAGCGAGGCGGACGACAACAAGTTCAGCGCCGCCCCGGCCGCACAGCCCGGCGCCCCGCCCGGCGCGCCGAGCGTGGCGAAGTCGGGCGTGTACGTGCTGACCCACGACTACTTGGCCGTGTGCGTCCACGACACGGCGGCCCCGCGGACGGGCGCGGCTGCGGCAGCACAACCGCAACCAGATGCGACCCGCTCCGCCACCGCTGCTGGGATCGAGGCTCAACCGGCGGCCGGTGCCGGGCCGCAGCAGCGGAGTTACTGTACCGTGGTCCTCCGCCGTACCGAGGGCGGCCGGTCGGCGGCGTCGCGCTGACCAATACTGTCAAAGCCCGGGGCGTGGGCGACAGGGTCAACGGCCCCGTCGCCCACGCCCCGGGCTTTGACACCTCTCTCGTCACCCCGTCGCCTTGCGGTCGCCGGACCCGGCGGCCGTGCTCGGATCGTCCCTCGCTACCTGCGGCCGCTCGGCCGACGGCGTCGTTTCATACGGCGAGCCGTCAGCGCCACCGGCGGCCTCGTCGGTCCGGCGCTGTGGGCCGTAGGGCGAGGTCACGTCGTCGTCGCGGTCGGGGTTCTTATCCGGTTTCATGGCGGCCTCCGTCAGTGTGCGGGCGACGGGAGGGGCGGCGGAATGGGCACCCCGCCGCAGGTCTCGTTGTTCCGCTCGGACGCGCGGTCGATGTGCGCCGTCAGCAGGTCCGGTGTGCGACCGCGGCTGTCGGCGCCCTTCACCGCCCGCGGCCCGACGCCGCCGGCCTCCGGCAGGACGAGCCGGTCGGCCGCGGCGGCCAGCGCCGACACCAACCCCGGCGCCACCGCCCGCGCCAGTACCGCGAGCTGCGCCGGCAGGCCGAGCACGATCTCGGCGTCGCCGAGCGCCACGCCGCGCAGGATCTGCCGCGCCGCGCTCTCGGCGCTCATCGACAGCCCGGGCAGCGCGTTGCCGAGCGCGAACCAGCGGTACTCCTCCTCGTGCCGGCCCTTGAACGCCGCCTGCCGGTGGCTGCCGGTCCGCATCAGCCCGGGGCAGACTGTTGTCACCGAGACGCCGTGCCGCGCGAGTTCGACGCGCAGCCCGTCCGACAGCCCGACCAGCGCGAACTTCCCGACGCTGTAGGCGAGCAGGTGCGGGACCGCGACCTTCCCGCCGAACGAGGCGATGTTCACGATCCGCCCGGTCCGCCGCGCCGTCATCTCGGGGATGACCTCGAGCGACGTGTAGAGGGCCGCCCACAGGTGCGTGCGGAGCGACTGCTCGAAGTCGTCGAGCCGTTGCTCGTCGAGCGGCCCGACGGCGATGACGCCGGCGTTGTTGACGAGCACATCGACCGGCCCGTTCCGCTGCCGCGCGACGGCGAGGAACTCCTTCACCCGCTGCTGGTCGGTCACGTCGCACTCAACAGCGAGCGCCCCCAGTTCCTCAGCGGCGGCGGCGACCTCGGCCGCGTCGCGGGCGCACAGGCTGAGCCGCGCCCCGCGGGCGGCGAGTTCGCGGGCGAGCACTAGCCCGAGCCCGCGGCACCCGCCGGTGACGACGGCGTGCTTGCCGCGGTAGTCGTACCCCGGCGCCAGCCAGCGGTACGCGAGGTACGCCCCGGCCCCGGCGGCGGCGAGTGACGTGAGACGGTTCATGGTGCTCCTCCGCGAACGGACCAGATCGGCGGAATGCACAACGGATGCCGGCGGTGGCGGTCATCTCCGAACCCGGCCCGCCGGCCGCGTGTCCGCCCGTCATCCGGTCCCGTTGCGTGAGCCGCGAGATGTTGCCCGAGGTCGAGCCCTACCGCGATCAACTCCCGGCGTGGCCGAAGGACGGCCGCCACATCCTCGCCCACTTCGACGCCGAGACGATTCTCGTGTACCAGGCGTACCGACCGGCCATCGGCCGGTTCGCGGCCGAGCACGGCACGTTCGGCGGGGAGTTCCGCTACTCGCGGATGAGCTGGGTGAAGCCGAACTTCCTGTGGATGATGTTCCGGTCCGGCTGGGGCACCAAGCCGGACCAAGAAGTGACGCTCGCGCTCCGGCTGCGGCGCCCGTTCTTCGACGCGCTCCTGGCGCGGGCCGTCCCGTCGTCCTGGGACCGCGGCCGGTACGCCACGCACGCCGACTGGGGCCGTGCCGTCGCCCGGTCGGACGTGCGCCTCCAGTGGGACCCCGACCACCATCCGTCCGGCGCGAAGCTCGAACGGCGGGCGATCCAACTCGGGCTGCGCGGCGAGGTACTGGAGGCGTTCGGGCGGCGGGAGTTGGTGGAGGTGATCGACCTGAGCGCGTTCGTGGCCGAGCAGCGCGAACGGCTCGCGGCGGGCGGGGGCGGGGCGCTCGTCATGCCCCGCGAGCGGGTCTACAGCCCTGCCGACCCCGCGGTTACCCTGCACCTCGGTCTCGACGAGTGGGCGTGACGGCGACGCCGAGCCACGCGAGTGTCACTCGGACGGTGGGAAATCGCGGAACAGTTTCTTGAGTTCCGCGTTTGGCCTCGGCGGGTTCTCAATCGCGGCGATAAACGCGGCCCAGCCCTTCTCCGAGAGCGTGATGGCAACGGGTGGGTTAGCGAACACATCAGACAGATTTGGGAGCATGGGAGGACTCCAGACGATCGGATTACCCGAACGGAGATGTGACCAGCGACTGAGGTTCGGTCGCCATTCCGGACACGGTTGCGTCTGGACAGATTACGGGGTATCAAGAGTGTCGCGGATTCGGGTAACTCCTGAGTCTCAGATGCATGGGAATAAGCATGGCAAAGAAGCCAACGCGATATACCGTTAGCGACGGAAAGATGGTTCTGACGCTGGAGTCGGCCGAGGAGGGCGGGTACTGTGTTACGTCTCCCCTCGATCCAGGGCTTATCACCGAAGCCGCGACACTTGAGGAAGCGTTCGAGATGGCGAGAGACGCGGCGGCAGCGTTAAAGGCGGCGAGGGCGAAGTTGAGGCGGTCAACGGCCGGTGCAGGAAGTTAAGGAGGTTGGGCTAGACATCACAGAATCACCCGGCTATGCAGCTCCGACCACGTTGGGGAACGTGGGCAAGGGGGTTGGAGGCTTAGTCGGGGGAAGCCGCATGAGTCGCCGCGAACTGGAGCGTCATCTCCGCGAACACGGTTGCGAACTGCACCACCACGGCGCTAAACACGACGTTTGGTTGAACCCGGAGACGAACGCGACCGCGGCCATTCCGAGGCATCGGACGGTGAAGAAGGCGACAGCGAGGGGCATCTGCCGCGCCTTGTCAGTTCCGTTGCCGCCGGGTTTGTGATTCGCCTACTTTCGCACCACCTTCGCCAGCCCTGCCGCCGCGGTGCGGGCCGCCGTCTCCCAACTGTGGTTCGCCACCACCCACGCCCGCGCTGCTAATCCCGCCGCGGCGCGCTTCACCGGGTCGGCCCACAGTGCCGATACGCTCTCCTCCCACTCGTCGGGCGTGCGCGGCAGCGCGAAGCCGGCCGAGCGCGGGTGGCGCAAGCCGTTCAATGCCGTCGGCGAGCACACCACTGCCTTCCCCATCGCGGCGGCTTCGAGCAGCTTGTTCTTGATCCCGCCACCGCTCACGAAGGGCAGCACCACCACCGCGTGCCGGGCGATCTCGGCGCGCAGATCCGGCAGGTCGGCGGCGAGGTCGATGCCGTCGCGGCCGACCAGTTTCAGCACCGGCGGCGTCGGGTTGAAGCCGTACACCCGGAAGCGCGCGTCCGGGTGGCGGGCGCGGACCCGCGGCCACACGTGCGTGCAGAACCAGTCGAGCGCCTGCACGTTCGGGCCGAAATCGAGGCGGCCCCAGAAGGTGCAGGTGCGCTCCTCCTGCGGCACCGCGAGCGGGGTGAAGTGGTCGTCGTCCACGCCGTTCGGCACGAGGTCGATGCCGCGCACGCCAGCGACGAGCCGCATGGCGCGGCGGTCGGGTTCGGTGACGACCCACACGCGGTCGAGAATCGGGCCGTAGGCTCGCTCGTACAGTCCCTTGACGAGTGCCTGCTTCAGTTCGCCCCACGTTCCGCGGTCGCGGAGCTTCACCTGCGAGGCGTGGTGCCAGAACCACTCGTCGGCGGCGTACCACACCCGCGCCCGGCCGCGCACCGCGCCGAGGTACGGCAGCACGTTCAGCCCCACCACCACCACCGCGTCGGCGTCGAACTCGTCCGCCACGGCGGCGACCGCGCGGACGCGGTTCGGGTCGATGCCCCAGTAGTTGCGGAACTTCTCCTGGAGCCAATCGAGGAACGGCGCCGGGCCGCGCGGCGCCGCGCCGGGCGGCGGGAACGTGCCGGACCAGCCGAGCGGCAGGCCGGCGACGGCTTCCGGCACCGGCGGCGCCGCGGTGAGGAGGCCGACGCGGTGCCCGAGCGCGGCGAGCGCGCGCATCATGTGGTAGGTGTGGACGTCGTGCCCGCTCGACCGCGGCCAGGCGAGCGAGTCCTTGACGAACAGCAGGCGGAGGGCGGTCATGCGCTCCTACCCCTTCGCCACGGCGTAGCGGTAGGTCGGGACGGGGCGGCCCGGGCGGAGGCTCTGGCTCGCGCGGAACTCGACTGACACACCCAACTTCCCCGTCTCCTCGATCACCACCTGGCGCACCTCCGCCTCCAGCGCCGCCGGGTCAATCGCCGCGCGGGCGTTCACAATCAGGTCCGCCGCCGTCGGCCGCACCCCGCTCGGGAGCGACAGCTTCGGCACCGTGTCGCTGCTCACCACGTTGCCGACGGCGAACGCGCCAGCGTCGTCCATGCCGATCAACTTCAGGTGCGCCACCTCGCCGCCGAGGGCCGCGCACGCCGCCGCCAGCCGCACCAGGATTGCCGTCAGCAGCGCGTCGAGGTCGAACGGCGCGGCGGCGGTGAGGCGCGCGGCGGCGTTTAGCCAGCCAAGCTCGGCCTCGCCCTCGGCATAGGTGTCGTAGTCGATGTCCAGGATCTTTCGCCCGAACCCGCCGGCCTGGTCGAGGAACGCGAGGAGTTCGTCGAACCCGGCGCCGGTCCTCGCCGACACGCGCAGCACCGGCGTGCCGGGGAATTGTTCCCCGATTAGGTGTGCGAGTTCGTCCAACTGGGCGGGTGTGAGCTCGTCCACCCGGTTGAGTACGATCGCATCCGCTTCTTCCAGCTGCTTCTTGAAGATGTACGCGGCCTTTGGGCTGAACCCGCCGGCGGGCAGATTCTTGAGGATGCGCGCCCCGTGGCTCGGCTTGAACAACACCGCGTACGGCGCGACCGCGAACTCGCCGCGGTACAAATCCCGGAGTGGCTGGATGACGGTCGCCACAAGGTCCGTACAACTCCCGACGGGTTCCGCCAGGATCACATCGGGGCGTTCCCCGACGGAGAGCGCGCCGACCTTGCCGACGAGGTCGTCGAACCGGCAGCAGAAGCACGCCCCGGGGACCTCCTCGGTCGCCAGTCCCTGGGCGCGGAACGTGTTGGTGTCCACGAGGTCGTGGGCCTGGTCGTTGGTGACGACCCCGACCCGATGGCCCCGCGCCTGGTACATGCGGGCGAGGCGGCCGAGGGCCGTGGTCTTCCCGGCTCCGAGGAAGCCCCCGACCATGACGAAGCGGACGGCCATGCGCGGTTCCCGTGCGTGAGTGCGGCCGGGATAGCATAGCCCCGGCACCGGCCGGCGGCCGCGAACGCCTTGTCGTCCGGGCGGGCGTTCCGATAGTCAAACCCACCCGGCCGCCCGGTGCGGGCGCCGGGCCGCGATCGCCCGACCTATCGCCCGGGACGCCCGTCGCGTGACCGATCAACCGCCATCGCACCGCCCCATCCGGCTCGTCACCGTCGCGCCCGGGCACTTCCACGCCGCGCTCGTGCAAAAGCGCACGCCCCCGGGCGTCCACCGCCGTGCCCACGTCTACGCGCCGCTCGACGACGACCTCGTCGCCCACCTCGCCCGTGTCGCCGCGTTCAACCAGCGGCCCGACGACCCGACCGCGTGGGAGCTCGACGTCCGAACCGGACCCGACTACCGCGAACGGTTCCTCCGCGAGCAGCCGGGGAACACGGTGGTGCTGTCCGGGCGGAACCGGCCGAAGGTCGGACTGATCCGCGACGCGGTGGCGCAGAACCTTCATGTCATTGCCGACAAGCCGTGGGCGGTCGAGGTCGCCGACCTGCCCAACCTCGACGCCGCGCTCGCCGACGCCCAGGCCCGCGAGGTGCTCGTCCTCGACGTGATGACCGAGCGGCACGAGGTCGCCAACCGGCTGCTCCGGGCGGTGACGCGCGAGCCGGATGTGTTCGGCGACTGGCTCGGCGGGTCGCCGGCGAACCCGGCGCTGACGCTGACCAGCCGGCACTTCCTCAAGAAGACCGTGGGCGGCCGCCCGCTCGTCCGCCCGTGGTGGTGGTTCGACCCGGGGGTCGCCGGCGAGGGGCTCGCCGACGTGGGCACGCACCTCGCCGACCAGGCGCTGTGGATCGTCTCGCCCGAGCGCCCGGTCGACGCGGGGGCGGAGGCGGTCGTCCACGACGCCGACCGCTGGCCGCTGCCGTTGACGCGGGCGCAGGTCGCGGAGGTCACCGGGCGGCCCGACGCGCCGCCGGAACTCGTGCCGCGGTTCGTCAACGACACGCTCTACTACGCCGGGAACCACGCGGCGTGGCTGACCGTGCGCGGTACCCACGTGCGACTGACGACGTGTTGGGAGTACGAGTCGCCCGGCGGTGACAGCCACGAAGCGGTGGCGCGCGGGACGGACGCCACGGTCGCGGTCCGGCAGGCGCCGGGGGCGGTGCCCGAGGTGTTCGTGACGGCGACGGCGGCGGCGCACGCGGAACTGGTAGCGAACCTGCAAGCCGCGTGTGCCCGCTGGCAGGCGGACTTCCCGGGGCTGGCGGTCGAGGACCGCGGGGACGAGGCGCGACTGGTGATCCCGGCGGCGCTGCGGACCGGCCACGAGGACCACTTCGCGGCGGTGATGACGGAACTGGTGGGGTACCTGCAGTCGCCGCGGACGGTGCCGGAGTGGGAGCGGGTGAACGCGCGGACGAAGTACCACCTGACGACGCGGGCGGTCGAGCTGGCCCGGGCGCGGCGGCCGTTCTGACGCGAAAGCCGGTTGCGGCCCCGCGCGTGGCGCGGGGCCGCAACCGGCTCGGATCACCCGGTCCCGGAGGTCAGTCCGCCTTGCCCGGGGCGATGATGTCGCCGATGGCCTGGCCGGCGAGCTTGCCGGTGATGACCACGGTGCGGTCGCGCACCTCGCTCTTGAGCGACTTGCTCGACTCGACCAGTGGCTTCAGCTTCGGGTCGTTGGCGGCTAGGAACGGCAGCGCCCCCTTCACCGTCTGGAGCAGCTCGTTCACCGTCTTGCCGGCCTCCTCGGCCGCGTCGTTGTCCTTCATCCCGAGGCCGATGTTCAGGTCCACGTCCTTCTCCACCCGCACGACCAGCGTCGCCGTCTGGAGGTTACCGAGTGAGTTCTGGATGCCCGGGTTGGCCGCCGGCCCCTTCAGCTTCACCTTGTCGAGCCGGCCGTTCGCCAGCGCGGCGACCCACAGCGTCGACTTGTCGTCCATCCCCTTGATGAGCGTGGTGAGCTCGCCGCCGAGCTTGGCCTTGGCCGACGCCGGGACGGCGAGGGCGTCGGCGATCCCCTTCTTGTCGCCGGACAGGATGACGCGCTTCTCGTCCACCACGGTGCCGTACAGCGGGTTGCCGTTGTCCGGGGTGTACTTGAACATCACGTCCTTGCCGTCCTTGACCAGCGCGAAGTGGTCGGCGTCGGCGCGGGTCTGGGCCTCGGCGGCCTTGTACAGCTTCTCCGGGTCGAACGTGCCGTGGACGACGACGAGGTACTTGAAGTCGGTCTCGTCCTTGCCGGACATGCCGACGACGACGCGGTCGACGTCCTTGAGCGGGTCGAGCCCGAGCTCGCGGAGGAACTTCTGGGCGTCGTTCCCCTGGAGGGTCTGCTTGAGGTTCTCCAGCGCGTACCGCTTGACGATCTCCGACCCGAGCGCCTGCCGCAGGTTCATGGACACGACGACGTCGGCGTCCGGCGGGAGGAGCTTGTCGGGCTCGGCGGCCCGGGTGGGGGTGGCGGCGGCGACGGCCGTCGCGAGCACGAGCCCCAGGGCGGGGCGGACGAGGCGGGTCATGAGAGCGGGTGTCCTTTCACGGGGGAGCGGGCCGCCGCGCGCCGGCGGCGGTCGGGACATTGTACCCGGCGCCGGGGCGGGCGGTTTCAGTGGGGAGTGGGAGACGGTCACCCGCCTCCCCAGTGCTCAAACCCGCTGCGCCGCCAGCGCCCGCACGAACTCGCGGCAGAACGCCGGCAGGTCGTCGGCACCGCGGGCGGTGATGAGGTTGCCGTCGCGGACCACCGCCTCGTCGCGGTAGACCGCCCCGGCGGCCCGCACGTCGTCGCGGATGCCCGAGTCGCACGTCACCACCCGGCCGTCGAGGACGCCGCCGCTGATGAGCAGCTGCGGCCCGTGGCCGATCGCCGCCACCCGGCTCGACCCGTCCGACACGAACGTGCGGATCACGTCCACCGCCGCCTCGCGCTGCCGCAGCTTCTCGACGCACGAGCCGTCGGGGATCACGACCGCGTCGTACTCGGCGGGGTTGACCTCGTGGATGCGCACGTCCGGCTCGACCCGGTAGCCGTGGAGACCGGTGAGGGCGTGCATCAGCGGCGATGCGAGGCGGACGGTGAACCCGTCCTCGCGGAGCCGGTACCACGGTAGAAACAGCGTTAAATCCTCGAACCCGTCGGCGACCAGGATCAGGGCTTTCATGGGTGTTTGGGTGAATTTGGGGCGCGGGGGCGGGTGGCGGGGAAAGGAATTCTACGTCACGAATGCGGGCGGCGAAAGGCCGATCACGGGGCAGTGCGGGGGGTGGTAATGAAGAAAGCAAAATGGAAGAACAGACCGACTACGCCTGACGCCCGGGTGACCGGTCTTAAATTCTGTGCTCTTCATCCCGCGCTCCGCACTACCCCGCCCCCCCAGACTCGCAATTGACCCCTCCCGCCGCCGCCGGTATACCCGCACCCCCTCACGCCCGGCCGGGCGCGGGGGCGGTCCACGGGGCGGGTATGCGGGCTGTCGTGCGGAGCTGGCTCATTCGCGTGCGCCCGGGCGCTGCCCGGGAGGCCGACCGGCCGTCGCCGGGGGGGTACCCTGTCGTCCGGGCGTGGCTCATCCGCGGGCTCATCCTGGCCGGGGTCGCGGTTCTAGCCGTCGCCGGCTGGGTCGCTACCACTTGGGTCAGCCCGGAGCGCGTCCGCGCCCAGGTGCTCGCCGCCCTCGCCGAGCAGTTCGACGGGGTCGAGGCCCACGTCGGCTCGGCCCGGATGCGCATCCTTGGCGGCATCGCCGTCCGCGACCTCAAGCTCGTCCGCCGCGGCGACCCGCCCGACCGCCCGTTCCTCGTCGTCCCCGTCGCCGTCCTGTTCCACGACAAGGAGCAGCTCAACCGCGGCCGGCTCGTCATCCGCAAGATCGAGCTGGAGAACCCGGCGTTCAACCTGGAGCGCGGCGCCGACGGCCGGTGGAACGTCGCCGACGTCGTCCGCCCCGGCCCGGCCGACCGCCCGGTGCCGACGTTCGTGGCGCGGGGCGCGACGCTCACCGTCACCGACCACTCGCCCGAGGCGCTGCCGGCGGTCAAGCTCACCGACGCCCGCCTCACGCTGCTGAACGACCCGCTCCCGGTGCTCACGCTGCACGCCCAGGGCGCCGCCGACCTGTTCGGGCCGGTCGAGGTCCGCGCCCGGCTCAACCGCGTCAGCCGGCAGGCGGCGATCGAACTCAAGCTCGCCGCTCTGCCGCTCGGCGACCTGGCCCCGGCGCTCGCCGAGCGGTACGCGCCGGCCGCCGCCCCGCACCTCGGCAAACTCGCCGCCGCCGCCGCCGTCCGCGCCGACCTGACGTTCAACCCGGAACAGGCGCCGGCGTGGCGGCACGACGTGCAGGTCGAGGTGAAGGACGGCCGGTTCGAGCACCCGGACCTGCCGTGGCCCGCCGAGAAGATCGCCGTGAAGGTCCGCAGCACCGACGGCCGGGTGAAGGTCGAGGAGGCGACCGCGAAGGTCGGCCCGGCGCACGTCCGCGTCGCGCTGGAGACGCGCGAGCCGGGTTCCCCCCCGCCGCCCGCGGCGTCGCAGCCGGGCAAGGACGACCCGCTCGCGGCGTTCGAGGAGCACGTCCAGAAGGCCGACGTGTCCGTCGCCGGGGTGCCGCTCGACGACGCGCTGTTCGCCCGCCTCGGCAAGGCCGGCGCGGTCGTGAAGCGGATGTTCTCGCCGGCCGGCACGGTGGACCTCGGCTACCGGTTCACCCGCGAGGCGCCGGCGTGGAAGCGCGAGCTCGAGGTCCGCCCGCGCGGCGTCGCCGCCACCTACGAGAAGTTCCGCTACCCGGTCACCGCGGTCGAGGGGTCGGTGAAGCGGACGCAGGCCGCCGGCGGCGAGCCGAGCATCGTCGTGGACATACGCGGCAAGGCGGCCGGCGAGACGGTGACGGTGAAGGGCCAGGTGTACGGCCGCGGCGACGACCCGGGGATCAGCCTGCGGGTGGCCGGGAGCAACATCCCGATCGACGAGAAGGTCATCGCGGCGCTGCCCGACGAGTACCCGGACGTGATCCGCCAGTTCCGCCCGACCGGCCGGGCGTCGTTCACCGCCGACATCAACCAGAAGTACGGCGTGAACCTGGCCGAGAACGAGTTCCGCATCGACGTGGCCGACGGGACGATCAACTACGTCCTGTTCCCGCTCCGGTTCGAGCGGGTGAAGGGGAAGGTGGTGGTGCGGGTGGCGGCGGTCGAGCCGCGGCCCGGGGCGGCACCCCCGCCGGACCGCGACGAGTTCGTCCTCGACGGGTTCACCGGCACCCACGGCCCCGGCACCGTCTGGCTGAACGGGGCGAAGCGGACGGTGCCCGGGACGGCCGACCGTAAGCTCGACCTGCACGTCGGCGGGACCGGCTGCCCGGTGGACGGCGACCTGAAGGCGGCGCTCGCGGCGCTCAGGCTCGATGAGGTGTGGACGAGCTTCGCGCCGCGCGGCACGCTGGCCTTCTCGGCCGACGTGGAGGTGATGGACCGCGCCCCGCCGCCGGGCGCCCCGCCGCCGGCGAAGGGCGCGGCGGCCTTCGACCCGGCCAGCGACCTGAGCCTGACGTTCAACTTCTACGGCCCGACGGTGACGCCGTCGTTCTTCCCCTACGACCTCACCGACCTGTCCGGCTGGCTCCAGTACCGGGCCGGGCGGGTGGACCTGCGGCACGTCGCCGCCCGGCACGGCGAGAGCCGGGTGCGGCTCGACGCCGGGGAGGTGCGGTTCTACCCGAAGGGCGTGGTGTGGGCGAACCTCGGCAAGCTGGAGGTGAAGAACGTCGTCGCCGACGACGCGCTCCTGACCGCGCTGCCGGCGTCCCTGCGGGGCGGCGTCGAGGGGCTGAAACTCCGCGGCCGGGCCGACCTGGAGGTGAAGCACCTCGTCGTCCTGACCCCGCCCGACGCGCCGGCCGGCGTGGCCGCGCCGCCGCCCCCGGAGCCGTCGCCGCTGGCCCGCGCCCAGGCGCCGGCGCTGCTGCCCGCCGCCGCGGGGCCGTCGCTCGCCCCGCCACCGCCGCCGGACCCGGTCGTGTACTGGGACGCCGAGTTGAAGCTGGCCGGGGCGTCGGTCGACACCGGGGTGGGGTGGGAGGAGGTGTACGGCGCCGTCGCCTGCCGCGGGCGGTACGAGGGGACGCACCTCGGCCTCGTCCGCGGGAACGTCTACCTCGACCGCGCCGTCATCGCCCGCCAGCCGGTGGGCACCGTCCAAGGGCGGCTCCAGGTGCTCCCGCAGGTGCCCGACCCGGCGCGCCCCGGCTACTACCTGCCGCCGACGGCCGAGTTCCTGAACCTGACGGGCACGCTGTTCCACGGCACGGTCGGCGGCGAGGCGCGGGTGGTGCTGGCGGAGCCGGCGCGGTACGACCTGTGGCTGACGGCGACCGACGTGCAGCTCGAAGAGGTGGCGCGCCACTACCGCCTCAACCGCCCGGGGTCGGACGCCGACCTGACCGGGATGGCGCAGGCGCAGGTGCGGCTGTTCAACCGGTACGACCCGCGCACCAACCAGTGGGCGCTGGAGGGCACGGGCCGCATGGACGTGCCGACCGGGCGGATGTACAACCTGCCGGTCCTGCTCGACCTGATGAAGGTGCTGAAGCTCCAGACCCCGGACCGGACGGCGTTCGAGGAGGCGCACGCGGCGTTCCGCTTGAAGGGCGAGCGGGTGTACGTGGACCAGCTCGACCTGATCGGCAAGGCGGTGTGCGTGGGCGGGGCGGGCGAGTTCGACCTCACCGGCGACAACGTGCGGCTGGAGTTCTACACGCTCGGGTCGCAGATCCTCGCCCGGCTGGTGAACACGCCGGTGGGCGACCTGTCGGCGTTCCTGAGCCGGAACCTGTTCGTGATCCGCATGACGAAGGAGAACGGCGGCGAGATCCGCTACCGCCCCGAGCCGGTGCCGCTGGTGACCGAGCCGGCGCGGGCGGTCGTCGAACGGTTGAGACGCTTGAGAGAGGCCAGGCCGTAGTCCGGGGCGGTTGGATTCGGTCGTGTTTGGTGTTTGGTGTTTGGTGTTTCGTTACCCGCGTAACGACCGCCGCACCGCCCGCCGCAACACGAAACACCAAACACCAAACACCAAACACAATGTTCGGCACGACCCTGAACCGGACGATCTTCTCCGAGTTGGTACGAGTGTTCCTGCTCGCACTCGGGGGGCTGACCGGGCTGTTCCTGCTCGCCGGCGTGGTCCAGCAGGCGAGCCAGCTCGGGCTCGGACCGGCGCAGATCGTCGCCATCATCCCGCTGTTCGTCCCGAGCACCCTGCCGTACACGATCCCGGCGACGACGCTGTTCGCCGCGTGCGTCGTGTACGGCCGGCTGGCGCACGACAACGAGGTCGTGGCGCTGAAGGCCGCCGGCGTCCACCTGTCCACCATCATCCGCCCGGCGCTCCTGCTCGGGGTCATCACCACGGCCGCCACCGGGGCGCTGTACTACGCCGTCATCCCGCAGACGCAGGTGCGGCTCCAGGAGGAGGCACTGCGCGACCCGGAGGAGGTGATCTACAACACGCTCCGCCGCGACCGTTGCCTCCGCCACCCGACGTTCCCCTACGTGTTGTTCGTCCGCGACGTGCAGGGCCGCCGGCTGATCGACGTGGTCATCAAGAACCGGGCAAAGGTGACCGACGCGAAGGGCGAAGAGATGTACATGGGGTACGACGTGGTGTTCCGGGCGCGGGAGGCCCGGCTCCGGGTGGACGTGGCCGAGGGCATCCTGTGGATCGACCCGGACCAGTTCGCGGTCCACAACTCGGCGATCAACGGGCGGAACACCTCGACGAACCCACAGGCGCTGCGCATCCCGGACTTCCTCAACCCGGCCGACGCCCGCACCCGCCCCGGGTCGCTGACGTGGGAGGAACTCGGCCCGCGCGTCGCCGAGTTGGAGCGGCAGCGGGAGGAGAAGGCGGCGGCGCTGGCCGCGGCCGACCGCGCCCCCGCCCCGGCGACCGACGCCGCCGCCCGGCTGGCGTTCCAGCACCGGGCCGGGCTCCAGGCCCAGCTGGACGGGTTGAAGCGGCAGGTACGGAACGTCGAAGCCGAGTACTACATGCGGCCGGCCCTGGCGGTCGGGTGCCTGGTGTTCGCGCTCATCGGCTGCCCGGTCGGGCTGTGGGCGAACCGGGCCGACTACCTAAGCACGTTCGTGATCTGCTTCCTGCCGACGGTGTGCGTCTACTACCCGCTGCTACTGGCCGGGTCGAACATGGGGAAGGACGGCCGCCTCCCGCTCGGCCTCGGGTGCTGGCTGGCGAACATCGTGATCGGCTCGTGCGGTGCGGTGCTGGCGTGGCGGCTCCTTCGTCGGTAAATGACGAAGGCCGAATGACCCACCAATGACGAAGGAAGCACGAAACACGAATGCCGAAGGTGGCGTCTGATCTCGCCGTTTCGTCATTCGAGTTTTTGCATTCGTGCTTCCTTCGTCATTGGTGGGTCATTCGGCTCCTTCGTCATTTCGGGGCAACGTACCCCGGCGGGGCGACGACCACCTCGAAATCGGCCCCCTTCACCTTCCTCAGTTCCTCGTGCATCGGCGCGATGCGGTCGTCGGCGGAAATGCTCATCCCCCACTCGATCCCGTTGTCGGCGACGAGCATGCCGTAGCGCTTCAGCGCCTCCAGGATGGTGCGCGTATTCCGCGAGAACCCGGACGTGTCGAAGTCGGCGCGCAGGCGGAACCGCTCGCCCATCCGCGGCAGGTTCGGGTCGGTGAGTCGGCTGGCGAAGTGCGTCGCCGGGTAGACGTAGGCCCGCTGACTGCGCCGCACCGTGACCCGCAACGCGTGGTCGATGGCACCGCGCTGCAACTCGTCGTGCCGCACCACCGCGGGGAAGATCGGCAGCCCGGCGGCGTCGGCGCTGGTCCAGGTCTCGGGGCGGAGTTTGTTCGAGGCGAGGTCGAACACCGACGCCTGCGCCGCCTTCCACCCACCCGGCGTGCGGTACGTGCTGAAGAACTCGTACAGCTTGCGGTTCACCGGGTCGACGACGATGGCGTGCCGGTCGCCCCCGCGCTTCAGCTTGTCCTCCTGTACGTCGCGGAGCGACACCTTGAGCCGCTCGTCGCGGAGGTAGCCGCCGGGCCAGCCTTCGACCGGCAGCTCGTCCGGGATCGGGTACGGACCGGGGTCGCTCTCGTCCTTGTACTCCAGCGACAGGAGTGGCACCCGCGGCTGGTCCGGCGGGACGATGACGAACGCCATGTCCATGTTCCCGCGCAGCGGCTTCTCGGTGCCGACCGCGGCGACGATCTGCTTCGACCGCGGGTGAACCGGCCAGTCGGTGACGGGCGCATTCCACGGGTTGTCGGCCGGAAAGACTTCGAGCGCGGCGCAGACGGCGTCGGCGGCCGGCGTGTTGAAGGCGACGACGCGATCGACCTTCGGCATCGGGTGCGCCTTGAGGCGTGCCGCGCGGTCGGGCGCGGCGGGCTGGGCGGCGGTGCGCGGCGGGGTGAGGGCGAGCGCGGCCGCGAGCGCGGCGACGCCGCCGGCGACGAACAGGGCGAGCGGGCGCATGGGCGACTCCGGGCTCGGGTCTTGTAGGTCGGGTCGAGTCTGCGAGGCCCGACGCGGGGCGCGGGACCGAACGGCAACACGCCGGGAGCGGAAACCCACTCGTCAGACCCCGCCGTCCGCCGGTGGGTCGTCGGGCGGAGTAGTACCGTGCGGGGACGAAGGGGTGGTTGGCAAGCTCGCCCGGAGTGCCCGCCCACCCCGTCGCTCGATCAGATCGCGGAGCTCGGCCGGGCGGACCTCGTACCATGCCAACCCGCAGTCCAGGCAGGCCGTCACGTCCGGCTCGGCCTGCCAGACACAAGACCCGAACCCACGCGCCCACCACGTCAAGCCGTGCGGGGCGAACCCATACCCGACGTTCTTCCCCGCCCCGCACTGGCCCTTTACCAGGTGGGCGGAGCGACAGCGGACGCAGAGTTCCGTGGCCATCGGATCACCAGTTCTCACCAAGCACTGCGATCGGCGTTCGCGCGGGCCGAGCCCACGTGGGTTCGGGGGCTCGGCACTCCGCCGGCCGCCCCCGCGCCGCGGCGTCGGGCCTCGAAGACTCGACCCGACCTACGAAGCCCATGTTACAGTTGCGTCTCGGCCACCTCCAGGGCGCGGAGCAGGCTCATCGCCTTGTTCACCGTCTCCTGGTACTCGGCCGCCGGGCGGCTGTCGGCGACGATGCCGGCGCCGGCCTGCACGTCGCACGTCGTCCCGCGGATCACCATCGTCCGCAGCGCGATGCACGTGTCCATGTTGCCGCTGAAGTCCACGTACCCCACCGCCCCGCCGTAGGGGCCGCGGCGGTGCGGCTCCAGCTCGTCGATGACCTCCATCGCCCGCACCTTCGGCGCCCCGCTCAGCGTCCCCGCGGGAAGAGCGGCGCGGAGCGCGTCGAACGCCGACAGCCCGTCGCGGATCTGACCGGTCACGGTGCTGGAGAGGTGCATGACATGGCTGTATCGCTCGACGGCGAGCAGGTCGGAAATCTTGACGCTGCCGATCTTCGCCACCCGGCCCACGTCGTTGCGGGCGAGGTCCACGAGCATGATGTGCTCGGCCCGCTCCTTCGGGTCGGCGACGAGCTCGTCGGCGAGTTGCTTGTCCTCGTCCGGAGTGGCGCCGCGGGCGCGGGTGCCGGCGAGTGGGCGGTTCGTGACCTCGCCGTTGTCCACCCGGCACATGATCTCCGGCGACGCGCCGACCAGCGTACACCCACCGGCCCGCACGAAGAACATGAACGGCGACGGGTTCACCACCCGCAGCGCCCGGTAGACGTCGAACGGGTCGGCGGTCGTCTCGGCGCGGAACCGCTGGCTGAGTACCACCTGGAAGATGTCGCCGGCGTTGATGTACTCGACCGCCCGGCGGACGATCTCCTCGAACTCGCCGCGGGTGAAGTTGCTCTCCACGCGGTCGAGTACGCCCTTCCCAGGCCCGGCCGTCTTCGTCGGGTCGATGTCCGTGAGCGGGAGTTCGCCACCCGGCCGCGACAACTGCGCGACGAGCTTGTCCACCTCGCGGCACGCGGCGTCGTAGGCGGCGCGGGTGTCGCCCTGCCCGTGCGCGACGACGAGGATCGTCTTGGCGACGTGGTCGAAGATCACCATCCGGTCGTAGAGCGCGAACGACAAGTCCGGGAGGCCGCGGTCGTCCGGCGGGGCGTTCGGCAGGCGTTCGACGTAGCGCACCGTGTCGTACCCGGCGTAGCCGACGGCGCCGCCGCAGAACCGCGGCAGGCCGGGGAGGTGCGGGGCGCGGAGCGTCGCCAGTTGGTTCTCCAGCACCCGCAGCGGGTCGGCCGCCTCGCCGTCGGCCCAGGCGCCGTCCCAGCTCCGGGTGCGGGTCTTCGTACCGGACGCCTCGAACACGACGAACGGGCCGGCGCCGAGGAAGCTGTACCGCCCGATCCGCTCGCCGCCGACGACGCTCTCGAACAGGAACGCCCGGTCGCCGTCGTCGATCTTGCGGAACGCCGACACCGGGGTGAGGGCGTCGGCGGTAAGCCGGCGGTAGACCGGGACGACGGTGTGCGTCCGGGCCAGCTCGGCGAACGTCTCGAACGGCGGGAAGTGCGGCATCGGCGGCTCGGGGGCACGAAACGGTTCCCCGGTATTGTGCCGACGCGCGGCGGCGGCGGCCAACTACGGCGCGTCGGGCACGAGACCGCGGAGCTGGTAGAGGTGGATGAGTGCCCGGTCGGCGACGCGCTCTCCGGCGCCGAGTTCGGTCACCGCCACCGGCAGGCCAGTGCCGTAGCCGCCCTCGCTCACCGCCTGCACGGTCGGGAAGTACTGGTGGTAGTCGTTGCAGTAGCCGAGCACGAACAGGTGCGGCAACCGCGCCCGACGCTTCAAGCTCAAGGCGTGCTCGCAGAAGAACTCGCCGCTCAGCCCGACGAACCCGACCCGGCCGTCGAGCACCGCGGTCGTCACCGTCGGCCGCACGCCGTCGGCGTACTCGCGCTCGAAGAAGCCGATCAGTTCGGGGAAGAAGGCGTCGTTCAGCGCCCCGCGGACGAACGGGTTCTTTACGTCGAGCACCGCCTTGAAGCACAGCTCCTCGCGCCGCGCCTTGAGCGACTCGCTCGATCTCTCGAAGCGCACGTCCTTCAGAAGCGACAACACACTGTCGCCGAGAAGACGGCCGAACTCGTCGGAATCGGGCGGGGCGGGCGGCAGGTTCGGGGACAGGTCGCCGGCCGCGCCCTGGAGGAACAGGCACGGCGCGCCGCCGGTCGCGGCCTCGACGTGCGTCGCCATCGCCCCCGGGAAGTCGGGCGAGAACTTCAGTAGGTTCGCGGGCAGGATCGTCGGGTGGGCGGCGAAGTTGACCGCGTGGGCGATCGCCTTGCCGCCCGTGTCCTCGACGCGCAGCACGAGCAGTTCGCGGTCTACCGGGGCGTCCTTGCGGCGGCTCTGGCGGTTGCGGTTCAGCCTGACTTCGGTCGACGCGACCGCGTACCGCGCCGGCGCCCGCGCCGCGTCGGCGGCCTTGATGAGCTTCACCAGTTTGCCTTCGAGGTCGCGGACGTAGGGCCGCTCCTTCGGCCACGTGTCGAGCTCGATGACCGGGCCGTGGTGCGTGTGCGACGCCACCAGGAACAGCTCCGCGAATCCGTCCGCCTTCAGACCGTCTCGGATGCGGGCCATCGACGCGCGGGTCGGCGCCCGCCCGAGGTCGAGGCTCACGAGCGCGATCTTTCCTTCGCCCGACTTGAGCACGAGGGCGCGGGCCATGAGCGGGTCGCGCGTGCCCCCGGCGGGCTTGTCCTTGCGGGCGGCGTAGCCCCACATCGGGTGGCCGGGCGGCGGGGTGATGTCGGCGGCCGCGGCGCCGGCCTCGAACCCGGCGCGGGCCGTGAGCGCGAAGGCCGCCAGAGCCGCCGCCGCGAGCGCGTGTCGCATGGTCCCCTCCGGGGTGGTCGGGAATAGAACATACCCAGCGTACCCTCCCCACGCCAGGAGACCTCATGCCGGAAGCCGACCCGATCGTGTTCGAGGCCGCCGCGTTCGCCGCCCGCGCCCACCAGCACCAGCTCCGCAAGGACGGCAAGACGCCCTACGTCAGCCACGTCTTCCGCGTCTGCCTGGTGGTGCGGCACGTGTTCGGGTTCGACGAGCCGGAGATGCTCGCCACGGCCCTCCTGCACGACACGATCGAGGACACCGCCACCGACTGCGACGACGTGGTGGAGGCGTTCGGGCCGGTGGTGGCCGGGTGGGTGGCGGTGCTGACGAAGGACATGCGCCTGCCGCACGACGAGCGCGAGGCGGCGTACATCGCCGCGCTGGCGCAGTCGCCGTGGCCGGTGAAGGTGTGCAAGCTGGCGGACGTGTACGACAACCTCACCGACTGCGCCCACTTCCGGCCCGAGGGCCGTCGCCGGACGTGCCACAAGTCGCGGACGTACATCGACGCCGTGCGCGACGGCCTCCCCGAGAAGGGGCAGGCGGCGCTGGCGCGGGTCGAGGCGAAGCTCGCCGAGGTGGAGGCGGGGCTCGGGGCGGCGTAGGCCGGGGAGCCCGTGAACAAGCCGTTCGACGCCACCCTGAAGACGCTCATCGTCGATCACCTCGGCGACTGGGCGGCGTTCGTGGCGGCCCGCGCCGGGCTGCCGGTCGGCCCGGCCGAGCCGCTCGACACGGACCTCTCGACCACACTCCAGGCTGACCGTCTGTTTCGGGTGAACGCCGCACCGCCGTTCGTCCTCCACCTCGAGCTCGAATCGACCGGCCGCCTCGGCATCCCGGTCGAACTGCTGCGGTACAACGTGGCGGCTCTCGGTGCGACCGACCTGCCGGTGCATTCCGTCCTGGTGCTGCTCCGGCCGAAGGCGAACGCCACCGACCTGTCCGGCTCGCTCGACCTCCCCGGCGCCGACGGCCGGCCGTACCTGACGTTTCGCTACACGGTGGTGCGCGTGTGGCAGGAGTCGGTGGCAGCGTTCTTGACCGCCGGCCCGGGACTGGCGCCGCTGGCGGTCCTGACGAACGAGGCGGCCGCTGACCTCGGCGCGGCGCTGGAGCGGTTCCGCGACCGACTGACCGAGCCCGACGTGCCGCCCCACCGGGCGAAGGCACTGTTCGGGTCCAGTTTCATCCTGTCCGGGTTGCGGTATGATGGGGAGCAGGTCGAGGCGCTCTACGAGAGGCTGAGCATGACGCTGGAAGACTCGACGACGTACCAGCTGATCCTCAAGCGCGGGGAGAGCCGGGGCGAGGCTCGCGGCAAGGCCGCGGGTGAGGCCCAAGGCCGGCTCGACGAGGCACGTCGGCTCGTCGTGCAGGCCGGCACCAAGAAGTTCGGCGCGCCGTCGCCCGCCGCGCAATCGGCGCTCGACACCGTGGCCGACCGCGAGCGGCTGGAGAGAATCCTGCTCGCCGCGTTCGACGCCGCCAGTTGGGACGACTTGCTCGCCACCCCGTAGACCGCCCGCCCCACCCCCGCACCGGCACCTCCACGATGACCGACTTCCCCTGCCGCCGGTCCGCCCGGCCGCTCACCCGCCGCGACCTCCTCGTCCGCTCCGCCAACGGGTTCGGCGCCGCCGCGCTCGCCACGTTGCTTGCTGACGAGGAGGCACGCGCCCAGCCCGCCGCGGCCGCCGACCCGTTCGCTCCGAAACGGCCGCACTTCGCGCCGACGGCGACGAACGTCATCTTCCTGTTCATGGACGGCGGGCCGTCGCAGGTCGACACGTTCGACCCGAAGCCGGCGCTCGAGAAGTACCACGGCCGCCCGTTCCCGGCGCGCGTCGAGCCGACGCAGTTCAACAACGTCGGCGCCACGCTCATGAGCCCGTGGCGGTTCCGCAACTACGGGCAGAGCGGCCTGCCGGTGTCCGACCTGTTCCCGCACGTCGGCGCGTGCGCGGACGACCTCGCCGTCATTCGCTCGATGGTGGCGAACTTCTCGGAGCACACCAACGGCAACTACTTCATCCACTCCGGGCACGGCCAGCAGGGGCGGCCGAGCCTCGGCAGCTGGGTCACCTACGGCCTCGGCAGCGAGTGCCGCGACCTGCCCGGGTTCGTCGTCCTCGGCAGCGGCATGATCCCGCCCGGCGGCGCCGACTGCTTCGGCAGCGGGTTCCTGCCGGCGTCGTACCAGGGGTCGATGTTCCGCCACGGCGCGCAGCCGGTCGCCGACCTGACACCGCCGGGCGGGGCGAACCCGCGCACCCGGGCGGCGCAGCGTGACCTCATCCGCACCCTCGACGCCCGCGCCCGCGAGCGGTTCGGCGCCGCCGACGCGGTGGACGCCGCCATCGCCAACTACGAGCTCGCCTTCCGCATGCAGACGGCCGTGCCGGATCTGACAGACCTCGCCCGCGAGACGGAGGAGACGAGAACCCTGTACGGCCTCGGCGACCCGAAGACGGAGGTGTTCGGCCGGCAGTGCCTGATCGCCCGGCGGATGGTCGAGCGCGGGGTGCGGTTCGTCGAGCTGCTGTGCCAGAATCTCGGTCACGACCGCTGGGACCAGCACCAGAACCTGAAGCGCGGCCACGAGGACAACGCCCGCGCCGTGGACAAGCCGATCGCGGGCCTGCTCACCGACCTGAAACGCCGCGGGCTGCTCGACCGGACGCTGGTGATCTGGGGCGGGGAGTTCGGCCGCACCCCGGTCGCGCAGGGCTCGGACGGGCGCGACCACAACCCCTTCGGCTTCACGATGTGGCTGGCCGGCGGCGGGACGAAGGGAGGCACCGTCGTCGGCGCGACCGACGAATTCGGCTACCACGCGGTCCAGGACAAGGTGCACGTCCACGACCTGCACGCGACGATGCTGCACCTGCTCGGCTTCGACCACACGCGACTGACGTACCGCTTCGGTGGCCGCGACATGCGCCTCACGGACGTCCACGGCGAACTGGTGCGTGGCGTCCTGAAATAATCAACCCCCAATCCCAGTGACCCACCAATGACCAAGGAAGACACCGCACGTCTTCCTTGGTCATTGGTGGGTCACTGGGATTGGGGGTTCCCGGGCTAGAAGCCGGGTCCGCCCATCATCCCGCCGCCGGCGCCGATCTTGTCGCGGGAGAGCAGCGCCTTGTCATCGCCGCCCTTCGGCGGCCGCTTCTTGTACGGAGCCGACGGCGGGTTGTTGAACCGGGCCTCGTCCGCCGGGAGGACCATCTCCTCCTTCGGCGTGTAGGCGATCCCGTGCCTGTCGTGGTGGCAGCCGACCGCCGCCGCGACGACGGCCGCGAGTCCGGCTGCCGCCAGCGCCTTGCCCCGCATGTTCATCCCCGGGCGTCCGTGCCGAGCGGTGTGGAGTCGCGGGCCGTATAAGCAGGCGGCGCGGGCAGTGCAAGGCGAAGTGCGGCGAGGCGTCGCGGGCGGCTACTGGCCGGCGAGCTTCTTCAGGTCGTCGAGGTTGGCCTGGCAGTACGGGCAGCCGACGACGGTGAGGTGGAAGGTGACGTAGTCGAGCAGGTCCGGGTCGCCGGCGCCGAGGAGGTAGCCGCCGAGCTGGTCGCGGCCCGGGCAGCTGACGCGCTCGCGCCGCCAGATCGCCCCGACCGTGTGCTCGCCGCGGTCCTCCTCCTCGCGCACCTCATCCAGCCGCGCCCGCACCTCCGCCGACGCCCGCACCAACCGCTCGACCGCCGCCAGCTCGGCCTCCGGCAGCGCGTCGTGCAGGTAGTCCCGCAGCATCTGGCGGGTCACGTCGGACGGTTGCATCGGGTGTTTGGTGTTTGGTGTTTGGTGTTTGGTATACGTGGTTCGGCGGCCTCCAAGGCCGGTCGGAACACAAAACACCAAACACGAAACACTACGGCCGCGGTTCGACCGACCAGCTTAATGGGGTGGTGCGGACCATCGCCGACAGGCCGCCGAGCGTCTCGCGGGCGTCGGGCGGTAGCAGCGGCATCACCCCGCGCACTGCCTCCGCCGCCCGGCGGAGGCGCGGCCGCGACTCCGGCACCGGCAGCTCCTTCTTCTGGATGCCGGTCACCGTCAGCACCGCCCCGCCCGGTCCGGCCTTGTCGCGCAGCTCGTTCCGCAGTGCGGGAATCTGCGACCCGGCGACGAACGCCAGCAGCTCCAGCTTGCCCGCCGCCGCTTCGTCCGGGTCGTCGCCGGTCCGCTTCCTTTTAGCGAGCTCGCGGAGCCCCGCGGCGGCTTGCTTTTCGTCGGTATTCTCCAGCATCTCGCGGAAGCGCTCGACGCCGCGGCGGCTGAGGGTCACCTTGTAGCCGTTCGACAGAGGCGCCAGCTCGACCATCGGGCCGACGATCCGCGGCAGTGGGGCAACCTCCGGCGGCAGCTCCGGCTCGGCAGAAAGGGCAACCACCACAAGGGTTAGCAGCATGTCCCGTTTCCCTCCGGGTGAGCTGGGCGATTCTCCAGGTTGACGAATCGCTCGTGGTCAAATCCCGGCGCCGGAGAATCCGGCCGCCGCTCACCACTTTATGCTAAGGTTACGGGTTTGTCCCATTTACACGGTTTGTAGCGGCTGCTACAAATCAACTTGCTGGATGCATTGCCCCGGTCGCGCCGTCGCCCCCACGCCCGCGCGACCGTCAATCAGGTGGAATTGCTCTAGTCGCTCGGTCTCACCGGACCGGCCTGACGAACTCCGTGTTCCCCCTCGGGTCGACGCCACCGGTCGATCCCCGCCGGAGCCCCGTATGAATCGCCTGTTGTTCACCACCATTGCCACCGCGGCGACCCTCGGCGCGCCGGCCGCCGCCCGCGCCGACTTCGTGCTCGATACGTTCGCCAACCCGAGCCCGGGCCAGGAATACCTAGTCGCGCGGGACAACGCGAGCCCGTACACCTCGTCGACCACGACCGTCAGCGCCGGGGTCAGCCGGTCGATCCAAGTGACCGTCGTCTCGCCGAACCCGCCGAACTTCAACTCGGTCTCGGGCATTATTGGTAACGGCGCGTTTACGATGGACTCGGCCAACGATGGTGCGGTCACCGCCCAGATCAGCTACGCCCTGTCCGGTTCGGCCGGCAACCTGGCCGGGGCGGGCGCGCTGGAATTGGCGTTCAAGAACGTGAACCCGGGCAACGACGGCACCGTCGGCCCCCCGATCACGATCGACATCGTGACGGCCACCGGAACGTTGACCACCACGACGACAATCCCCGGGAGCACGATCCCGTACAGTCAATCGTTCGCGTTCGGTTCGTTCACCGGGACCGGCGACCTGAGCCAGGTGAACACCATCCGCATCACGATCAACGGCGGGGCGTCGCCGCAGACGGCGGTCGACTTCGCGATGGACGAGATCCGGGTGCGGACGGCGGTGCCGGCGCCGCCGGCGCTCGTACTGGCCGGGATCGGGTTGGTCGGTCTGCTCGGCCGCTCGCGGCTACGGCGACCGACTGCCTGACGACGCCGACTCGCCCGACATCGCGTCTCGCACCGGGGGCTGTGGGCGTCCATGACTCCCGGTGTATTTTTTTGACGGAGCACCGAATACTGACCGAAAATTGCACAAAAAATCGAAATCTGGTTGCAAATGGTCGATGCCGACGGCAACATGAGTAGATACTGTGTGTTCGAGGCGCGCGGTCTCTCCCATCCCGTCTTTGGTAGGTCGGTGCGCCCCGCTGCCGTAGTGCTGGTCGGATTCGTGCAACGCCCTCCCGGTTGCATCGTCAATCTTCTGGGAATTGTGTTTTACCATCCCATCTGAGGTCGGGCCTAACGAGGCTGATTGGGCCTCTTACTCGTTTTACCGTACTACAGGATCTCGGCCTTTCCCAAGTCTGCAGGAGCCACGAATGCCGTCGTCCCTCTTCCGACCACGCCGCGCGTTCACGCTGATCGAGCTGCTGGTGGTGATCGCGATCATCGCGATCCTCATCGGCCTGCTCCTCCCCGCCGTCCAGAAGGTGCGTGAGGCCGCCGCCCGCAGCACCAGCCAGAACAACCTCAAGCAGCTCGCCCTCGGCATGCACAACCACCAGGACTCGGTCGGGTGGCTGCCGACGCGGGGTCACGGGCCGACCGGGAACGCCGCCCCGAACAGCGCGTTCCCCGGCCCGTGGAGCTTCGCCATCCTCCCCTACATCGAGCAGGGTCCGTACTACACGGCCTTCGCAGCCGTCAACAACCCGGCCGCCGCCACCCCGGCCGCCCTTCAGGTTCCGATCAAGGTGTTCCTGGAGCCGAGTCGCGGACGGATCGGGGTCGCCACGACCTCCGGCGACGCCCGGAACAACGGCCCGCTGTCGGACTACGCCCTGAACGCGAACGTCACGGCCCCCCCGGGGGACAATGTCAACGGCTGCTGCGAGGACGCCGGCACCACCAACTACCCGAAGCGGCGGCTGGAACACATCAACGACGGGACGTCGAACACGATCCTGATCGGGACGAAACTGGTGAGCCGGGATTACTACGGCCACACCACCGGTGACGGCTGGGACGAGACGATTCTCCGCGGGTGGGGCGGGACGATCCGCGGGCAGGCCCGGCTCGCACAGGACCCACGGTCCGGGTCCTGCGACAACGCCTGGGGCGCGCCGTACGCCGGCGGGGCGCTGATGGCCTTCGCCGACGGGAGCAACCGCTTCCTCCGGTACTCGGTCAGCGTCAGCGTGCCGAGCGACCGCAACAACATCGGCGGCTGGGCCACGGACAACAACAACGTGAACCCGACGGCGGGTACGGTGAACCCGTTCGCGCAGCTGCTGCACCCGAGCGACGGTCAGGCTCCCCCGAACACCGACTGATTGACGCGGCACGGCCCGCCACCCCACCGACCCGCCCGGCCTGCCGGGCGGGTCGGTGTGCGTTTCGCCGCCCCCGCCGCTACAATTCCCGAGCCCGTTCGCCCCGGACCGCCGCCATGCCGCCCGCACGCCGCCACACGCTGCTCGTCGCCGCCGCGGTCGCACTGGGCGGGTGCGGGCGCCCACCGGCGGCGCCCGAACCACCCCCCGACGGACCGCCCTGGTTCGAGGACGCGACGGACGCTGCCGGCATCGACTTTACCCACGACGCCGGCCTACCCAATGTGCGCTTTGTGCCTCAGATTATGGGGTCTGGTTGCGCGTTCCTGGACGCCGACGGCGACGGCAAGCTTGACCTGTACCTCCTCCAGTTCGGCGGCCCTGGGTCGAAGTCGGTGAACCGGTTTTACCAGCAGGTGGGCGGCGGGCGGTTCGAGGACGCCACCGCCGCGTCTGGGCTGGGGCTGGCAGGGCACTGCCACGGGGTCGCGGTCGGCGACGTGAACAACGACGGGCGGCCGGACATACTGGTCACCCGGTTCGGCGGACTGACCTTGTTCGTGAACACCGGCGGCGGGCGGTTCGAGGATGCCACTGCCGGGTCCGGGCTGATCAACCCTGGGTGGGGCACGTCGGCCGCGTTCCTGGACTTCGACCGTGACGGGTGGCTGGACCTGGTGGTCGTCAACTACCTGGATCACGACCCGGGGGCGGAGTGCCTCGGCCCGGACGGGCAGCCGGACTACTGTGGTCCAAGCCGGCTGGCCCCGGTCACCAGCCGGGTGTTCCGCAACCTGCGGGTGGGGGATGCCCGACCGCGGTTCGCCGACGTGAGCGTGGCGTGCGGCATCGGCCGGGCGCCCGGGCCGGGCCTCGGGGTAGCCTGTGCCGACTTCACCGGCGACGGCTGGGTCGACGTGCTCGTAGCCAACGACGGCGCGCCGAACCGGCTGTGGGTGAACCAGACGGACGGCACGTTCAAGGACGACGCCGGTCCCCGCGGGGTGGCGTACTCGGCCGCCGGCAAAGCCTACGCCGGAATGGGGATCGCCCTGGGGGACACGACCGGCGGCGGTCGACTGGACGTGTACGTGACCCACATGAACACCCAAACACACACCCTGTGGCGGCAGGAGGGACCGGGCCGGTTCCGCGACTGTACGATCGAGACCGGGCTGGGAGCGTCGGCGTGGCGGGGCACCGGGTTCGGCGCGGCCCTGGCCGACTTCGACAACGACGGGGCGGTAGACGTGGCGGTGGCCAGCGGCCGGGTGTTTCACAACAGCCCGGCCGCTGGCCCCGGGCCGTTCGGCCGGTACGCCGACCGCAACCAGTTGTTCGCCAACGACGGGAGCGGGAAGTTCCGCGACGTGTCCGCGGCGAACCCGGCGGTGTGCGGCGGGTGGGCCGTCGGCCGTGGGCTGGCGGCCGGCGACTACGACGGCGACGGCGGGACCGACCTGTTGGTGACGGCCGTCGGCGGGCGCGCGCGGCTGTACCGGAACGTCGCCCCGAACCGCGGGCACTGGCTGGCGGTGCGGGTGGTGGACCCGGCAGTCAACCGCGACGCCTACGGGGCCGAGGTGCGGGTGGCGGCCGGCGGGAAGGAGCGGCTCCGCGTGGTCAGTCCGAACGAGAGCTACCTCAGCAGCCACGCCCCGGCGGTTCTCCTCGGGTTGGGGGCGGCCGACCGGGTGGACGCGGTCCGAGTACTCTGGCCGGACGGGACGCGGGAGGAGTTCCCCGGCGGCCCGGCCGACCGGGCGGTGGTCGTCCGCAAGGGGGAGGGGCGGCGACCATGACCACCCCCGCGCCGAAAGCCCCGCGCCGGGTGCGGCCGGCGGTCGCGGTCGCCGCGGTCGTCGGGATCGCCGCCGCGGGGTGGTGGTTCTGGCCCGCCCGCCCGCGGCCCGAGCCGCCACTGCCGGCGGACATCCCGGACCCCGAGGTGCGGGCGGCGGTGGACGACGCCCGGGGCAAGGTGCTCGCCGGCCGCCGGTCGGCCGAGGCGTGGGGCCGGCTCGGCATGGTGTACCTGGCCAACGGGTTCGAGCCGGAGGCCGACCGCAGCTTTGAGGAGGCGGCCCGGCTCGACCCGGCCGACCCGCGGTGGCCGTACGGCCGCGGTCGGATTGCACTGCTGCGGAACCCGGACGCCGCCCTCGATCTGCTCCGCCGGGCCGCCGACGCCGGGGCGGGCTCGGCGTACGGCCCGTCGATCCGGCTCCAACTGGCCGAGGCACTCCTGGAGCGCGGTCAGGCCGCGGAGGCCGAGCCGCTGTTCCGGGCCGAGTCGGGGAACCCCGAGCACCGGCACCGGGCGGCCTACGGGCTGGGCCTGGCGGCGCTGGCCCGGGGCGACCGGGCGGCGGCGGCGCAGCACCTGGCAGTGGCCCGGGAGAAACGGGTGGTGCGGCCGCACGCGCTGGCGCAGTTGGCCGCCCTGGCCCGGGCGGGGGGCGACGCCGCGGCCGCGGCCCGGTACGAGCAGGAGGCGGCCGAGGCGCCGCCGGCCGGGCGGTGGCAGGATCCCTTCCTGAACGAGGTGGTTGACCTCCAGGTCGGGCGAGTCGGGTTCCGCGAGCGGGCCGAGATGCTGGCGGCCGACGGGCGGAACGCGGAGGCCGCCGACCTGAGTCTGCGGTCGGCCCGCGCCCGGCCGACCGCCCGCGGGCTGACCGAGGCCGGGTTCCTGCTGGTGCGGGCCGGCAACCTCGACCGCGCCCTGCCGGTACTCCGCGAGGCGGCGGCCCTGGACCCGAACGACCCGGTCGCGCAGTACAACCTGGCCCTGGGTCTGTTTGTGCCGGCCGAGCAGGAGCACACCCGCGCCCCCGGTGTGGCCCGGGCTCTGTTCGAGGAGGTCGTCCGCCACGCCTCCCGGGCGGTCGAGTTGAAGCCGGACTACGGCATGGCCTACCTGCTGTGGGGAGTGTCGCTCAAGGCGCTGGGCCGGCCGGCCGAGGCCGTGGCCCCGCTCCGCCGGGGTGTCGCGGCGAAGCCCGAGGAGTTCGAGTTACAGTACGCCCTGGCCGAGGTGCTGGCCGCCACCGGGGCCGGGGCCGAGGCCCGCCAGTACGCCGAGAACGCCCGCCGGCTCGACCCCAACGACCCCCGCCCGGGTCGGCTACTGCCGACGCTCCCCTGACCCGCCCCGGAACCCCGATGCGCCCGTTCCTCGACGAGTTCCGCAAGTTCATCCTCCGCGGCAACGTGGTGGACCTCGCCGTCGGCGTCGTCGTCGGGGCGGCGTTCTCGAAGATCGTGGATTCGCTGGTCGCCGACCTGTTCCTGCCGGTCGTCGGCGTGCTGACCGGCGGGTTCAACATCGCCGGCCAGAGCCTCCACCTCTACGGCGACGCCAACCTGCGGTGGGGGAACTTCCTCCAGATGGTGCTCAACTTCGTGATCGTCGGGTTCTGCATGTTCCTGGTGGTGAAGGGGATGAACCGCCTCCACCTCGGCATCCTCCGCCACGACACCCCGCCGCCCGAGCCGACTCCGACCGAGAAGCTCCTGACCGAGATCCGCGACCTGCTGCGGGCGCAGGGGACGGGAGGCGGGGGACAGGGAACAGGGGGCAGGGCGGAAGGGGCGGGAAACGCCGGCCCGTGACCATACGCCCGCTTCTTCTGTGCCCGGTCTCCTGTTCCCTGTCCCTCGCCTCCTACTCGGGAATCGGGTCATCGGGGCGCACGCCCACTCCCTCCCACGTGACCGCACTCGTCCGCGCGTCGTAGGTGAGGACGCGGTGCGCACTGCCGGGGGCGTGCGGCTCCTCGTGGGTGGGTAGCCACTTCGCCAGCTCGCGCTTCACGCCGGCCAGCGCCGGGTCGGCGGCGCGGTTCGTCCACTCGTTCGGGTCGGCCCGCACGTCGTACAGTTCCTCGCTGCCGTCGGCGTAGCGGATGAAGCGCCAGCGCTCGGAGCGGACCGCGTGGTTCCCCGGGTTGTGCGTCGTCAGCGCCGGCCGCTCGCGCGGGGCGGTCGCGTCGCGGAGCTGCGGCGCGAGCGACAGGCCGTCCAGGTCCGGGCGGGCGGGAAGACCGGCGAGTTCGAGCAGCGTCGGGTACAGGTCGAGGAGCTCCGCCGGGCGGCCGCAGCGGGCGCCGCGGGCGACCCCGGGGCCGGCGAACGCCAGTGGCACCCGCGTCGATCGCTCCCACAGGGAGTTCTTCCCGGTGATCCCCTTCTCGCCGAGGTGGTAGCCGTGGTCGCTCCACACGACGACGACCGTGTCGCCGGCGCGGCCGGTCTGCTCCAGCGCGTCGAGGACGCGGCCGAGCTGGTGGTCCATGAACGCCGTGCCCGCCAGATACCCGCGCACGAGCGGCCGCCACTCGTTCACGTCCCGGAGCGTCTTCAGCCGCGGCTCGGGGAGCTTCCAGTGCAGGTACCACGAGAACCGCGGCGTGTCGGCGCGGTCGTCGGCGCGGACCGGCGGCAACTGCACGCGGTCGGCGGGGAATTTGTCGAACCACGCCGGCGGCGCGAAGCACGGCACATGCGGCAGGCGGAACCCGCAGGCGACGAAGAACGGGCGGTCGCGCGGCGCCCGCCGGAGCGCGTCGATCGCGGCGTCGGCGATCTGGTGGTCGGCGCTGTCGGCGGCGCGGTCGGGGAACGGCCCCCAGTCCATGAGCGGGTGCGGCGTACCGGGCAGCTGCGCGAACCGCTTCGCCGGCCGCCCCATGCCCGGTGCCGGCCCCCACTCGCCGAACTCGGCGGCGCGGTCCTTCGCGGCGACGGACCCGTCGTGGTAGACCTTCCCGCAGGTGAACGTGAAGTACCCGGCGCGGGTGAACGTCTGCGGGAGGGTGACGCGGTCGCGCGTGGCCGGCGCGGCGCGGAAGCCCGGCGCGAGCCCGTAGACGCCGGTGGCGGTGGGGCGGAGGCCGGTGAGGAGGCTGGTGCGCGACGGGTTGCAGAGCGGCGCCTGGCAGTGGGCGTTGGTGAAGGCGGTGCCGCGGGCGGCGAGGCGGTCGAGGTTCGGCGTGAGCGCCTGCGGGTGGCCGTTCAGGTAGCCGACCCAGTCGTTGAGGTCATCGACGGCGACGAAGAGCACGTTCGGCCGCGCCGCCGCGGGGGACGCGGCGAGCGCGAGGACGACGAGGGAGAGGAGTCGGGGCATGGGTGTCTCGGACTCGCTTAACACCCGTCGGCAGCCATACGGAGGCAACTGAACGCCAGGTATTCGGGCGAGTACGCAGGTCCAGCGGACGCCGGCCCGGCTAACCAGTCGTCAAACGCTTTTGCGTGGGCCTCAACCGCCGCCCGCATCGCGGCACACTCGGCCGCCGGCGTCTTGGCCACAATGTCCGCCCGGATGAGGTCATCTTCAACCCCGAACCGCTCGGCGAGCGGAATCAAGTGCCGAAGTGCGGACGGGACGGCGGCGGGATCGAGTGTGATCGTCGGCCGGTTCTCGGCGGTCAGACCGTACCGGCGACGCATTTCGCCCGCCGGCAGCACCTCGAACTTGATGGGCCGCTCCTGCGCCACGGGACACACCCCACCATACGGGAGTTCTGCCGACAGGAACGGAGAACAGGGCTTTCGTAGGTCGGGTCGAGTCTTCGAGACCCGACGCCGCAGCGCGGACGCACTGGGCATCGCACCGGCACTCGGACTCGCATGGGTTTGGGTTTACCACGGCCACGCATTGACACTCGCGCCGCCGCGTCGGGTCTCGAAGACTCGACCCGACCTACGGGAATCAGCGCAGCGCCGCGACGCGGCCTGGGGGTGGGATTCGGGCCTCCAGCCACGCCTCGGCGGCGGCGCGGTCCCAGCCGGCGGACGGGTCGAATGACACCGCGGCGGTGAACACTCCCGTCACCTTCGCCCGCACCCCGACGTCCACGTCCACCCACTCCGCCGCCGCGGCGTCGGCCAGCGGCCAGCAGGCGATCAGGTCGGCGCCGTCGTCGTGCCAGCGGACCGGGCCGCACGGGTGCGGGCGCGCCTCGCCGAGTTGCTCCGCCAGGAAGCGGTGCGCCTCGGCCGCCGGCAGCCCCGGCGGGAAGGCGATCGCGGCGAGCTCGCCGGCGGCGGCGAAGCGGAGTTCCACGTCGGGGTGGTCGAGGAGCGGTTCGTGCCGCACCGCGCCGACGGGCAGCAGGTGGGCGACGAGGCGGTCGCCCTCGCGGGTCCAGGCGTCGCGGTCGAGGCGGCGGGCGAGGCGCGCCAGCAGCGGGGCGCCCCGGCGCGAGCCGTTGCGGTCCGGCGCCGCGAACGGGTCGCCGGCCAGCACCCACCGCCCGGCCAGCGGCGACAGGCGGGCGAAGTCGGCCTCGCCCACGTCCTCGGCGTGGTCGAGCACGAGCAGGGCGAACGGCGGGCCGGCGGGCGCGTCGGCGAACACCGGGTCGGCGGCGAGGCTCCCCGGCGTGCCGACCACCACCCGCGCCTCGGCCAGCACCCGCCGGGACGCCTCGGCGCCGGCGCGGGTCAGGTCGTCGAGCTTCTCCCGCGCCGCGGCCCGCCGGGCCAGGGCGGCGGCCCGCCGGGCCTCGATGTCGGTCCCGGCGCGGGCGGCGGCGTCGGGCGTCAGCTGCGCCGGCGCGGGCACCCCGCCGCGGGCGAGTTCCTTCCCCGTCACGGCGAACCGGCCCGCCACCTCGTCGCGCTCGGCGGCCAGCGCGGCGAGCCGGGCGTCGATCTCGGCGCCCGCCGCTTCGGCCGCGGCGGCGGTCCGCTTCCCGCGCTCCTCGGCGTCGCGGCGGTCGGCCGCGTCGAGCTCGGCCTGGGCCGCCGCCTCGCGGTCGGCCGCCTCCTTCGCCTCGCGCTCGGCGTCGGCGACGTGGCGGTCGAGCTCGGCGGGGTCGGCGGGCGGCTTCGGCTTGTGGAGCAGGCGCGAGAAGAAACCGGTCTTCTTGTTCGGGTCGGCCGCGTCGGCCTTGTGCTGGCGGGCGGCGGCGAGGGCGGCCTCGGCGTCCTTGCGCCGGACGGCGGCCGCGTCGAGCGCCGCCCGGAGCGGGCGGCGGGCGGCGTCGGCCTCGGCGGCGAGGCGGGCCAGGTCGGCGGCGAACGCGGACCCGGGCTCGGGCACCGGCGGCGCGGCGCGGCGGGCGGCGAGCGCGGCCCGCTCCGGCTCGATCGCGGCGAACCGGTCGGCGAGCGCCTTCAACTCGGCGGCGGCCGAGGCGGCCGCCTCGGCCGCGGCGCACTCGGCCTCGGCGGCGCGCAGGTCGGTCTCGGCGGCGCGGCGGAGGCCGTCCGCCCGGCCGCGGCCGGCGGCGTGGGTCGTGAGGCGCGTGGCGGCGGGGCTCGGGCGGTGCGGGTTCTCGTCGTCGGCTAGGGCGCGGACGGCCCTCACCGCCGGGTCGGCCGCGGCGAGCTCGGCGAGCCGGTCGGCGGCGGCCGGGTCGGGCGACAGCACCAGCACCCGCTCCCCGCGCAGGGCCGCGGCGCGGGCGAGGTCGGCGACCACGCGCTCGCGGGCGGTGCGGTCCGGGGCGTCGAGGACGAACAGGTCGGGGCAGCCGAGCGCCCGCGAAACCGCGTCCGCCTCGGCGGCGATCCGGGCGCCCGCCGGGAGCGCCGCGGGCACGAGTGTGGGGAGGTCGAACTCGCCGGCGAGCAGGCGGGCCAGCCAGGGGCGGGGCGGGGCGTCGGCGGCGGGGACTCGACCGAGCGGTCGGGCGGACAGGGTGGCGGACATGGACGGGGCGTCGTCTCGCGTGTCGGAGTCCGGGGGACGGGGAGAGTCGGCGCGGTCGGGGGGCGGGGTGAGAACACCCGGGGCGGCTGGGCGGGCGGCGAACCGTTCCCGGTCGGTCATCCGGCACCCTGCCTCGTCCCGGCGGAACCCGTCATGAGTTTGCCGTCCGCCTCGGGCGGAGAGGAACGGGCTCCCTCGGGCGGCTTGCGCGGTTCGCCGCGGCCGGCCGCGGGGGAACGGGGCGTGCGCAAAACTTTCCCGGAGTATAGACGGTTCCGGCCGCGGAAGCCATCACTCCCGTGCAAAATTCATCGGAGAAGAGGGGACACACCCGACCCGGGTTCGCCGGTCCGCGGGTCAGAAGAAGAGGCGGGCGTCACGCGCGACGAGCCAGGCGCGCCCACCCCCAGTGAAGGATTAGCGGTGACACCCGTCCGCCTGCTAGGCGGCAGGTCGTCTCGGGTTCGCAGGTTGTCCGCGCCGTGCGCGGCTCTGGACTGCGCGACAGGTGGTACCCCCACCCCGCGGCGAAGCGCCGCGCACGGCGCGGACAACCTGCGGGTCAGTAGCCTCCAGACGAGTGCCCAAGCCGCGCCGGAAGGCGGCCGCTCGTCTGAATCTGGTGGGACCGGCGTCCCGCCGGTCGTCCGGGAAGACCGGCGGGACGCCGGTCCCACCAAACTCCAACCGGACAGCACCAACCGGATCGGGTATCAGGCCGACGGGCACGGGTGTGGCTCCGTGGGGACGCGGGCTACTCGATCGTGCGGGCCACCCGCCCCTCCTCGTCGGTGATCTCGATCTTCGTCACCGTGATCGTCGTCCGCCCGTTGACATCGGGACGGGCGGGCACCACCGCGGTGATCCGGGTCGGCACGATCATCCCCGGCCGGAGCCCCTGCCCGACCGCCTCCATGAGGCGCTGGCGCATCCCCGGGTTGATGGTGAACATCAGGTTGCGCGGGGCGAACCGGCTCGGGAACACCACCATGTACTCGCCGGTCTGGAGCACCCGCTGCGTCAGCGGGACCGACGACACCTTCAGCTCCAGCGACTGCCCGGCGAACTTCGCCGGGTCGCGGTTGAGCTCCGCCAACTTGTCTTCCGGGTCCGGCGCCGCCGGGATCGTCCGCACCACCCGGTCGGCGCGGCCGAGGAAGTCGAGCCGGGCCACCCGGACCGGCACCACCCCGTCGGCCCCGCGCTTGCCGACCACGCACACCAGCCGCACCGGCATGATCTGGTGCTCGGGCACCACCTCGTCGAACTCGGCCGCCGCCGCCCGGTCCACCAGGAACCGCATCCGGTCCGGCCGCTTCCCGTCGGACCCGACGATGATGAGATCCTGAACCGGGTCGCGGGTGGCCGGCGGGGCGGCGACCCGCGCCTTCACCACCAGCACCTGCCCGGCCAGTGCGTCGGGGTTCGCGGTCAGGTCGCTGAACGCCCGGGCGTCGGACCCGACCGGCTGGTCGCCCACCTTCAGGGTGTACGCCACCGGCTTCGACGCGGCCGTCAGCTTGGTCCCGGTCTGGAGGTTCGGGAACGTCTGCGAGGCGAGCTGGATCTGCACCTCCGCGGCGTCGAGCGGCACTTCCATCTCGCCCAGCGCGATGCCGAGCCCGTCGGCGGCGCTCCCCCGGGTGTTGAACTTCTTGAGCGGGAACTCGTCCACCCCGGGCAGGTTCGCCTTCCCGTCCTTACGGATGCCGAACGGCTTGTACCCGGTCTGCGCGTCCTTCACCGCCTCGGGCGCCTTCCCGGCCCCGGACCACCGGCGGATGAACACCGTGTCCACCCGGTCGAGCGGGTCCATGACCGGGGCGACGACCAGGAACTTCGCCCGCCCGCTCGCGTTGTCGAGCTCGGTCGGGACGAAGATGGTGTCGAGGATCCGGCCCTCGAGCAGCGCGATCAGGTCGTTCACCGGCACCGCGAACCCGATCCCGGCGCCGAGCTTCGGGTTGATGATCGACACCGCGACGCCGACCAGCCGGCCGTCGGCGTCCACCAGCGGGCCGCCGCTGTTGCCCGGGTTCATGGTGCCGCTGATCTGCACCCGGTCGAGCTTGCCGCCGGCGGTGTACCGGAGGCTGGAGACGCTCCCCTTGCCGAGCGTGATCTCCGGGTTCCGCCGCCCGCTCGCCAGGATCTCGCCGAGCGGGAAGCCCCAGAACTGGATCTCCGTGCCCTCGACCAGTTTGGGCAGCGCGTTGTACGGGTTGATCGCCTTCGGCCACGTCCCCCCGCCGCCCTCGACCCGGAGGATGGCGAGGTCGGCGAGCGGGTCGAACGCGACGATCTGCGCCTTCGTCACCCGCTCGTCGGCCTGCCCGCTGTTGAACACCGCGGTCACCGACGCGGTCCCGGAGCTGAACCGCGGGCGGGCGGCCGCCTCGATGACGTGGTAGTTGGTCGCCACCAGCCCGGCCGGCCCATCCTGGGCGATCAGGAACCCGGACCCGGTGCCGGACATGTCGCCGGCGTCCACCTTGATGTACGCGCACGCCTTCTTCAGCTCGTCCAGGGTGAGCTTGGCGGCCTTGGGGGCGACCGTCGACGCCGGGGCGGTCTTCCGCGCCATCAGCAGGCTGTGGAACGTCGGCACCTCGGGGACGAGGTCGGCGTCCTTCGGGCGGAGGCTCGCGGCGCGGATCGTCCGCGGCGGCCGGTCCGCCGCCTGGCGGAACAGGTCGGCGTACTGGGCGGGGATGGCCGCCTGCGGCACGGCGACCGGCCGGGTGGGGCCGCCGGTCGGGGGCACCACGACACCCTGCGTCCCCGGCGGCTTGTCGCCGGCCACGTCCGGGTCAACCCCGGCCGTTGTCGGCGTCCGGGGCGGCGTCTGGTTCGGGGCGGGCCGCGGCGCCGGGCGGGGGGCCGGCTGCGGCGCCGGGGGCGGGGTGGTGTTGGCGGCGGTGTCCGCGGCCGGCTTCGGGTCCGGCTTCGACCCGCTGCTCATCACCACGACCACGATGCCGATCACGGCCGCCACCGCGACCACCCCGCCGGCGGCAATCCACGGCACCATCGACTTCGGCTCTTCGGCCGCGCGCCTCTTCCCGCCCTTCTTGCCGCCCTTGCGGGCCGGGCGACGGTCGTCCTCGTCGTCCGTCTCCGGGGGCACGAATTTCTTGCGGCACTCCGGGCACCGGATCGGCGTGTCGTCTTCCGGCGGCTCGTCGAGGCGCACCCGGGCTTCGCAGTGCGGGCATTCGATACGCATGGGTCGGCCCCTCGGGGCGGCGGGGAAGGTGTGCGCGTCGTGGAGGCAAGAGAACGACGTATCGTACCCGCGCACCGATGGACGGACAACGAAAATCTGGGCTCCGGCCGATCGTGCAGGCGGACGGCGCCAATCGTAACGGATACGAACCGGCCACCACCCGCCGGCGGGTCGTATCGGTCGAGCGGTTTTCACGGATTGTGGGAGAGTAGCTCCCTCGGCCCGGACCTGACTACGAGCCTGGAACGACGGCCGTTGGAGCGTTTCCGCTCACACGACAGCCGCGAACGCCCCGAGGTAGTCCGCCTGTCGCACCCGGCGCAGGCCCGCCCGCGCGACCGCCGCGTCGACCTCGCGGCGCACGTCGGGCCAGTCCGGGTCCGGGTAGTCGTGGCACGCCAGCACGCCGCCCGGCGCCAGCACCGACAGCGCCAGTGCCACGTCGGTTCGGACGTTCGGCCCGTCGTGCTCGCCGTCCACGAACACCAGGTCGAACGCCCCGAGGTCGCGCGCCACCTCGGCGAACGTGCCCCGGTGCAGCGCGACGTTCCCGCCGAGGCCGAAGCGCTCGAGCCACGCGGCGGCGGGCGCCGGGTCGGCCACGTCCACCGACGCCACCTCCCGCGCCGCCTGCGCCAGCGCGACCGTGCTGCGGCCGTGGGAGCGGCCGAGTTCCAGCACCCGCTTGCCGCGCGCCAGCTCCCACAGCGCGCGGCCCTCGGCGTAGCTGAGCCACCCCGGCACGCCCTCCGGGTGGCGGTAGAGGCCGGGCGGCGGGGCGGGGAAGAGGGCGTCGGGGTCGAAGTCCGGGGCGTAGGCGGGCGGGGTGGCGAACGCGCTGCCGTTGGGGGCGTGCTCGACGAGGCACGGCGCCGAGTACCACAGCGGCCAGCCGGCGGCCGCCGCGACGGTCACGGCCCGCGCGTCCTGGCCGCCGCCGAGTGCGTCCCACCGGCCGAGCATCACCCCGAGCCCGCCGCGGCTGAACACGTACCCCTGCGAGCCCCACAGCCGGGCCTTCTGCCAGCGGGCGTGCGGCCCCCACACGCGCGCCAGTTGGGCGACGCGGTAGCCGAGCTCCGGGCACTCGCGCGCCCACGGCTCCTGGATCGTGTCGGGCACGAACAGGCTGCCCCAGTGGAGCTGGCCGGTGACGAGCGGGTGCCAGCGGGTGAGGTTCGCCCACAGCCGGCGGTTCACCCGCACGTCGTCCTCCAGGACCACCGCCCACCAGCACCCGTCGTCCCACGCCCGCTGGAGGACCGAGCGGTACATCCGCGACGTGCTCGCCCACCCGACCGGCCAGTCGGCGGGCTGGCGGAGGACGACGGGGTCGTCGGGCCAGTCGCTCGCCCGGACCGACGCGAGCGTCGGGTCCAGCGTGTGCTCGCGGCCGGGGTGCGTGACGACGTAGAGGCCGAAGTAGGGGTGGGTGGGCATTCGGGCGGGGCGGGGGGTGGGGATTCGTCCGAGCCCGGGGCGTGAGCGACGGGTTAGCCGGTCCGCCCTTCTCCGAACCGAGAAGGCGGGTTCAGCCAACCCGTCGCTCACGCCCCGGGCTCGAACGGACCGGGGTCAGGATTTGGCGTCGCCGGCGACGGCCGGCGGGAGTGGCGGCGGCGGCGGCGGCCACGCGGCGAAGGCCACGGCGGGCGGCCCGACCCCCGCGGCGGGGCAGCAGTCGACCGGGCTCGACCCGCCGGCGTTGAACCACACGGACGTCGGCGCGCTCCACGACCCCGACCCGACCTTCTCCCACGCGATCAGCGTCGACGGCACGCCGGCCGAGCCCGACGCCGGGACCGGGACGGCGACGAGCCAGTCCTGTCCCTCCGGCGACACCTCCGCGTCGCCGGCCTGCATCGGTTCCGGGTCGGGCGGCGGCGGCGTGACCTCGCCCGCCACCACCCGCACGCGGATGACGACCGGCAGGCCCGAGCCCGCGTCGCGCACGGCGGTGACCACCGTCCCGCGGGCGCAGATCGTCCCCGCGCCGCCGGACCCGGCGCCGAGCACCTTCACGTTCGTCCCACCCGTCGGGCACTGGATCTCCACCGGACCCTCCCCCCGTTTACTCGATCGCCAGAAACCGGGCGGTCGGGACCGTCACCGCCGCCCCGTTGCAGTACACCCCGAACTCGCCGTGCAGCCCGCCGTCGGGGAACAGGTTCGCCGCCCGGCGCACCGCGTCCCTGTCGGTCAGGCCCGTGCACGGAATCCCGTTCCACCGGACGACCGCCAGGCCGTTCGGCTGCGGCTCCAACTCCAGCAGGTGCTCCCCGCCGGCCGGCGAGGGAATGTCGTGGGTGGCGAACTCGAGCACGTTCACCCCCGGCACGCCGGGCGAGACGATCCCGCGCCCGCGGGTCAGCGCGAACTGGCGGTTCGGCCCGGCGCCGGTGTGGTTGAGTCTGATGTACTGGAACACGAAGTCGGTCCCGGGCGGCACCGTCCGCCCGCCGAGGTACACGCCGACCCCGCCGTCCCACCGCACCTGCTGCAACCCGATCTCGAGCCGGTACGCGCCCGCGGGCGCCGCCCCGAGCCGGACGAGCGAGTGGTCCGTGGTCTGGAGGCTCAACGACTCCGTCGCGAGGTTGTGGTCGAACACCGCCGCCACGGCGGGCCTCCACAGCCGCCGGTCCTGCTCGCCCAGCGGCTGGGCGAGCAGGCGCCGCCACCGCTTGCGGTCCGGGGGCGGGGGCGGGGGCGGGGCCGGCTCCCCCGCGGACGCGGGCGCCGGACCGCCCGGCGCGGGCCGGTCCGGTACGAATCGGCCGGCGTTGAACGCCACGGACGCGACCGCCAGCGCCGCGACGGCCGCGTACCACCGGCGGCGGGAGCGGCGCGGCGGGTACGCGGTCGTCGTCGGCGCCGCCACCGGCGGGGTCGGCGGGTGGACGAGGACGGTCGCCGTCTTCCCCCCGGCCTCGGCCGCCGCGGCGAGGGCGGCGAGGTTCGCGCCCGCCGCCAGGCGCTCCAGTTCCGCGGCCACCCCGCCGGGCGTCGCCGGCCGGTCGTCGGGGCGCTTGGCGAGCATCCGGCCGAGGAGGGCGGCCAGCTCGGGCGGCACGTCCGGGCGGCGGTCGGCGACCGGCGGGACGGGCTTGAACTGGTGCGCCGCCATGACCGCGAACGGCCGCCGGTCCGGGCTGGTGAACGGCGGGTCGCCGGTCAGCAGCGCGTAGAGCGTACACCCGAGGCTGTACACGTCGGCCCGGCCGTCGACGGCGTGCGTCTCCTCCGTCTGCTCGGGGGCCATGTACTCGGCCGTCCCCATCACCTCGCCGACCGCGGTCAGGTCGCCGGCGGGCGGGCCGCCGGACCGGAGCAGGGCGAGCCCGAGGTCGAGCACCTTGACCCCGCCGGCGGCGGTGACCATCAGGTTCGACGGCTTCACGTCGCGGTGGACGAGCCCGGCGTCGTGCGCCGCCTGGAGGCCGACGGCGGCCTGGCGGGCGGCCTCGCAGGCGTCGGCGACGGCGAGCGGCCCGCGGCGGGCGAGCACCCGGGAAAGGTCCACCCCGTCGATCAGCTCCATCACGAGGAAGTGGAACCCCTCCGCCTCGCCGGCGTCGGTGGCGCGGACGAGGTGCGGGTGGTCGAGCCGGCCGACCACCTCCATCTCCACCTGAAACCGGGCGGCGGTGCGCGGGTCGGTGGCCTGCCCGGGCGACAGCACCTTGACCGCCACGTCGCGCTTGAGTTTGACGTGCTCGGCCCGGTAGACGGCCCCCATCCCGCCCGCGCCGAGGCGCTCGATGAGGCGGTACTGGCCGAGGCGCGCGGGCGGCGGCTGGTGCTGCGGGCGGATGAGCGGGTAGAATCGCGTCCGCGGGGGGCCGAAGTCGCCCCCGTACCCGGTCGGGGTGACGACGCCGACCCCGCCGGGGCCGAGGCGGGCGGTCTCGGGGCCGGTGGTGGGGGCGTCCATGCGGCGGAGTGCGGCGGAGCACGCCTCGCACGCCGCGACGTGCGCCCGGACCTGCCCCAGGTCGGCCGCCGGCAGCGTCGCGCTGAGGAACGCGGCCAACTCGGCGCGCGACGGACACGACCCCCGGTCGCCCGTGGACGAATTCCGCATCGTCGTCCTCCGGCTAGATTTTGTAAGCCTATCCCACGGGCCGGCGCGCCGCCATCGAATACTGACCAGCGAGTGCCCACGCGGTCGCACTGTCCCTCACACGGAGCCCTCCCCATGCGCGCCGTCTTGTTCGCCGTCGGGGTCGTGATGACGGCCCCCGCCCCCGTCCCCGCCCCCGCCGACTGGCGGCCGGTCACCACCGAACTGCTGGCGAAGGAGAAGACCGGGTTCGGCGGGCTGTGCGGCGTGGTCGTGGAGCGCCCGAGCGGGCGGCTGTTCGTGGACCTCAGCGACCGCGGCGTGTTCACGTCCGCCGACCGCGGCAAGACGTGGGCGCGGGTCGAGAAGAGCCCGCCCAAGGGCCGCACCGAGACGCCCGGCTGCTTCCAGCTCGACCCGACCGGCAAGACCAACCGCCTCCTCCTCCCGCTCGTCTACGGCAGCCCGATCGCGGTCGGCAGCACCGGCCCGGGCGAGTGGCGAATCCTCGACAAGGCGTCGGTCCACGTGGACTGGTGCGCGGCCGACTGGACCGACCCGGACCTGAAGTTCCTGCTCGCGCTCAAGCACGAGTCGGGCGGCGTGCTGCTCCGGTCGCGCGACGGCGGCAAGACGTTCACCGACCTCGGCAAGGGGCACGGCCCGGCGTGGGTGTTCGACGCGGGCACCGCAGTGGCGGCCAAGATGAAGACGAAGGATCAGCCGAAGGGCGGCGTGGTCCGCACGACCGACGGCGGGGCGACGTTCGCGCCGGTCGCCGAGTTCACCCCGACGGCGCTGCCGCGCTGGGGCTCGGACGGGTTGTACTGGCTCGCCGACGGCGCGCTGCACCGCACGGCCGACAAGGGGCAGACGTGGGCGAAGCTCGGCGCGGTGAAGGACGGCCGCTACGGCCCCGTGTTCGGCAAGGACGCGAAGCACCTGTTCGTGCTGACCGGCGCCGGCGTGGTCGAGAGCACCGACGGCGGCGCGGCGTGGTCGGCGCCGGTCGCGGTGCCGCCGGGGCTTAAGGGCGTGTCGCCGCTGACGTGGCTGGACTACGACCCGACTGCGGATGCGCTGTACGTGATGAAGATGGGCTCGGAGCTGTACGTGCTGGACCGCGGCAAGTAGCAGCCGGTCTCGCTTCAGTCTGGTGGGACCGGCGTCCCGCCGGTCATAGCCCGGACCGGCGGGACGCCGGTCCCACCAGGAGACTGCTACACGTCCGGCCGGTCCGTAAGCTGCACGGTGCCGCCCGCCGACCCCGTCACGGGACGTCCGCCATGCTCTGCCGGTTCGCCGTAGTCCTCCTCGCGCTGGCGCCCTCGCTCGCCGCCGCGGCGGACGAGCTGAAGGGGGCCGTGATCGTCGTCGACCCCGGGCACGGCGGCCAGGGGTACTCGAAGAGCTACACCGGCGGCACGCGCGGCGTGGCGTCGAGGCGGACCGAGGGCGAACTGAACCTCGCCGTCGCCCGCGAGCTGGCCGCGGTGCTGCGCGGGCACGGGGCGACGGTCCACCTCACGCGCGACGCCGACCACCGGCTCAGCCGGGAGGGGGCGAGCAATTCGGACGAGCTCCACGCCCGCATCGACTTCTTCGAGCACCACAACTGCCACTTCTTCCTGTCCGTCCACCACAACGCCGGGCCGGCGAACGCCACCGGGCACACCGCCCTCTACAAGCACAACGCGGCCGACGACACGCTCTACGAGGCGGTCGCGCGGGAGGTCAACGAGGCGCTCGTCGGCGCGGTGCCGGGGCCGAAGCGGGCGCTCATCAAGGGGAGCTACCACATCCTCCGCGAGACCGACATCCCCGGCACGATCGCCGAGTCCGGGTTCATGACCAACCGCGAGTTCGACGACCTCTCGGGCCGCCCCGACTTCGCCAAGAAGGAAGCGGCCGCCGTCGCCGCCGGCGCCGTGAAGTACTGGGGCACTCACAAGGCGGCGCTGGCGACGCTGCGCGAGAAACTGGCCGCCGCGCGGGCGGCGAAGCCGCGCGACCCGAAGGCGTACACCGCCGTCGCGCTGAACCCGGACCACCGGGCGCGGATGACGGCCCTGCTGGAAAAGGTCGCCCCCGGCGGGACGTACGAGGCGGCCAAGGTGGGCGACTACGTGGAGGTGTTCCGCCGGGCCGAGGCCGGCGGCGACGCGGGGTTCGCGGTGACGGGCGAGTTCGCCGACGGGCGAATTCGACTCACGGGCGCGGTCGCGGACCGCCGCCACCACGACCGGCTCATCGACATGCTCGTGGCGATGCGACTCTACGCCATCGACAACGCGGTGCGGGTGCCGGCGACGCGGCCGTGACGGCCGGGGGTGTACTATTCCGCGGGTTGTCCGGGTGGTGCTAGGCCGGGGGCGCAAGCCCCGGTGGATTTGGCGTGCGTGCCCTACCCCTCCGGGGCTTGCGCCCCGGCCTAACACCACCCGGACAACCCACAGCGGACCGGGTTCACTCGCCCTTGACCGGGATCGCGAGCACCAACCCGGCGACTCGGGGCTTCTTGTCGGTGATCGGGGCGTTCCGCGTGTGGCACCCGACGCACCCCGCGCGCAACGGGATGACCCCGGCCCGGAGGTAGTACCCCTTCTCGACCCGGCTGAACTCCTCCTTGCCGCCGGCGAGTTCCGCTGCGGCCGCCTTCTCGAACGCCGTCTCGGGCTCGTGGTTGACGCTCATGGCCGGGGTGTTCACCGCGATCCACCGCGCCTTCACCCCCGAGCGCCGCTCCACCCGGGCGAACACATCTTCCAGCGCCCGTGACGGCAGGACGGCCCCCTCCCGGCGGAAGTAGTGGCGGTGGACCTCTTCGAGGGTGTCGGCGAAGACCCCGTGTAACAGCTCCGCACGGTCGCGTGCCGCGGCGACCGGCACCCGCTTGTCATCGGGCGGTTCCGCCCGGGCGGCAAGAACCAGGGCCGGAGCGGTCAGCACGGCCAGGATCGACACTCGCATCGTGCATCTCCGGGAGGTGCTACCAGAATACCAGTCAGGACGATGATTGTCCAAACGGCTATTGTTTCTCTAGCTCGGTTTCGTTACGGGTCACGACGACCGGGGCGGAATGGGCCGGTTTCCAACCGGCCCCACGGATGCGCATCAACCCGATCCCAGTCGTTTCGAGTTCGGCGGTGGTCGGTTTTCAGGCCGAAGGCCTGGGAGCCC
>VFQN01001004.1_pt1 | contig 49856 bp, 65 predicted proteins | sample 3512371 | NCBI WGS metagenome assembly VFQN01 (sample SAMN10412370, study PRJNA504923) | tailings metagenome | isolation source: Replicate 2 from Balatoc abandoned mine | place: Philippines: Itogon, Benguet | collected 2017-08-28
CACAGCGCCCCCCGCCGCAGTACCCGCCCCCCAGCGGGCCCTATCCACAGCAGCAGCCCTTCCAGCCCTACCCCCCGCCCCACCAGCACCACCCCTTCGGCCCCCCGCCCCCCATGCAACACCACCCGGGAGGCCCCATGCCGCCGCCCCACTTCGGCGGACCGCCGCCCCAGCCGGGGGGCATGGGCCCGCCGCCAAGGCCACCCCAAGGGCACCCCCAGTTCCAGCCTGGCGGGCCGTCCCAGCAGCAGCAAGGCCCCGGAGGCCCGCCTCCGCCGTGGGCGACCGGACACCAGGGGCCTCCACGTGGCTTCCCGCCGCCGGGCATGCAGCAGCCGGCGCCGCCGCCACCCCGGGCGCCTGGGGGCGGCGGCGGCGGCGGCGGGCCGCCAGGCCACCCGCACGGGGCTGGTGGGGGACCGGGGCCGGGTTCGGACGGCATGGGGATGGGAATGGGTATGGGCATGGGTGGGCAGCAGCATGGCCAGGGTATGCAGGGCATGGGAGGGGGCCCTCCGCCGCCACCGCAGCTGCAGACGCAGTTCTCCGGCGGGCCGCCGTCCATGCAGAGCCCGCAGGGCGGAGGGAGTGGCGGGCCGTTCCAGCGGCAGCAGCAGCAGCAGCAGCAGCAGATGCAGCACGGGCCAATGCCTGGGGGAGGAGGTGGAGGTGGGCTAACGTCGCCGCAACAGCAGCACCAGCAGCACCAGCAGCAGCCGATGTTTATGCACGGCGGCCCGCCGCCGCCGCCACCGCCGCCGCGGATGCAGTCCGGGTTCCTGGAGGAGCCTCCGGGGGTCAGCAGCAGCCCAAGGTGTGTCAAAGGGCGGGATGGAGCTCCCCTAGGCCGTCGGGCGGTGTCGGGTTATTCCTCGTACCGATAGCCCATTCCACTATGCCACTTGCAAGTGCCGGGCTGCATCCTCTTAGCTTTTGTGTGGCCCAAGGGTATTTGCACATTGCGCCCGTCCATTGCCTGGATTGCGTGACCGTGTTTGAGTGCACTACGCCTTGCAAGCCAGACGTCAGCCGTTGCCTGGCCATGTTGCTGTGCACACATAGCGCACGGCCTCTTGCTTGACACATCCTCCCTACCACTGTGCCCTAGCAGGCCCGGCTTCGTGCCCGGCGGTGGGCCACCGCCGCCGCCACCCCCGGCTCTTGGGCCCGGCCCCGAGGCGCCCCCCGGCATGCAGCACCACCAGCAGCAGCACGAGCACCAGCAGCACCTCCACGGTCCTCCGGGCGGTCCCATGGGCCAGGGCGGTCCCATGGGTCAGGGTGGCCCCATGGGCCAGGGCGGACATATTCGTCCGGGACAGATGGGACCAGGCGGACCCATGGGTCACCATGACCCAACTGGCGGCCAGGGTCCAATGGGGCCCCCAGGCGGGGGCATGCAGGGCATGGCAGGGATGGTGCCCCCGCCGCCGCCGCCGCCGCCCCAGGGAGGGCCGATGGGCGGGCCGATGCGGTCGGGGAGTGAGGGCGGTGGCGGCGGCGGCGGTGGGGGAGCTGGCATGGGGATGGGCGGTGGTGCGTTTGCGCCGCCGCCGGACCTGTTGGGTTTGGTTCCGCCGCCGCCGCCGCCACCTCCGCGGTAAGGGCAGGGGAGGCTGCGCACGTCCTGGACGTTTAAAGCACGAAGCTGGGCTGCGGGGAACTAGCTAGTTGCAGTTGTAGGCCGGGCATTTGCACATGGACGGGCAAAACGCTTGCGGTGTCCAGTGGGCAACCATGGGTGGAGTGTGGTTTCGTGGGATGAGAGTCACTGCACGGGGGTGTGGAATGCGTCATGCGGAATGCGTAGCGCAGGCTGCACAGCGGTGACGTAGGATGCTTGCTGCGTTACTGCTTTAGTTAGTTGTTTTAGTTGTTTGCGGGGGGCGGACCTTGATGTAACGGTGTAGTGCCTTGATGGGACACTGTCGTCTGTTATGCTCGTACGGGGTGTAGGTCGATGCGCGTGTGCCACTGGCAGTGTTGAGCTTGAGCGGCTGTGGTCGCTTAGCGGTGAGTACCGTACAGGTGAGCAGGAGGAGTAATGGCTTGCACCGCGTGCGGCACGTGGCATACGGACATGTGCTGGCTGTGCTGACGTGGCTGCGTGGCGAGGATTGAGCATGAACGTGTGGTAGTGTTGCAAGGCGCTGGGTGGCGACCATTTTGCGCCTGGTGGAGCTCGAAGCCTGCAAGGGTGCGTGCATGCCCGCTGCTCCGCACGGGCCACAAGCGGCCCGGTGCACGCATGGGCGACTGGGGCGCTGGTGCAGTATGGCTGGGGCCCTATGCATGGCTACTTACGGCTGCTCCTGTAAAGGGTTTCTCATGTAACGGTGCCGCTCGCCGTGGGGCTTGGTTGCAGCTCGTACGTGTAATACGTCTACAGGGCAGTCAGGGCCCGCAGTAACCGCACGGCACCAGGGTTTAGCTGTAATCTGTACGGCGGCTGTGATACAGTTTCGCCCCCCTGTGAGGCTTGAAAGCCTGCATGCGTCCGAGCTCATGCATGGTGTACGGTGGGTAGTGTACGGTACATAGTATACGCCTGTGCCCCTTTCATCCCTACCCACCTACATTGCCCGAGCGTGAGATCTCAGCCTCACAGCAATACCGGTACCACAGAAACGCATGACGCAACACCCTGCTGCGGTGCAGTAGGTGTACAGCACGTTTGTGAAGTCACCTCGCTCTTTGCAGCAGCCAAGGCAACTTAGCAGGGGTACCCCTGGGTGTCCCTTCCCCAAGGAAGGTGCAACACGTACCCAGGTAGTCAGTGTGCACAGCACGGCAATAAGCTCACGAACGGAACACCTGAGGGGCCGGCGCCCCATGTATGCACACCGTACTGATGTCTGTCCTCTGCCGCTAGCTCTGCCGCCGCATGCATCCACGCCAGCTCGCCGCGTGTGGCTGTTATCCTATCGCACAACGCGTAGCACGCGCCAACCAAGGCAAGGTGCAGGACTGAAGCTGCTCAGCGGAACGTTGTTCAAGATTCAAGTCACCTCTCCATCTCGGCTGCTGTTGTGCTACATGCTTGCAGCAGTGGTGCATCCAAGTCGCCTTCGCTTGACGGGCCGGGCGAGGATCTGCGGTTGGCGGCACAGCAAAGCAAGGTAGGGAGGGAGGGACGCTCTGTCGTGCGAGCAGCCTATACGGTAATATGCCGAGACACAGAACCTTGCACGCGCACTGCTGGTCAGTGCATGGAATCAGCAGGCGCTGGGCAGGAATGGGGCCTGGCTGAGGCCCAGCACTGCGACCAGCTGCAGCGCTTTGCAGTGGCAGTACGTAACATAGCAGTTAACACACATCGCCACATGCCGTGCAACGCCAAGCACCATCAGGTACCATGCATCGCCTGATAGATCTGGATAGAGCTTGACGACAAACGTACTTACCCTGATAAGCAAGCGGTCGGTTGTTGCGAAGGAAGTGCACTTGGAACCCGCTCCGGCAGTAGTGCTGCGTCACCACCGCCGCCTTGCATGCTACTAGTCAGCCATGGGAGGTCCTGCGTGCAGTGAGCCGTGGGCATGAAGGACAGGGCACGAGGGGTCAAACCGTGCACCTAGACACCGTGAAGCTTGTTGCCCTCACGTGACTCACCAGCTCATTGTATGCTGTTCCCGCACAGACGCTGGTGGCCAATGCCGCCTTGGCCCAACGCCGGAGGCGCCCCGCGGCGCCCCTGTGCTGCCGTTTGTGTGGGTGCTGGGCCATCGAGGCTGGGACACAGCGTCACAGCCTGACGAAATGGATGTCAGTCACTAACGCCTTCAGCCTGTGTGGAAAGCTGCCTACAGGCAGCTGTGCGTGCAACCGAGCTCTGTGTCGTACTGCGGCCTGCCTGTGGAGCGCAGCTGCACCGGTACTGGACAATTGACTGGAGTATCGCCACCGTCTGCGGGTCTAAGGACGCCCCCTGCGTCGGCTTGTCAAAGACAGAGACACGGAGTCACATTTAGCATTTGCTGTATTTCGCATTTGCCGTCCCCGTGCGCAAATTCGGTGGGGGCTCCGATCCCTTGGGCCTCGTCGCACCTCAGCTCGCTCCATCCCCCGAGGCCCATGGTCAAGGCCAGGCGGGGCCAGGCCCAGCCAGGCCCAAGCAAGGGAGACAACCGCTGCGCCGGTTACAACGCGTTACCGGTACCACAAGGTCCATGTAAACTCGATACAAGGGCCGTCTGGCGTTGCATATGGCCTGCGTATGCCGGCGGTCAACGCCGTCAGATAGTGCCGCGAGAAAAAACGCGTCACAATACGGTACCGGTAGCGTTTTTGGGACTATGTAGGATAACACAGGGCACCCTGTCACACGGCGCATGTTCTTGCAAGCGAATCCGAATGGCAATTAACAGCACCCAAGGTTTGCTGGGCCTGCACGACCGATTCAACTCATTCGGGCGGACTGCTGCAACATATCCACCACTGTTACAGAGAGTGCCGTGTTCTTCTATCGGCAAGCGCATGAGTGTAGCTTTGTTGTGTCGCCGCCATCACAATCCTGCCTCCCGCGCGCAGCGCGCACCTAAGAGAACACGCGTGTCTATGACCCATGGGTCATGCGATTTCGCATGCGCCACGCTCGCACGCAGCCCCCACAGCCAGCAGAGACTGCCCTTATGTCCTCGGGGCCCACACTGCACTGCGCACAAGCAGCGCTGCACCAGGCTGCACAGTTTAGTCCCCGCGGCCCGCCTCCAACCGTCCGAAGTCCCAACTCCGCCCTACAGGTTCAGAAAGCTAACCCTAGCCACCTTTGTACGAGGCTTGCCGTCACCTGGGCCTGCACCCGAGCTTGGAGTGTACTGTAATGCTAGCGGGTTACCCCTTACCAGTATACCTTGACAGGCACCGAAGCCTGGGCCTGCTGTTGCCATGCCCGTATGGCTGCTTTGCCGCGCACGCCTGAACAACACCTGCACACCTGCCATCAGCCACGCTGCTTCCACTACTACGAAGACCAAACCTCCAACTTTCCGGAGCTGCAACGCTCCGCCATTTACGGCGCAAACTGGTCGGTTCGCATCCGTACGAACCTCCTCCACGCCTACGGCCGCAACACCTTAACACCACAACCACCGCCCCCACCCTGCCCCTTCCCCTCCCACTCCCCTCCCCTCCCCAATCCCACACCCTCCTGCCTCCCCTCACTGCCGCACCTTCTTGCTCGGCCGCTCCCCTCCCCCTCCCCCATGCTGCGGCATCCCCCCGTACTTGTTCTTTTTCATGCCGCCCTTGCCGCCCCCAATGTGCCCCGCCTTGCCCCCGCCCTTGCCGCCGTCCTTCTTGTACAGGCTGGCGCCGCCGCCGCCGCCGCCCGCCCTCCCGCCCGCCTCGCCGCCCGCCCCTCCCTTGACCGACACCAGGCCGCCAGTGGCGGGCGCCTTGCCGCCCAGGGCTGCGGTGATGTCTTCGTCGCCGCCGCGGATGGCGAACTGCGCCAGGTCCTCCGGCTTGAGGTACCTGGAGAAGGGGCAAGGGCATCGCGCAAGGACGTTACAAGTCAGTCCTACAGAGCACGCATGTGTGTTGCATCACTTCGGTCCTCCTTAAATACCCGCGTAGGCGCCAACAAGCGGAAAGACACCGACACCAAGCGACGAAGGGGCACTTGAGAAGGCAAGCCAAGTGCTCATACTTTCCCCTCATCGCCCGCCGAGGTATAGGAAGTACCGGTGGGGGCGACTACAGTTGCACACAGTCATGTCTTGACGCATGACACCCACTTTTCCCGCAGCTTGGCCTTCTCCGCCTCCGCCGCCTCGTTCAGGTCTGCGTCCAGGCTGACGGCGTGCGGCGCCAGCGCGGGCGCAGCGTGCGCCTGCGGCAGGGTGCGCGCCACGGCCGCCTCCTTGGCGGCGCGCAGGCAGCCGTACAGCTTGCGCATGGCCTTGTTGAACAGCGCCAGCACCTGCCGGGTGATGGGCAACCGGGGTTGGGGGCAAGTTTAACGCGAGGCCGAGCTACGAAATACGCATGGTTTTGCACATGGCATTGTTGAACGGCGCAAGGAGCTGTCGGATAATGCGGTACAACAGCATTTGGTGGTAGAATTACGACGGAAGGCAAGGCAAGGATGTTGGCAGATGCACTGGTTTACTGCTATTCCGACGTAAAAGCTGACACGGCGGCCGGCGGGTCGAAGGCGCCTCTTCCCCCTAACGCCCGCTCGTATACATCTCATAAACCAATCCCTTCAACAGCCCCCACCTGGTTCGCGGGCAGGCTGAGCGTGTCCTCCAGGTCCGCCACCTCCTTGAGCTGCAGCCCCAGCACCAGCAGGATGGCCGCCTGCCCGTACGACAGGGACACCGGCACGCGGCCGCCCAGGTAGGCGCGCGACAGGGCCGGAAGCAGGTCCAGCACCAGGTGGTAGTCCACCAGGCTGGAGCAGTAGGCCTGGGGGCGGAAGTAAATGAGGACAATAGTTAATCACATCTCCTGTTCTCATGTAGACCGCGGGTATCAGGTCCAGAACAAGCTGTTAATCCACCAGGCTGGAGTAGTGGGCCTGGGGGGCGGAGACAGTACAGACAGGCATGATACATGAATGCCTCCTGCTCGCTCGCTGCCGCCTCCATGCCCACGCTTAGAACAGGGACGTTACTCACGCCCACAACCCCACGTACGCCTCAACAATGGACGTATATACTCCACACTCACTCGTAGGCGCTTGGTGTTGCAGGATGTGGTGAGCGACTACTCCACCTCAAAACCAATTCACCAAAACTTACTGACTACCCGTAAGCCTTAACACACTCACCTGCAGGCGCTTGAGGTCGTATGGGTCCAGGGCGCTGCTTCTCTATGCTTCAGCACCCAAACCCCGGAAAGGTACCCACACCCTGAAAGCCCTAACCCACCTGCAGGCGCTTGAGATCGTAGGGGTCCAGGGCGCTGCCGTCGCCCCGCATCACCGTCACGCCACGCTGCGCCGCCTCCGCGCCCTCCGCCTCGCTCCACGTCAGCCGAGGGTCAAGGATGGACAGCGCCAGCGCTGGGCCCATGTCCCTGCATCGCGTAGAGAGGGGACATACCGCATGGTCGAGTGAGGATGAGTCGTGACCAGTGTACGCGGTACAGGTGGTCATGTCGAGGGTCAAGGATGGAGAGGGCCAGTGCAGGGCCCAAGTCCCTGCGTGGTGGTGGCGGTGGTGGGGAAGACAGTACCGTAACAGTATCAGTAGAAAGGTGGAACTCAGTCAAGGTAACCTCAAAGCAGCGCAGCCAAGGTGAACTCACGAATAAGGGCCGCCCGCTCCTTGATGCCGCGCCCAGCAGCGACACAAAGCACGTCCTACACGTCCTACATTGTACATATATGAGCACAGACCCTTTGGCTACACAAGTGTCTATACTTGTAATGTCTGTTCGGCCCCACCTGAACGCCGCTCCCAGCAGCGCCATGAATCGCGCCTTGAAGTCCCGCACGAAGGGCGACAGCCAGCCCGTGCCCTCCACGTCGGGGTGCTCCAGGGGGCGCACCATGATGCACGTGTGCTCACCTGCCGTACAGGTGTGGGAAGGGTGAGGTATGGAGCAGGGCTACAGGTGGTGTATGCAAACGGTAAATGATATTTGGTAGCGTCCAGCCGTTGCCGTGCAATGAATGTGGCCAAATACCAGGACAGATAGCGAAAAGGGCGTGAGCGGGGACACGTGCAATCAGGCGCACAGACAGCCACATGGCACGTGGCACGTGGCACGCGGCGGCATGACGCACCAGTGGTCTCGGAGGCCGACTGCCGCAGGTACAGCGGCTCGTAGCCCGCCTTGCGCCAGAAGCTGTACAGCTGCTGCGTGAGGCCGTACGACACGCCTGTACGGGCGGCAAGCAGAGCAGGGAATGGCCGAGTGAGGTGCCGTAAGGGGCCCAGTAAGTATGAAAGTCAGGAAGCCTCCCCATGCAGCACCATACCAACCCAAAGCCCGCTCCCAGTCAACCTCTCCCCACCCACCCTCGTAGTGCAGCCGCACCCGTCTTTGGACGCACGACCCATTAGGCACAACGCCACCGACAGCACCCACCCGTGTCCCCTCCTCCCTCCACCACCCACCCAGGTAGTGCAGGCGCTCCGGCTTGCGGTCCGTCAGCGACACCAGCAGCGGCGGCAGACCCTTGCGCGGCGCTATCCGCTCCGACAGCAGCTTGCTGTTGCCGCCCTCCCCGCCGCCGTTGGCCGCCGCCCCGTCCTCCCCGTCCTCCTCCCCGTCCTCGCTCCCGCTAGCTGCCCGGGGCTTGCCCTTGCTGCTCCCTCCCTTGCCGCCCTTCCCGCCGTCCTCCGCCCCCTCGCTGTCCCCGTCCGCCCCGTCCTCGTCCAGGCTGGCGAGCTCCCCCTGGTAGTACCGCCGCAGCAGCTCGAGCACCCTGCAGCGTTAGTACACAGGGAGCACACGGTGCAGAGGTTAACACACATGCAGTCCAGGCTGGCGAGCTTCCCCTGGTGGTACCGCCGGAACAGCTCGCGCACCCTGCAGCGTTGAGGCACAAACGCACATGACGTGAGTTGCTCGTGAGACACATGCTTGCTGGTGGTGCACAAGGAGCGGACACGGTTCGCTGTTTGCTGTTAAGACACATGCCAGTCGGCCGACGGACTCCCATGGTAGCACCATTACCGCCGGAGCACGCCGCAGTGTCAAGTACAACAAGGAAAGGATGCACCAATGCTTCCAGTTACTGCTGCAGCACTGCACAGTGTTCCTCGTAGCCCCAGCATGCATAGGTGTGCTACTCCAAAAGTTGTAGCCACACACGTGGGGCGCAAGGGGCAACCTGACCACGTACCACCACCCTCCAGATCACCCGCACGCCACCCCAAGCCCCAGGCGCCCCCGTGCCGTACAGTACGACACCCGCACGCCCACCTGGTGCCGTACCCCGCGCGGCCCAGCTCCGGGTGCACGGCGATGCGCACGACGCGCCCCCCGCTGAGGGCCGGGAAGTCTGGGTCCTGGAACTGCTGGCTGACGGTCCAGGGGATGAGGTCGCCCTGCGGCAGCTCGCCCTTGGCCAGCGAGTTGACGGCGGAGCGCTTCGAGATGGAGCCCTCCAGCGCCACCTGTAGTAACAGACAGTCAATAAACGCTGGTTGAGTCGCATACACCAAATACAATTGGGTTTGGAAGCTAAGAGCTTGGAGATGGAGCCCTCCAGCGCCACCTGCAGCGTGCAGGCGTTGCCGGTGTACTCACACGTTGTGTTGTTGATCTAGTCCAATAGACCGAAGCACTGACGCCTTATGTAAGCTGCGCAACGCGCTGCATGCATTGCTCCCCGCCCCCACCTGCGCCACCGCCAGGATGCTGGGCATGGTGTTGCTGGTCTGGTCCACGGGGGGCAGCAGCACGAACAGCTGGTGCGCGGGCGCGTCGCTCATGAGCAGCAGGTCGTTGGGCGTGTTCTTGTAGTGCGACGCCACAAACAGCGCCACCATCTGCTGCAGGAACTTCTCGCTGGCCCTGTGAACATCAGATTGAGGGGAGGTGTGGTTAGCAGTAGGGATGACAAGAACGTTCTGGCTGGCCTCCTGTACATGGGCCCTGTGTCGTGCATGCTTACGGGAGCCACGTTAGGCAATTTCGTTCATCAACAGCTATCACATGTGGTAGCCACCGGTAAGAGCGTGCCCCGCTCTACACAAGACGACTGTGCGAAGTTTCCCATGCTGATGCTTATCATGATAGTGGTGTACATACTGCTAGATTGAGCGGCTCTCACTTGTGGTAGCTGAAGAGCGTGTCCCGCTCCACAAAGAACAGCTCGCAGTCCGAGGGGTGCGGCAGGCGCGCGGGCGGCTTGGGCAGGTGCTGCGCGGCGTCCAGGCACAGCAGCTCGTGCAGCCACGACTCGATGGGGTCGCCGGGCGCGTACCTGCGGGCCGCAGGGCAGGGGGGGTTAACCACAGGGCGGCAAAGGACCGGAAACGGACATGGCAGTGGTGAGGAAGCAGGGCTACGTGTTAACAGGGGGCAGGGGTGGTCAGTCAGCCCTCGGAACGCATCGCCGGCACGGGTCTGTCCATGCACGAGCCGGCACCGCAAGACTTGGCATACGCCCTGCCTGGATACATGTATGTCGTCACCCACTTCTACCACCACCGCCTGACCGAGTCCCTGCCCACCCCACCCACCTGATTGGCTCGCCCAGGTGCACCTCGCGGAAGGTCCGTCCCGCCCCCGCGCCGCCGCCGCCCGCCCCCGCCGCCCCCTCCTTGCCGCCCTCCTTGCCGCCGGCCGCCCCCGCCGCCCCGGCCGGCAGCCCCACGCGCGCCCCCTGCTCCCGCAGCTGCTGCAGCAGCTTGAGGGACAGGCTGCGACCTGGGAGACGGTGACGGGAGTGCACAGGGTACGTGAGGCACGGGAAGTTGGTTGTGCCGGGCAGCCTACAATTGCGTACGCCAGCAGCTTGAGGACAATAGATGCGGCCCAGGCGGCCAGACAAGTTTTAAACACGCAACACGTTCCTGCATGTGGTTGTGCGCTCCGTACTGCTGCCTTGTCATCGGTGCACAAGGACGGCAACCGGTATTTTGTCAGCTTGCTCACCGTCCCGCTGCTGCTGTACCCCGTTCACCCACACTTAAACCACCTGTGCCCTCGTGTTCGCTGACTGTTGAGCACAGGAACGGCCCCAGTAGCTGCGTCAATGTTCCAGGTATACACAACGCACAGCCAGCTAACCTACAATCAACCCACCCGTGCCCTCGTATCCGTTGACGGTGGAGCACAGGAACACCAGGTACGGCCCCAGCAGCTGCTTCACCACCGGCAGCGGGATGGCGGCCGCCTCGTCGATCACCAGCAGCTCCGCCTGCGCCAGCTTGGCGTGGTGCTGCGGCTGGATGTACTGCACAGTCTGCAGTACGACAGGCGCCGTACGTACGGCGGTACAGACGCACGCAAACGGGGTGCGTCAGTAGGTGGTACACAGCACCGGCTGACATGGAATGTAAGCGCAGAAGGGAAAGATCCCTGCAGCCCCCAACACGCAGGGTGCTCGTCAGCCCACGCCTCCCTCGGCCCCGCGCATCCTCCTTCCTCCACCCGCCCACCTGTCTGTGGTGCCTGAACACGTTGACCCGCACGATGGCCTTCCCGAAGGCGGGGTTGGTGCTCTCCACCAGGTCGTAGTCGATGTGCTCCTTGTAGTCCAGCGCGTCAAGGCCCTGGCCGCGCGTGTGCGGAGCAAGTGAGGTCTCAGAAACATAGTGCGCAATACTGCTTGCAAGACAGCTGTTGACAGGCAAACTGATAAAAGGCCAGCGCGTTTAGGACCTAAGATGCGTTTGTGCAGGAAACGGAATAAAGCAGCTCCTGCGGACATTCGCCAGCGCAAGCCCCTGCACGCCTTCCTCGGCGCACACGCACACGCGCATGCGCACGCGCATCCAGATGCACCTGCACCCGCGCCCTCCCATGCGCCACGCCCCATGCGCAGATTGGCCACGCACGCACCTTGAACACGAACTCGAACAGCGTGCGCAGGTTCTCGGGGCTGGGCGCCGTCACGAAGATGTTGCTGTAGCCCAGGGCCAGCGCGCCGGCGATGGCCAGGCCCAGCGCCGCGGACTGGGTTGGGGACAGGACAGGGCAACCGGCAATCAATACTACATCCACACGCAACCATTCTCGTCCACACACTTTGCCCCTGTCACGTGAGGCAGTGAGCGCCACAGTGCTCCGCAGGGCCTCCCCCTCTGCGGATCCAGGCTCCTTTCCTAAAGCCTCCGTTACCGTAGTACGCTCCACTACACAGCAAACGCTTTGGCTTTGCATCCCGGTAGTACCATTAGCCCACCTTTCCTCTCCCGCGCGATGCGGTCAGCGCCACGGTGCTGCGCAGCGTCTTCTCGCTGGCTGCGTCCAGGAAGGTGACCACCGCCCGCGCCTGGTCCAGCGTGCGGCAGCGGGACACCAGGCTGCCGGCGGGCTGGGGGATGGAGGGGGAGGACAGGGGCAGGAAGGAGGGGTACGTGCGTGGCGAGTGAGGGTGCGTGGGGACCAATGGAACCTCGTGCCATCGGCCCATTCACCCATCGGGCCCCAGCCAGCGTGATGTCCGTGACACCGCTCTAGCGCTCTGCCAGTCGTTTTCTTCCTCCCTGCCTTTGATACTACTCTGTAACACCTGTGATCCATCAGTATGTACTAAAGCACTGATTGCCCCATTGTTTGTTTCTGTCGCCTGCGTACCCGCCAGCCCGTGCCTCCCAACACAAACCCGTGCTCACTGCCTTGAGTTCCAATATAGATCCATCTGCAACTGAAGTCACATTGTTATAATTTGCAGTGTGTTGTGTCCCAGCACCTGCGTGTCCGCCAGGCTGCCGCTGAGCTCCGCCAGCTCCTGCCGCGCCTCCCGCCCGGGGTCGTCCACTGGGGTGCCGTCGGGGTTGGTGGGCAGCGGCTCGATGAACCTGGGGCGTGGGGGTGTGGTGTGGGGCGTGGGGTGTGGTGTTTTGAGGTTGAGCACGAGTCCGCGATGGTAGGCGCCAGCTCGATCAACTTGGAGCATGGTGCGGGCAGCTGGATAGCTTGCTGGGCCAAAGTGGTGAGGGTGCTATAAGCAAGGCGTGGCAATGTGCAGGGCCCGAGCAACCGGCCGCCGCTGCCTTGCATGCTAGTTCCGGCTTGCCACATGGCAGGACCACGCGTCTTCCATGGCCAAGTGTGTTACAGGCTCACAGCCGCAAACTCGTGTGGCTGGTTGAGCTCACCGTCGAGCAACAGTCCCTTCCGTGCAGCGTGTGTATTAGCAGCACGCTCGCACCCCCGCCCTTAGCACACACCCAACCCAATGAGGCTGTTGGTGGGCAGCGCGTTGAGCTCGTCGTCCAGCAGCAGTCCCTTCCGCGCAACATGTGTGTTAACAACACGCCTGCACACCCATCCTTAACACACACACCCCACCTGATGAGGCTGCTGGTGGGCAGCACATTGAGCTCATCGTCCAGCAGCAGGCAGTGGCCGCAGGACGCCAGCGACAGCACCATGCGCTCGTTGAAGCGGCCCACCACGTCCTGCGCAACACAGACGTTGAGCAAACACAACGGTTTCAGGTTATGTAAATACTTACAGAGTACGTTTGTGAGGGGTAGGTGGTGCACCACGTGTTCACGTGTGCAAATGGCGTCGGTATGGGGCCTGTTTCAAGACATGACCAACAGCACTCGAGGCCACTGGGTTCTCGCCTGCGCAACCCCGAAAACAGGCCGACCAACCGACAGTCTCAACAGGTGAACATACCAGCTTGTGGATCACGGAGCCGGAGACACAGCGGCCTGCATCTTGCCTTACTCCGCCCCCACCTGGTGGCTCTCGGTGCGGAACCGCGCGTGACTGTCCATGGTCATGTTGAACAGCTGCGTAAGGGAGTTGAGGTTGGACAGCAGCAGCACCACCAGGCCGCCGCCCTCCACCGTCTCGATGGAGCGGGCCAGCAGGTTGGGCGTGATGGCCTCAAAGTCCTGAGAGGAAAAGGGAGGAACAGGTGGTGGTCGGGAGCCGAGGGCTCGTGTTGAAAGGGCAAGGCAACAGATCCAGGGACCTGGGGAAGGGACGAGAGGCACAGCCGTTGTTGGCAACCAGAGGGCTCAACTGGGGCAACTAAGGGCACGGGATGATGCACCCGCCTGGCTAGCGCCCCCTCGTAAGTATGTTCCCACCCTTGGCCAGGCACAGCTGGCCGTATGGCATACCCCCGCTCCAGACCGCCAGTCCGCACCGTGGCGCACCACGTGCCGTACACCGTACCTGCCGCACGGCCATGCCGTACCTTCTCCCACACCACCTCCCTGGCACCTACCGCACTCGACCACATCTCCCTGCCCGTACTGCACTGCACCCTGCCCTATGCCGCCTGCCGTGCCGTACCTGTAGCACGGCCATGCCGTACGTGTTTCCCAGGATGTTCTGCGTCTCGTGGTAGTAGCAGTAGCGGATATTGGTCGAGGCCACGAACAGCGCGAAGGGGTCCTCCTTCTCGGGGTCCAGCAGCCCGCGCTGCGCCAGCTTCTTGACCTGCCGCATGCGCTTCTTGCGGTGGCTGCGACGCGATACGGGGGGGCAGGCGGCAAATGCATGAGTCGGATCGCCAGACATAGGCACATGGCTGGCACTAGGTTGTATCGCGGGGGCCTGGTGACCCTGGCGTCTGTGCTTCTTGCGGTAGCTGCACGATAGCACGAGGGCGTGTGGGGCCGACAGTGGGAGCCAAGGGACGTATGGTGCGGGCCACACGGACACAGTGGGAAAAAGGGGTGCATTGCAGGTTCAAGGAGGCGACCTGCATCGGTCCTGGAGGGCAGAGAGGTCTCCCCTGCTTGCACCGAGGCGATCCTCAGCTCAGTAGCGGGTACTCTTTGGGTACTAATATATTGTGCAGCACCGCCAGCGCCCGTGTCAACGCTGTACTTGCTGCTCGTGGAGCAGTCGCGCGGAAAGCTCGGAAGGGTGCGCTTCTGCCTTCGCTGCTCCCGACTGCCAACGCCACCCACAGTCCTCCAGCCCTCCCCTGCACACCTGCTCAGGTGCAGCTCCTTCTTGTAGCACCACAGCACCGTGGGCCTGGCCTTAACGCTGGCCTTGGATAGCATGTAGTGCAGGTTGACCACCTGGTCCCGGCCCTTGTCCCCCACAAGCACCAGCAGGGCACGCTGGCGCGTCTTGGCACAGTTCTCAATGAGCGTCCGTATGCGGGCGTCCACCTTCTTCCTCATGGTTGCCGACTTTCGTAACGACTATAGATGGATATTAAAACGTAATACAGTCGCGTATCAAGCTCTTATCGACACAGGCACCGCCGCCAGGTTTTTGGGGTTGTTGCCCTGGCGGCAAGCTGAGGCGTGTGGCGACTTGCTTATATGATATTCAAAGCTCGGTGCCTGTACAATGTAACTGCAAAATCGTCCAACGCTCTCGAGCTGTTCAACAGATACCGATTTTCGGCTGTTGACGAAAGCTGTGCCTAGGTGCAACTCGTCAGCGGCTAGACCCTAAGTAACAAAGAGCAAAGTCTTCTTTCTATTGAAGGTGCAAGGTATGCCGGTCTGCATCATTAATGGCAGTAATGGAAGCAGAACCGTCGGCGATGCGCCCACATGCTGCAGCTCCTCCAATTGCTTCCTTTCCCGACAACAAAACGCACTGCAAACGGCTGCATTTACTAATATGGTTCAAGCACGAATCCAATGACCCCCTTGTGCGCTGTCTGTTAGCCACCATTTGGCTTCTTGGCCAGAAGCCCTATCGCGCCCCAGTGCTCCATGCGTATTTCATACTTGCCCGTCGACGTCTCTGCTCTCAAGTGAAGCTCGGCCAAAATATCTCGGCGTTTCGGCGGCGGACGGGTCCAGGCCTTGCGGCGTGTGGCCGGGGAAGCGCTGGACGGCTCTGCAGAGACCCCTGAGCAGCCATGGACTGCTCCATGTTAGCTGGCATGCCCATGGCTGCCAAGGTAGGTCCATCGAGCTCCTTAATCCCCACTGGCATAGCAGCGTCCTTACACGTGTGTGCCAACTGAAGTGGCACGCTCTGTCCTGGACCAGTTCTCACACCCCCGGGCTTACCTTTGCAGCCTAGTCCTCTTCACTGTGCACTGATACATGCGGCGTACCTCCCCTCACCGTCGCCCCGGCACCTGTGCAGTACCGGTATCCTGCGGCCTGTGCCCCCACACTGACGAGCCCGTCCCGACGCTTCCATCTCCTATTGAACACAGGTTAGGGTGCTACTGCCGAGCTGGCCTACGAAACAAACATGCGGAGCCCTCCAAGTAAGGAGCACTTGCAGCAGCGTGCCTCTTTTGGTGCCTGGTGCATACTCGCCCCCATCCCACTGGCTCCAGCAGTCCGCGACGCCACCTTTTTTTGCACTTGCATGCTGCTCAGGGCTTCCTTTGAGCCACACTGAACACTTGAACATATAGCACTCAGTTGTAAAGCAAGCCCTCGTCCCGACCCTCCCCCACAGACCACGCCAGTATCACTGCACCGGGGGCAGTTAAGTCCACACCACCACAGCAGCGGCAGAGCAGTCACTGCAGCTGCTGCCTCGGAGGTCGCGTTTTCCCCGAACCCAGATGCCCACAGCAGCGGCATAGCATCACCGGTGCCCCCGCATGCTCCCACGCTCCCCGTGCGTCCAGCCCGGCCCCAACGGCACGCACACACCCAGCCAATAGATCCAGACACCGCACGCCAAGGCAGCGCTGTTGCTGCTGACACCACGGGTGTGGCCGGGGACCGTGCAGCCACAGCTGTCGGCCCGGAGGTGGCACGTTGGGAGCGGGAGCGGGAGCCCAGCAACAGGGAGCAGCACCACCGGCGGGCCCAAGCAGATAAGGAGGACAACCTGAGGCTAGCGGTGCTCGGGGCGCCAAACATGGGGGCCTGGCTGGGCGTCGTGCGGCAGTTTGCGACTGCAGTTGAGGCTTCAGCTTCGGCGCCGGCATGGAAGGGGATGCGCCACAGTGAGGCCCACTTTGCAGCAGATGCGCTGTTCCGAGCGGCACAGCTGCTGCGAGAGGAGGGACGCAGTGGGGACCAGAGTCGAGCCAGCAGCAGCAGCGGACCCGCACCGTCAGATTCTGGCTCGGGGGTCCAGGGGCCCGCCTTCCGCGCCGCGCTGGAGATGCTGCTGGGCCACGTGGCGCAGTGTACGGCGGATGATCTGTACGACAGGGACGCGTTCCGGTGCTGCCGTACGCTGTGGGCGCTGGGCAAGCTGGCTGGGGATGCCGGGTCTGAAGTGGGGGCTGAGCCGGCGGTTTCCCAGCAGCAGGAAGAGGAGGGCAAGAATCAGCCGCACCAACATTTGAGCCACTCGGTAATGATGGGCCAGGGTCGGCTGGTGGCCAGCGCCCTGGCGTGGAAGCTGGCCGACCTTGCCGAGGCAACCCAGCATCAGCAGCGCTTTGAGCACGCCGCGCACCCTTCTGCTGCAGCAGCAGCTGCAGCGGGGGGAGCGGCAGCAGCAGCAGTACCCGGAGCAGAAGCAGGAAAAGGTGGAGACGGGCCAGGGCGCGGCCAGGTCAAGGAGTACGACACCCTGTGCGCCCCCTGGCTCCTGGCCATGGCCATGTGGGGCTTGGCAAGGCTCCGGAACCAGGGCTATGCATGCACCGACCGGCCGGACCCCGCCTGCCTGGCCCCTCTTGCCTCGCCCACGGACGCTACTCCACTCCCAGCCATCGCAACTCCTCCCGCTCCGCTTCCCGCCCGCCCGCCACGCGGCCCGGAGGCGGCGCTGTGGGAGGCGCTTACGGGCGTTGTCGTACGGCCTGCCGTACTGTCCGCGTTGTCGTGCAGGGAGCTTAGTAACGTGCTGTGGGCGCTGGCGACCGCCCGCCACAGCCCCAACCTGCTCGCGATGGGGGCGTTACTGGACGCGATGACGGCGCGGCTGTCGGCGGCGGCGGCGGCGGCGGCGGGCGGGCCATCGACCCGTGGGCCGTTCTCAGGGGCGCACGTGGCGGCGGGCGCAGAAAAAGGCGCGGGCGTGAACGGGCAGGACGTGTCCAATGCGGTGTGGGCGCTGGCGAGGCTGCGGGTGGAGGCGGAGGGGCTGCAGCGGCTCCTGCGGGCGGCGGAGGGCTGCGTGCTGCGGCTGCTGCCCGCGCTCCGACCCATGCACGTGGCGTCGCTGCTGTGGAGCTTTAGCACACTGCGGTGGGTTAGCTCGGTTGGAGGGGGGAGGCAAAGGTTGGATGGGGCGGTCACAGGCGCCCGGCCGTGGGGAAGTGGGTTGAATTCGCAGCGCGCTGGGGTGGGCAGGGCACAGGGGGGTGAGGAAGGAGGAGGGCCTGCTGCCTGGCGCCCAGTGCTCGGTCTTTTTAGTGATGGCCCTGTTCCCGTGTAGTGCTGCCGGTACGGCGCTGCTGGTGACGACACTTAGGGTCGCGCAGTTTGCGACAAACAGGTCCAGTATTGCACGTCTCCGTACGGCACTCTTCTATGCCTGGTAAAAGTAAAACTCACCACCGACGCCGCTGCTTGGACACAGGTACGTGTCACACGCCGTACCCATGGAGCTTGAGGTGCCTACGGAGGGCGAGGAGGCGGCTGCTGCATTTGCGGCCTCAAAGGGCCCGGGCGGCGAAGGCGGCCGTCGGGCTGTACGACAGGGGCTGTACGGCGCGCTGGCGGCGCGGGCGGCGGAGATGCGGCTGGCGCAGCACCGCGACCTGGGGCTGGTGTCGCAGGTGGGGGCCGTGGGGAGTCGGAACTTCTCAAGGCCCTAGGGGCTTGACACGAATGCTGAGCTAGCACCTATGGTTACGGCAGCAGCGTATTTATGCGCCTTGGCTAGTGCGTGGCCTCATGGGTTCAGTTGCCACACTCAGGAAGCTCCCCCGGCAACCGCAACGTCTGTAGCGCAAGGCAACACCGAACCAAACATCCAGTGTCAATGTTTCTAAACAAGTGTGTGCCCTCTTCATGCGTGTTCCGGCCCCCGCAGCTGGTGTGGGCGCTTGTACGGCAAGGCCTGGCGGGCCCCGGGCTGCTGGAGGCGGCGGCGGGCTCGCTGGCGGCGGGCGCCCACCGTCTGACGCTGCGCGAGGCGGCCATGGTGGCGTCGGCCTACGCGGACGCAAGGTGGGTGGGGGAGGGGAGCGGGCGGGCGTGACTCGTAATGCACCTCTCTAAGGCATGGCATGCACCGTGCGAGACGGTGTTTGGCTTGCCGTGGTCAGTGCACACCTCTGCTGGATGCTTTTACGAGCACGCATCTCAGCGCATTCATGATCTAGCAAGCATGCCCTGTCCGCCCTGCTGGTCTTAGGTATTGGTTCCACAGTGCTGACGGCCCCTGCTGCCTTGCCGTGCCGTCCCTTGCGGCGTCACGCAGGTACATGCACCAGGGGCTGTTTGGCGCGCTGCTGCAGCGGGCCGGCATGGAGGTGCTGAGGGACGAGGCGCAGGGCGGCGGCGGCGGCAGCAGTGGTCAGCACAAGCCCTCCACCGGCGCTGGTGCTGCCCCTGGCCCCTTGTCCGTCGCCTCGCTGCGCTCCCATCCCAACCCACAGCCCGGGGAGGACGTGACGCTGGCGCTGCTGCTGCGGGGCCTAGCATGGGCGCACTGCTACGACGAGGTGAGTGTTTGGGGGCGCTGGAGGACGGCATGCGGTGGTCCACTGTAAGCTTGCGTTGTGTGCGTCCGCGACCAGGGACCGTGCACGCGGGGCGCGAGAGGGCGAAGTAGCAAGTGGCTGGCGCAATATTTTGCTGACCGCACAAAAACCACCTTCACAGTTACTTCCAACGCCGTGGTACGCTGCTGATGTGGCGCGTGCTTGGCTGTGCTTGACTCGCGAACCCTCGCCTTTTACCCCTCGTTCTCAGGCTGTGTACAGCGGCCTGTGTGCGCGCCTGGCCGCCCACCTGCCCACCATCGGCCCCCAGCCGCTGGCCGTGTCGCTGTGGGCCCTGGCACGTGTCCGGCACGTGGCCGACCCGTGGGTCACCGACCGCATGGCGCTGCTGGCAACCGCCCTGGTCAACCGCTTCAGGGCAGGGGAGCTGTGCACCGTTGCCCTAGCCCTGGCCACCCTGGGGGTGCGCAGCCCTGAGTTCTTCGATGCAGCTGCTGTGGCACTCACCACCCGGCACGGAGTTGTGTCTATGGGCGGGGCAAGGGGTGCAGTGGTCGCAGCTGCGGGGCAGGAGGTGCCGGTGGTGCTAGGTGGCGTGGAGGGGGTGGAGGCGCGTGGGAACGGGAAGCGGGTGCGGGGCAAGGGCAGCGGTGGGGAGGAGGATGAGCTGGTGTCGGTGCATGGTATGCAGCCTGGGGAGGGTGTAGGGGAGGAGGGGGAGGAGCAGGAGGAGGAGGAGGATGAGCAGGGCGAGTGGGGCGAGGAGGAGGTGGAGACAGAAGAGGAGGAGGAGGAGCAGCTGTGGGGCGAGGCTGGGTTGGAAGAGGCCGAGCAGCAGCTGCGGGAGGTGCGGCAGCAGGTGCACGGTGGCCATCCGCAGCAGGCGGTAGGTGCTCTGGCCACGCCGACTGCAGCAGCGATGCCTATTGCGTCCGGGCCGGAGAGCAATCAGCAGCAGCAGCACGACCAGCAGCAGCAGCGAAAGGCGTCCCGCGGGGGGCGGCGCTACTGGCTGCAGCGCGTGCTGCACCCCACACGGCCCGACGTGACGCACGGGCGCGGCTGGACGCTGGCTGGCACCCTCAATCCTCAGGAGCTGGCCAACCTGGTCACCGCGTACGTGCGGGCAGGGCACGTTGATGAGAACCTGTTCCACAAGGTGGAGGTGCGGACCAGGAGGCTGCTCAAGGCGTCAGAGCTGCTGCGCCGCGAAGCGGCGGCAGCGGCGGCGACAGCCGGCGGAGCCGGCGGAGGCCGGGCCGCCGCCGCCGCCGCCGCGCTGTCGCGCGGCGATCCGGTCCATGCCATCGACCTCTCGGGCCCCGCAGCGGTGAAGCTGCTGCACGGGTTCGTCGCGGCAGGGATGTCCCCGGAGGACTCTCCCCTGCTCGGGGAGCTGGCGGCGCGTGTACGGCAGCTGCTGCCGCGGCTGGAGCCACGTGATGTGGCGGCGCTCGCGTGGGCGCTGGCCACGTGCGGCCTGGGGCGGCGCGGCGGCGAGTGCGCGGACCTGATGGCCCGGGCGGCGCAAGGGGCGGCGCGCCACGCCGGGGCGTTTGCGCCGGCCGACTTGGCGACGCTGGCGGCGGCAACGGCGAGCGTGGGTTATGCGGAGTGTCCGCAGCTGCTGCAGGCGTGTGAGCGGGCGGTGGAGGTGGCGTGGGAGGGAGAGGGAAGAGGCGGGAGGAGGGGGGCGGGCAGCAGGGGAGGCAAGGGAAGCAGGAGGGGAAGGGAGGGGCTGAGACTGCAGGTCTTGAGTGACGTGGCGTGGGCGCATGCGGCGCTGAGGGTGCACCGGCCGGCCATGACGCGGCGGGTGGCGTGGATGGCGGCTGGGGAGCTGGAGGCGTGGGCGGCAGCCGGCGGGCGGCAGCAGCAGGGGCTGGGAGGACAGGCGCAGGTGCAGGAGCCGCAGCAAGGAAAGCGGGCCCAGCGGAAACAGCAGCAGCAGCAAGGCAGGAAAGGGGATTCGACCCGTGGGTCGTCGACGGAGGCTGCAGTGCAGCAGCAGCCAGGGGCCGTGGGGCCCATGGACCTGGATTCCGTGCTGCAGTATGGCGTGGCGCTGCTGGAGGCGTACGGCACGTGGGGGCCGCAGTCGCTGGCGGCGGGCGGAGAGGCGGGCGGCGTGCAGGGGCAGGGGCGGCAGGAGGACGGCGAGGGGCGCGCGGCGCTGGAGGCACTGCTGGTGCCGCTGTGTGGGGTGTTGGCGGCCAACGCCAACGAGCTGAGCGGGGAGCAGGTGGGTGCGCTTCGGTGCATTGGTGTGTAGCGGTGCAGGTGCGGATACCACAATCGTGTAGCGCGAATAGGTAACAGGTGGTGCGACGCCAGTAGCATGGGCAGTTGCTAGAAGTATTGGTGTGCGACTGTCATTTCTGGCACTGTTGGTGTGGCTATGGTGGTACGGGTAGGAGGGTGGGTTGTGCGCTAGTGTTGTACGGCCGTGACCTGTGAGGGCGGGCTTCGTTGGGTTGGCTAACCCATACTCAGCTGCGCGACGGGAGTGTGCGTCCCACTCGCGCGTTGGAGGTCTGCTGAATCTTGTCTTATCCGTAAATACGCAAGATGCCACCTGGCAGCCAGTACATGTCTGAGTGCACGTCTCCTGCTCCCTCCCTCGGCTCCCCTCAGGTGGTGTCTGCCACGTGGGGCGCCTCCATGCTGCTGTGGAGCCTGGGCCCTGGCGCGGCCACCACCACCACCGGCAACAACTTCACCCCTACCACACCCACACCCACCACCAGCAGCAGCACCTCCCGCGCCCAGCAGCAGCTGGTGCTGCTGCTGCGATCGCTGTCCAAGTGCGTGGCCTCCATCCGGGAGGACTCCTTCCCCCGGCAGGAGCTGGAGATGCTGGCACAGGCGCACGCAGCGTGCAGCGACTGGGCGGCGGTAAGAGCGGCAGCTGCTGGTCGCGGTAGTGGTGTTGATGGCGCTGCCGCAGCCGCGGGTGCTGCTACTCCAGGGCCCACGAGACGCAAGCCGGTGGGCGATGGCGGGGAGGCGGTGGCGGTGGCGGAGGCGGAGGCAGCGGGTTCGCCGCTGCGGCTGCCGCTGCGGCTGCGGGAGCGCGTGGCTGGGGCGTGGGGCGCGCAGGCGCGGCTGACCATGCGGCGGGCGGCGGTGGAGCTGTGCGCTGCGCTGTCGGGGGAGTGGGGGTTCACGGAGGTGCGGCCCGGGGCGCGGTCGGCTGGGGGTGAGACACGGGGTGCCAGCAGCAGCAGCAGCAACAACAACATGGAGATGGGTTTTGAGGTTCCCATCGATGTGGCGGCTGTGGGACACAGGGGGCGGGGCGGGAATGTGCCGTACGGGCAGGGGCCTGGAGTGGCAGGTACGGAGGTGGCCGTACCAGGGGCGAGGGAGGGGGAGCGGTACGCGTTCCTGTTCGCGATGCCGGACCAGTACGCGACGGGGGCGGGGGGCAGGGGCGTGTTGTGTGCGCCGACGGCGGTGCGGGCGGCGGTGCTGAGGCGACGGGGCTGGCGGGTGGTGGTGGTGCCTTTGCCGGCTGCGGTGGGGGAGGCAGAGGGGCAGGGCCGGGGGCGGGGTGCGCAGCCGTTGGCGTGGCAGACGCGGGACTATGTGCGGGCGGCGCTGCGGGAGGCTTTCGGGGAGCCGTGATGCAGGCTGCGAGTATTTACAACTGAACAACTTCATGGCGCGTTTGTAGGTCACTCGTGCTTGTTGGCACATTGTTCATGGCGGCCTTGCGTTTTGAGGGCTTTGCGAGATGAGCGGCTTTGGAACAGGTGTGCAAACCATGGGGCCTGCGTTGACTGCTCAACTCTCAGTCTTCCGTACTATTTGAGTTATAACATAGGCCTATTCCTGCGTTCGGTCCTTGGCTGTGGTATGCGCATTGCCGTCAAGCACCTTGTATGCCGCCTCGGACTTTAACCAGCCGCGCCTCTGGGACGCACCGCCAACGCGAGAATGTCGTTCAAGAGGTTGTGTCTATCGCGGCCGCGCTGGACCTCTCGCGGGATGGCAACGGACTGGCCGGCGCCACAACGCGCCAACTGGCACAGCTGCTCCGCGGCTTGTCCCAACTGCAAAACCTGATGTCAACGGAAGAACAAGATCATTTGGGCAGGACTCCGTTTTCAGCAGAGTATACGCCCAGCTTGCGATGTTCGCTGGTGCAGCTGTTCTCCTCCGCCCTGCGGCTTATTGCGCGCGAGGACACCTCGGAGGCCGGAGGCAGCATGCGCAGCAGTATGGGAAGCAGCAGCTGCCAAGGTGGCCCCGGCAGCCAAGGCGCACAGGGCGGGGGTCGCGGCTCTGCCAAGTCCACCTGCTCGAGCTCGCGACCCATGGGTCAGCCGCACAGCCGTTTCGCGCCACTCCTGGCCGCCTGCACGGAGCTGCTCATCCCCCACCTCGCATACGCAGCGAACTCTACAGCAAGCAGTGAGCTGCCGCCGTCCAGCTGCATAGAAACCGCGGAGGCGCTCCTAGCCGCGGACGCAGTCGCGGCGATAAGCCGCCTGCTGGCCGCCGAGAACGCCCGTCCGGCCGGCGCCCGCGCGCTCCCCGTGGAGTCAACCTACACAACTCTTCTGCGGCTCCTCTCGATCCTGGGCTTCTTTTCGAGCGTCCCAAACACGCGCGCGAGGCTGCTGTCATCGTTTGCGAATGGTAGCCTGCTCGACCACATCGTCACGTCGGAGCTGCGAGCAGCTGCTGGGGAGGCATCTGCCAGCACCCCTGGATACAGCACAGCCTCTGCCGACACCACGACCCGCCTCAGCTTGCTAGGCCTTATTTTCAATTACATGCTATACTTCGACGTCAGGGCATGCGACTCGCCTGCCCAGCGCCTCGTCATTGCCTCCGCCTGGCGTACGCTGCTCTCCGGGCGCCGCCTGCAGTACTTCGCGGCCGTACAGGCCGTGTCGCAGCTGCACGCCGCGGATGGCGGGCCGGTGTACGGAATGCCGCACGAAGCGCTGCTGCCTGCCGTACCCATGTGGAACTTAGGAGGCGGGAGGCGCCAGCGGGCCGTGCTGTCGTGTGCGGGGCTTACCGCGTCCATCACCTTATGGAGCACGTGCCTGTCCCAGCGCCCGCCCGTGTCGCTGCGCCCCCTGCGCCGCCGGCACGTGCTGGCGCTGTGCCTGCGGGCCGCCAGGGTGGCACTGGGGTCGCTGGAGCAGGAGGCGGCAGAACGGGAGGAGCGACAACAGCAGGAGCTGGAAGGAGGGGCGGAGGAGCTGCAGGGAGGGGCTGGGGGTGGGCGGCCGTGGAACGGTGGCCGCCTTGGCTCGCTGCTGAGGCTGCCGGCGTTGAGGAAAGCACTGTATGCAGTGGAGTGCCTGGTCTTGGCCGTGAACGCCACACACCTAGCTGGGGAGCTGCTGAGGGGAGGCCCAGGGAAGCCGGGGGAGACGGAGGCGGGCGGAGCAGCAGGCGGTGGTAGCAGCGGCAGCGGCAGCAGCGGTGGCGACGGCGGCAGCTTACGCGGAGTTGGACGAGAGGCCGAACTCGCCGCGGCAGCAGTGGCTGGCGACGGCGGCGGTGGCAGTGGCGGCAGCAGCAGCAGCGGCGGCGGCGTTGGTTCCTGTAGCGAGCACGGCGGGGCTGTGTCAGGCCCTGGCGGACAGCAGGAGGCGCGGGGGCCCAGCCAAGGCGGTCAGGAGGTGGCAGCGCTGGCCGGAGCAGCAGCAGAGGAACGGCAGCCAAGCGGCGGCGTGCGACACGGCGCCCGGGGTCGATCCCTGCTGCACGTTCCCGGCTTGGCTGAGGAGTGCTGGAGGCTGTCAGTTGCGGCCGTGTGGAGGTCGCTGTGGCAAAAGAGCTTAGATGAGGACCAGCAGCGGCGGGGGCTCGAGGAGTGGCGCCTCCGCGGCTATGACCTCGACACCACCCATCGCTGCGTTGACCTGCTGGCCCCGCTGGACCTGAGTCCGACCAGGGGTGAGTGCGAGAGTGTGCGCGCGTGTGCCTGTGTACGACAGGTGCTTGCTGTGCAATGAGAAAGGCAATGGCGCCGCGGCGGTCCTCATGCAGTGGGGTTACGTCCCACAAGCTACACTACGTACTCTAATTTGCCAACTCTAATTTGCCTTCAGAGCAGAGCGATCGTTGCACCCGGGGGGAACAGGCAGTGTCTGACACGATTACAAAGTAGCTCCTACCGTACACAGACCCACCAGGCCACTTGCCTGCATGGCCTGCTGGTTACCACATGCATGACCGAACGGCCGCGGTACCGGTAACCGTCCTGTTGTATGTACCACGCATTGTTACAGCTTATCTGGTCCCTTTTCCAGAGCCCATGCCCGTCCTGTACCTCGTTCTACAACTGGCGCAGGTAAAGCTGGGGCAAGCCCTGTGGTCGCTGCGTACGCCTGCACCCAGGCCCTGCCTCCCGGCTTCAGTGCGGCCCTCGACGTGGGGTACATCCCCTGCGCGGAGGCCTTCCTGCGCCGCCATATGCGGGGCTGCATGGCAACCGCCAACCGCAATGCCTCCGATGACCCCGTTACGGCTCTGGCCGAGCGGCTGTGCGAGGGGCAGCTGCTGCCGCTGCTGCTAACCCACGGCGACGAGCGGCAGGTGGCAGGCCTGCTGACCACGCTAGCCAAGGTGATGCTGAACCTGGTGCGCGCAGCGGTGGGTGGTTCCCAGCGAAGCGCAGCGCGCGGCAGCAGCAGCAGCAGCAGCCGAAGCGGCGGCGGTGGTGGAGGCGGAGGCGCAGCCGGCGGCGGCGGTGGTGGGTTAGGGGACCTGTTCGCTTCCACGGCGTGCTGTGTGGACTCGGTGCTGTGCGCGCTGGTGTCGGCTACCCTGGCCATGGCGCCGCAGTACCACCACAGCGTGGACCTTGCACACGTGTCCCGTGTTGCCACCGCCGGCCAAGTGCGCTTGGACAGCGCTGCGGAGGGGCCGGCCGGCCACTGCGCCGCCCCGGGTGCTGGGGAGGCAGCTTCGGCGTACGACGGGGACACAAGTACAGCGGCAGCAGCGGCGGCGACAGCGGCGGGCGCCGCGACCCCTTCGGGGAGCACCAGTGCTGAGGGGTCAGCTGGTGCTCCGGCAGCGGCAGTAGGAGGGAGCGAGCCAGAGGGGCGCGGCCCTGGCGCAGGCGGTGCGGGGAGAACAGGGAGCACTGGTGCGAACTGCGCGCAGCGGGACCAGGTGCTGCGGCTGGTGGGCTTCGCCCTGCCGCGGTGGCTGCACGTGGGCATACGCGTCCTGGAAACGTGTCAGGCGCACGCGCCGGGCACGTACGTTGACCACCTGCGGCTTGCCGCCATTAGGGATGCAGCCCTAGTGGCCTATCATGCGTGCGACGCCGCGCACGAGGCGGGCGACGCGCGGGCGCTGGGAAGCTGGCGGCGGCTGCCGTACGACATGGGTTCGATCAGCTGGATGTACCGGAACGTGGACGCGCTGCTGCCGCCGGGGCGGGCCCGCTGGCATGTGGGGGGCTGGGAGCCGCCGCTGGTGCTGGAGCTGATGCCAGCAGGTGCGGCTTCCGGTGTCTGTGCCCTTGGCGGGGCTGATGGTGCTGGTGCTGTGGTGGTTGAGGAGGTGGCGGGAGGAGGTGGAGAGATCGTGGGCGGGGGAGAGATGGAGGCGGGCGGAGGCGGGAGGCGGGTGGGTGCAGCGGGGGGCGGCGGCATGCTCCCTCCCCCGTGCGACGCGGGGCTGCTGCTGCCCACCTGCTGCCACCCGCTGTGCACCAACCTGGCGGGGGACAGCGAGGCGGGGATGGAGCTGCGGGCGTGGGCGGGCGGGGCTAGCTGGTGGGATGAGGGCGGGGCAAGCAGCATGAGCAGCGGAACGGTGACGGGAGTGGGGGTGAAGGGCATGTTCATGGGTGTGCTGGGTGCGCTAGTTGGCAAGCGCCTGCTGTACTGCAGCCGCGAATGCTGCAGCGCACATGCTGCACTCCTTAAGGCACAGCAATCCGGGCGATAGTGGCGTGGCGCATGTCACGGTTTGTCTGCTGCTGGGCTTGGCTAGTTGGGCGCAAGGTCATGTTGTCTGGGGCGTGTAGAGCACCGGTTGGGCACACCGCGCAGCCCCGTACGGGCATTGCCGCACCAGGCGGAACCAACGAAGGACCTCCGGGCAGTGTTCGTGGCTCTCCAGTGTGGTACAATGGTCCTTGTCCTGTCCATGGCATTACCGGTGGTGGCAACAGTGGCTGCACGAACGGCAGCCTTGAAAGCGGTAGGCATGGGGTGACGGGCTTGCTCCTTGCTGTGAGCGCCTGCATGCTGTACTACATCTACTAAGCTGTTTACAGCTGTGCTACAGCCGTACCGCATGTCCAGGGTGTATAGGCATGCAGGGAAGCTAGGGGCGAAGGCAGTGGGACAAGCGGCATGCGGAAGGGGATGCGGGTCGTTCGGCTTGGTCACCAACTGCCGGTGCCGTACTCTGGAAAAATTGTGTTGAAGAGGACAACGGGGTCAGGCCCTGTCAGCGGCTGTGTGTGGGCAGCGCGTGTTCAACACCCAATGACCAATGGCGTAGATGGCGCTGGATTGTCGCAACTTTTTTGCAAAAAGCGTTTGAATGGTGATGGATTGACCAGGAATGACCAGGATTGACCATCGCGCGGTGCAGTTCATGCCGAGAGCAACCAACTCGAACCGCCGGTCAGAGTCACCAAGGGCCGGCTGCCCGGCTCGGTTTCGGTAGCACATCCCAAGTCGTCACAAGTCAGCGCTTACCATGGTACCGTACTGTGGTGGGAGGCGTTGCGATCTTTAGGTGTTGGCCTCCGACCCACCCGCTTCCGGAACCCTGATGCCGTCGACCCAATGCAAAACACGCTAAAATAGGATCGATTGCACTATTGTAACATTTTTTCATACAAATAGCCAGCCGTAATCGCCGACCGCAACCGCGCCCAGTAAAGTGGTGCGATGCCACCCCTGCTCGGCCGCACGAACGACGCCCGGACGCCACAGCAGCTACTTGCAGAGGTTGTACGCTCTGCTGCTGCTTTTGACCCTTCGCGTGGCATATGCGACCTCGCGGCCGCGACCAGCCGACAGCTGCTGGAGCTGGAGCGCCCGTTTGGCTTATTACTAGAGCAGTGCGGTGGCCCCTTTCTGACTAATATTCCACAAGAGACGCTGGCTGCGCTGGAGGTCTCTCCGGCTGCCCGCGCAGCGCTGGTGCAGCTCTTCTCCTCAGCCCTGCGCCTTCTCGCTTCCGATGACTCCACCGAGGAAGCTGGACGCGCACCGACCAGCAGCAAAAGCCACAGCAATAGCAGCGCAGTGGGCCCAAGAAGACCTCCTTTGTTGCGTCCCGGTGGCAGTGCCGGTACCTCCTCCTCAACCTCCTCCCCGGCCACCTCTGGCCGACCCGCGGGTCCCTCGCCACAGCGCTTCCTGGGGATTTTCACAGCCACCGCACACCTGCTGACCAAGTACTTAGAGGAAGCTACCGTCAAGCAAGAGGACGCATTTGGCAACGAGTTCTCCCTAGTTCATGAGTCCACCCCAACACTGTTGGCGCTCCTTCGCGGCGATGCGCTGGAAGGCCTCAGCCGCCTCCTCGCTGTGGAGCGAGACCGCAGCGCCGGGGCCAAGCTGCTGACAGGCACGCACGAAATCGCCATCAAGGAGTTCCTGTTCCATTTCACCAAGTATGCGGCCTTCGCGGTGTGCAGCGAAGGCGGCCGGGACTCACCCCTGTGCCTGGCGGCCATTCACAGCCTCTCCCGCAGCCACGTGCTCGAGCAGTGGTCAGCGCACACTCTCCGGCGCCTAGCACCGGCGCCAGCCGCGTCCGCCGCAATTGAGCAAGACCAACGTGACCTGTGGATGCTGGATCTCACCTTCAAAGAGTTCAGGGGCGTGGGACGGTTCACCTCCCATGCCGCCGCCGCCGCCGCTGTACGGCAGCTGCTCTCCGGGCCCTACCTGCAGTACTGCATGGCCGTACATGCCGTGTCCCAGCTGCACGCCGCAGATGGCGGGCCGCTGTACGGACTGCCGTACGACGCCCTGCTGCCTGCCGTGATCTTCAAGGTGAGGACAGGATCGCGTGGTAGGCCGCTGTCATACGCCCCGCTCGCCTGCGCCTTACAATTTTGGGGCGCGTGCCTGTCCCAGCGCCCACCCGTTTTGCTGCGCCCACTGCGCCCCCGGCACCTGCTGGCGCTGTGCCTGCGGACCGCCAGGGCGGCGCTGGGGTCGCTGGGAGGGGAGGCGACGGCAGTGGTGCTGGGGCGGCGGCAGGAGGTGCAAGGGGAGGTGCAGCAGCGGCAGCAGCAGCAGCAGCAGCAGCAGCGAAGTGAGGAAAGCAGACTAGGTGGGGCTGCTGGCGTAGGAAGGGCAGCAGGGGCGGGGCTCGTATGGATTTACGGCAGCGAGAGCTGGGGGCTGCGACAGTCTCTGATCCTTGGCAAGTGCCCGGAGCTGGCCCTGAGTGCCATGACGCTCACAACGAAGCTGCTGTCAAGTCGCACGTGCGGCAACAACTCCACCACCAGCAGCAGCGGCAGCAGCAGTGGGCAGGGCAGGTGTGAGGAACGGGACGTGGTCCCTGCCGAGGCCGCCACAGACCCTGCCGGGGGCGCGAGCGGTAGCAGCTGTGCGGAGGCCACGCCTGCTGCTATTGCCGCCGCCGCCGCCAGCGGGGTGTCAGTTACCCGCAGCGCAGGCGCCGGCGGCGGTACTGGGGACCCTCCCCTGGACCTGCTGCGCGACCCCGGCTTTGCGGCGGAGTGGTGGCGCCTGGCGGTGGGGGCCGTGCGGGCAACCCTGCGGCATGGGGAGCAGCAGCAGCAGCGGCACCAGCAGCAGCACCACCAGCAAACAGGCACGTGCCTGCAGGACACCAGGGAGTGCCTGGAGCTGCTGCAGGCGGGCTTGGAGGCCGGCGCAGGGGCAGGAGGTGCGTGAACATCGCGCAGTAGCTTGTGCACGGGTGCGTCTGAGTTTGCTGTTATAACGTGCCACTGTTCCTTGCTTGCAGCGGCGGTGACGTTGTGGTGACATTGCTGTACAGTCCAGTCCAGCGCCGTACAGTTAACAGCCGTACCGTGTGTCTCAGCCCAGGCAATCGCATGACGGTAACGGTCTGCAGCACCTGTCATCGTGCCCGCGCGGCCCTCAAGCCCTTCTGTGAACGACCTTTAGGAGAGCTGTTGATACTACGGTATGTAACCATCTTGTGTGCCATAAGGTAGATGTAAAGCCCACCAACTTCGTTACACAGTGTACGCCTCTGGTGCAGGAAGCGACCCGTGGGTCGGCTCTCCTTCCCTTGAGGCCCCCGCCGCGGCCCTGGACGCGGGGTACATCCCCTGCATGGAGGCCGTCATCCGCCACATGTACGGCAGGTACGGCGCTCTTGTGACGGACCTCAACGCCACATTTGGAGCCTTAAGCACTCCCGACCTGCTGCTGGTGCCGCGGCTGCTGCGTGCCCCCAGCAGCCACACGCGCCAGGCAGCTGCCCTCATCTCCACCCTGGCCAAGGTGCTGGTGCGGTGCAGCGGTGTGCAGCAGGGAAGGGGCGAGCAAAAGGGAGTGGCGGCGGGGGGGACCAAGGCGGCAGCAGCTGGCGCCGTCACTCGCAGCCAAAGAAGCGGCCTCACCATCAGCAGCACGGTCGCAGGTTACGTGTCAGTATGCCTAGCTACCTTGGCCTGTGACGCCCGCGGCGCTCTCCTCCGCCTTTCGGAGACCAGCATTAGCAGCCTGATGAGCAGCAGTTCTTCAGCAGCCCGCAACGCAGGGCTCGGCAGCGGCGGCTGTCGGGTGGAAGGACCAGACAGCGGAAAGGAAGGATGTTCTAGCAGCGATGGTGGCGACGGCGAACACGGCGCGGCACGTCCTAGCAGCAACAGAGAAGGTCTTGCAGCGGAGGCGGGGACAGTCGTTCAGGACAGCGGTGGGGCAAGGGCGGAGAGCAAGACACCTGGGAAGGGAGACAGCGATGGCGGCCGGGCGCCTCTGCTGCGCCCTGTGCAAGATTGCCACGAGCCGACCCTGCAGCTGGTGGGCTTTGCCCTGCCGCGCTGGCTGCCGCTGTGTGCGCACCTTGCGGACGCGTGCGGCCCAGTGCAGGAGGAGGAGCAGGGTGAGCGGCAGGGGCCGCAGCCGCAGGAGGGCCAGGAGGCGGAGCTGCAGCCCGCTGCAGTAAAGCGGGGTGTGTTGATGGCCCTCCGAGGGGGCATATCGCTGGTGCTGGACGCGTGCACTGCCACGCACGAGGCCGGCGACTGGCGGGCACTGGGAAGCTGGCGGCAGCTGCTGTACGACATGGGGTCGTACAGGTGGGTGGACGAGCGGGATGCGGAGATGGCTGGGCGGGAAACGCGGTGGTGCGACAGGGGGTGGAGCCCTGGGCAGGCAGTGGGCCCTCCAAAGCATCAGCATCAGCAGCAGCAGGAGCGGAAGTCACAGCGGCAGCGCGAGCAGCAGCAGCGGGAGCGTGGGACGGAGGCGGAGGCGGATGTTCATCAAGGCCAGCGCGATGGGGGTGCTGCGGATGGCGTGGCAGAAAGCGTTCGGCGCACGCATGGCTACACGAGCGGTCTGCAGCAGCAGGGGACGGAACAGGAGGAGGGTGAGACTGAGGAGCCGGAGCAGCAACGGCAGGGGACGGAGGAACAGCAACAATCACAAGAGTTGCGGGAGCAGGAGGGGCAGGAGCAGCAGGAGAAGGGGCAGGAGCAGCAGGGACAGGAGCGTGAGCAGGAGCAGGAGCCACAGTGTGGAATGCGGCCGGCGGGTGACGGCCCTGGACTGCATATCATGCTCCCTCCCCCGTGCGACGCGGGGCTGCTGCTTCCCACCTGCTGCCACCCGCTGTGCACCAACCTGGCGGGGGACTGCGAGGCGGGGCTGCAACTGGGGCCATGGGGAGGCGGGGCCGAGGGAGGCGGGGGCGAGGGAGGCGGGGAGGGTAGCAGCGGCTCGTTGTACTGCAGCAGGGAGTGCCGTACGGCGCACGCCAGGTTTCGGAGGGAACAGGAGGCGAAGGAGCTGGGGTGGAGGGTGAGGCGGTGGGGTCAGGGATCATAAGAATCAAGGGATTTGCCGAGGCAAGTGTTGTACATACCGGATTGCGATGAGGACTCGAGGTTATATGGCGCTGTGGCAGGCGGCAGGCAGTACGGTAGCTGGTAGGTTGGTAAAGGCAGGGCATGTATGCAAGTGGGCAATGAAGTATGATGTTCGGCTTTTTGTACAAGCTTATTGGCAAAGCGTTCATCTAGGGGCAGCATAAGTGGTGGTCCCTACGCGCCATTCGATGCGTCGCCACATCCTCATCGCACGTCCTACAGAACTGTTGGAAGCTGTGTAGTCCCCTGGTGGTGCTGTTGCTCCTGGTCTCAAGGTTGCCCCCTTTTTGGTTGCGCACATGTGCGCTTCTAGTGGTGTGCCCGTTGTGCTATTGGCCCATAAACCAGCTGCTGACCGTAGCCAATAAAGGCTGTCTCGACGTTGGCGGTGTGTCGATGTCACTTGCAGTGTTGGGAGACTCCCGTGGAAGGCCTGGGTGCTGGGTTGGGCAGATACAGTGTCCCGTGGTTGGCTGACGGCAGGACATCTTCAATCACCGGCCATATGGAGGGCGCACGTGGAATGCCATGAGAGCGAAAGGATACCGGTGAACGATGAGTCATTATGAGCAATCACATAGGGAATATATGTTGAGGATGAGCGTGGGGCAGCGGCCAGGCAGCAACCAAAGTCACGCGTTGGCGTGGCAGCTGTACGGTACGCGCCAAAACGACAGCTCCCGTGCGCAGCATCCTGGGACTACATACAGCTCCTGGGCACATCTGTACCGGAGGGAAAGTCGATACTCATCACATTTGCTTCATACAGCTTTTGTGTACCGTAGCTTCGACCGCGGTCATCCAAGGCTGTGCCGTCCCCGCATGCTTCAACGAAACGTTCAAATGTTGAGTGACCAGGGATGCCCTCCATTACTTCCTCGTGCTACCATGCTTGATAGATGACTTGGGTTACTTGTTCTGCCAAGGCCGGCACGGTGACTTGCGACAGCGCTTCCAAGCCTGCGCGCCAAAATGCCACCGCTGCTTAGCCGTAAAAAAGACGTCCGGACGCCAAAGCAGCTTCTGCAAGATGTTGTGCGGCTCGCATCGTCAGTCGGTATCAGCCTGGGTAGCTGTGGCCTCGCGGCAGCAACACCCCGGCAAACAGTGGAGCTCGGCCTCGTGCTGAACCCGCTACAAACCCTTCTAAGCAGAACAAACAGCCACACCGCACAGGAGTCGCTGGCTGCGCTGGAGGCCTCTCCAGCCGCCCGCGCGGCGCTGGTTCAGCTCTTCTCCTCGGCCCTGCGCCTTGTTTCTCCCGATGAGGCCAAGCCGGAAGCCGACAAAGCAGAAACCAGCCGCCAGATGCAGGGCACGGCCATGCGCAGCCTTCAACCAGGCACCAGGAGTTCCTCTTCCAGGCCCTCCTCCTCCACCTCGTCCTCCTCGCCGGCCCTCGGCTGCCCCTGGACAGGCCGACCCACGGGTCCCTCGCCACAGCGCCTCCTGGGGATCCTTACAGCCTGCGCACATGTGCTTTCCTGCTACCTGGGAGCCGCTACCAAGACGCCACTTGGCATCGTCTCCGGGCTCGAGGTCAGTTGTGTTTCAGCATCCAGCCTCACCTACCTGGCGCTCCTCCGCTGCGGCGCGCTGGAAGGCCTCAGCCGGCTTCTCACCGCGGAGCGGAACCGCAGCACCGGCGCCAGACTGCTAACGGACGCGCACGAAAAAGTGCTGATGGACCTCATGCAATCTCTGAACTGGTGTGCATGCGCTGCACTCAGCTGCCAAGAAGACTGGGAGTCTCCCCTGTGCCTGGCGGTGCTGGACGCCCTTGCCGGCAGTCAGCTTGTCGACCGCTGGGCTGCACACGTGCTGCGGGGCACAGCAGGGACTACAGTGACAGAGGGGAAGGCACGTGGTGGTGATGGCAAGGACAACCAGCAGTACACTCGGGACCTGCTGTCGGCCGTTGAGTTCCTGTCTGTTCGCCTGAAACTGGACGGCACGTCAGCCCCCAGCCTGGCAGCAGCTGCCGCCGCACGACAGGTGCTCACCGGCCGCCGCCTGCAGTACTTTGTGGCTGCCCAGGCCGTGTCGCAGTTGCACGCCGCGGATGGTGGGCCGCTGTACGGACTGTCGTACGACGCCCTGGTGCCTGCCGTACTCGAGGGGCAGCCGGGGCACGGGCGCCAGAGGCGGCTGCTGTCCGCATCGGGCCTCAGCTGCGCCGTGGGCTTCTGGGACACGTGCCTGTATGTCGTACGACCCGCCGGTGCCGCTGCGCCCCCTGCGCCCACGGCGCCTGCTGGTGCTGTGCCTGCGGACCGCCAGGGTGGCGCTGGGGTCGCTGGAGCAGGGGTACCTAGGAGGTGAGGCGGCGGCAGCGGTGCTGGGGCCGGGGCGGTGGCAGCAGCAGGGGGTACAGATGCGCTTGCAGCATCTGTTGCAGCAGCAGCAGCAGCAGCAGCACGAGCAGGAGGAGCAGCAGGGTGGGGACGCCGAGCCAGCCGCTGGCCGGTCGTTGGGGGGCTGTGAAGGCCGCACGGGCAGCAGCTCGCAGGCAGGGCTGTTCGGTTGTGGACCCGCAGAGCTCTGGCAGCTGCTCCCAGCTGCCAAGAGCGTGCAGTTGGCCTGCGACGCCATGAAGGTCGCCACGGCTCTGTTGCCCAAGAGCTGCGGCAGTGGCGGCAGCGGCAGCAGCGCAGGTGGCGATGGCGGCGGCGGCGGCGGTGGCGGCGGTGGTGTCGGTGCACTGGCCGTTGCAGGTGGCGGGCGCGTCTGTCCTGCCGCTGCGGGCGGCGGCGGCGGCGGCGGCGGTGGCAGCGACCCGTGCGAGACAGGACAAGGCCAACACATGCCTGATGGTGGGGTCTTCATAGGCTGTCCGGCGTAGCTCAACGTCCCGAGCGGCCCTCCCCTGCCGGCTGCGTCAGCTACCCGCAGCTCAGCCGGTGGCCGCGGCGGCTGTGCTGGGGGCCCTCCCCTGGACCTGCTGCGCGACCCCGCCTTTTGCAGCGGAATGGTGGCGCCTGGCGATGGCGACTGTGCGGGCCGTCGTGCGGCATGAGGAGCAGCAGCAGCAAGACAAGGAGGAGACGTCGTGCCGCGCCTACAGCTGCGTGGGGCTGCTGCGGGCGGGCTTGGGCGTGGAGGAGAAGCTCGGTGCAGGTATGTGGGACCTGCCGGACCCACCGGCACCTACAGCACTTACTGGACGCTCGTTTGCATGCAGCAGAAGGTCGGGTTGGGGTATGCAGGGGTACTTCTGCACGCCGTGCCTCCGCGCTTAGGCAACAGTGCGCGGGTGTCACCGGATGGCTCATGCACGGTGTCCTTTGGGCGCCGCGAAACCGGTGCCACTGTCGCCTGAGATGGGACGGAGCGCTGCCGCTGGCTTTTGGTTAGGCAGCTACGTGTTGCAGCACGTGTTGCAGCATTCAGGACATGTCTGCACTTGACTCTTCGCTGACGTCAGCCCGCATGCACACCGTATGTCACGCACAGACTGAAGCATTCTGGAGGACACACGTGTCCCCGCGGCCCTCGCCGCGGCCCTGGACGCTGGGTACGTCCCATGCGCCGAGGCCGTACTTCGCCTTGTGTACGGACTGTACACAGATTTGTACGACCGCCATTGGCCGCGGTCGCGCTGGACGTTATGCATCAACTACTGCACCTGGTGCTAACCCACGGCGATGCGCGACAGGTGGCTGCACTGGCAACCACGCTGGCCAAAGCGACGCTTCGCTATGCACAGGTGGCAATGGGTGAAGGGCGGGAGGAGGGAGGGGCAGCGGCGGTGCCAGGGGCAGCGATGGACACAGCGGGCGCCAAAGCCCAGGTCCCCGGCAGCAACTACAAAATAAGTACAGCAGCGTTGAGCAGTGTCGCGTACGATGCATTCAAGTGGCTGCTGCGGATATGTGAGGCTGACAAAGGGGTCACGCGCTGTGCTAAGGCAGCCCGGAGCGGGTCAGGCGGCGGCGGCCACTCGGCACGTGGCACGTGGCACGCGGCACGTGGCGGAGAGCCGCCTGGGCCCTCCCCATGCAACCAGGAGGAGGGGCGGCAGCGGGTGGCCGGCAGGGTTTGCGCTGGTGGTGATGGTGGCGGCGGCGTTGGAAGCGAAGGTGGCGGCGACGGTGGAAGCGGTAGGGCGCCATTGCACGGTGCAGCGGAAGGTGGTGGTGCGGCGGGGGCAGGGAAAGGAAGTGAGGCAGCAGGCGCACAGGGCGGCGGCAGCTGTGCGCTATCGGCAGCGGGACCGGGAGGGTGCGGGGATGAGGCGCTGGCGCTGGCGAGCTTGGCCTTGTGCCGCTGGCTGCCGCTGTGTGCGCACATTGCTGACATGTGCCAACGACAGCAGCAGGAGCAGCAGGAGGGGGAGAAGCAGGGGCTGGGGCAGGGGGAGAACCAGCAGAGTGCTGCAGAGGATCCGGCGGGTCCCCTGCCTGCGGCCTTGCGTGCAGGCATAGCCCTCGTGCTGCGTGCGTGCACTGCCGCGCACGAGGCGGGCGACGCGCGGGCGCTGGGAAGCTGGCGGCAGCTGCTGTACGACATGGGGTCGTACATGTGGGTGCGGGATGGGGTGGACCAGGAGCTGTTTGAGCCTCCCTGGTGGGACAGGGGGTGGAGCCCCGGGCTCGCGGTGAGCTCTCGTGCGCAGGAGCAGCAGCAGCGGGAGCAGCAAGCGCGGGGAGCAGAGGCTGAAAAGCCAGGAATTGGAAGAGCACAGCGCGGCGGAGATCCCGCAACCGACGGTTCAGAATACGCAAGGAGAAGGTCTGGCTCCGCCAGCGATCTGCAGCAGCAAGGAGCGGATCAGGAGCAGGCTGGCATGGAGCAGCAGGAGCAGGAGCAGCAGGGAAAGGAGCAGCAGCAAGAACGGCAGGACAAATTACGGGCGCAGGCGCAGGAGCAGCAGGAAGAGGGGCAGCAAGGGCTGAAGCAGCAGGAGCGGCGTTGCACTGGAACTTGGATGCAAGTGAATGACCAGAAACTGCCGTACCATCTGCTGCCTCCCCCGTGCGACGCGGGGCTGCTGCTGCCCACCTGCTGCTACCCGCTGTGCACCAGCCTGGCGGGGGACTGCGAGGCGGGGATGGAGCTGCGGGCGTGGGGAGGCTGGGGTGAGGGAGGCGGGAAGGACAGCGATGGCTCGTTATACTGCAGCAGGGAGTGCCGTACAGCGCACACCCGGTTTCGGAGGGAGCAGGAGGTGAAGGAGCTGGGGTGGAGGGTGCGGCGGTGGGGGCGAGGGCAGTGAAGAGCATGCGCAAGGGTTGGGGCCCATGCGCCGGGGAAGTGGATGCAGGGGTAGCACACATGCCTTGGGAGGCTTCGGGTGTCATTGCTTTGCTTTCATTCGGTGCTTTAGCGACGTGTTCTGGATGAAGCTTGCTGGCTGAGGCCCCACCTCGGGGCCCTTGCTGTTGGTGTTGTAGCAGCAGTCACGCAGGGGTCTGGACCTAGGTGCCTAGCAGCACATTACAGCAAGGCAGATTGCACAATGGGTTGGCACGCGGCGGGCAGCGGATTTTGTGATGCGTTTCCGGTGCCGCCACCCATCTGCGCCTGCGGCCAGGGCGCCTGGAGAGCACGAGCTGGTGCATAGCTGGTGCTAGCGCTGGTGCTGGTGCGTGGGCGCCACATGTACGTTTCAGCGGTTCAGCGTGGCGAAGACCCCGACTGTATATGTGTACCCTGTATGTGTAACGTGGAGAGCAGCTGGGTCCATGCGAGCTTTCGCAGCTTCCCAACTGCGTGTTGGGGCGGGGTGGAGGCATTGTTGCATGTGTACGGCTGGGACATTGTGAGCTCCCTGGTACCGTAATTTGCATGGCGTTGCCTTCCATTAGTACTGTCGTGCAAACCGTTTCAGTAGTCCTGAGCAGCAGGGGATCCTGAGGGTCGGTGCTCGGTGGTGCAGGGACCGAACGTCCAGGCCACCCGCTCTGGCTGCGATGGCTAGCTGGGAGCTGGGAGCACTCCCGCCAGATCCTTGCGAAGGCCAACCTGACCGCAGTTGATGGCTTGATGCACCGAATTGTGCTGCTGTCAACTGTCGGCCCCGACGGTGGCCGTTCGCGTCCCTGCCATGCAGCGAGGCAGTCCAGCTTTAGGTTGGCTCCGGGCATGGTCACATGGACACATGCCCCAAAATTCAGGCACACACTTGCGTTAGGTGACGAGTGCGCAAGGCGGTTCCAGGCCGGATGTGTCACTTTGGCATGCCTGTACTGCGTCGGCCTCCCCAACGGTCTTTTCGTGGAACCCACTCCAATTGGGCGCAGCCAACAGAAGCCTGTATAAACACTTTCATATCCTTCAGTAGTTGAAGCTAGTGATTTGCGGTACTTCCGCCTACCTTTGAACGGGACGCCCACCGGATGTGTTCAGCTGTGTCAGTTTACATTACTATACGTACATACTTTGCAATAGCTAGCAGCAAAGGCTCACACAGGGCAGGGGCACGTGCATTGTACTGTTCGGGTACACCTGGACCCTTCATTCTTCGCGAATCCAAGCTGCGCAAACAAATACTTCATCTTGACACCGAGCGAGTCTCCCTACTATCAAGCTGTGCGGTCCTGGCATCGTGTTGACGCCCCGACGTGGACTTTGTAGGAAAGCAGCTTCCCTGCCATGCGGGCACACCAGATAGCAGGTGGAACATAATTGAAATGAACGATGTCTCGTAAGAGACGAGGAAGCGGCTGGAGTGCACACGGGTCGCCTCCAAGGGCCGCAGAATGCACCCGTTTGTGCCGCAAGCTGCAACACGACTCAGCGGTAGGTATGACAATGTTACAGAGCGCAATGCATAGGATGCTGCGGCCATCCCTTCTTGCGACAGAAGTGTAAAAGGGGTTGACGGGCAGCCATGTGCAAAAAGCGTGTGAGAGTCGCCTGGAACGCAAGCGGTGTCCATACCGGGATGCCTTGTACTTTATCGTCTAAAGGTTACGTCAACTGTTTTTGCAGAGCGTATGGCGCATCGTACGCGCTTACCCGTCCACGGCGCTGTGGCCCGTGCTGGTCTTGGGCGTGGTGCTGGGGCTTGGCATATGGGGGCTCACGCGGGTCATGGCCGTGGAGGAAGCCAGCTCCAAGGTGAGTTAAGCTGCTGAGATCTGCCTCTGCATGTCAAACGACGGTGCTGCTGCTCTGGTCACGTTTCCCACCAATTCGGCGCTGCCTGGCGCTGGCACGTGGTGGCGGCAGCTGCACGTGTTTCGTATGACTGCATGCACTTGCAACGGCACCGTACTACAACCACATATCGAGCCAAGTAGCCCCGGAGCCAAGCACACACAGCGCCCCACCAGCCAGCCGCTCAACCTGACCTGTCCCTACGCATCCCAACAACACCCCCGCCAAGCCCAGCCGGCCTTGCCTCCAGCAGAAACCACCAACACGTGCATTTCCTAGCCCTCGCGGAGGGCCCTCACCCCTCAGACTGCAACCCATGCAAACCGGGGCTGCCCTCTCCTTACCTTACACGCACTACCACGTGCATACATGGCTGCATTACCCTGCTTGCCGGTGTTCCCCCAGGACCGCGCCCGTAACCTGGCCACGGACACGGCCGTGTGGTACCATCAGCAGCTCACGGTGTCCATAGCGCCCGTGCTGCTGATGGCCGCCATGGTGCAGCACAGCCCGCGCTACCAGGAGGTCAGCAGCCTGTTTGCGGCGCTGGCGCCCACGCTGCTGCGACAGGTGGGGCGGTGTGGGGGCAGGCCAGGGGAGACTCCTGTGGGTGGGGCGGTGTGGGGGCAGGCCAGGGAGGATTCCTGTGGGTGGGGAGATGTACGGCCATATCTGCAGCGCTGGCGCCCACGCTCTGATATGGGTGGGGCGCTGGGCGGCCGGGCCAGGGGGGTGTCGGTTGGGTCAGGCCAGGGGAGACTCTTGCGCTGTGGGGCTGAGCCAGGGGCGCAGGGAAGACTCCTGTTTGCGAGGCAGTGTAGGGGCCAAGGGAAAACCGTGGGAGATCTCTGAGCTTCCGGACTTGGATGGTGCTGTCCGCAAGCGCTGGCACCCGGTTTCGGGGGCTTCGGCATCACGGCGGGGCAGGGTACAGGAGAATGGCCTGGACCAAGCAAACTGGCTTGGAGTTTTGAAGCGAAGCAGGTCAGGCGCGACGCGGCATGATGCTTTCCGGGAGGAGGCCAGGACAAAAGGGGCCCGGCCTGATCCCCACTCCCCGTACCCGCTAGCCGCTACCCCCATTTGCTGGAGGGTGAACAGCGGGCACCCAGCCAGGCCTGCCCCTGCCCTGACCACCACGGGCCGTGTCATGGGGCTGGGGCCTGGGGGCACATGATGCCCAGCAGTGTGCCTGAGTCAGTCAGTGTTACACGGCGAGGGCTCTACCCTCCGCAAATGCAACGACCCGTGTACGAGCCGGGGGCTCAAGGGCCAACAGTCTTAGGGTCAGGGAGCACGGACTTGAAACGCCCCAGGGAGGAGACAGCCGTTCAACGCACCAGGGCAGGAGTTGCTGTCCGTGTCGGTGTGCATGGGCACAACGCGGCGGTGCAAGGCGGCAATGGGGGTGTCAATATGAGGTTAGCAGATCACACCTTGTCCCGGGGGTCACAGCACCTCGTGTCTACGCCTCCTACTGCCCATAGCATTACGTCCATGCCCCGCTGGCCACCCGTCGCACCCCTCCAGGTACCCAGCAACTACACCAAGCAGATTGAGTACGTGCCCTTCGGCTGGATCCGCGACATCTACCCTTTGGTCGGCAACAACGAGGGGGCGCAGGGCTTTGACCTCTTCAACAGTGAGCGGGACCCCAAGCGCGCGGCTTGTGAATCGGCGGCTCTAGCCGGCCAGGGAAACGTGGTGCCGTCGGTAGTTGTGCTTTTAGCGCGCCGTACATGTTGATGCCGCCCGTAACTGGTGACACATGCGCCATACCGCAAAGACAGGCTCGTGTAAGTAGACATGAATTATGAAGTCAGCCTGCTAAGAAAGTTCAGCAGCCTGGCTCCAAGTACATGCTGTCGTTCAAACTGCCCTTGCAGCGACGGACCGGGATGGCGCCGTCAAGACAATTACAGACCGCTCGCTCACCCTGGTGGGCCCCCTCACGTTCTTCGAGGGCGGGTACGGCGTCATTGTACGGCAGCCCATCTTCGTCACAACCGACAACGCAACCGACACGTTCGGCATACCCGACCCGCTCAACCCCGCGTGCGGGGCCGCCTGCGACTACGACCCAGTGACCAAGGAGAAGTTCTGGGGCTTCGTGAGTAGCGCTGCTGCAGAAAAAAGGTTATCACATACATTCTGGCTATGGGCCATCGTTCTTCTGCCTCCCGACTCCAGTCCGCACCACCAAACAGAATCAAAGTGCCCTCCTCACCTTCTCACCGCCTCCCTGGCCAGTATGTCTAAGGCCTAGCTTACCGTTGCCCGCGCAGTCCGCCACGCTGGTTGACTTGGGGGCCATTGCCTCCGCCGCCGACTCCAAGCCGCACTGGTTGGAGGGCCAGGGCTACAACTATGAGGTGGTGGCGCTCACGGGGGCCATGCCGGGGATGGACGTGGTGGCAAGCAGGTGGGCGGGGACAGGCGAGCGATTAGTGGTTTGTGCATAACGATACATGTAGAGAGTCAGCTGAGGTGCAGTCGCCGCGGGGCTGGGCGGTACTTGGCTGTTCGTTCGGATGCAGGTAAGCCGTTAAGTTGGTGGACGTGGTTACGCCAAGGCCGATGGGGTGAGGCCATGGGTGGGAGGGGTCGGACTGGCCGGTTGCAGGGTCCGGCCGGTTGCAGGGTCCTATCTATATTGGTGCCCCAGGGGCCCGGGCATGCTAGGCATGGCCAGGGTGGCTAACGAGCACATGGGTATGTCTGCGGTTTGGGGCGTGACTGTGGTAGGGGCAAGGTGAGGCTTTGCAAAGAAAGGTACTCGTGCCAGTGTGCTGACATCAGCTCTTCGCCGTGTGCCCCGCAGTTTGGAGAAGCCACGCGACCCGGTGGAGGCCTCGATCAACCTGCCCAACTCGGAGGTAAGGAGTATCACAAATAAACGAGTGCAGTGGGTGGCTATCGTGCAATGGGGGCTGCGCAAGCAACGGCAGCAGCAGCAGCAGCAGTAGCAGGACGCCCTGTACCAACGCCACGGGACAGCAAAGAGCCAATAAGGAACGGTTCCCTAATCGCTTTGCCGGGGTGGCTAAAATTCCCCACCCCTGTGCGCGGTACGTGCTGTGCATTTTTGCCGGAGCCGACATGTGTCCTGCAGCAGGAAGTGCGGCTGGCCTTGATATGTCAACACACAAGCGCTGAACCCGGACTGCTTGTGGAGCCTACTAATCTGCGAGCACTCGTACTGTTGTCATGTTTGTCCTTCCCTGCAGTGGGTTGTGCGGCTGGCCCCGCGGCGCGGCTGGACCTCGTCCTACCTGGCGGGCGTGCTGGCGGGCCTGGTGGTGCTTGGGGTGCTGCTCGCGCTGCTGCTGTTTGTGGCGCTGCTGTCAAGGTGCGAATGTACTACCAGGGGCCGGGGGCTCGCTTGGGGTGCTGTTTGGCTTTCTCGTGTTTGGCGCTTGTAAGGTTGCGTGACGAAGAGCTGCACCCAGGTGGCGGGCTGTTGCGAGTAGGATAGCGCGCGTGCAGCACGATTGGCTTGAGTGTCTCCTATTTTTTTTGGCATGTACATGGCGATGCAGGCAGCGCCACAAGATGCTGCTGGAGGCGCTGCTGCCCAAGGAGCTCATCAGGGACCTGCACACCAGCGGCAACGTCGCGCAGTACGGCGGGCCGCGCATCATGCAAGCGGGTGGGTCGGCGGGTCGGTGGGTTGGTGGGCGGGCCTGATGTGCAGAGTCCAGACTGTGCATACATCGCCAGGTGGGCGGGGCTTAGCCTCCTGGGAGGCTGTGGGGCTGCAGCGGACTTTGTGCGCTGCGTCGGAACTATCGATGTGGCACTCACGAGCAACCGTTGCTTGGTCCATTGCCAGTGTGATCCATCGGCCCAAAGCATCTGCTTACCGCAGAGACCACAACTCGCTGCGGCTGGGCAGCGTTCTCACCCACTATAGCACTTTACAACAGCATCAGGACTGTGTTCGTTTCCGGCCCACAGAGACCACGGCGGACATGATGCTGGGCATATGCGGGCTGGTGCTGGAGGGCCGCAGCCACGAGGCCGACCTACGGGATGTCGTACTCGTACGGCAGGCCATCATCCGCTCGGCGGACATCTACCAGCCCATCGCGCTCACGCAGCATATCAGGAACGCCAACCTGGACGTGAGTTCCTTCGCGGAATGGATTAACGCCTACGGGGGGATCAAGGATCGGGGTGGTAGCGATGCTGCGGCTGGGTCAACGCTGGGTCAACGCTGGGTCAACGCTGGGTCAACGCACACTTCCTGCCTGCCTGCCGTCGTTGCCTGCTTGCCTAACCCGACAGTGCGACGAAAGCAGGCCACCACTTCCTTTACCCTAAAGCCCGATCGTCACAGCTTCCACTTACTTCCACCCCTCGCGCCGTGCTGATCCGACCTCGCAGCGGGACGTGGCCCGGGCGCTGATGATGCAGCTGGGCCAGGGGGGCCTGCAGCGCGACAATACACACCTCACAGACGACACAGCCGACGGCGACGCCGGCAGCCACTGCAACACGCCCCTCGCCCTCACCGCCGGCCGGAGCTACTTCGCCCGCGGCGGCGGCGGCGGCGATGCCAACCCATCGCGATCCATGGGTCCGGGCCCCATCCGTGCAGGCACGCACAGCCTCGCCTCGCCGCCCTTGACCACCGACAATGACGATGATGAGGGCAGCCAGGCGTTGCCAGATGTCCTGGCAATGATCCTGACGCCCCAGCCGGAGGCGTGGAAGGTGTTGGCGCACACCGGCATGGAAAGCCCCTTGTGGGATGCCGTACTGGACGCCGCGCTGCCGACGGTGGAGACGGAGACTTCGGGGGGACTCCCCAGCGCACGCAGCTCCCGACCAAGCCCTACGCTGGTGCGTGGGAGTCCGTTATTACACGCGGCAGCCGCAAACGGCAGCAGCCGTACCCTTGGCGGCGGCGGCGGCGGTATCGCAGGGAGGAGCCGGGCAAGCCTAGCTGGCGGCAGCAGGAGCCGGGCGCTGCAGCCGCCGCCGGCTAGGTCGCCCCCGCTGGCGCCAGCGACGGTGGCGGCGGCGGCGGCGTCAAATGACTCGCCGGAGAGAGAGGACGGGCAGGGTTCAGTGCCGCGGGACATTGCCTTGCTGTCGAGTGACGCGATGGACGTGGATCGGTCGCTCATTGGCAGTGGGCTGGCCAGCGACGGGGTAGCGGCGGCGGTGGTGCTGGCCACGACGGCGCCGACGGCGTCGACGGCGGCAGGGCTGGCGTCCATCGTCGTGCTGCCGCTGTCCTCCCTGGAATATGGCGGCGGTGGCGGCGGCGGCGGTGGCGGTCGTCCCGCCGTCGCGGCGGCCATGGCGCCGCCGCCGCAGCAGCAGCGCTACACGCCGCTTCTTATCCCACGCCGTCCGGACCCGCGACAGCTGCCGCCGCCAGCGCCAACCGCAATGGCGCTGGCCGCTGGCTCCTCGCCCCTCCGCCGTGACTCGTCAGCGCAAGCACCCAAGCACACCAGCAGGAGCACCGTCACAGACGAGCCCTCCAGCACCATTTTCGGGCTCAACCTCAGCCCCGAAACCTCCGCTTCCGCCAACGTCATCAGCCCAAAGGCCAACCGTCCCAACGACACCCTGCACCACCTCCCATCCAACGCCTCCGCAGCCCAAGACTTGGCACTATCCACCACGCCCGGCGGCCTGACCAGCCCTGAACGCCCACCCTCGCCCTTGCTGCCGCTGCCGCCGCCGCTGCCGCCGCCGGCACCCCCCTCCTCCTCAAGCGGCGTGCACAACTCCCCGCGGCCATCGCCGCAGAAGCTGCCGCCTCGCTACTGTTCCGAGCCGGTGCCGCCGCCGCCGCTTGCCTCCGCCGCCGCCGCCGCCAGCGCAGTGCCCGCATCGCCCGCCGCGACGCACACCGCCCCCCTGCCGCCGCCGCTGCCGCCGCCGTCGCAACAAGACGCCCGCGACGCGTCCGCTGGCCGCACGCCTCCGCGCCACCGCTTGCGCATCGGCGCCACCCTGCCGGGCTTCATGAGTCAAGCCAGCTGCCTGTCGGGCGGGCTGGTCGACGTGTCTGCCGTACAGCAGAGCCCCGGGCCCGGGCCTGTGGCTGGGGCTGGGCCAGTGGCTGGGTCGGACAGCAACCGCTGCTCCCCGGGCACGCCCCACGCCCCAGGGCATGGGTCAGGAGGTGACGGCGCCGGGGTTCGGGGGCCCGGGGGGCGGCTGCTGGCGGCGGGCATAGCGTACGCCAAAGGCGTGGCAGACAGGTAGGGTTTGAAAGGAACCATGCATGGCTGGCGGCATGCATGGATATTGTGTAGGTCCTGAATGGCTCGTCACAATCCAAGTGCAGTTTTTGCACCCGGCATCCTGGAATGTAAGCAGAACTTGTACGCGAGCACACGGCGCCTGCATGAAAGGAGGTCCACATTATGTGACAGGAGCCTGGGCAAGAAGGCTGCTGGGGGCACGAGGCGGAACAGCCTGCCCCAGGGCGTGAGCCTTGTGGACGCCATCAGCAGCAAGATGCAGAGCCTGCCGCCACCGCCGCCTGTCATTGAGGAGGTGCGCGCGGGTGCCGCTGCCCTGGGTTGGGGTGGATTGGGGTGGGTGGGGGTCGCTGCCTGTAAGTAGCAGGGGTAGCGAGCCGGGGCCATGGGGCCGGGGCCGGGACTGCTGACGTCGTGTGTTCCGCGATTGTCGGCATCTCTGCCCGGGCGCCATCCGCCCCCTTCCATTGTCGGAGCGGACGCGCTTGGGCGTGGTCCGCGATAATGCACCACAATACCAGTCCACTTACGGCTTACACAGTATGTCAATAATCGCATCAGCATCGCCGCCCGGGTTTGCCCCACCCGCCAGGTGGAGCGCGTGCTGGCGGGCGCCGACGCGTGGCATTTTGACACGTGGCGGCTGCGGGACATCACCGGCGGCTTCCCACTGTCCGCGCTGGGCTTCTTCCTAATACACAGGGCGGGCCTCACGCAGCGCTTCAAGATCAAGCCTGGCACGCTTGCTAGGTGCGCCTTAATGGTCGCCTACCCGTATGTGTCAATAGCTCTTTTCGAAGCAACCGAAACGTGACGGGTGCCAGGTGCTAGGAGGCCGGGGTCCGTGCAAAGGACATCTTGCGTACCTGCATACCGCTCCTCAAAATTTTCCAGGTGGATCTTGCAGTCGAAAATGGGAACCTGTCTCTTTAACGTAGTATCAGGGGTAGTCAGCCGGCGTGCGGTACGTGACCGTGGGGGTTGTGCAGCGCATGTGGACTGGGTAGGGGGGCCCCAGCGCTCTAGGCACGTTGCGCCGGCAAGCGGCCTGGCCTCGTTCGCAACACACCTTCAGCGCTAACAGGCATGCATCCGTTGCATACCTGCACCGGCGGCGCTATACTGCCAACGTCTCACCCACCACGCTCCCCAGGCTGTTGCACAAGATCAAGGCTGCCAACCCCACGGCATTCCCCAGCACAGGTCACGTTCCACTTCTCTTCGTTTTGCTTGCATAGCGTTTGGCCATGTGACTGCCCCACCATGCATGCTCCCCAGGCTGCTGCGCCACATCGAGGCGGGCTACCCCGACAACCCCTACCACAGCGCCACGCACGCGGCGGACGTGCTGCAGACGCTGCACGTGCTAATACACGGCGCGCAGCTGCACGTGCACTACCTGGACCCCCTGGCCCTGCTGGCGGCATACTGGGCGGCGGTAAGAGAACCAATTGCTCTCCACGACAGTGTTGAACTAGTACAGCTGCTGTCCTTGCTTGGTCCGTTGGGCGGCAGTTAGCTCCACCATATCTGTTCAGTTGGGCCACTTGTGCTTGCGCTCGTCCGTCGTCATCCTCCTTATCCCGGAACGCAGACCGTGCACGATAACAGGCTAGTTTACTGAATTGTAGAAATCAGTCTGTCACTGTGCGTCTTGCCCCGCTCCACAGATCGTGCACGACTACGGGCACCCGGGTCTGACCAACGACTTCCTCATCGCCACCTCCGACCCCCTGGCCGTGCGCTACAACGACCGCTCCCCCCTGGAGAACCACCACGCCGCCGCCTCCTTCTCAGCCATGCGGCGGCAGGGGATGGACCTGCTGGCCTCCTTCCCGCCGGACCAGCGGACGGCATTCCGCAAGCAGGTGGGCTGGAGTAATGCCGGGGTGCGTGCTGCGCAGGTCGTGCCAAATAGCCTAGCTGGCATGTACTAGTATGCATGTTGCTTGGTAAGACTCGTGGCGGTGCCACAGAAGGCGTACCGCCGCCATCGCGGCGGCAACCTGTCGGTAGCCGCAAGTAAGCAGGACCGGTTCTGCACGGCCACGCCCGACCGTGCGCACCACCCAACTGCTGCGTGCCTCGGTGCCGTAACCCTGCCTTGTGCTGCAAGCACGCTAGCAGGCTGACCCCGGACATCGGGCAGCACCTGCACCTGACCAGGGCAGCAATTCACGACCACAGCGCTGTGCCCTCTGCACCCCAGGTCATTGAGATGGTGCTGCGCCCACAGACACGCAGCTCTTTAGCCAATTGCCTGAAAGTAGAATATATTCCCGCAATTGCAACGCTGTACACCATATCAGTATGCAAACCTCTTTGCTACCGTCTCCACAGGTCATTGAGATGGCGCTGGCCACCGATATGTTGTTTGGCGGCGTGTAGCACACCCCATGACGTTGCGTCTGCAGCTCGTTTCGCGGCGCACAGCACCATTCCGTGTCGCCCGCATCGTTGAGATGGCGCTGGCCGCCGACGTAGAGCAAGTCAGCAACTTAGTGTAGACTGTAGAGATTACCAGCTTGACGACTCCGACCTGCTCTGACCTTGTCGCGCCAGGTCATCGAGATGGTGCTGGCCACAGACATGAAGCAGTGTGTAAGAACATCATTCAATATGTAGTCTCCCTACATGCAATTGCTTCACATTGCTGTTTGCTCTCCCTTTCCCACAGGTCATCGAGATGGTGCTGGCCACAGACATGAAGCAACACTTTGCGCTGCTGTCACACTTCAACACTGTGCACCGTCTGGCGGGTTTCGCCCAAGGGGGCCCGGCGGCCTCTGGCGGCGGCAGCGGCGGCGGCGCCGCCGCAAACGGCCACCCCGCGCCCGACGGCCACAACACGAGGCAGCACTCGGCCCTGTCGAGGTGCGGCGGGGTGATGCCATGAAACCTAGTGTGCTGGTTTACACCAGTGGAGTGAAGCACACGTTGAAGCCTGGGTGCTATTGGTAGTAGAAAGGGAGTGAGAGGCGTCAGGCGCGTAGTAACGGACATACGGGGCTGTGGTGCATACAAAACCTCAGGAGAAGCGTCATGTGCTGTCACGGCCACACTTGTTGAGTAACAGGGGCCCGTGCCGCGTTGCCACGTGCCAGCACGCCCCAGCGTACCCCAGAGCCCAGACACAACCGTGGGTCGGCTGCCATGCTGTAAACGAGTAGCCACCCAGCCATGGCAGGCCAGGAGAGCACGTCTCTTTCGGCGACACCGCTCAACGAGAGCATATGCACTACTCACTCGTACGGGATGTATGATTGAGGTAACACAACGCAAATACCCCCGGTGCAGGTCCCAGACCGACCCGCGGGACGGCCACGTGGCGGTGTGTAACGCCAGCGACCCGCAGCTGCAGGCCAGCGCCCCGAAACCAATAGACGACAGCGAGCGCGGCCTCACGTTGCAGGTACGACACGGAATATACGGCAGGGCACGGCTTGGCCACGCGCTGTGTTTTGCAGACACTCAGGATGGACGTACTTGTACTATACCTGGGGTTGCGAATACCGTGGCCTCGCACCCTGTTGAAGAGCCAAGTACAGCTCCCGGGGTAGTGTGAGCTTTGGCCTCGGTACGCAATACTGCGGCAGGTGTTGGTGCTTCAGGTCGGGCCCTCAAACGTGGTGCACCGCAGATTGCGCTCAAGGTCGCCGACCTGGGCCACCTCGGCGAGGAGCTGGACGTGCACAAGAGGTGGGCAACAACGTTTGCATACCAATAATTCCTAAGGCGGATATTGTACATCAATCTAGGTGTTGGGTCAATGGGACGCAGGGACCCGTTTGCAGGCCCTGGACCCCAACGTTGCCACTACACGCCGCCAATGTCACGCCACCGACCCGCAGGTGGCTTGCCGCGTAAGATAGACCATCATTTCCCTTGCATGACCGTTAAAGGCCCTCAATTGCACGCTGGTGGCTGCATGGAACCCCCCCACCCGCAGGTTGCGGGCCGCATAAGGTACAACTTGATATCCCCTGCATACTCCTGATTGGCTCTGAATGGCACGCTGGTGGTTGCACGGCACCCACCCGCAGGTGGCTGGCAGCGCTGGAGGAGGAGTTCTTCCGGCAGGGCGACAGGGAGCGGGAGCTGGGCCTGCCCATCAGCCCGCTCTTCGACCGCGCCAACAGGTGGGCGAGTCTCACGTGTGACACGTGCACGTGCACGTGTATGCATTGCCGGTATGCATTGCCGGTATATCGCCTGGGATCCGGAGCCTAACGTGTAACACTGCTTCGCCGTGTGTAGTGAGGCATCGCGGCAGAAACCCTCACTGCCACCTGACCATGGGTTGCGCGTTTCCCTTCAGTCAGGCGCGCGAAGTGGGCCTGGATTCCCAATAAATTGCGCAGTGGGCTGCCGC
>VFQN01001005.1_pt1 | contig 49760 bp, 77 predicted proteins | sample 3512371 | NCBI WGS metagenome assembly VFQN01 (sample SAMN10412370, study PRJNA504923) | tailings metagenome | isolation source: Replicate 2 from Balatoc abandoned mine | place: Philippines: Itogon, Benguet | collected 2017-08-28
TTTGGCTGCCGTGTCCGGCCCGTCTGCCGCCGGCGTGGATCCGGCTCCTGCCTTCGCAGCCCGAGCGTCTCCAGTGCTCACGCAGGAGCAACAGCAACAGCCGCAGCAGGTGCAGCGGCAGGGCAGTCCCGAGGTGCCGGCCAGCGCCACGGAGGAGGCGCTGCAGCCCTCGCCGCCCCAAGCCGCATCTGAGCCTGTCGCTGTCATGGCAGCAGCATCCGCGGCCGATCAGGCCGGCAGCATTCCAGTGCTCGCCACCGCTTGCCCTGCTGCCGCTGATGCTGCCGCTATCCCTGTCGTGCCTGCCCCCGCGGCCGCCGGTCCCTCGTCTCCATCACGCTCTGCCATCCCGGCGTTCGGTGTATTTGGTGCAACAGCAGCAGGCGTTCCGCCTGTCGAGGACTGGATGACGTCCCCACGCCTGCCGCCCCCGCCGTCCCAAGCCGCATCTCAGCCGGTCTCCGTCATGGCAGCGGCATCCGCGGCCGCTTGGCGTCCGGCAGGGCCCTCCGCCGCACCAACCAACACCCCGTTGTCCGCCTTCGCCTCCCGCTCCTCCCGGCTGCTCATTGACCCGGACGCCTCCTCTGCAGGCCCTCACATGCTGCGCCGCACCTCCCTCTCTCACGCTCCCGTTCCTCAGCCCCCCACCGACGACGACCAGGCCCCCACGCCCGAGTCCTCATCCCGCAGGGCATCCTACGCCATGTATCGCCCCGCCGCACACCACGTGCCCTCCCGCACCGCTTCCATGTCTGGGGCCGCCGCAGCCGCAGCCTCCTCGTCCGCCGCCCCCTTCTCCCCTTCGCTCCTCCCGGGCGGGGGACCCTCCTTGGGCCGCGTGTCCTCCGGCAGCTCAGCCAGCGTCAGCAGCATCGCCAGCAGCAGCAGCCTGAGGCGTAACCCACAGGGCAATGTCGCCCGTGCCGCTGCTGCCATCGAGCGTCGTCACGCCCACCAGATCGCCCTGGAGGAGGCCAGGAGCAGCAGGGCGCTTGCACGGCGCAGCTTCGCCCGCGAGCGCTCCTCAACTCTCGCCGCCGGTGACATGTCGTCCCTCAGCGTGGGCCAGACGCCGCACTGCTCCCCCGTACGAGACCGGCAGTGCGTTCCGTACGGGCAGCAGGTCATGCACACGGTGTTGCAGCAGCGCGCCTCCGCGCCGCATCCCAGGCTGTACTCCACGCACAGCTCTCCGGGCGCACCGTTGCAAAGTGTGCTGGCAAGGGCAGGCGTTGGCGTAACCAGGGGCGGCAGTGCTGCTGCAGGCGCCGCCGCTGCACGTGGCGTGGCCCCTAGCATGCAGGAGCCAGGGGCTGGTGGCACGGCCCGGTCCAGGCGGCTCGAGGAGGCAATGGACGCTGTTGCCGCGACACCGGAGCCTGCCAAAGCTGCTCCTGCAGTGCCGTCGACCCCGGGAGTTGCAACGGAGGGCGCGGGCGGAGCGGACGCGGGTGCGCAGGTGTCCAGTCCGGCAGTGATCCCGCCTGTGGCAGATGGTGGTGGCCCCACAGCTGCCGAGCTGGCTTCTGCGCCCGCTGCTGCAGCCGCAACCCCCGAGCTGCCCAAGCCAGCTGAGCACATGGACTCCCTGCCGGGCGCCAAGACTGCAGAAGCGCCGCCGGCAGCTGGTGCCAACGTTGCTCAAGGCACAGCGGTTGTGTCGGCTGTCGCCGCTGGTGCAGCCACTGGCAGCGAGCGCCACAACAAGCGGTACGACGAGGGCGGCAGCGGTGGCGAGGGCAAGGCTTTCAGCTTCCCCCGGATGGCTCCGGCCGCCGGGCACGGTGAGATCAGCCCCTGCAGCGATGACGAGGAAGGCGGGCGCGTGGCTGGGAGCGCACGGGGCTACCGGGAGGTGGAGGTGTCGGACCATGAGGGCGACGGGTACGACAGCGAATACGGCATGGACGACGAAGGGCAGCAGGATGTGGATGACCTGGACGACGAGGAAGTGGAGATGGCGGCGGCGGTGGTGGCGGCGATCGCGGCCTCCCGCGCCGCCAGCGCCGCACAGCTGCCGTCAGCGGCGGCACACGGCGGCGCCGCCGCCGGCCTGAATGTGCGGCACACGTACCCCGCCCCGGGCGGGCCGCTGCAGCTGCCGTACGGTCCCGCTGGCAGCGTCGCCGGCCGGGCCCCGTCCTCAACTGCATCGTCTACCACCTCCATGGCAGCCAAGCTGAAAGCGAAGCTGAAGAAGCTATTCAACGGCGGCCGGGGCAGTGAGGTCGGCTCAGCGTCTGTGGCCCCCTCCATGCTCAGCGCCGACAGCACCGAGGGCCGCATGTCCGTGGCAGCGTCCGCCCTGGACTACGGGGTCATGGGCTACAGCGTGGGAGGGGGCAGCAGCTCGGTCACGGCCTCGGTGGCGGCCACGGAGCCGGGCGGGCTGGCGGCCGCGGGCAGCAGGCGCGACAAGGAGCGCAAGCGCAAGAAGGCGCTGTGGAAGCGCATGAGCAGGAAGATCGGGAAGCTCATGGGCCTCATCCCGCGCTCGTGGGAGGTGCAGGCGTGGGAGGTCCAGGCTGCGATCGAGGCGGCGGTGGCGGCCGAGCAGGGCCGTGCGCCGGGGGGCCAGCAGCAGCAGCAGCCCGCGCAGTCTCGGCCGTCGCTGTCGGTATCCGTGGCCTCAGCGTCTGCAGCGTCGCTGGGCCTGCGGCAGCAGTACAGCGCGGGAGGCTCCCTGCCGCCGTTGTCCCCAGCGCGCTCTCCCCTGCCGCCCCGGCCCACGGCCCGGCCAGCTGCGGGGGTCGTTCCAGGAGGGGCAGCGATGCCACCGCCGCCATCGCCCCTGCGGCGTGTCTCTGGCCCTGGCACCGGCCCACAGCTACGCGTGACAGTGCCTGCGCAGCTGCCTGCGGCCTCGCCGCCTGTGAGCAGCTCCGGGGCGCGACCGCTACTGCCCTCCACGCGGCCGCGTGCAGCGGACCCACCTGTGTCCCCCTCGGTGCCGGTCCCTACCCCGAAGGACGTCGCCTCCGCCATCCGCGCTCCAGCAGCGCCCCGCGGCCCCAGACCGCCCTCTCCTTCTCGCCCCCGGTCGCCAGGCCCCTCCCCAGACCCGCGGGCCGCCCCTTACCAGCCCGATGCATTGTCATCACAGATGCAACCGACCCGCTCCCCACCACCGTCGCCCCCTTGCCAGCGTGGCCCGTCGGCAGCCTCGGCCGCCGCCCCCGAGGAGCCCACATCGCCTGCACGCGGGAGGCCCACCTCCCCCGGGCTGGGCCGTGAGAAGCGAGTTGCTGACCCGCCCGTGTCGCCCTCCCGGCCTTCCGCGCCGCCACTAGCGGCCCGCTCCGTGCCCCAAACGCAGCCACTGCCCGACCCCAGGGCGGCACCCCTGGCAGCCCGCTCCGTGTCCCCATCCAGGGCGGCCGCGGCCACTCCGCTGGTGCCTCTGGCAGAGCGCGTGTCTCCGTCATGGCCCGTGGGTCGGCGTTCCGGTGTGCAAGGAGGTGTGGACGCAGCAGGCGCGGGCCAGCAGCAGCAGGAGGTGGTGGTGGCGAGGGCGTCGCCGGCGCAGGTGCAGCTGGGGCCTGGGGATGGGGCGGTCATGGGACGGGAGAAAGAGAAGAAGCCGACCATGACGCGGGCTGTCAGGAAGGTGGGCAAGCTGGTGGGGCTGATCCCGAGGTCCAAGCAGGTGCAGGCGTGGGACGTGCAGGCGTCCCTGGAGGCGGTGGAGGTGCGCCAAGAGCGGCCGCCGCCGCAGCAGCAGCAGCAGCAGCAGCAGCAGCAGCGGCGGCAGGAGGGTGTGGAGCCGGGAGGGCAGCAGCGGCAGGAGGGGCATGGGGTAGGGGTAGGGGTTGGGTACGGGCAGCCGGACGGGACAGGGCCGTCAGGGTCTGGGCAGAGCGGGTAAGGGGTAGAGGGACAGGCCCCTATGAATGGGTCGTTGGGGAGGGGATTTGAGGAGAGCAGTGTCATCTTGTAATTTCTAGGCATGGTCCTTAGGGGTTGGATGGGTGTGTGATAATAGAGGGCATCGCAGTGATCGAGGTAGCGCGGTGCAGGGGTTAAAGGTGATTGGCTTATCTTGGTCGGTGATTGAGGGATGTATTAATTGTACAACAGCTCTCAGAGGCATACCTGCACAGTCTTGTACTAGGAACATAAGTATTCGAAGATGCGGGACGAAGGGCAGTATTTTGGGCATGGTGTGCGTGAGCTCGCCTTACAAGTAGGTGTATCCCTTGATGCTGCTTGATGGCATGCTGCCAAAGGCAGACTCGCTCACGTGGTCTCGCGGGGGGCAGGGCGTGCACAGGACCCCACTGCGCTGCCGGTACGTTGCTTGGCTTATGAAGGCAGACTGGTGCGCGGCCTGCTTGCATGTAGTACTGAGCCACTTGCGCATAATACAACGCCATGCCGTTTCTTCAACCTTCGGTTGATGTAGCACGGCGGTATGGCACGCAGCGCCCACCACAGTACCGTACCGGCAGTATCGCTGCCAGGGAACGTTGGTCGTGCCTCTGCACGTGTGCTTCAAGCTGGCAATCACTGTTCTACGTAAGACTGCTGCGTGAGTATTGTACTGGCGCCGTTTTAGTAGTTGGTTGTGTTGACAGCCCACGCTGTGTACGGCAGGGCGCGCCTAAAGTCTGGCCATATCAAAGGCTCTTGAATCATGGTGGGTTCTCTCGTTGGGGCTTGGTGTCCCACTCCATGTCATAGCGGTTTTGTCCTTGGGGCTTGGGGACAAGCGACAAGAAGCATGGACATGGAGGCAGTGTCATGTACGCCGGGTGGTGGCCAATGAGGGTGGCTCAGTGTGGCCAGGTGTGGCAATGCAGGAGAGAAGGCAATAAGACCAGCGTGTCGCATATGGGGTTACTTGGCTGTCCGTACGTACAAGTCGTGGGTAGGCAGGAGTGCTTGAGTGACGGCAAGCACGCGCGGCGAGTCTCGTGGATGTGGACAGCACGCACACATTACCGGTGGCGCCACACACAATGTGCAGGGCTTCTCAGGGTCCCCAGGACTGTGTCTCCGTTCGCCCTAATTGCAGTACGCGCTACGGGGGCCATGGCAAGGGTGACTTGCTTGGGCTCTGGTGATCCAGTGTTACACTGTGGGCAAAAGCCGGGGGTCCATAACCGGACCGAGACACTCTGGTGCTGGTACATGGTGGTCCGCTGTGCACCCACACCTCAAAACTGTATGAATGCCCGCGAGTGACATCTCAATGTCCATTGCTGACAAATGCTTTGATGTGCACTACATGTACTATAGAAGTGCTTCTTTCCGCCGTGACCTACCGAAAGCCTTCGACGTTTTCCTACCTCACTCTGAGACTCTGCATGGCGACCAACACGCAACAGCGCCTCCCTGTGTAGAATGGAACAAATGCTATATAGTTTGCTACTCAGGTCGGAGCACGCAAAAGGCACCTTGGCGTGTTCCCAAAACATGGAAACCGGCCACTTGGTCGCTGCACACCTTCCCGCTCGTATCTAGGCTGGACAGAAAATATGACTTCGGATTGAAAGCGTTGGCTGTAGTTGATGTCCAGCGAAGGGCCTCCCAGTGTTGCGTCGGACTGCGAGGACAAACTGGAGGACGACGATGACGAAGAAGAAGAAGAAAATGGTTATGGGGGCGAAGCAGATGATGACGAGGAGGAGGAGACGGTACCTTGCTTCCCAGCTGACAAGGAGCTAGGGACCGACGAACCGGAGCCCTACCTGCCTACCCAAGCGCACGACACTCCGTCTTCCTACAGCTTTGGACCGCCGGTGTCCCGGCCCTTGCTGTCTATTAAGGCCCGTATCGAGGGCTTGGCGTGGGTGCGTCCCCCAAACTGGCCTCCAATCCTTGCCAGGGGTCCTGTTGGGGACGGAGCTGCTCACAGCCGTCGCAGTACTGAGCTCGGGGACGCACCGGCAGCAGCTGCAGCATCTGCAGCCACTCCTGCTCCGCCTTCCTCTGACGAAGTGCCCACCGAGGCTGCGGCTGCACTCCAGGCTGGGCCATGCGCATGTGAGGCGGAGGGACTTCCGGAGTGCGCTTGCCCCCCGGCCGTACAGTGCTCTGGCGCCGGCGCAAGTGCCTGCGGCAGCAGGGAGAGCACCTTGCAACCGCCGAGCAGCAGCACCAGCAACAGCGACAGCAGGGAAAGCAGCATATTACAGGGACCTGCGGCTGCAGTCACTTTCACGCACATGGAGCTGAAGCCAAATCCCAGCCAAGTGCACGTCCACACTCACTCCCACCACCGCCCCCATCAGCAGCAGCAGCAGCAAGCCCCTCCCCAGCAGCAAGACCAAACGATCGCTGCACTGCTGTCCAGCTCCCCGCACGTCCGCCGCGTCAACCTGATGTTCGGAGGTGCACCGGGGGTGGCCCCGTGCAACCCGTCCTCCGCCGGCGCTACACACGTCAGCAGCCACACCCCCGGCCACACCATCACCATACCAGGGATCGGCCCCGTGCTGCTCTCACCAGCCCAGCCATCCCACTCCTCCTCCCACTCCCCCTCACCGTTGAGAGCAACGCGCGCTTCAGCACCCCACATCGGCCTGCCATGTCTCGTGCCGCCTCCGCAGAAGGCTGACAGCCTGGAGCCCTCGCAGCCCGCTGCGTCCGGCAGCCCAGACCGGTTCCGCATGCCGCGCATCCGCACAAGCTGCACAGGGGTCGGAATGACAGTTGGTAACGGCAGCTCCGGGGCGCTAGACTCTTCGGAAGAGGGGACGTCCAACGCGGCGGATGCAGCGGGTGGGGAAGGAGGTGCAGTGGGGCGCGAGGGGCCTAAGGGTGGGAGCGCGGCGGCGGCAGCACCCCGGCCCCTACCTTCCAAACCACAGATCAAGACCTTGGAGGTAAGGCACAGGGTGTTGCGTCGGTGTACTGCCTGTTCCACAGGGCATTGCGTCCATGTATGGCCTGTTCCTTGGCCGGCGGGCGCATGCAGGCGTGCTGGGGAAAGCCGCCTCCACACTCTTTACAAGTGAACGTTCGCTTCAGGCTGGCCATCATTCCTCACACACAAGGATGAACACGTGCTCAGTGACACAATCCACGCGTGCAAATGCCCTCTGCCGCCTGCGCAGCTCGACGTTCCGCCCAGAGTCCCCCGGGGCCCACATGCGCGACAACGCGGCTGCAACCGGAACGCTGCCGGCGGTGCTGGCGGCGGCTTCGGCGGCGGCGGCCCCATACCCCCGCTGGCGTGCCAAGGCAGCTGCGCAGCCTCCCTCCTGCAGGAGGCCTGCGAGCCCAGCCTGTCCTCCTTGCACCACCAGCAGCAGCAACCCAGCCCCCACCGTGCGCAGCACTACACCCACCCGGCCCTGCTGCACCGCAGCCCACCGTCCCACGGGTCGCAGCAGTCCGGACCTGATGAGGCGGCTCATGAAGGCGAAGCGGAGGCACAGTGCCCTGACCCGTTAGCGCCCGCGCCTGGGGGCGTGTCGCCTGTGCGTGGGGCGTGCGTTGAGGGCGGGGCCCCGGCGCTGGCGCGGTCCCGGAGCACCAGTGTGGCGGTGGTGCACATGAGCCTAGATCTGGATGCGCGGCAGCAGCGGCAGCGGCGGCAGCGGCGGCAGTTGCAGCTCGTGCGGGACGGGGCAGGGGGCGTGAGCATGTCGGGGTTAGCGGCGGATGCAGGGGCCTTGGGTGAGGGCCGCGGGCTAGGAGGCGAGGAGGATGGGATTGCGAGCGGCAGGGACAGCCGGGTGGGGCCAGTGTCTCCCTGCCAACCTGACCCTGGGGAAGACGGGTTGGCAAGCCGCTTTGCACTGCTGGGCGGCCGGCGAGGCAGCGAGTCGCAACCAGGGGTCATGGGGGGGCCGGGGACATACGTTGGTGGAGTGGGGCCGCCGTGCCCGCCTGCCACAGGCCCGGGGCCGACAACACCTGATGCACCGGGGGCCTCGGCGGCGCAGCTAATGCAGCTCCAGGGGGCCGAGCGGGCGCGGCCTGGCTTCCGGAGGCCCGTGCACGCACACCGGCAGCTGCGCGCCCCGCATCCCGCACTTGACGCGGTGCAGCAGACCGGTGGTGCCCTCGCCAGGCACCAACCCTGTGCGGCGGGCGTCACACTATCCGTGCCCGCGCCCCCAGCGGCGATGGACGAAGCTGCAGCGGCGCGACGCAGCTGCCCGCAGCTGCCAACGGCCGAGCCCATGCCGAGCCTCAGGCGGGGGGTGTATGCGGCGGCGGCGGCTGTGGCGTGCTCTCCGCCGCCTCTCTGCTCGCTCAAGCCGCAGCAGGGGGGGCGGGCGGCGCGGTTGTATGGCGGAGGAGAAGGAGACCCGGGTGGTAGACACCTGCAGAGTGGGAGCACCAGGCACGACTCGTTGTTTATGCAGTCGGTGATGCAGCGTGGGGCGTCGATTGGGGGCCTGTGGGACAACGTGCCGGGGGTCGGGGTGGGGGCCGCTGCGGGAAGTTGAAGGGGGTGTATCTAGCGCGGTGCGCGATGAAAGAACTAGCGCAATGTTTGTATCTTGTATCAACGCATGAGGTGGCAGCCTAGGGCATGAAGTATCCGCTGAGGCAATGGAGTGGGTTCGCACGTGCTTAGACTATCGTGACCAATTCTGCACTTCGTTCGCACTAGACTTGCTTTGCAGTCTGTCTACGGGGCTGTGCTTTGCAAAAACGACCAATTTGCCGTTTTGCAAGGGCCTTTCCCACGGCCAATATTGGCTGCGGTTGGGTGTTCTTGTGACCATTTTGTGGGACTTACGGCGGCGCTGGTCTGCTTGTATTGCGATGCTTGCGTGGTTTCGAAGCGCTCCAGCGGTCAACTGGGGAGGCGAGCATTGCAGAAATAAAGCCAGGCTATCGGCCTGCTGCGACACAGTTTTCGTTGTACAATGGATAAGATAGGACCACCTATGGCATGACATTCCTGGGACTTGCTTGGTTCATGGCGTTACGTACCGTACAGCCTGCAGGCGTTTTGTTGTTGTCTGCCGGCTCGTCGGCTCACTGCAGTGGTCCTTGCATAGCGTATGCATGCTACAGCCAAGCAGGGGTACTGGCTGCTGGGGCGAGGCGCCTCTAGGGTACGCACAAGGGAACCGCCTGGGAGACATGTTGCAACGGCGGAGGCGTGCAGGAGGAGTTTACGTGGTGCTTAATGATCGGGCTGCATGTCGGTATGCGAGGCCGACAGTGTATGGTATGCGGGCCAGGACGGCTTGTGCCGTTGTGGCCTAACCGCAATGCCGCACATGTATGGGAAAGCGTTTTGGCTTTTTGGGCGGTGCTTTCTGGCGAGCTATGGTGTTGACGGGATGGTATGATTCTCTACGAATTGCAAGGACCGGCTTGGTCTCAATGTGACGCCTCCGTGTCGCTTGTGGACCTGCTTACAGAGTTGCACGGGAGTGTCTGCAGTGTGCGCTACATCATGCATACCGCAACGTGTTCCCAACAGGTGGACGGCAAGTGCAGCATCAGCAGTGGCCTGACCCCGACAGTCATGATTGTAGCGTACATTTTCAGCACACAAGAGGCTCAGGTCACCTGCAGTATCCCCTCCTGCCGTACACGCATGTGTAATACCCCCACAATGACTCCAGCAACCAGCACTCCCGCGAGCCGCTACCAGAAAGAAAAGTAGGGGCAGCAAACCAGCAGCTAACGCATGACCAGCGCATCCTTGGCTGCACAGGCGAGATGCCCAGCGTACCGTCTCAACAGAACGCAAAGGCTAAAGCTGTACCGGTCTATCGAACCAACGTGAAGGTCGTACTTCGTGGCCCCCTGCCGCGGTGCTTCCAGTTAGCCCGGAGCATTTTGGTGCCAGGGAGGTGGGCATCCCGTGCCCTAGCCCCCAGCATTGTCACTTGGACGAGGCTGCCGCAGCAAGGCGGCCACCGCAGTGTCCAACGCCGCCCCCGCCCCGACCGGTGGCCGTTGCGGCTGCTGCGCCTGCTGCTGCCCCTGCCCCAGCTTCTGCTGTTGCTGGCTGGCAGGAGCAGACCCGCCCTGGCCTGTTCGTGTGGCAGCCGGGCCCGGCGCCGTGGGTCCACTGACAGGTGCGGCTGGCGTTACGGGGGCTCTTTCGTCCCGGGGTATCCGTGCTGGGTCCTGTGTCGCCGGCCTGCCCGCGGGTATCTCGGGCTTTGCAGGCGGGCGAGCAGCAGCAGGACCACGCGCGGCTGGCGGGCCTGCCGCTGGGCTGGTGTTTGCAGCTGACGCGGCAGCAGGAGGCGGCTGTGGCCGTGCAGGGACCCCCCCTGGCTGCGTTGTGTTGGGGCCCCGGGGCACAGCAGGCTCCTGCTGGGCCTGTCCGTTGGTGGGAGGCGCGGGAGCGGGCCCCTGGACAGAAGCACCGGTGGCTGCCGCCGCTGCTGCCGCCGCCGCTGCTGCTGCTGCGCCCTGCACAAACGCGGGCATTACGCTGACAGGCGACGTTCCAGGCGTTGTTGTCGGTGTTAGCGTAAGTGCCGGGCCCTGGGGTGCCGGCGGAGCTCTAGGCACAGGGGGTTGGGCTGGGGCGCGGCTGCAACTGCCTTGTGTGCTGCTGTTGCCTGCTGTGGTGTCGGTCCCGGCGCACTGCAGCTCCCGCGCGTGGCGGGCGATGAGGGCCATGGTGGAACCCGACACAGGCACGCCGTAGGGGTCTGTGGACGAAGAGAAAGGGTGGCATACCGTCTGAAACAAGCATGGAAAGGTTGAGTGCGCTGCCCAAGTCACGGCTAGCAGTAGTGCACATAAGCCGAGCCAGCAACAGGACGGAGCGGCACCCGTGGCTCCATATCCACATGAACTGCGCTTCATGCGTGCCCACCTAAGCCCTACCTCGATACCAGCGGCAGTAAGACTATGTCCTAAGACCATGTTGGCGCCGGTGCCGTAGCAGCGTTTTGCGCGGACTGTGGTCTCCGGAGAAACGGCGTAACCCTGCCCCGCGCTGTACCCTCACCTCGTGCTCCCTCGACAAAGACGGGCATCTTGAGGCGCCAAAACAGCGACCCCAGCATCGGCAGCGGCCCTTGGTCCTCTTCCTCGCTGCTAACCCACTCGCTGGTGGACCCTGTGATGCTGATGCTGCTGCGCAAAGCGGGAGGCGTACGAGCCGCACCGCCTCCAGCCGCCTCCCCACCCCTGCCTGTACTGGTGGTTCTGGGCGTGCTGTTGCTGGTGTTGGCGGCGCTGGTGGTGCCGTTGCCCCTCACTGCCAGCGCCACGTGCTCCAGCACCTCAGCAAAGGTGGGGTTCCTCGCCAGAGCAGCCGCCTCCGCCTCCGCCCCACCCGCCCCCGGCCCTCCTCCCGGCGCGCCTGGCCCCTCCGGCCCTGCCTCGTCCACGCCCGCCATAGCACGCAGCACCGCCGCTGCGGGTCCGTCCAGCTGCTGCATCGCTGCTCCACCGGCAAACATGAATGCTGCAGGACCATCCTGCTCTGCTGCAGCAGCTGCTGCTTGATTACCGGCTGGTGTTGCTGTTGCCGCAGCGGCGGCTGCGTCCCGGTCGTCCACCTTCTTGCCGTACTCCTCCAGCAGCACAGGCTTGCCCAGGCTGGCGGCGGCCAGCAGCGCGTGGGAGCGCAGCCAGCGGGAGATGAACTCTGGCCGGGAGCTGCAAGCAACGCACGTGCCAGCGGCACAACACTGTTAGCCGAGACATGCATGTTTGCGCAAGGGCGCTTGAGGAGCCATACGCCTTCCCGGCGCGCCTGGTTGCTTGACTACCGCGGACACGCAAGAGGACGTCACCCGGGTATCCATTCTCTCCTTGCAGGCAGGTACCGGGGCAGAGCAAGAATACGTGGGGACCTGGCCCACGCGCAGGAGTCACCTGGTCTGCCAGTTGTCGGGCCACAGGTGCAGCGTGGCCATGTCGATGTGCGGCAGCGCGGTGTGGGCGGCGAAGTCCTGCCCCACGGCGGCCGCCCAGGAGCCGGGGTTGGCGGCCAGCAGGTGCGGCGTGGAGGGGCTGCGGCAAAGAGAGTGCACCGCCGTTTGGATACTGTCAACACGGGTATCCCCGCGGCATGCGGCACCATACGCTCGCATGTTGTGGAGTTGTCATATGTGCGTGGTGGAGGGGTTTGACAACCCACATGCTTTTATAGGCCCCGCGCGTGCCGGCGCAAGGTGCAAATCACGAACGACTAACGGTGGGGGAAGGCGGCGTGACCCTTACCCGAAGAACCCCTCGCTGCCGATGGAGATGAGGTGGTTGGGGTCCAGCTCCCGAAGGTGAGCGCTCATCTCCTCAATCCACGCCTGGTACAAGTGCAATATGCGCAAGGCGGTGCTGCTGTGTCAACATTACACGGCGCAACACCGGGTGACGTAATACAGTGAGCTACTGGCATTTGTGCAGCAGTGTCAACGCGTCCAGGGACAATGCATGCAGTTAGGATTTGCTGCGGGGGCTTCCCTTCTGTTCGCCTGGGGCAGCGCCAACCCAACGACCCGTAACACTCCTAGGGCAGCGGCAACCAAGCGGCGCCTTTATCCAGCGCTTGTGCGCCCAGCTGTGCAAGACCCCCTCCTGGAAAAGCGATGCGGCAGAGCTCCGAGCCACACACCCACCTGCACGGAGCTGCTGCAAGCTGCATCCGCCCACACCTCACACCGTGGCTCGTTGGCTAGGTTCCTGGCATTGGCAAGCGACAGAGTCAGCAGGTCAGCGGGGCAAGACTAAGGGCCGAGCCGTTGCGTTCACCACAATAATAGGAACATCGTCCGCCGCTGCGGAAGGACTCACAACTGCATGGCCACTCACCATGCCAGGATAGTGGGGTCGTCCCTGTAGAGCAGTCTGCGAGTTGAAGGCACGAGTCAAAGAGACGGGTCACAGGGGCAGAGGTTTGTGGGTGTAGGCAGTGAGCTGCGAGACCACGGACTGCGTAAGAAGCACTTCATGACTGCAGGCGCACGCCCGTGCGTGGGCTAATGACACTAGCAACAAACAACTTCGAACGTGGCGCGCGTGGTACGGCAGCCGCACCCGCTCATGGTGTTCCTGCGGTTGACCATCGCGGCCACGTGGTTGCGATAGGCGGCGCGGGAGCCCTGGTCACGGAAGAACAGCGCGTGGCGGCGGGCCTCGTACGACGGGTCGCCGGCAGCGGCGGCGGCGGCGCCGGGGGCATCGCCAGCGGCGCCGTCACCTCCACCGCCGTGGGGCCCGGCGGCTAGGTCGGGCGGGCGGGCGACGGCCACGGGGTCGCCGGGGACGTCGGGCGGGCGCGGCTGGCTGCGCGGCGGGGCGGTGGGGCTCCAGTCCACGTACTGTGGTCGGAGGTGCGAGGGTTGCGAGAAGCGTGGCGTACCTTGATGCGTGTGTAGTTGTAGGATTGCATTGAGACTCGGCATGGCCGTACGCCAGGTGGCAAGCTAGAGGAAGAGCAGCATCTAGCCGGCTACAGGTCACCCACGGGACAATAGCCGCAGGGACCAGAAGAGCAAAGGGAAGCCATAACATACCGCTACCGGTAATAGCCCATGGCGGCCACGATTGTGTTGTGTATGGTTGTACAGCAGGTGCCCCGTACCCTGACCCGTACGGCTGTACGGAAGCACAAGGAGTCGCCCACCTGGTCAATGCCGTTGTAGTACTTCCAGTTGTCGGTTAGGGACAGGACCACGTACAGCCCCCGCTGCGCCGCCCGCCACAGCACCCAGTCCAGGGAACGCAGCGCGGTTTCGTTGTACACGCCGGGCGACACCTGCGGCACGGAGGCAGTCGCAACGCTCGCATTTATTCAGTACTGTCCATAGGGTGCCCTCGCGTTGAACACGCAAACGGCACAATATGCCTGCGGTGCTACAATGTTCAAATGCGGCGCCGCGGCCTTTGGAACCTCGGTGCACGCACACCTGGAAGGGGAAGGCCTCGTCCGAGGAGTGCGCCCAGGTGCGCATCACGTTGAGGCCCTGCGCAGCGGCGGCTGCCATGGACGCGTCCACCACCTCCTGGCCGCTCAGGCCCCCTGCGGCACGGGCAGGCGTAGGGTAGGCGTGGGAACGTCGTGTTAGGAGCAAAGCCGTACGGCAATACGGTAGGGCAAGCGTGCAAGGCGCGTCCGCACACCCCTGCTTGTCGAGTACCCTAGTGACGAGCAGGCGCGGGGCAGCCGCGGAGCACCATCGTAGTGGGGCATATGGGATCGTAGGTTGGAGTTGGCACGTCGGGACATTGCGAGAAGCGAGGAAAGGTTGTACTATGTCTCATGGGCCATCGGCCCGCCCCCGGCGGTCCCCGCGGCAGGGACCAGGAGGGGCGGGCAGGTTCGGACTCGCATGCAGTGCCCAGCAGCTGCTAGCCGGTCCGGCGTGGCAGGTACACATGCACCTGCAATCTAGGCAAGCCAGGCAACGGTAAACCTCGCGGCGTGGCGGCATGGGAGCACTACGAAGCGGGCAGTCTATGGCCCTGCCAGATCCCACGCGATCACCCCGCCAGCCACGCACCGCGTGTCCGGTACCCCTTGGTGGTGACACGTGCCAGGGTGGACGCGTCGTGTGCATTGAAGCCCGCAAGCAACACACGCGCCCCGCCCTGCTGAAGCTGAGGGGACGGGAGGGAGGGCAGGGCAAGGGAGCGCAGGGTTGCAAGCGGCTGCACGCATCTCCTAGACGCTCTTGGTCAGTAAGATGAAAAACAACGCCCACTCGGGCTGCACTGTACGAGGTTCCCGGCTGCGGTCGTCTAGTAGCACAGTGCCGGTGGCAAGGTGCGTCCTACTACCCGGCTCTGACAGGTTGGTTGGAGAGGATATGGCCAAGGTGAAGGAGGACACGTGCTGCTGCTCCAAGGCCCAAGCAACACCTGCATGTCATCATTGACGAAGACAAAGGGCCCGGACGGTATGCGCCGTGGGCGGGCGAGCGCCGGCGTTCCCGTGGCCTGCGGCGGCGCGTCCTGCTGCTCCTGCTGCGCCAGGGGGTGCGTGCTCGGTGGCGTCGTCAGGGTCTCAATGTGCGGCCCCTGCTGTTGCCCCCCTTCCGCCATGGTGGGATCGCCAGTACTAGTTGCGGCAGGCCCATCCCCTGGGCCTCGTGGGCCCAGATGGTCCGCCAGGGCTGCTGACGAGGCGCCTGCGTCGCGCCCTCCGCCCCGGCTGCGGCCTGTAGTAACCAGCACTGCTGCCAAGATAGCAGCAAGGACGGCAGCGGCTATGCCAACGGCCGCTGCCACTTGGTACCACCTCACGCGCTGCGGTCTCCGGAACCAAGGACCACAACACAGCCGACCCATGGCGGCGCTGCATCGGCCGCTGCTGCTGGTCGAGCCGCCGGCAGCTGTCGCCCGCGGCTGGGGCGCAGGGATACCCGCATTGGAAGGTTTGCTGTTAAAGGCTGACACCGGCCAGGGCCAGTTCCGATGGGTTGAGGTGCCTTCGGGCTCCTGTGGCGGCGTGAAGGTGTTAAAGCGTTGATGCGCTGCATGGCAAGCGGTGTCAATGGCAGCCAAGCTGTCACGCCGGTCCTCAACGGCTTGGACGCGCAGCGTTCACGCCGGACTTACATGACTGCTGCTAGCGGTGCTAAAAGGGTTGTCTGCACACGCAGGGCGATCCATTCGCTATGGGTGGCTGGCAGGCACGGGCCAAAGTTGCCTCATGGCTGTGAGGGGCTGGTGCTGTCCCTTACGGCGGGCTTTGAAAGGACAGGCTTCCACTCTACGTGTCGAGGCAGCACGGGTTGATGCTTGGCATGTGCCATGACTACGCTGGTGCACCTAGTGCGCTATGGAAAAGTCAGGAGCAGGTACCGCCACCGCCGCAAGGCTCCTGTCAACAGCAGGCCAAAGTGTTGCCCTCGGTCGCGACGAACCCCGATATGACTGGGACTTCTACCTCAGGTACGCGTGCTTGTAAGAACGGAGCACTGGATGTCAGAGACATATATTCTGCATGACACACATGCCACATACCAGGCCTGTGCTTGCAGCGCTGGTAAGGATGTTGCGCCGTTATCGGCTGCTGGCCCTTGATACTCTCTGCCCAGAGCGGCCTTGGGCCGTCCCCCAAGTCCATATTAGCGGCTGTTGTACCTCAGGTCTGCGTACCAGTGCGTGCGTTACGCATTTCGCGCGAGGTCCCATGTTGCCGACTAAACCGCTGGCGCCATAACGGCTCCGATTACGTATCCTCCATGCTAGTAAGCGCAAACAACCCATCTTTATAGCCAACATGTACATAGCTGGTATACGGCCGGCGTGTGCCGTTCCGGCAGGGCTTTCGGTGTTCGCGCCAGCTTGAGCTACCTGAGCCGAGGTGCATTTTCCATTCCTCTTACATTGAGAGCAGTTTAATCGTATGTTATGTTCGCCGTTGAACGTGATCCAAGAGCGCGGGAAACCCTTGACGGGTCATAAACGTGCACTACTTACCGGCAGGCGCTAGCAACTATCATCAAATTAAATACTCATGTGGACTGCAGCTGTAAGAGGAGAGAGCGGGCCAGTGGGCCTACCTGCTGCCCTTGGCCGGCATGATACCCCTCGCCCTGTAGCAAGGCCCCTCACAGGTAAGACGTCCACGTATTTGAAAATGTTAATGCATCGCAGTTGCGACGCCTGGACTGGGTTCACTTTTCCGTCTGTGTTTACATTTTGACTTGAACTTTGAGGCAGCTTTGCGTAACTCCATACGGAGCATGTGTCCTCTCGCCTTAACCTGTTGTACAGGTTATGTGGCTAGGCCAGCAGTCTTCTTCCGCCCGGGAGGGAGCGGGCGGTGTGTCCACCTGCGGACTGCTGCTACCCAGGTACACTACATGCCGGGCAGGTGCCGCGGCCACCTCGCCAGCGCACGGGTACAGCGCTCCCCCGGGACGTTGGGTTGTGCTCATGCCAGCAGGACTCTCAGTCAGTTCGTCGCCCGACAAGGGGCCCTGGACAAGCATGTATACCCACACTGGCATGGTGTCACTGCAAGTGTTCTGGCCTCTCCTGAGCTAAGGCTCACCCGTGCGCATACTGGTCCTGTCGCAGGAGCAGAAGGGGACCTCAACACAAACCACAAAGTCAACCGCAGCACAGGAGGCAGAACCTGACACCCTCATCACACAGGACAACAGCAGCGACAGCAATGGCCTGGATAGCTCCGTCCCGGCTGGCCAAGGTTTTGGCAGCAGCACCAGGGTTGATGCTGCTCTGTCTGAGGTATCCAGCGAAGAGTCCGGCGAGTTCGATACCGCGAACTCCGACCCTGCCCTGCGTCTCCTGTTCACGGTGCCGTCGTTTGCAACACAGCCTGGGCAGCAGCTTGTGGTCGTGGGGTCTTGCGCGCAGCTGGGCGCCTGGAATGCCGCCCAGGGCCTCTCGCTGAAGTGGCATGAGGGCCACCAATGGAATGGGGTTCTGGAGCTGCAGCAGGAGGAGCTGCAGCTGCTGGAAACGCTGGAGTTCAAGGTGAACACCAACACATACTTTCACGCTGGTGCACATCCAAACTAATACGGGGGCGCGCTGGTGCGCTCCCGCATCAGCATGGGTCCACGCTGATGCACACCCGCATCAATACGACGCACGGTGGTGCATGAGACCGTTGTTCGCAGGTGTCGCTAAGCTGAGCAATGACTCCTGACTGCTGTGCTTGTTTGGCAGGTGGTCATGGTGGACACGCGTGCAGCAAACGTCTTGTGGGAGCAGGGGCGGAACAGGGTGCTCAAGGTGCGGCGCTTAAGCTGTACGCTTCTGCAAGGCCTGGAGAATTAGCAGTATGTTTTGTACGATGTTTATCCTCGACGTTCGAACGAAGTCATAAATCGCTGCTCCTTGCGTGGTGCGCAGCCGAATGAGGTCATGGCACAAGACGGCCAAGCACACGAGCTGGTCTGCGCGTGGGGCAACGAGTTCAGCCACCTCCAGGCTCCAAAGAAGGTGAGCCCTCTCACCCACTTGCAAGGTACCGCGTAAGCATCCCCACTACCTACGCCGCTTTGCCCTCCCTTCCCCTTACGCAACACATCAACCGTGCAGCACACGTTCTCCACACCGCAGGCCTCACCTGCCCCCAGCCGGGCCTCTCCGGGCCTGCGTGCGCGGGTGCAGCTGGTGGTGCCGCTGTACGTGGGCGGCCCGGGGCAGCGGGTGGTGGTGGTGGGCAGCGCGCCGGAGCTGGGCGCCTGGGACGTGGCGGGCGCGGCGGAGCTCACGTGCAGCCCGGGGCACATCTGGCGTGGCGAGGTGGAGCTGCCCCTCGAGACCATGCTGGAGGCCAAGGTGGGGCGGGGGCTAGCAGCAGGCCGTTGGCCGCATGCTTGCACGCCTTATCATTGCCACGGTGACCCTCTCATGATCCTCTAGCAAGAAACGCCAATGACCGGTTCCTAGTTGACCTACTGAGCGAGTCCTTGCCTGCCTTTAACGTGTCCACCGTCCTTGTGTACGGTATCTCCTTGCAGCTGGTCGTCTTGGGCCCGGGGCACGGCGAGCAGCGCTGGGAGGCTGGCCCCAACCGCACCCTGACACTGCAGCCGCCCCCGCCGGAGGACATCCTGCCTCCCCCGCCCGGCTCGCCGCCCGGCACACCCCCTACCGCCGTCTCGGGGCACTACGTGGTCCTGTGCCACTGGGGCATCACAGGCTGCTCGCAGGCCCTGTACCGGCCGAACGCGGATGCAGCGCTTGACGCGACCCAGCAGCAGCAGCGGCCGGGAGGAGGCGGTGGGGTGGGGGGCGCTGGCGGCGGCCTGAGCGACAAGCAGGTGCTGTCACTGGTGCACTTCACGGTGCCGCAGTACGTGACGGTGCCGGGGCAGCACCTGGTGCTGGTGGGCAGCGTGCCTGCGCTGGGCGGCTGGAACCCCACCACGGGCGTGCAGCTCAAGTGGGGGCCGGGGCACAACTGGAGCGCGGAGCTGCTGCTGCAGCCGCACCAGGACCTGGAGGCCAAGGTGGGCAGGGGGCAGACCTCATACAGCGGCATAGTCCAGCGACACTGGAGTATGCCTTGTGTGGGAATGTCGCACCTATTGGCAACCGCGAGCTGTGTCTAGGGCGCACAGTCGCAAAGAAGGCATGCCACGGCTCCCAGGTTACTTCACCAGTGGGGAGCCGTCTACGCTAGCTTGGAAGCAGCTGCGTACTGACTATTTTGCGTGGTGTGCAGGTGGTGTACTACGACAACGGGGCCTACAGCTGGGAGCCGGGGCCCAACCGCAGCATCAAGCTGTCGGAGGTGCTCCAGGACACCACGCCGGGCGCGGAGCCCATGTTCACGTGCTACTGGGGCCACACGCCCACCACACCGGTAAGTTGGTGGGGCTAGCCCGTACTGTGCGCCTGTGCCTCTGAAGTAATGCACCGGTACACATGGCGTTCGGGTACAACCGTCTCGCACCAGACCTTTTGGCGAAGCCGGCGCGACATAGCAGTAGCTGTGCATGTCTGCCATCCCGCGTGCGGGTTGTGTGATCCTTCCCGCTCGCCTGTACCCCGCAAGGAATACACCGGTGCACGATGCATGCTAGCACATCCGCTGCTCACCAGAGCATTCTGCAGAGCCCGCGCAACATAGTAGTAGCTGTGCGTGTGTCTGCTACCCTGCATCCAACATTTGTGGAGTGGATGCCTGAGGGACTTGTGCTTCCGGTTTTGGTACGTATCCGTAAGTTGTGCCCCCGTTCCTCCGTGCCAGGTGGTGGTGGTGCCCAAGCGCCACCCGCGCGACCTGCCGCCGGAGCTGCAGCAGGTGGAGGCCGAGGTGCTGGAGCCGCAGGCCACCGAGCAACCGGAATCCACCAGCATTACAGGTGGGGGTCAATGCCACACGAGCGCATCCACTTCACCGAGGCGCTGCCCGAAGTGCCCTGCACCACACGTGCGTTGTGCCGCACCGACCTGCGCCACCCGTGCTGACACCCACACCATGCACAGGTCCTGCAATCGGCTCCGCCCCCTCGGAGGACGACGCCCTGCTGCGCTTCCTGGTCTTCATGATGGGCACCTTCATCCAGCAGAAGCAGGAGGCACACGCGTCCGCGCCGGGCTCCCCTGGCACGCCTGCCGCCGTGGAGGCAGGACCTGCGGGTCGGTCCCTCGGGCTCGGTAGCGAGCGGCCCGTGGCAGTCATCACGTCGACCACCGCCTCGGGGGCGCTGGCGGCGGAGGCGGCGGCGGCGTATGGGGCGCAGCTGGAGGAGCAGGAGAAGGCCCTCAGGGCCGCGCGCTTCAAGAACACCAAGCTGGCGTGGGAGCTGGGAGAGACGCGCAGGAAGTACGAGGCCAGGTGAGCTGACATGCGGCCGTGCGGATGCGCACCGCCGTGGCTCAGGTTTTCCTGAATGCGTGTATCGACTTGACTGGCATGTTGCACATCTGTCTTCTGCGCACTACCTGTCAAGGTTACACGCATGGCTGTGCTTTGGCGCTGCTCCGTCCAGGTTGAAGGAGCTGTCCCACATCGCGGCGGACACCAAGCTGGCGGCAGTAGCAGCCTCCCTGGCCGCTGGGGAGGCCCCCGCAGCAGGCGAAGGCACCGGCAGCGCCGGGGCCGCGGCCGCGGGTGCCGCTGAGCAGGGCCCCGGCACGGCGTTCTCGCAGCGCAAGGCAACGCCCATGGAGGTGCTGGAAATGGGCCCCCAGGTGCGAGGCGTTCCCCGTCCCTGCTAATCAACTGAGACTCTCTAGACCCTACAACCCGCTACGTTTAGAAGTCACCGGTAACTCTGTCATGATGTTGAGCGCCGGCCTGTCTTCCTCCCGCTGTGCCCCGTCCACTGCAGGCCCTGGCCGCTGCCGTGTCGTCACTGGTGGGCGCCGTGTCCCCCGCCGCGCTGCAGCAGCTGCGCGACATGCTGGCGGAGTACCAGTCGGCCGCCATGAGCTTCGAGGGCGCGGCGCAGCGCCTGGGGCCCATGCCGCTGGCGAAGGCCAAGCAGGAGGTAGGGCTGTGCATTAGCACGGCTGCAAGTTGCTTCCCCACATGTCCGCTTGTACGCCGCCTACGAGCTTGCCAGGGTCAGCTCGAACAGGTTGCACAGTGGACCACTGGTACTCCTGATAGGCAGTGTGGTAAACCACAGCTGCACGCTGTACGACGCACGAAGCCCCTTGCATGCCACTACTTGATTTGGTGGTCCAGTCAGCCACACATGGTCAGGGGACCATCACACCCTCTTGGTAAGTCCTAGAGGGACCGTTGTTAGCTTTGAGGTTCACCCTCTGGGTCGCCCTCGCAGGCCCTGGCGGCGGAGATTGTCATGGTGGAGGCCCGCGACTCGCTGCGGTCCCGGCTCAGCGCCTTGGCTGCCGAGGGAGGAGCCGCCGCCGTGGCTCTAGCTGTGGTCCTGCAGGGCTCTGCGCAGGTAAGAGGTGTGGTGGTATAAGGGATTCTAGACGAACCGCGAGATACGATAATCCCGTATCCTCTGCCGGAAGGGAAACAACGCGCCTGGACACCCTCTTGTGCCCTGATTACGTCTATACAGGGCTCCTCGCCTACATCTTCCATGGACGAGTCCGCCTCGCGCCCTGCTAGTATCAAGACTCCCGACCAGGCGGCACCACGTGCAGCTGCCGCTGCTGCTGACGGTCCGGTTTCCGCCGCTGCCGGCGACGCGGCGCAGCGCTCGGACTCCCGGGGACTGATGGAGTCGCTGCGCAGCCAGCTGGCCGTCCTGCAGAAGCAGCAGGCGGCCAAGCTGCAGAAGGCCGCGCAAGCCAGCAAGGACGCCGAGGCTAAACAAGGTGAGCTGCTGACCTCCACTGCAGTTGCGGCCCCACAATAACATGACCGTCAATGATGATGCAGGACGTAGACTCATGCTGAAAGGAACGCTCATTTTGGTACATCCTCCGCACGTCCCGGTGTGCCCTTTGTGACCCTGTCGTGCACCACCGTGCTGCAGCTGCTGCGGTGGCGGAGCTGCAGGCCCGCGTGGAGGGTCTCGAGTGGGAGGCACAGGAGCTGCGCAGCACCGCCGCAGCCGCCAGCGAGGCGGCATCGGAGGCCAACGCCGCCGCCTCGGCGCGGCTGGAGGAGCTGCGGAGGGTGGTGGACGGGGCCGAGGCAGCGCGCGTCTCCGCGCAGGCCTCCCTCGACAGCCTTCGGTCCTCCTTCAAGGAGCGCGAGGCGGCGCTCATGGGGCAGCTGGAGGAGGAGCGCAAGCGTTACGGGGAGGTGGTCTCGGAGCGGGCTACTGCGGAGGCGGCGGCGGGCAGCGTGCGTGCGGAGCTGTACGTGCGGGAGGCGGAGCTGTTGGGGCAGCTGGAGCAGGAGCGCAAGGAGGCGGCGGAGGCGCTGGGCCGGGCAGCGGAGGTGGAGGCAACGGCAACGGCGGAGGTGACGCGGCTGCGGGAGGAGCTGGTCGCAACTGAGGTAGGAGCACTGGAAGCATGTGTTGCTACGCTGTTCCATGAGCTTGCGGGATTGCCCATTAAACTGTGTCATGGGAAATGTACCCTGCCGTACTTCATCGTATCGCACCTGTAACACCCCGTCGTCATCATCCTCAGGCGCGCCTTGTCCAGGAGCTTGGCGCCGTCAAGGCAGAAGGCGCTGCTCAGCTGGCTGCAGCTCAAGGCGCTGCGGCATCTCGTGAGGCCGACCTTGGCGCCAAGCTCCAGGTCGGTTCACCACTCACATGCATAGCTCGGGACGTGTCGAGGGTATGACCAAGCGTGCAGGGCGACATGGCGAAGCTGTGCTCACAGAGTATGGAATCGTGCTGTGCAGGAAGCGAGGGAGGAGCTGCAGCGGGCGCAGGCGGCCGCGGTGGCTGAGCGGGCTTCCTACGAGGAGACGCTGGCCGCCGTACGCTCCGAGACGGCAGCCCGGGACTCGGCGTTGGGTCAGCAGCTAGAGGTCAGTGCGCTGACTGGGCACGTGCAGACGGCTTGCTCCTGACTATTGCTTCCTGTATCACAAACCTGTTGGCGTACCGTGGCAGGCTGCGGGATGGGACTGGTCCTGCAGCCACGTTGTGGCCCTAAGCTGCAGTTGCCCGATGGTACATTGGCTACACAGCTTATTAAACTCCTGTGCACATGGATGCGCTCCGCAGGACGCACAGCGCCGGCTAGATGCTGCAGAAGCAGCATCGTCCGCGGCCATCCTGGACCGCACCCAGGTGGAGGCGGCCGTCGCTGCGCTGCGCACCGAGGTGCTCACCGCCGCCACGGAGGGCGCACGGGTCCGGGCGGAGCTGCAGGCGCAGCTGGCGGAGGCGTCGTCCAGGGAGGCCGCGCTGCAGGCTGTGCAGGTGCAGCTCGCAGCGGCTGTTGGCAGCAAGGTTGAGCTGCAGGCGCTGCTGGAGGCGGCGCGCGGCAGCACAGCCGCCCTGCAGGCGCAGCTGGATGCAGCGGCGGCGGAGCAGGCGGAGCTCAAGGCTCGCCTTGAGGCGTCGGCTATGAGCGAGGGCGAGCTGCAGGAGAGGCTACTGGCGCAGGGTCAGTCGCTGCAGCTGGCGGCTAGCAGGGAGCAGGAGCTGCAGAAGCAACTCGCGGCCGCATCCAGCAAGGAGGCAGAGCTACAGGAGCAGCTCTCAGTAGCGTCCGACGATGCTGAAAGCTTGCGGCAGCAGCTGGAGACGTACGCCAGCCGTGAGGCGGACGTACAGGCCCGCTTGGCGGCGGCTGTGGCCGAGGGGTCCGAGCTCAAGGCCATGCTGGAGAGCGCTACGGCCAAGGAGGCGGGCCTCGTGAGCCAGCTGGCCGATGCAGCCCGCGAATCGGCGGACATGCGGCAGCAGGTGGAGGCTGCGCTGGGCCGGCAGAGTGAGCAAGCGGCAGAGCTCGAGGGCCTGCGCGCCCAGGTCACCGCTGCGGTGGACCGGGAAGCCGCACTGCAGACGCAGGTGGTCGCTGCGTCAGGGGAGGCGGCCGCCCTGGACCAGAAGCTTGCAGCTGCTGTCGCTCGTGGAGTAGAGCTGGCGGCAGCGCTGGCGGCGGCGGCAGGGAACGGCATTCAGATGAAGGTTCTGCTTGAAACGTCAATGGCTAGAGAGGCCGAGCTACAAACGCAGCTGGCGGTGGCCACAGCTGCTGTTGCCGAGCTGACAGGGAAGCTGGACGCAGCTGCGGCCCGGGAGGCGGAGCTGCAGTCAGGACTGGAGACTGCAGTAGGCAAGGGCAGCGACTTGGAGGCTCAGCTTGCTTCCACCAAGGTGGACATGGTCCGGCTGCAGCAACAGCTGGACGTCGCGGTCGCTCGGGAGGCTCAGCTGCAAGTGGACCTCGAGGCTGCGGCATCCAGTGGCACGGGGCTTGAGGCGCAGCTGTCGTCTGCCCGTGCGGACATGGCACTGCTGCAGCAGCAGCTCGACGCTGCGGTCGCTCGGGAGGCCCAGCTGCAAGCAGACCTCAAGGCCGAGGCGGCCAGTGGCACGGGGCTAGAGGCGCAGCTGTCGTCTACCCGCGCCGACATGGCACTGCTGCAGCAGCAGCTGGACGCTGCGCAGGCCCGGGAGGCGCAGCTGCAGTCCGTCCTGGACGCCGCTGAGAACCGCAGGGACGCTCTGGACGCGCAGCTGACCGCCACACGTGCTGACGTGGTGCAGCTCCGGAAGGAGGTGGACGCATCCTCCGTGCTCGAGGGCCAGCTCCGGTCTGGGCTGGAAGCGGCGGGCACAGAGCGTGCGGAGCTGTTGGCGAAGCTGTCTGCTGCGGATGCTCTTGCAGAGGAGCTAAGTCAGCAGCTGGAGGCGGCGGCCGGCCGGGAAGTGGAGTTGCAGGCGCAGCTTGCTGCTGCTGTGGGGCGGGAGAGCGAGCTGAGGGTGCACGTGTCAGCGTTGGAGGCCAGTGTTGTGGACCTGACGGGGCAGCTGGGGGCTGCGGCCGACAGGGAGGCGGGGCTGCAGGCGCAGCTGGCGGAGACGAGGGACTCGCTGCAGGCGTCGCAGCTTGCTACCTCCTCGCTGGGGCGCGACTATGAGGACCTGGTAAGGTTTGACTTGATTGCCTGCGCTCGCAGACTGTGCGTTTTAGGAAACGGGGAGCCGGGACCATGTTGTGTGCGTCTCGGTTTTGTTGTCGCCAAGCCAGCGTGTACATGCCCCGCCGCCCCATCGTTATGCCCCTGCTGTTGCTGCGAGCCTCACAAGTGAGCATGTAGCAACGTCTTTACAAACCGTTGACGTTCACCTTCCACGCACTGGTTGCCGTGCAGGCATGGGAGCTGAGTGCGGCTTTGGCGCAGGCAGCGTCCCTGGAGGCAGCCAGCGCCGCTGAACGCGACAACATGTCCCAGGTGGGGCATGTGCATGCTACCTGCACTGGGCATGCTGAAAGGCATCCCAATCATAATATGCCCGCAAGCGGCAACCTTTGGTTACCTCCTTGCCATGGCTTTGCAATCTGCAGGCGGAGCTAGCCCTCCGTGCGGAGGTCGCAGAGCTGGTGGCCCGCGCCGCCTCCCTGGAGCAGCAGCTGGCGGCCGCCACCCGGCAGTACGACAGCGACCTGCTGGCGGCGGAGCAGCTGGCAGTGGCGGCGCGGGAGGCGGCGCTGGTGGCGGCGCAGCAGGAGTTTGCTGCGCGCGTGGCGCAGATGCGGGAGGTGCATGAGCGCGAGCTGGCGGCGGCGGACGAGCGCCTGGCAGCTGTGAGGTTGGATCTGCAGGTGCGTCATGGTGTCTGAGGAAGCGCACGTCTTGTGGCCGAAGCGCTACACTAGTTCTACTGGCTTCGCAGCAAGGTAAGGGGGTTGTTGCACGGATGCCCTGCCTTTCTTTACTTACCAACACGCTCCATAACCGCAGGCTGCCGAGAAGCTGGCAGCGGAGAGCCAAGCGTCCGCCGGCGTGGAGGCCCAGGGCAAGATTGAGGCTCTCCAGCAGCAGCTGCAGGTGATGAGGGGACAACTGAACCGGCATCATAAAGCCTTCTGGCTGCCTTTCTAACTCAAATGCTGTTTTCTGGTGGTACATCAAGCCTGCAGATGGTCTTACTTCTCAACAATCCCAATATTCCGGCTTCCAGGTGGCCCAGGCCGAGTCCGACGCCCGGCTGGAGGCGCTGCGTGCCGACATGGAGCGCCAGATCCTGGAGCTGCAGCAGGCCGTGGCGGCGGCGGCCGAGCGGCTGGCTGAGACCAGACAGCAGTACGAGGCGCGGCTGGTGGAGCAGCAGCAGCGGCTGCTGGAGGAGCTGGCGGCGCGGCGTGAGGACCTCAAGGTGAGGAGAGGCACGTGGCTGTGGCTCGGCGAGGCGGTTGTTTGGTTGCGCAGGGCTGTTCCAGCAGCGTGCAAGGATGGTCAGTGGACTGACCAAATTCGAATATCAATTCACCCGCTGGTGCACTCCTGCGCTGCAGGCCGCTGCGGCTGCGGCTGCACGCTTGCGAGATGAGCGGGACCAGATGGCAGAAGCGCGGCTCAAGGTAAGAATCATGCGCGTTTACCTTGCTGGAGTGAGAGATGTGAAGCCTTCTTTTGCGTTAACGATCATGCCCTTTTGGACAGCATCGGCTGGGCTCTCGCGCCCTACCACAGCTTCTGAAGGCAGCCTGGGTGAGGCACGTCTTCTGTCCCTTCGCACGTGACTCAGGCCCAGCGCAAGCAGTTCGAGGCCCGGCTGAAGGAGCGCGAGGCGCAGCTGCGCACCAAGCAGGAGCGCGACATGGCCCAGGCGGCCGCGTCGTACGCCGAGGTGGCGGCCAGGCTGGTGGACGCGCAGCTGCGGGCGGACGAGTGGGGCGCGACGGCGGCAGCGGCGGCACAGGCGCGCGCAGCGGAGGCGGCGGCGGCGCTGGCGGCGTTTGACGAGGCTACGTCCAGGCAGCAGGTGGGCCGAACCAGTCCACTGCCACCCTTGCACAGTCCTGGCACACTCGCACCGTCATGTGCCATGCCGGAAGTTGAGCACTCAGCCAAGTACCTCCCATTCTGCCGGATGAGTAGTATTATGGCCTCATATGTTACGGGTTTCTGTGTTAGGCTGTGGCCGAGGACCAGCTCAAGCGCGAGCTGTCGGCGCTGTCGGCGGCCCACGCGGCGGAGCTGCAACAGCTGGAGGCGGCACACGCGGCGGTGCTGGCGGACCGGGCGGCGACACTCGACGAGGTCACGTCCGTGCTCAGCGGCGAGGTGGAGGCCGTCCGCACCGAGCTGCTGACGCGGCAGGAGATGTAAGTGCAGCCAACTCGCTGGGCGCACACATGTGTTACTTGCGTCACTGCTTTGCGTGCTGGTCGGCAGGGACGCTGCACACTGACTGCTGGTCTGGATGCCTGGCCGGAGACCGCATGCTCACGACTGCAAGCCATTCCGTCGGCTGCAGGTACACGTCGCTGCTGCGTGACCAGGAGCAGCTGAGCGCCGCCGCCGCGGTGGCCAAGAGCCAGGTGGCGGAGCTGGAGCGGCAGCTGGCGGCGGCGGAGGCGCGGCACGCCGAAGAGGTGCAGGAGCTCAGGTGGGCGGCGGGCGCGGCGTGCCCATGGCCGCTTGCCTGGCACTCGTGGCCGCTTTGGGGCGCAAGGCATGCACATGGCTCCTGGCTCTTCAGGGACAACAGTGAAAAGCCCCTACCATGTGCATTCGCAGGTCTCAGCGGTCAAGCGCGACCGCCTTGGAGCTGGCTGCGGTGCGGTCGTCCCTGGAGGCGGAGCGGCAGGCGGCGGAGGCGGCGCTGACGGCCCAGTACGAGGCCAAGATGGCAGAGCTGGCGGCACAGGTGCGTCTCACAGCACACATTAGGCACCGCTGCACGTCCTCTGGCACGCCGTATCCAAGTTGCGGCGTATGTTCTTGCTGTTGCACAGGTAACCACTTGTTGTCGGTCTCGGTGCACGCAGGCTGAGAAGGCGCGCGCAGCGCTGCAGCAGCAAGAGGCCGAGGCGCAGCGCCAGGCCGACGCCGTGGCCGCGGCGGTGTTCGAGCAGCGGGCCCTGGAGGTGCGGCTGGCGGAGGCGCAGTCGCAGCTGGCCCGTGCGCGCGAGGAGCAGACGGCACAGGCGGCGGCGGTGCAGCGGGAGCTGGCGGCCACGCGGCAGCAGTACGAGGCGCGGCTGGTGGAGCAGCAGCAGCGGCTGCTGGGCGAGGTGGCGGCCAAGCAGGAGGGGCTGCAGGCGCTGCAGGCGGCCGTGCAGGTGCGCTTGATTCAACTCCGCCTGTGCCGCCTCTCACCTAGTATGCAATGCGGTGTAACGGCTATGCAGGGTGGACGTCTTGCCTTACACACTGCTTTGCTTGCTCATTGTGCGATATGGGTACAGGCGCTGCAACAGTCACTCGGCGGCGGCGCCAAGCTTGACGCCCTGGCGTTAACCAAGCAGCTCCGGACCGAGCTGCACGCGCGCTACACCGCTGAGCTGGAGGCGGTGCAGGCCCGGCTGAGCAAGGAGGCCGCGGCGGAGGCGGCCAGGGACGCCGCGCGGGTGCGGGAGGCAGAGGCGGCGGCGGCGCGGGCGGCGCAAAAGACAGCGGCGGCAGCCAAGGCGCTGGAGGCGCTGGGGGCGGGGGCGGAGATGATCGATGACATGTTTGGGAGGGAGCTGGAGACGGAGAGCGCGGCGGTGGCGGCGCTGGAGGAGCGGCTGGCGGTGCTGCAGGTGTGCGGGTAGTGCGGGTATGGGTCCGGACGTTAAGGGCATGAGAGTTGCATGGCGGACACAAGGTGCTTTTCGCGACTAGAACGCTCAGTTCTCATGCTTGGTGGGCAATTAAATTCCGCATTATGAAGTGCCCGGCACGACACGTTGAGCTGAGTTTGACGCTCCGTGCCCATGCTGATGTGCGTGCAGGAGGAGCAGGTGGCCACCGCCGCCCGCTTCCAAGAGCAGCTCCAGTCAGCGCTGGAGGGCCACCAGGGCGAGGTGCAGCAGCTGGTGGCCAGCCACAAGAAGCAGCTGGCGGAGCAGGAGGCTGCCTACCAAGCCCGTGCAGCGGTAGGGCTGGCGCTGTGCTATTGTCGCAGTCTACCAATGTCTCCTTGCATGGCCGACGTCATCACATACGGTGTAGGGAAACGGCCCGCCCCTTGCCTACTGCCACTTTCAGTACCTCGTTGCAGCGCATAGGTCGTTACCTTCCACACTGACCCGCACCTGGTCCACGGCTCGCAGGAAGTTGCGGCGGAGCTCCGAGTGGCGCAGCAGGCTCTGCAGGAGGCACGGGCACGGGAGCAGCAGGTGAGCGCATTCCCGGTTCGACAGCAGTGCAGCACTCGAAGGTCCACCCCTGGGCTTAACCCAGGACACGGGCCAACCACCCACGGCCTGCACGGTACGATACCTTACCGTGTTCGTAGGTTGCGTCATCTCAGCTTGACCCCATTACGGTCACAACTTGTGTGCTGGAGGATCATGCCGTTACTCGCCCACTTCCTTGGGGTGGACCTGTTGCTGCCACGTGCTCCACCCGCTGCTGCCATCACGCGCGTATGCCCGCTGCCAGGTGTCATCGCTGCAGCAGGAGGTTGCCTCTTTGCAGCAGATGAAGGCCTCCCTTGAGTCCCAGGTCGCCGGCCTCACCGCCCAGCGCGACCAGGCCCACGCCGACGGCGCGCAGCTGCGGGGCCAGGCGGCGGGCCTTGAGGCCCAGCGGCAGCAGCTGCAGCAGCGTGCCGCCGGCCTGCAGCAGGAGCTGGAGCAGGCCGTGACGGTGGCCGCCGCATCCGCGCTCATGGTACGGCTGCTGGTTCTGGTTGTGCGATCACCCATTCTAGTCTGGCTAGCCTCACAGGGCTTGTGTGCAGTACTGCAACGTAGCGTGTGCTCGTGCTGAAGCCCGTACGCAATTGCCCGTCTGCAGGCGCAACAGGAGCTGGCCTCTGTCCAGAGCGCCCACCAGGCCGAGGTAAGCTGCTTACCGGCCTTCAGCCATTATGCCGCACCGCGAACCGCGCCGAGCTTGAAGCTCATGGTGCCTCCAGGCGCTCTCAAATCGTAGCATCATCAACTGATGCAGCGTCACATGTTACAGCGTTGCGGTCTGCACCGGACAAACCTTGAGGATTGCTGGCTTGATGCTTTGCAGGTCGCGGCACTGCAGCGGAAGGCCGCTGAGTTGCTGGAGGGCGCGGAAGGCCTGCGCCTGCAGCTGGCCGCTCTCCAGGCCGCCAAGGCCCAGCTGGCCGAGGCCCTCAGCGGCCGAACCGCCGAGCGGGACCAGTTGGAGCAAGACGCCAGTGAGCTGCGTGACGCCAACAGCACCCTGCAGGCCAACGGTGTGGAGCTCCGTGCGCAGGTGGAGCAGCTGGCGACGCAGCGGGAGGGGCTGGAGGGCAGGGTGGCGGCGCTGGAGCGGCAGCTGGCGGCGGCGCAGTCGGGCGTTGCCGGGGAGCTGGCGGCGGTGGCGGCGCAGCACGCGGAAGAGATGGCGGCGCTGAGGGCGCAGCAGGCGGCTGAGCTGCAGGTGGGTTGGTGGACGGCCCTGCACGACCAGCAGCGCGCTTACCTGCGTGCGTGCATGTGTTGTGCTTATGATTTTGAGCCAGGAGGCTATTGAGCATCTGTAAAGCTGTGTGTGAAGCAAAGTCGTCGTGTTGTGTAGCTGTTCTGGCCGGAGGGTTTTCTTCCTTGTGTCCTTCTTCGTGAGACTCAGATGATCCACGTGTGCCCGCAGGCGCTGCAGCAGGCTGCTGCTGCGGCCCAGGCGACCGCTGACGAGGCGGTGTCGCGGGCGGCCGAGGCGCATGCGGCGGAGCTGGACGCGGCGCACGCGGCGGCGGAGGTGGCCCTCGTGGAGCTGCAGGCACAGCTGGAGGCGGAGCAGCGGGCGCTGGCGGAGGCGCGGCAGCTCCAGGTGAGCCCCATCACCTCACTTCACGAGCAGCGTGATGGTGTTTGGCATAGTTAACCGTTCCTGCCTTGCACTCATGCACCGCGGGGTGCATGGTATTTACCACCTTACTGGGGTGTCCCATGTGTCCTCAAATGTGTGGCCCAGGCTGCGTCCGAGGAGGAGGTGCAGTCCCGCATCGCTGCGGCCACGCGGGAGCTGCACCAGCAGCTGGAGGCCAGCGTGGTGGAGATCTCCTCGCTGGCCACGCTGCTGGGCGCCACGCAGGCGCAGCACGACGCGGAGCTGGCCGCGGCGGAGGCGCGCGCGGCGGAGCGCATCCGCATGCTTGAGGTGCGACCGGCACTCTGTCTACACGTGCAGCTGGCACGCTGCGCGGCAACGCCATGCCATTTGGAGTCCACACACGCTTTAAAGTCTACAGTGGGACAGCATCTTCCTCAGTTAGGTTGCTTGAGCCTGCTGGTTGTTAATTGTGCGTTGGCCGTGCAGGAGGAGCTTCAGAGCGCCACGTCCGGGCGTGAGGCAAGCGCTGCGCAGCTGGCCTCGCAGCTGGCGGCGTCTCGGCTTGCGGAGCAGCAGGCGCGCAGCGCGGGTACGTTGTGTGCGTGATCCCCTTGCCCTGCAGCACCTGGCCACCTTACTGCCAATGGGCCCAGCCACGTCGATAATCCCTAACATGGTACGTTTGCGGCGCCATGAGTCTTCATGAGTCTTCACCACATGCACTGAAAACCTGCCCGCTATGTGCCCCAATGCGCCCCTGGCTCGCAGCGGAGAAGTGGCAGCGGGACGTCGCCGCCGCCCAGGCCGCCCTGTCGGCCGCAGAGGCGCGCGCCAGCTCCCTCCAGACCGAGGTGCAGCGCCTGCGGGTGGCGGCGTCGCAGGAGGCGGCGGTGCGTGAGGCGGCGCTGGCGGTGGCTCTGGCGGCGCAGGAGCGCGAGCTGGACGACAAGCACGCCAAGGAGGTGGTCGGCCTGCGCGCCCAGGTCCGTTTGGGCGGCACTGGCAGTTACCTGACTGGGCATCCTGTCTGACACGGAAAGTTTGACAGTTGTTGGCCTTTAATCGGCAGCCAAGGGCAACGACCATGTTTGCCACCGCACAACTCACCGCACACGCTTTGTCACCGCAGCTGTCCCAGCTGCGCGCCGACCACGCGGCCCAGCTGGCCCTCCGGGACGCTCAGCTGCGGGAGGAGCGGTCGGCGGCGTCGGGGCGTCTGGCGGCGCAGGCGGCGCAGCTGCGGGAGCACTACGAGGCCATGCTGGCGGAGGCGCGGGCGGGCGCGGCGGCGGAGCTGGAGCGCGCCGTGGCGGTGCTGCGGCAGCGGCATGAGCAGGAGGTCGTGGAGGTGTGTGGGGCGGCTTTGGTTGAGGTGCATGCTGTGCCAAAGTAAAACGTGAAGCCGGTGCTTGAATGTTGATGTGATCCTTGTATTAGGTCAAGTGCATGCAGGACCCTGTCACTTCTCTGCTGTAGCGCGACGAGCGGCTAACGCAAGGACGTTCGCTTTCGCTCCCTGCAGCTGCGCCGGAGCTACGAGGTGCAACTGGCGGACCGCAACCGCGCCCTGCAGCAGGCGCTGGGCATGGTGGCGGCCCTGCAGGTACGGCCTGGGCAAGCGCAGGGGCGAACCAGCACTGAATTGACGCATCCTGTCTCAGAGATACGCGATACGAAAGCCCGTATGCATGCGTCGTGACCTTCTTGCGTGATAAAACGTTGTATGGTTGGACGAGGTCTAAGGGTTTTGGTGCCCGGGCCGTGTCCCGTCGCAGGCCCAGCTGCAGCAGCAGGGCACCGCCAACAACGTGGTGCCGCTGAGCCCTGCAGCCACCGCCAGCATGGACGGAGGCGACAGCCCTGGGGGCGGCAGCGTCGTCAACAGGAGCCCCGGCGGCCGCGGCAGGCCCACGCCTCCGGCGCCTCCCACCAGTGGACCAGCCAGCGGCGGCGGGAACGGCAGCGCTGCCGTGGCCTTTGCGGAACAGGGCACCGCGCCTGCCACGCTCGAGTCGCCGGCCCGTGCGCTTGCACCCGCACCCACCGACACAGGCACCCCTGGCTCCAACGGCAACGGCAACGGCAAGCCCGCGGTCCTGGCCTCCGCAGCTGCAGCAACCGACGCGCCAGTGGTTCCGGTCGTGCCCAACGCCCCGCCTACGCGCGCCCCACCGCCGGCCCCTCTGGTACCTCCCGCCCCACCTACTCCCGCTCTCCCCGCCCTCGCTCCCGCTGCTGCCTCCCCACCGAAGAAGGGCAGCGGACTCCTGGGTGGGCTCCTGGGCGGCCTGTTTGGCGGCAAGGGCAAGAGCAGCGGTGCTGCCGCAGCGCCCGCAGCGGCGCCGCAGCTGCAGCCCCCGCGGCCCTCTGCTCCCTCGGATTCGGCCGCACAGGCGCCCCGCTCCGTGCCCGTCGCGGACGTTGACGGCTCCTCCGACAGCTCCACACTGCTGGCGGCGTCCCTGTACCAGGAGATGCTCAGCCGCAGGCGCAGCGCCACATCCTCGCCGTCGGCCCTGCCCCCTAGCAATGCCAACGGTGGTGCGGCTAACGGCAATGGCAGCGGTGCTGTGGCCAAGCCCCCGGGCCCGGCCCGCGCGTTTGCCAGTGGCAGTGGGACGGTGCGGCCGGCCTCCACGAACGGTAACGGAGCAGGTGAGAGCAAGGCGGGGGCTTCGGAGCTGGAGCCTGGTACGCAGCCGTCGGCGTCTGCAGTGTATGCGTGGGCGGCGGTGGTGGCTAGCCTGCCTGCGGCGCTGGCGAATAGTGTGGCGCAGCGGCAGGAGCAGCAGGAGCGGGGCCCGGGCGCTGGGCCCCAGTGAGGCGTGCGTCTTCGCATGGCAGCGGGGTGTGTCTAGTGACGCGGTGCTGGAGTGCTTGGCGAAAACAAGGCAACAGGTATGCGGTGAAGCGAGCATGGTGTGCATGTCTTGTGCCTGCGGGCGTGCATGACGAATCCCGTAGGGGCATGAGAGGCAGGAGGCCGCGCCCATGGTTATGTCCCTGTACATGGACTGCATATACGGTATTTACAGTGCCACGTGATGTACGCCTTTTCGATTTTCCTTCTGGGTTTCCCTTTTAAAGAGTAGTCGAGGGAGCATGCTGTAGGTGTTGCGCAGTCTTGGACGACCATGATGCTCGTGATAATGTTAGTGCCGTGAGCGTGTTAGCGACTATTATTTGTGGCCATGGCCTCCTGGCCTATTATGGGGCTGTGCCACAAGCAGCAGCATTTGCGTTATTACTTTTTTATGGTAGTGTGCGAGGCGTGCTCGTTTGTTTGGTTCCGTCCGCTTCTGAGCGGTGTGTATTAGGCGCGCTCTGACGGAAGTCCTGTACATGACTCGTGACTATTCTTTCCGAAAGACTGAAATGGCGTGCATCTCGAGTGTTGGTGTGGTCAAGGTTGAAGGATTCTCTAACCTGGCTTGCTGTAATGGGCAGGCGGCGTAGACGCGTAGTAATTGCCTTGCCTAGAAGGGGCAATGCAACATGACGTAGCCCACACCGTGCAGCCTGGCACCATGCAGCCCGTTTTGTGGGAGGCGACTGCGAAGTTGCAGGTAGCAGTGATACCAGTGGTGCAGGTCAAAGTTCTTGATGCTGATCCGCCATGCATGCATGGCTTTTGCCACCATAAGCAGCGCCCGCGGGCCCAAAGCAGCACAAAAAGGAGGACGGGGGCTCCCCTGTACGGTGAAAGCACCAGCTACGCCAGCCGTGGGGTTCTTACGGAATTGTGTGACGATTGGGTAATGCGCAGTTGCCATTTGCCAGTCTACATGACACGACGGTGCCTCGGCTGGCAGACTGATTGACAGAGGAGGGAGACGCCGTGTCCAGGGTCCCTGCGGTGGCTGCAAGGGAGGGCCTCAAAATTCTGTAGGGACCTGAACCTTGCCTCCCTCCTTCCTTTTGACTCGCTCACAAACCTAGTCATATGGTATAATCTTCGAAGTGGCGTCACCTGCCACCAAGAACGTGTCAGTCAAAAGGCCACGGACTTTGCACAGCAGTACCTGCAATACCAATTATTCAATTCATTGTTTAAATAGACTGTCATATCAGTCAGAGGCTTGCGGACCTACAAAGACTGCCGAGGCGAAGGCAGACAGGCGATGGTCGCAAGTATTGAAACTTCCGCTATGGATGCAAGCGGGACGCAAGGTGCAATGCACCAGGTCGCGTCAATCGAAGACGGCCCAGACTCGGCTGAGGTGCTGAACAAGTTCCAGCAGGCGTTCAGCCACCTCGACGACACCGACGCCTACAGTGAGCAGGGCCAGGGCCAGTCCAGACCTGACGTGCCGCGTGTTACCCGACACCCCTGGGTGCCGACGACGACACCGTGAAGGGGCTTAGCGGATTGTCAGTGCAGCTGTGTGGGCTCTCCTCCCACCCTCCGCCCCCATTCATAGTGCTCTGTTCCCCCCTTTCCACTCCCTTGCGCTGGCCCCCAGTCACGGCCGAGCTGCTGCCCGCCCAGGGCGCGGCGCTGGCGCAGTACCGGTCGCACCACGGCCTGGCAGCCAAGGAGCCCTGGAACCCGCAGCAGCTGCAGGGTCCCACGCAGCAGGAGCTGAAGCTAATAGACGAGATGAGGTGCGGTCGCTGTTCGCCCGCGCAACACGACGCACACGAGCATGCAGGAGGCGACAGCACGCCAACCCACCTGGCAGTGGCTGCAAGGTAGCTGGAAGCGCTGTCCAAGGCTCACAGGAAGCTCGGGTGCAATCTCCGTGCTGGATTGCAATCAAGCTAGATCTACTAGTGTGACATGCGCGTACGCTTGCTTACCTTTACGGCACTTTGCAGGGAGCGGCTGCACTCGCACAACGCGCTGACGTGCGACGAGGACCGGGCCTACGTCACGGACCTGATGCTGCTGCGCTACATCCGGGCACGGGACCACCACCTGGGTGCGTGGGCCTGGGCCCGTGCTGTGTGGGTGCATCCGGCCCCCTTTGACAGCCCCCTCCGGGCCTGGAGGGTGGGGCAACAGCCGTGAGCTTGTCGCCCGGTGTGGGCGCAACCGGCACAGGCCTCAGTATTTGGCAGGGGCGGCCACCGGCACATGTGGCTGCACGGCTACCAGCATTCCCACCGGAGCGGCGTGTGTGGCGCTGAGCTGCCTGCTGCTGCCTTGTGCCCGGTGCAGACAAGGCCCACCATATGTTCGTGCACAGCCTGGCGTGGCGACGGCAGCACCGGCCGTGGGCCATGTCCAACCCCTCCACCCGCACCAACAAGCTGTCATCCGACGCGCGGATCGTGGGGTACGACTTGCAGGTGGGGGTGGGAACGCTTGGACGGGGGTGGAGGAAGGATGCGCTTGGGACTGGCTAGGGAGGCGAAGGTGCTGGGCGGAAAATGCCCATTCAAATGTAGGCGCTTTTGGGTGCCAGAATACCCAAGGGACCAAGAGGCAGTTGCAACCAGGGGCCGCTCACGACGTAAGCCTGCTTCGTGTGCCTCTGCCCGGTTGACGAAACCCGTCCTGCGTGACTGCCGGTGTTGAGTGCTGTTTCCTTTCACTTACTTGCGTCCCTCAGGGCCGTGTGGTTGTGTACTCGAGCTTCGCCAAGAGCCTGGAGCGCACACCAGAGCACGTCAAGGTGGGCGGAACGAAGGCGGCAAAGTGGTTGAAAGCAAAGGCTGTACGTTGCGCCCTGTTGACGTACCGGTACGGCATAGCGGGGTGCCCTCCACTGAGGGCTGGGCTGCGGCCCTGGGGCACACGCTGCGCTTGCTCCCTCTACATTTGTGCTGCGGCCTTTGGAAGCCCGGCCCTGACGGCCTTGTGTGGAGGAGGATGCGCAGTCCCCAATGGAGACACGCAACAGCAGGGCAGTGGTACGGGGGGCTGTTGGGCTGGGCTACAGCCATGGACTCGTGGTCCTACCTGGCAAGGCGGCTCTGTCCCGCAGACGCCCGTTCTGTGGTGTATGGCCATGTCCGTCAATACTGAAGTGTTGTTGCCATCATAGCCTACCATTCCCGCTCGGCACCTCACTTCTTACTAGCGTGCTATGTGCGCCGCCACGCAGATCAACACCATTTGCCTGATGGAGAAGGCCAACCGCTGCGTCAACGCTGGCAGCCCAGGCAGCGTGGTGTGGGTGGTGAGCGTGATATCCGAGTCTTGGGATTAGGCTGTGACCTGTGCCTCGCTGGCAGTGGTCAGGCATGGCCGCTGCATGGTGTTGGCCGTTGGTAAACAGCCCAATCGTGAACGCCTGACACGCTGTATCAGCAAAAGCGCACCACCCCCCACCTGACAGTCGGCTAGTACCTCCCGGCTTCAGCGCGGCCATGCCGCTGCCCCTGCGCCCTGCCCACGACAGAACCACTTCGGCGGGCGGCACAAGCACGGGTTCGGCTGGCGCGACGCCAACCCCGCCTTCGCTATGACAGCCATAGACGTGTGTGAGTCACGGCGGCGTGGCGTGGTGTGGGTTATGTGAAGTGCTCTGCGGTTGACCCCCACCCTGCCAGCCAGTTATGTGCGTGCAGCTGTGCGCTGATCGACTGCACCACCACCACTGTTCACGGGCACCCGTGTGTGGACCTGTGCTACCATGAGCCATCCCAGGTGTGGCAAGTTTCTTTGCTCCTTGTGGGCGGCCGCTTCCCTTCCTTGCCGCCGCTGAGGTACTCGCAACCCCACTCCTCTTCTGTCCATGTCTGTTTCCTCCACGGCGGCGTCGCTACGTGCACTGCGGCGCTCTCCAGTCTCCAACCACTACCCGGAGTGCCTGGCTACGTAAGTCACACAGCGCGAGCGTGCGCGAGCTGGTGTCCTCCCTTGGCCCACTGCACGCTTTCACTGACTCTTGCCTGCTGAAGGCCTGGCTTGGGAGTAGTGCGGTAGCCAAGCTGCATCTCCACGCGCGATCACTGTTGCCAAGAGCACAGGAAGCTTGCATCAGCTGTGAGCTCGTCCGTTCTTACACCGTTTCCTTCGCAGGATGATCATCGTGGACCCGCCCAGCGTGTTCTTCGGGCTGTGGAAGCTGGTGCACCCGCTGCTGCCGGAGAAGACGGCGCGCAAGGTACGGCACCCCGCAGGGCACCTGCAGGGCTGCGTACGGCAGACTCCGGTCAGCCCAACGGTTTGTCTCTGTCGGTAGTGCTCAGGGCAGAGCTTTCGCGCCTGTGAACAGTGTCAAGGGGCTGTCGCTGCCGCAAGCATTACCAACAGGAACCTTCGTTCTGCTTACACGGTATGGGATGCGCCATGAAGCGGCCGCATGTGCGTCGCTGTGCACTGTACCCAGCAGCACGCCACCAGCGGACTCCTCCTGGCCAACGCACCAATCAGAGTTGCGCGTGGCTTGGGACTCGCTCCATACCCCGCCGCTCCTCTCCCCTCCCTCCCCTCAAAAAAGGGTGACTTCATCCACTCCAACCACGACAACCGCGACAAGTTCAACGCCATCTTCGGCCCCAAGCTGGCCGCCTACATACTGCAGCTCATTGAGCAGGACGCCAAGTGAGGACAGCCGTACAGAGCCGTGCGAGGGGCTGAGGGAAATGAGTGGTCCAGAGAGCGAGTAGATAGAGACTCGAGCGGAGTGAGCGTGGCGTGTGGTACGGACGAGGAGCGACACGCAAATTTTGTGGGCGCATGAGGGCGAGCGCGCTTGCAGGCACGGCCCCAGCAATTCTTGTACTGAAATTTGTGAGCAGCTTGCCAGGTGGGGGCTGTGGGCGGTGCACGTGTGCATGCGGAGTGTGGTGTGCATGTCAGCGTGTGAGAGCGTGCGGGGTTCGTGCGCCCTGACCGCGTTGGTTGTGGGTGTGCGCTGGCCTGCGTTGCGCGAGCCGAATGTCGTGAGTGAGGTTTGGGACGAGCCACATGGCGGCATGGAGAGGCCGCACTCAGAATGCCGCCTGGCCGCACTTGTAGGTACCTAGTATCTATTGTGGCTAAACATGTGCCGCTGCATACGGTACCGGCAGCCATGGACAGCAAGGCATGGTGTTGCAGACACGTGGTAGGAGTGGATACGCGTTATGAAGGTTGCGTGGCGAAAGGGGAGCACCGGACGCTGCCGTGTCGTTGGAGGCCTAGACTGCCTGGTGGCGTCTGTTTGCACTTGCAGTGGCCCATAGTGGCCTTTCGGGCAAAGAGAAGGGCAATAGCAACGCGAGGATTGGTGACGCCCAGTCGACCCGGTCACAGCATGATGTGACGGCGGCGGCCCCTTGGTGCGTACGCCGCCTTGCTGGGGGCGATGGGGTGTGGCGGGCGCGGGGGAGACGAGGGGGTGGCCTTGGCCCGAGGGCCATCGACCGACGCAACTGCACCCGCTGCCCCTTACCACACCCCTGCCGCTTTGGCCGTGTGATGTCGGTTTATATACCCGCAATGGGGCCTACACCTGCCTGGCCTGCCACAGGTGACCGTGTTGGCGCACTCCAGGCGAGTCGGCGAATGCTGTGGCTGGTCGTGGCCGGTGCCCTTGCAGCACGCGGATGTAATGGGTTAGGCGGGGCCGGGTAGGTCCCGCAGGAGGAGCTTTGGTGACAAGCAAACCGCATGTAGCTGGGGACGACGAGGACCCCGGGCTTCTAACGATTGGCATCAGTCAGCACCGGAATACTGGAGCAGTGCACCAGGATCACGCTGTTACGTACGTAGGTACTAAAGCTGTGTTTAAATGTATAGTCGCAGGCGTGGTTTGAAACAGCGGCTAGAACTCAAGGTACTTGGCACGTGCACAACCAGTGCACAACCTTACAACATCCCGGTACCCCGCCCTCCCGGAACATGCATGTCCGTCGCGAGAAATACGTGTTGCTATCTGCTCAATCATTGTCCTATTAAATTCATGATAGCCCCGCCCGATCGTGTGATACCCATTCGCCTGTGCCTCCCGGCGAACGCCCGCCTGCAGCGTCAGTGGCGCTCATGAGCAAGGATGATGTAATGTACAAAGGGCCCCCTACTGCATACCAGGGGTCTTCTTTTTGCGTGAGTATCGTTTGGGTTTCTTCTTCTACGGTAGCTGTCGAACTCTGGAATGAGAGCGGTCAAAGCACTTCTCGCTTGCACAGTACCTATACGCATAGAATACATAACAGGCAATAATATCGCATACATGATAGCATTGCCCCGTTACCTGCCAAACCGGTGTCACATCGTGGTGCCAGCACGCCACCCCTTCGTTCGTCATAGCGACCCCAGGAAAACGACCTGATCCGCAGCACAGCTGCAGTAAGAAGCGTTTATATTGTCCATTATACCCTGATACTACTAGGGATATAGCAGCGACATTATCAAAGCGTAACACCCCTTCATCTCTGTGTACCCAAGCCCTGGTAATCCACGTAGCAAACACTCCAAGTCCCGACGAGTCTTGTCTTAAGCGGTCTTAGCATACCCTTCAAATTAAGTTTCTCTTTCATCGTCCACCCCAAGCGAGCACGTGTGTTGCTGTCTGCTGTGCGAGCAAAGCGGCGCACGAGCGGCGACAACTACATGAAACAACGGCCTCAGTTCTCAAAGCTGCAAACGAGACGACAGGAGATCGGAATTGGTGGAAATTCGTAGACGGTTTGGAGGCTGCCATCGACCGCGTCCGCAGCCAGTTAACGGTACGCGCGTCCACAACGCGTAGCCAAGAGGGCACGTGCAAAGCAGTAGCATTTGTTACCATACTACCGCTGGGTATCAGCTGATCAGGACTGCATATGCGTGGGCCGTGCCAAGGCGCAAGGGAGGTCCTCCATGTGTTCACTTTGCGCTTCTCATCCACATCCGCCGCTGGATCCGCGCTACCCTGTGGTCCAAGTCATTGCAGTTCTTTGCAGAACGCAATATATGCACCACCCAATCAGAGGTGCTAGTCCGACCCAACATATCCTCCCCACTATTAGGGACTTGACCTGGGTGACGCGTTGTGCTACTGTCCCTTTGACCGTCCAGGTGCCCCGCAGTGAGCCCTCCCTGTCCTTCTCACGTGCGGACGGCACACGCGCGGTTCTCTCAGCGATCAGTCTCAGCGCTGGTCTACATTAAGGGCTAGAGCAGGGCTGCAAATAGAAGCTAACAGAGTGCTGGACAGGGGTGGTCCTGATTGGCGCGTGGGCGTGTTAAGCAGGGCAGCAGATGTGCGCCCTGCCGTGCCAAGCCCAACTCACAGGGCATGCGGCACGCAGCAACAGCAGCAGCAGCAGCAGCAGTACGCCAGCGAGACTGATGGTGGAAAGACACGCACCACGCGGCTGCCTGCTCATGAGGGCACCCTGGGCGCGCATCTTGGTGTTGATTGGGCTCGCGTCTTTGCGGCTGGAAACATCTGGCGTCGCTGGTGCGGCGGCGGCGGCCGCAGCAGCCGGCGCCAAGAAGGGTCTCAGCACCACAGCCCGTGCAGCCAGCAGTGCGACCGCCGCCACCGCCTCCAAAGCTGCCACCAGCTCTGCTAGCGCGGCGGCGACTGACGTCAACCCCACGGGGCCTTTCACGAAGGACGACCTGTTGGTGTCGCTGCCCACGTACGGCGCGCACGAGATTCTCATTCCGCTGTCACGCGTATGGCGGCAGGGCGTGCGGATGCACGTGACCACCGACCCCACGTCCGACCTGCACAGGTGGGGGCGGATGGGGTGGTTGGTAGGTCGTAGGTAAATGGACAGATGTGCGATCCGCAGGCTGAGACCTAGGGTTCGAGCCTGGTCTTCGAAACAATCACAGACGAGTGCATCAGGCTTAGCCTACACGAACACCAGGTGCGTGCTGCCTCCGGGTTTTGGCAGCCGCATAGAGTCAGCAATGCGGCGCGTGCCTTGGCCCTCCGTGCCTGCTGCCTTCCTGACTACCGGTATGAGTCCTAGCCGTACGTATCGGCTCCGTCTGCGCCCTGCACGACCGTTGAAACCAGTGTTGCACCGGTGGCGATTGCACGACATGCCCGCCACGTGCCTGTTCCTACCTGTGCAGGCTGAACGCTTGGGGCGCCTTCTTCAACGAGACCTTCGGCGTCACGCCCGACTTCCCCGACCACCCCAAGGCGCTGCGCCTGACGCTGTCGCCCGTGTTCGCGCACTACCAGCACAAGGGGGCCAAGACCAGGCCCGGCTACCGGTGGATGCTGGTCGGGGATGACGACACAGGTGCGGCCTGACCCATGGGTCGCTCGCCCCACCCACGGGCAGAGGAGCGAGCGTAAAGCCGCTCAAGGTAACCTTTGCTCTCTGGCCTGGATTTGAGCGGCGGCGCTGCTTTGTGGGCGTGCGGCACGCACTTCCGAGTAGGCTATTGGCGTATCCTCACTTCCCCCCTACAAACACGACGGGCTGCGTATTATGGGGCCAGGGAAGACCACACTGACGGATTGCCACCCCTCCTTCATGCACTTGCGCGTATCCCCGCAGTGTGGAACATCCCGGCCGTGCTGCGCATGCTCAACAGCCTGGGCCTGTCGTACCGGGAACCCATCGCGCTGACAGACTTCCTCATCACCTGCGAGCTTGTGGAGGGCGAGGCCAGGCCGCGGCGCAACAAGGTCAGCCGAGACGTCATGTGCTTGCCCTGCCCGGCCGGCCAGAGGGTGTGCCCCTGCCGCCTGAGGGAGTACAACAAGACTCAGACGGAGTGCGTCACAGGCGGAGGTGTCAACTACTATGGCGGAACTGGTGAGGAACGCTGACGGCGCTGGGGGGTGAGGGCGCCGCCTTGCCAACCGGTTGGCAGCAGCCTGGTCAAGAGAGTGGCCGGCACGGCGCACGGCGTAACAATAGATGGGCGGCACGGACTGCTAGTGCCACTACTGTGTCTTCTCCTTAGCTCGTCTGCCAATTGCTGTTGGACGTGCAGGCTTGGTCCTGAGCTACGGCATGTTGGAGGCCTTGACTGCGGACCCCAGCCACATCTACTCGTAAGCGGGGCGCTCCCCGGTCGGAGGACATGGACCTGCCTGCTGGGTCGTTGGGATGCGGTGCCGCCTCCCGCTGCTTGTACGAGAGACTGCAGTGTGATGCGCAGTCTCCAGCTCAGAACACGAGCAGAATTACCAAGAAGCTCTGCAATAGCACAACAGAAATGAGGATGCGCATGCTGTTGGATTGGCCCAATCGATGCTAGCTGGCCACACCTTAGCCTGCGGTTGAGCTTAACCCACGCTCCTGCCATGCCCCGTTGCTCTCTTCAGGGTGGCATTGAGCGGCTTCTCGCCTTACGGAGGTGCGTGCTCACTATACATTCATACGTTGGCACATCCACCTTCGCACGGACTGGACATGGCTTGAACCGGGGCTCAACCGGGCATGGGTCTGGACCACCGTACCCGTAACCTGATGCGAGAGGACGTGGGCTCCGTGCTCTGTCCCTTTGGCGCCTGCACCGTCACCCCATGCGGCATGCCTCATGCCCACAGTGACAGCTCCAACGCCCCCTATAGCCGGCGTGCTGTGTGACACTTACTAGCTTCCTCTTGGCGCGTGTGCCCTGCCATCCTCGGCCCCACAGACAAGCTGCTGGCGGAGGCCATCCGGCGGCTGGGCTACGGCTACACGGCCACATACGCCGGACCCGGCGCCGCCAAGGGCCCTGACGGCAAGCCGCTGGACCTCACGACCCACCTGGACCCGGGGCGGCTGTTCGGCACCATGGTGCAGGCCAACGAGCGCAAGATGCTGGAGCAGATGGAGCACACGTTCGTTGCCGCGGCCAAGCGCCAGCCGCGTGTGTTCAAGACGATGGTGTCGGCGCACGTGCGCGTGTTCAAGGAGCCGATGGACACGTACGTCAAGTACTACCAGCAGATTTCGGAGATCATGGTGGCCAATGCAGGCAACGTATAGCGCGCGCCGTGGTTACGCCCGGCTACTGGAGTGCAGTAACGCCACCCCCCGCAGTACCCCCACTTAGCAGTTGGTCCTGTACGGAGGTGCCATCTGGGGACGGTTGATAATGCTGTAGTATGTCGTGTCGTAATGCCTTAGCAAGTCGTGTCATGTGCCTGACACTGCTTTCAGGCAGGCAGGGAGAAGCAGAATAGTAGTCGAGAGCTTGCAGGTTTATGCAAATGATCATTGTGCTGACGGTGCCGGTAATGCAGGTGTGCACCCGCAGGCAGGCGTGTACTTTGGTGGCAGACTGTGCAGGAAGCTGAAACGTGTTGATCTGTATGTTGCAGGTTGCAAGCGGCAGGAGATACGGTATGCAAGCGTCTTCGTGATTACATAGCGTGGTTTGATGCCGGTGGGCACCTCGCATGGCGCGCCGCTGTGCTTGTGCGCATGCATGTGGTGCATTTACTGTACGTGCAATTTCGTGGGTTGCAAGTGCATCAACTGCAGCGGCTGCAGGACTTCAGTCGGGCAGTTGGCACTGCTGCATGATTGCGCCAGTTTGCGTACTGACACATTTATACTATGTTCACGAGGTGTCTGGTTCTGGATACAACGCCCCAGTTGCAGCTAAGCAAGCCGCACGGGAATGTGTGCTGCGCGGCGCTGAGCCTGAGTGTGTTGTTCCAGGTTGCTTGTGTACCGCAGTGGCCATCTCGGTCTACCGAAATGCTGTGTACCGGTACAGCTCTGCAGCTTGGTTTTTTGTTTGCGACGTGGGCATACACTGTGGGCTCAGCTACAGTTGTCTACGACAGGCGTGGGCAGGCATGGACAGGGCAGGAGGAGTGATGGACGGGGCTGGTATGCTGAATACGGTAGGCTATTGGCTTACAGGAATTATCACGTATCCTTGTAAAATTTGATGATTTGGTGGTTCTTGGGTTCCATGTTACCTTGCAGTACCCGTCCGTACACCCACAGCAGCAGTAGTGCTTGCTCAACAGTCAAGGGCCTGCGACCTTGGGCATCATGGGCTGCACAGGCCTACCCACTACTCGTCGGTCGTCGCCCCAGCAGCCTAGCCCACACCGTCTCCCATGCCACAGGGGCACGTCACGACAAAAACACAACCATGCAACAGTTCTTGCATCCGGCCAAATACCAGCAGCTGCAGCAGCCGCAGGGCCCAACGACCCGTCCGTTTGCTACCGGCGCTGCACCACCACCCACACGCCGTCCCGCGGGTGGTAGCTCAGGTCCGTGCGCGTGCGCAGCTGCTTCCCCCTGGGCCCCTCCTCCAGCACCTGCTTCTCGTGCACGTTGAAGGTGTAGCGCCGCACCAGCTGCAGCAGCACCGTCTTGGCCACCTGGCGGGACAGGACGGGGGACAGGTCAGGGCGTTTGCGTGGGGACTGGCGGCGGACTCGCTTGTGTCACTCCTTGCGCAGGGGCCATGGCCAGGTCACAGAGCGCCAACCGTCTTGGGTGATAGAGGCTACAGGCGGCGTCTGCATGCCGACAGTGGGAGTGCGCCTCATGACCTTCCCGTTCGCGGGCTTGCGCTTCTATCCCCCATCGCCTTATTGCGTTCGTTAGTTACGGCAAACAGTCATTGCGCCCAGCTTGCTCCCTCACCATGGTTGCGAACTTGTTGCCCACGCACATGCGCGGTCCCAGCCCGAAGGGCGCCCACGCGCTGCCCGGGCCCGCCTCGCCGCTACCACCACCCGCCCCCTGCCCCGCCCCCCGGGGCAGCAGCCCCTGCCCCTGCCCCGGCAGGAAGCGCTGCGGCAGAAAGGCCTCCGGCTGCGGCCACACCGCCGGGTCGTGCATCATGGCGTGGGTGGCCAGCAGCATGGGCGTGCCCCTGCAGCCGGGGTGGGGCAGGTCTGGGGTTGTCGGTGGCGAGCTTGGTGGCGACGTCCGGTGCAGCGGCAGGTTGCGGATAGCGGTTTGGCACTGGAGGAGCATGGGGTGCAGGTGCCTCGGGGGCCGATGCCTTGTCCGGTCCACGGGGTTCTACAACTGCGATGCCTCGTACATTATGCATCCGCTCGGAAGTTGTTGGCGCGCAGATGTGCCGCGCGGTCAGAGCCGCCAAACGCGGACCACCACGAGGTGATGCCCTACTGTACCCACTTGGGCACCACGACGCCCCCGCCCAGGTCCAGGTCCTCGGGGGGCTCCCGGATGAGGGTGGAGGCCGCGGGGTACAGCCGCATGGCCTCCTGCAGCACAGCCTCCACGTACGGCAGCTGCGCCCGTACAACACGCGTAGTGTGTACGGCAAGGGGTCGTTTACGGTAAGGCACAGCCATACATTAGGATTTACGAGGCACACCATGGCGTCACCAGATCACGACACGGGGGATAAGAAGCACGCATGCCACACGAGCGGCGGGGTTGGTTACTGAAGGCTACAAAGCCAACACTAGGTGCGGTATCGGCGGGGCTCGCCTGACGGAGGCGTACCAGCCACATTTTAGCACAGCTTGTGGTCACACGCGCTGTAGAGCGCTTCAAGCCTGACCCACCTGCGGCAGGGGGCCCCCTGGTTGCTGTGCGTCGCCTTGCGAGTGTTGGTCCGCTTCCTGCTGCAGGCGCTGCTGCACCTCCGGGTGCGTCATGATGAGGAACAGCGCGAAGGCGATGGTGGCCGAGGTGGTTTCGAAGCCGGCCATGAGGAAGATGAGGCACTGCGCGATGACCTGCGCGGGCGGGAACGCAGACCCGGAGCACAGCCTTGAGCCCACAGGCCAATGGTTTTGGACGCAGCCGCCGTACGTCGCCCAAGCTCTTGTCGCGGAACCATCGCCTTGTTACATCGCCCTTACCATTTTTACCTCACGCCCAGAATGCACGAGGCTGTGCAAGCCCTGCTCTGGCCCCCTCCCCCACCTGCACGTCCGTGAGCCTGTCGTGCTGCTGCGCGCCCCTGCGGCCCTCCAACAGCGACGCCAGGAAGCTGCTGGAGCTGATGCCGCCGCCCACCTCCGCGAACGAGGGGGAGTTTGAGGCGGAGGCGGCAGGCGGGGCTTGGCCGCCGCCATCTTTCTCTGCCCAAGCGCCGTCTGCCTCCGCTGCTGCAGCCTGCTGCCGGCTGGTCTGCCACTGCGCCATTAGCTGGCGGCTGACCTGAGCCAGGCGCTCCCTGGCGGCCATGTGTCTTAGCTGGTTCTTGTCGGGCAGGTGCTCCGCGAGCCAGAACCACAGCGGCGTGAGGCCCGGGAACATCCACTGCGGCGTGAGGGTGTACAAGCGTTCGCGAAGGAGTGATGAGAAAGTAACGGCAATGTGCCACGTACACGGTCTCCAGCTGTGGCACTAGCTGTGTTGTTGCACAGGTCATACTGCATCTAGGTCGAGGGAGACTGCACTGGGAGTCAGAGCCCCGCGGCCATGCATCCAGGGCCTTACACGGACGGATGCGGTTACCTCGTGTGTCGACACCGATTCATGGACCACGCATTGCGCACCTTGAAGGGCTGGTAGATGCTGACGTTGTTGAGGTCCGAGCAGGTGAAGCAGTCCTTGACCGCCGCCACCAGCTGCGAGCTCATGCCCCCGCCTGCATCCGCGGCAGCCGCCCCCGAGGCCCCAGCGGCAGCAGGGGAGACCTCGCCGGCGCCGGTGCTGGACCCAAAGTCCACCCTGCAGGCGCGTACGGGGGCAAGGAGTGTACCGGCCGGCCTGACATGCAAGTTACTTGACGTCCTAAATGTGTGTTCAGTTGCTAGCCTCAGCCGGGAAGGGTCTATGGCTGTGCACGGTGTTGACTGTGAGCATACACTCTCGTTTATTTCTGCCGTTTTCGCGCCACGACCAGGACTCCTACCCGCTCCACCAAGTGCAAGGGCTTCAGCCTCGCCAACCCTTGCCCTCACCCGTAGGCCACCTCTCCCACGATGCTCAGCGTGAGCTCCCCCAGGAACGCCGTGAGGTCCAGCGGCTCCCCGCTGGCCACGTGGCGGTCCAGGCGGGGCAGCGCGCGGCCGATGCACCGCTGCACGGCCGGCACGTGGCCGGCCAGGCTGCGAGGAGTGGAGTGCGGGCCAGTGCAGTTCAGCTTTGATCCGTTCACGTCGGGACAGGTGCAACCATGTGGGTGCATGTTGGGCTGTAGCAAACGAGAAACTAGAAGCTCCAGCAGTGACGTGGACCCCTGGGCCCTCACAGATACCGGTAGCAGGGTGTGAACTTCGGCAGTCTCGTCTCAATCGTAGCCCTCGGGCCCCGCACCGGCACCAATCGCAACGTTACCGTACCTGGAGGGGTGCACCACGGAGGTCTCGAATGCGCGCCGGGCAAGGCGCCACTCAGGGCCGTTCCTGCACAGGAGGGGCACGGAGGTACGGTAACGTATTGGCTTGTCCCGTATCCGTAGCCTAGCTTGGCAGGAGGCGCCACCCGGTCAAAGCGTCAAACCAACCGTTTGCGTAGTACAGGACACCATATCTTTGTGACCTTGACAACTGGTGCCCAGTGCCCCCGGCAAGACTTGCCTGTTCCCACGGCTTTCCAAACACCAGGAGAGGAGACCGGCCAGGGATCCTTCACTGTCCCCTCAAGTGGCTCACCTCATAAACACCAGTGTGTGTGCGTCCACGTCGTACGCCTCGCCCGACAGCATGTGGATGGAGTTGGTGCGGTCGAAGGGGCGGCTGAGGCACTTGTATGCCACCTTGCTGCCCGTGTGTGCATGTGCGTGGGCATGGAGCATGCATGGGGCAGGGACGTGAGCGCGCATGCGGCTTTCTGTGAAGACTTTACAGCTGACACAGGACATAGTCAGCGGTGATGCGTGCTGCAGCCATGTCCATTTGGATAAAGCTACAGCACGCGTGACACAACCCCCACACTCCTCAGTGTGGAGTTTGCACCCATGACCCTGTGGCGGGTGTGCACGCTTAGGGTGGCACTGACGCATGACAGGAGCGCAATCAGTTCACCTTACGATGACAGACAGTTAGCAAGTGGGCGGTCGCACGCCGTGCAGATCCTGGCGTTCTTTGGCCGTTGCATGCCGGTGCGTGCCTGGTACGGCATGTTATGACGTTGCAGCTGACGCACGCGCCCTACTCCATGGCAACCGGATGCAGCCCAGTAAGAGGGCCGGCACACTTTCGCTTACCGTATCATTTCTGGGTCCGATATGATGACCCATGGCTGGCTCCCAAAAAAGAACTGGTGGGACAGTTTGCGTCGGGGACAGGGAGGAGAGGCAGGGGTCAAAAAGTTCGTGCTGGCACGCAACCAGAGGGTACGTTTGCTACTCCCGCCGTGATGCGCAAGAATTTGTTGCCAGCTACGGGAGAATAAGTACGAGACGAGCGGTTCCCCAACGCCCATAGGACCAACCGGGCAGGCCAGGGCCCCGGGGGCTCCCCTGTGCTGAAGAGTTGCAGCAGCGGTTGGCAACGAGGACCAACGTACCAAGGGACACGTGGCAACTCGTGCTGAGACTCCCTCATACCTTAAAGACCTTTCCGTATTGCTTCGACCAGTCAAGGATTACCGCCGTCAAGGCTCGTGCAGCGATGGTGGGGAGGTTGCCCAAAAAGGGTAAAGGGGCTGGGCCTGTGCACCGCAGCGTACCATGATCGGGTCCCGCCATATGTAAGTATGTCTTGGTTGTTGTCCTGCCTCTCTGAGGACTCACCGGGGATCTTACGAAGGCGCCATCGCGCGAAGGGATTGAAACCAGCCCAAGCAGTGGCCTGCGCCAGAGGAGCTAGGCTGTATGTGTCACAAATTGATATCGCGTTGCATGCTACAGGTAAGGTAATTGGCTCGGATTCAACGCGTTTGTGGATTCCTTGTGTCTTACCAAGGCGAGGAAAGCGACGGCGAACCACCACACGCCCATGGGCATAACTAGTAATACAGTGCAAGTGGAGATATGCGTGAGCGGGCCAGCGTGAGATACGATACACACGGATGTCGAGCGCTGAGAAAAGCAGTACCTAGTGCCTGTCGTACACCGACTGCACCGAAGCATTTCAAACACGTGTCCTGAAGCAGCATGGCTTAGTTGTGGGTACGTGTTTGAGCCTGTGACAGCCAGGCATGCCACAGTGCACAGCTCTACACGTTGCCGTGGACTCCCGCTTGGAACTTGTTACTGGTGCCGCTGGAGCATGTGGCTGAACCGGGCCCAGAAGCCCATGCTGGTTTGCACTAGGACGCCTAAGTATCTAAGCGTTTCAGGCAGTACATTGGCCGTTCAGCATGCACACGTGGCATCTGATGTTCCGTTCCCGTATGTGAGCGTGGTAAGGTGTGATCCATTGTTACACTGTGGGCAAAAGCCGGGGGTCCATAACCGGACCGAGACACAGCGATG
>VFQN01001006.1_pt1 | contig 49695 bp, 74 predicted proteins | sample 3512371 | NCBI WGS metagenome assembly VFQN01 (sample SAMN10412370, study PRJNA504923) | tailings metagenome | isolation source: Replicate 2 from Balatoc abandoned mine | place: Philippines: Itogon, Benguet | collected 2017-08-28
CTCCCGAGTGGGACGGGGCTGGGCCCTGGAAGGGGACCAAAACTGTAAATCCATACATAGCCAGGAAGGAGTGCAGTGCACGCGCCTCCCGCATGCCCACATGCTCCGCCCACGCTGCCTGCCGCACAAGGCACAACGCCCCACCAACACCCTTCCATTGTCGCTACTGCGTATGATGTTATGTATGTGAGCCCACCCTTTTACTGTTGCAGTCTTGAAATTTCAATCACAATCCTTCTCGCCCACCGCACATCCGTTTCTGCGTCCTGAACTACACCGCCAGGACCACCAGGGCCACCGACCAGGGTCTTGCGTGCGCAGCCCCTCAAGCTCCCGCACCAACACCACAAACGCGCCGCTGTCGTCTTCTACGCACACGGCAGCTTCCACCGAAGGTACTGCTCAAGACGGCATGCACAGTCCTAGCCAACAGCCTGGTTCAATGCGGCTGGTACCGTAGATATGGGGCAACTGAAGCAGGCAATACTTGCTGTGTCATTGCGATGCAGGAAGGCGACCGGCTTCCCTTGCCTTTGCAGCTGCTGCCAAGACGCACTCCCGGGCTGGACCTGCAGCTGCTCCTGCACCCGGCTAACCCACAAGCCCAGACCTTCCCATAACCAGCCATGGCGGCCTCCTGCACGGTTTTACACTCACCTCTACCGCGTACTCCTCCCCTCCGCTCCACAGGTGCTTCAGGCCTGCCCCTGGCTGACCCACGCGCATGCTTGGCGTTCCTGGACCCAGTCATCCGGCGTGTGCTGCTGGGGGAAACAGCAGCAGCAGCTGCTGCAGCAGCAGCTGCAGCGGCCGGCGGCCAGGGCGAGGGTCACAGCGGAGGCGGGGGAGCAGCAGCCGCGGGTGGCGGTGGTGGAAGCGGCAGCGGCGTTGGCGATGCCAAGGGCTGCTGCTGCTGCTGCTGCCGCTGCTTACCGCTGTACCGCGGTATGGTGCACCCGGAGCTGCCAGGACTGGCGTTCATGGGGTGGCAGGTGAGGGGAGACGGGAGCAGAGGCAGAAGGAGCGAGAGGTAGCCCACGAATGAACCTTGATACCTTGTTGCAACCCGCAAGCCCCCGCCACTGTCGCACGTCGCACCGTATGCCTGCCTGGGGCACCGGCGTTGTGCCCTCAACCAACGCCTGTGCTCAGGCTCGGCTTTCCTATATTCCTAGCATTCACGTCCCTGCTCTAACGCGCTGCTACGCTGCTCCCCATGCAGGCCGGCCCCTCCGCCACCCGACCGCTGCTGCTGCAGCTGCAGGCGCAGTGGCTGGCGGCGCACCTGGCCGGACACCTGGCCCTGCCGCCGCCGGAGGACATGCGCACCGAAATTGTGGCATGCAACCTCGCTTCGTCGCATGCCAAGACGATTGTCCCGCACGGCACCTTCCGCTCCCCCGCCTCGGCTCTGGAGCAGCAGCGTCAGCAGCAGCGCCAGCAACAGCACGCCGACGAGCGGTATCTCTCGCAGCTGCGCGATGACTTAATCCGGACGGGGCTGCTGCCGGGACACCTCAACCCCCACCACCCTCAGCAGCAGCAGCATCAGCAGCGAGAGCAGGCAGTGCAGCACCAGCAGCAGCAGCGGGAAGCATCCTCCGCAGCTCTCTGCACAGACCCTCGCATGGAAGACTACTTCCTGCGCCCCTCGTCCTCCTCGCCGTCCCCTCCGCCCCCGCCGCAGCCGTCCACGCTGCTGTCCTGCTTTGGCAGGATCAGCAGCAACAGCAGCAGCACCTCGCCCCCGCACGCACGCCCCAGCGGGCCCCGGGGCCGCCGGCTCCTCCCTCCACGCCTGACGAGCTCTGCGCAAAGTGGCGGCAGCGCACAGGTGCGCATGCCGGCAGGACCGGCGGCAGCGGCTGATGCGCAGAGCCGGTGGGGGAGGCTGTTCGGCCGCCTGAGCCTCGGCGCCAGCAGCACGATTAGCGCAGCCTCGAGCGCGGTGTCCACGCCAGAGGTCAGCAACCACAGCTGCTGCTCTCCACCCGCAACCGCACCGCCCTCCACAAGCGCTGCAAGCCCTCTCTCGCCTGTGCCCTCACCCCTCTCGCCACCGCCCGCACCGCTGGAGGCTGCCGCCTCAACTGCCATGCCGCAAGCCCCACAACTGCTGCCCCGGTTGTCCTCCCCCGTCAGCGTGCGCAACCCAGAGAGTGCGGCGCAGCCCGCTCTCATCCCTGCAGGTTCCGTCGAGTGCGGTAGCAGCCGGCATGGCTCCGGAGCAGCAGTCCAGGGCCGGCATCAGCCCCAGGGGCCCTCGTGCCCAGGGGGAGACCTCCCCTGCTCCAGTCCGCCCCACCTGGTGTGCTACCTGGCTTCCTGGGACCCCCATGCGCAGCAGCCGCATGCCAGCTGCAGCGTGGAAACGGCCATCCAGTGCAACATGCCTTCGACTGCTGCTTCTGCAGCGGTGGGAGTGAGCACGCCCTCTGGTGGGTCTCCCTCCCCACCCGGCAAGCAGCTCCTTATCCCACAGCCGTGTGCACCTGAAGGCCTTGTGGGCAAGTCCGCGCCACACCACGCCTCCGGCATCAGCAACCTGCCGTACAACCCAAGGAACCGCAGTACAGGTTACTCTGTACGGCAGGCCCGCACGTACGGCATGGAAGGCCGCGCGAGCGCGTCCGTACCGATGCCTGTGCTGCCTGAGGCACACAGCCTCAGGGCAGAGGAGGGCTTGGAGGGCATCGATGTTGGAACCCGCGTTGGCCGCACGGAGGGGTACAACGGCGACCAGCTTGGCCTGCTTCCAGTGCTGCACGGCACCAGCGTCCATGCGTATGATGGGCAACGCAGCCGCATCGCGCTCGGCGCGACGCCGGACACAGACGGACACGACAGCATGTACCTGCTCGACGCGTCCGACTGCGAGCCATACGACTTGCCGTACAGCTCGCCGTACGGCGGCGGGTGCGAGCCGTTTGATGCTGGCAGCCACGGGGTCCGACAGCAACACCCGGCCAGCCCTGCGCCCCGCAGCGGGTGTGCAAGCAGCGCATCCCACCTGCAGCAGTCCCAGCCTGTGCCACCAGCGACACCTCAACCCATTCACCCACAGCCGCAGCTCAACAGCGCCGCTGCCGCAGCCCAAGTGCGGCCCGAGCTCGCGAGCGCCTCCCACCGCCTCAGCTGGTTTGGTGGCGCCGGCGGGCGCGCTGCCTCACAGCCCCTGCCGTGCACAAGCGCACCCCCAACACCAACGCCGACACCAACACCCGGTGGCCTGCAGTTGCCGCTGTGGCTGCCGTTGCGGCGGGCCATCTCTCGCGGGCGCGGGCCCGAGCCCGCGGCCGCCATCCCTGGCGCCCCTGGAGCCTCGTGCGGTCCCCTCATGCGCCGTCTGCTACCGTTGCCCGCCAAGCGGAAGGGCAACCGCCAACCACCAACCGCCGGGGATCAGAGTGGCAGCGCCCGCGGACAGGGGAGTAGCCACCACGGCCGCCTGCCGTTGGCTTCTGGGGATTCCGGGACGGAGGGAGAGCAGGTCCGGGGGGTTGCTTGCTTGTGGGGCGAGGATCCGAGCGTCGGCAAGTACCGCTTGCTTGCCAGCAGCGCACTGTGCCTGTTGGACGCACTGCGCAGGTCGCAGCACCCGGAGGCGTTGGCGGTTGTGGCGGGCGTGCAGGTGGCTGGGAGAGCACAGGACGGTGGGGCCGAGGTATGGACCAGCGGCGGAGGCGGCGGAGGCAGCAGCAACGTCCCGACGGAGGCGGCAGAGTCTCGGCCTGCGGCTCGTGGAGCGTCCCCTGTGCTGCCCAGCGCCCCAGCAGTGGCACCGGGTGGCTTAGGGCCCGACCTGCCTGCAGGTTTACGTGACGGCGTCATAGGCACCAGGCCCTGCTCCCAGCATGGTAGCGGTGCTGCTGCCTCCGGCTGTGCAACGGGTGCCTGCGGGAGCAGGCGTTCGCAGCAGCAGCAGCAGCAGCAGCAGGGCTGGGCCGGGAGTGCCCCGCTGCCTAGCATGCAGCCGCCAACGCCGCTGCCGCATTGTGCTGCAGCGGAGCCGTTTCAGCGGCAGTCGGTTGCCAGCAGCAATGCGCAGCAGCCTGTCGTACTTCTCAGCCTGGAGGAGGACGTCATTCAATGGCGGCTGCAGGAGGGTGCTTGCTTGGAGGTTGGAAGAGTGGATGCGGAGGCAGGGGGGCCAGCAGCAGCAGCAGCAGCAGCAGCTGCTGACACGGGTGGGCGAGGCGCTGAGGCGGACGTGACGGCGCGGGCAGAGGGTGGCGAAACGGTGGGCGATGCAGCAGCAGCAGCAGCAGCTCGCCGGAATGTGATCGGGGTTGGGGACAGCAACAGCGGTGACCGCCACAACACCAACCACGACAGCAGCAGCGGTCGCGGCGCCACAGATAACAGCACCGGCGGGGGGGCGTTGTGTGGTGCGCCTTGCAACACACCCGTGCAGCTTGACGACCCACGGGTCGGTGCCTCGGGCTCCTCCAGGCTGCTGCTGCAGCTGCTCCTAGGCAACGGATGTGCGCATAAGGAGGAGCACCAGGTCAACCCGTGCCTTGCGTCCTTTGGCCTGCTGGCGTCATGTGCAAGAGAGGAGCAGCAACCCGGAAACACACCCTTGCCAGGCCGAGGTGCTGATGTCATCCAGCAGGACGCCGTCCAAAGCACCTCGGCCGCCGCCGCCTTTCGTATGAGGCCGCACGTGCTGCGGACTGCGGTCCGGCGCAAGTCTGCCCTGCAGGGATTCATCGAGAGCATCCTACCTTCCGGGGCAGCGGAGGGGACGGACGGGTCTGCAGGGCAGCTTGCAGCAGTGGGTGGTGGTGATGAGGTTGGGGTGGAGCTGGGGGGGGGGGGAAGGGGCGGGGACGATGTTGTGGAGGTGGAACTGCAGGGGGCACCCGGCGGCTGGGGAGGCACAACGGATATAGCTGATAACGGGCAGGAAGCGGAGCAGGTGGAGCAGCAGCAGCAGCAGGAGGAGGAGCAGCACGAGGGGCGGGCCTGCTGCATTGGCGGCTTGCAGGGTGAGCAAAGCGTTGCGATGGTCGCTGTTTTGGACAGCAATGGTTTGCTTCTGGAGCACCGCGGCGGGCCGGCTAGCTTCCTGTGCGCCTCTGGGCTGCAGCAGCAGCATAGCCAACGTCAGGACGACCGGTGTGATGAGGACATATCGCCGTTTCTGGGCAGTGCTGCAGCAGCAGCAGCAGCAGCAGCAGCGGCAGCAGCGGCAGCTGCACAGCCCCACATGCGCCTCAACGCATGGCGCGCGGCGCACAGCCGCTCAGGCGGGGTGCAAGGCAACATTGGCATGCTCTTTCGGGCCATTGCGCGGAACGGCCAGGTGCAGAAATGGGACCAGCTGGGGTCCTTGCTGGATGCCGCAGGGGGTCACGAGGCTGCTGCACCAGCTGTTGCCGGCACCTTCCCTGCCGCCGCCGCCAGCAGTTGCGGTGGGGCTACTGCTGGTGTGCTACAGCAGGAGGCGAGCAGTGGCGCAGGTGCAGCTTGCAACCAGGGTGGCAAAACGAAACAGGGCGCGGTCAAGTCGCCGTCGTGGGGATCAGGGTTATGGGAGTACGGCTTGCTGCGTCGGCAGCTCCAGGGCGGTTGGGATGCGCTCCGGCCTGCGCAGGAGCGGCCGTTGGCGGTCAGCGGGTGCCACGTGCCCGTGTGCCGTACCTGGCAGCGGTTGGATCCCAACGGCAGCAGCGACCCATGGGTCATCAGCAGCACGTGCCAGTTCCGGCCGTTTGTGGAGGTGGCTGCGTGCGGAGCAGCGGCGGGCGCGTGGTACGAGGGCTGCTGCGGCGACACCAGCCTTGTGGCTGAGTCGCTGTCCCCTTTTGTGTTCAGCGAAGGCGTTTCCACGGGTGTGGGTGAGCTGGGGAGCCGCCGGATGCCTGAACCGGCGTGCGGCCTCGTGAGCACGCTCAGCGTGCAAACGAGGTGAGCTCATCAACATGGTCACTGTGCGTGTGTTTAGTGCATTTCCCAGCTAGGGGCTGCAATATTGCAACGAGGCTTGACGAACGCCGTCATGTCGCCACGACGTGTGTCACTTGAGCAGGTGCTCAGTTCCTTATTACCCTTGTGCGCGCTCCTGGCTGCCCCAGCAGGCACCGCCCAGGGCCGGTGCAACCGCTTGGCGGCCTATCGCGGGGCCAGGCTGCAGGCTGCGCAGCACGAAGGACCGCTTGAGCAGCAGTCTGCCGCTGCGGCTCACACCAGCGGCCGCTACAGCCCGTTAGGCCCCGGACGCGGTGGCGGTTGTGAGCTGCTCCGGGGTTGTATGGACAGGCAGCAGCAGCAGCAGCAGCAGCAGGAGGCCATTGGCCATTCGGCTGGTCCCAATAGGTGCGGGACCGAGGGATTCCGGGAGGCGTGTGACTGGCGGGAAGTAGTCTGGGCAGTTGGTGTGGGGAAGTGAACGCGGGTAGGACACGTGTGTTGGCTGATGGGAGGTACCACCCGTCGGGCATGGGTGACGCGGTCAAGGATGGAGTGCTCCTGGCTTGTACGTTTCTGCACTGCAAAAAGCAGCGGGTGATGTAGGGGTGATGTAGGGGTGGTGTGGAGCTTGTCAACAGAACAGGGATAGGTGGTCACTGTGCAGGGGGCCTGCGAAGGAATGCGTTTGCGAATGGGTGGACGTCGTGTACAATAAGACGGCACTGCTTTGTGCACTGTTTCTTATCCCAAAAAAATTCATTGCTAGCTTAAGATAATAATCTATCTGCATTCATAAATTGAGCTCAGTTGTGGGGCTTGGTCCAATGAGTGGGTGGCTGGTGCGTCCAGCCGTGGGCAGCGTGCGTGGTCCTCGGGAGGTGTGAGTGTCAATCGCTACTGGTCACCGTTCATCGGGAGTTGGACCAGCTCTACTGCATTCACGTAGGGCTGAGCGATAAATACGTACATAGGTTGGCTACGGGTTGCAAGATGACTCTCCTGACTTGAGTTCTGCAGTGTACCATTACCGTCTGTCCTCTTGCAGTTGCCTGGCTGGGTCTTGAGGTACTTGTAGGTGCACTCCTACAATTGGACTTGGCACACATGCACTGGTAAGCCAATCTACTACATTCATTTGAAGTATCAGCATTATATTGAGCTGAGATTCCTACCGTGTTGTAGAGGTCGACGCACCTTTATATGCACCAGGAACACGCACACGCAGGGCGGGATGGTGCATGGAGTTGTGGGACCGTCCTGGCGAGGCGCTTGCTGCCTGTGTGGTCCTGCCGTGTACCCACTGTAGCTGCCGTTGGCGCGTTGGTGGGTGTGTTACTACATGCACTCGTTCGAGCATGCGTACAGACAAGGTGTGGATCGTCGAGGGCTTGCCTCGGGTACGTGTAGGTGTAGGAGGAGCCCGCTGATCTCGCTGTATGTGGTGGGCTGGCGGTGGGGCATACTTTTGGGTACTGCCTCCCGGCGCAGTAGATTGGGTTTTCCATGGGACCTCTTCCGGCCTGGGTGTTGTACCACACCCACTAGCCACCACCCTGCACCGCTCCATGGCCCGTGCCGGGGTGCCCGGCCCAGCAGCTTACGGCGCAGACGCCACCTTGCTCATACTGATGCCCTGTGTGTGCCAGATGGCGCCAGGCAGTCCGCTGGCAGGGCATTTGGCATTTTGTGTACATTTCAGGTGGTGTGGCCACACTGTAAACCTTTCCACAGAAACAAAACACGAGGGGGCCTCCCCTGTCGCCTTACTTGTACCCACGGCTGTAGCAGCGCGGGCAGCTCTCCTGGCTTGCACGAGAGCCCCAGCCAGCTCTGCAGCAGGACGGGAAGGCACTGAAAGCCTACGATACCGGGGCGACTTGCACAACTCCCATCTTACCGGGGTCACCCCTGCGTCTTACTTGCCAGGCACGGGATCTATCCGGGGTGCAGCACAGGAAACGTCACGCCGCCACTCTGCTCGCAAAGCAAAGCGCTGCAAAGAGTCCGTAGGCACACTTTTGGCCAGGCTCATGACCCTTGCTCCTAGTACAGCAGCCCCTGACCCCACTTACGGCTACGGCTGAACATCAGCTGTCAGGGGAGGTAAAGTAGCGCAGGGGGCACGAGTGGACGGGGACGGCGGGTGGACGGACGCGGGGCTAGATCGGCAGCGGCATGGATCACAACCACCTGTGCAACTTTCTTTTTGTTGTTTTAAAGGACACATAGGCTCGTCGGTTGCATCGCTCAACTCGTAAAACAAAAATGGCACACACACGGGATGATCGGATGGGTTGGCGCTGTAATGCACCGTTGAATGCACCTGCACCTTCCTATGATATCGAGAGGTCAGACCTGCTACAATCCGCAAAAAGAGTCGACGGTCGCCCTGGTGGCGATGCAGTAGACGAGGCAGGGGGCTTTGGCATGTCAAGCAGTTCAACGGCACCATATTTCCTTCAGGCATACTGCAAACATCTGTGCGCACAAAAGCGGTGGCTTTGCCTACGGTGAAGCCTGCTGCTGGAGGGCCCCAGCAGTCGCAGTCGGGGCTCATGCCGTATTGGCGCGGGCACGCATGCTGACTGTCCTCCTTTGACCGTGGTAACTGATACCTAAGGAAGTCCTGTGTGACTCAACTACCGCGAGGGGTGCAGCAGCCCGCGCGCTGTCAGGAGTGCCGTTGCTCTTGCGCTGGAGCCGTTCCTGACATGGGAAGTCGGTGGGACACAGCCACTTGGCACTGTGCAGTATAATATGAGATCATGCATGCTCTACATATCTGTCTTTGTTAATATGCTATTGTCCTGACCCAGCCAGGTGTTGAGCGGTTAAGTTGGCGCGAGGACACTGTGCAGTCGCTTGGTTGTCGGCATATAATATGTGTATGCATAAGTGTTTAGTTTACACATATGAGCTGGGGGAAGTGGGCACAGGTGGTACCTTCTCTGCAGGACAATAATGCATTTCGTCAGGGGAGACCAGGGGTCGGGGAAACAACCAATGCGCCCAGGTTCGTTTCGTCCATGAACTCTAGCAAATGTAACTAGACTTATACATAATAGTCATTCAGTGGCAACTGCCTAGGAGCCAAGCACGTCGGAGGACGCGCATAATGGCGAAGTGGCAGGACACGATACTGGTTATGGATTTTGGGCCTTGGCGCCGCGACTAGCCTGAATTTCTGATCACCATGCGAAGTTTACTTAGATGTCTAGGGTGCTCCAGCCGGGGCGGTGTGGACGAGGCGTGTGGCCTCACGGACAAGGGGAGGCAGAGCGACACATCAAGCCCGGACACTGGCAACTCGCGAAATCACATGCTTGTAAAGACAACAAGCCAGCAAGTGTCGGAACGAAGCGGGCCGACTCCGCTGTCGACATTTTACTCGGCGGTTGACGAAGTGAAGGTGAGCCCGGTCGCTGCGCCTTGACCGCAGTAGCTTGTTGGTGACCGGCTTGAGTAGAACGGCGCCACATAGGTCGAGGCGACAGCATCGTGCTCATCGTGCTAGCATCGGCGCATACAGTATAGCCTGGCAGGGTAGCACCAAAACACAAGGAGGCCCGCTTGAGCCATTCCAACAGCGCATCGCTCAACGAGGACTGACGCCCGCAGCCACCTACGCACTTACCCCACATCACTCACACATACCAACTTTAGAAAGCTTTCAGTCATCAGCAGGATGGCGATGTGCCAAGGACCATGCCCGTACCAACGGTACAATTACCACGTGGTGCCTCTTTTGCATGGCTCAGCCAAAACCCTCACCGCACTTGTCAATTCCCCGCTCTCCCTTCACCCTCCTGCTCTCCTCCCTGCACATCACCATGCACTGTTCGTGCCTGTAACGCCCCTGGCACACTAGCCGCAGCACTCGACCCCTCCTCCCCGCTCTCCCCCGCCCCCACTTTCCCCTCAGGCCCACCGCGATGCGCTGGTCCTGGAGCACTCCCACTCCCTGGTCACCGTCGTGTCCCTAGCCCCGCACGGAGGGGCCCGCCGCGTGCTGCACCAGAACGTGCAGTCGGCGGCCTACATGGGGCAGCGCACGGTCTCCCGACGCGCGCAAAGCGGGTCGGGCGGGGAGGAGGGACACGTGGCAGCAGGACACGTGGCGGGGGAGGAGGACGTGCTGGAGCTGCTGTTCTCGAGGGACCCGGCAAAGCTGGACGCGCTTCTGCTGGAGCTGACGAGGGAGGGCGGTATCGGCCAGTGGAAGGGTGGGTGTTAAGCAACTGTCAGGTTGCAATGCGCCCCCGGCCGCTGCTGCCTTCGAGCTGGTCGCGCACGTCCGCACGGGAAACAACCCCAACGCACGGCATAGCAACGCATGAGCCACAGCCGTTTTCCACCACGTGGCGACTCATGATGACTTGCCCTGCCTCGCCGTAACGATTGCAGGCATCGTGCGCATGCCACCCGTATTCCCCCCGCCCACCGCGCGGGGCCCCGGCCCTGCCTCCCGGGCACAGCGGCAGGCGGAGCCCTCCGTCAGTCAGCTCGTGTGCGATGAGCCACACGATAACACACACGAGCCTCGGCACCACGGTCACGAGGACCTCGCCCCCACAGCAGCCCCATCCAGCCGGCCCACACCCAACTCGCCCCAGCCCTCCCCGCGCGGCTTGGCCGCCTCCGAAGGCGGCGTCGCAACCGCAACCGCAGCCGCCGTAGTGACGGTTACCGGTACGGCGGGCGGGAAGCTGCCCGCCGGTCCTTGGCACCGCCGGCTGTCGTCCTTGGGTGGCATCGGCAGCTCCCGCACCTCGCAACAGCAGCAGCAACAGCAGCAGCAGCAGCAACAGCATGTGGCCGGTGCAGCTAGCCGAATCGGTAGCAGGACGCTTGGCCAGATGGCCGTTATCCTGGCAGCCAGCCGATCGCATGGCAGCGTTACGGCACCGCGGAGGTCCCCGGGGTCGGCCTTGCACCTTGCTCCTGCGCCAAGGGAGGACTCTGAGCACCTGGAGGAGGCCGCGATACTGCTGTGCGACCCGGGTGTGCCCCACCACCAGCAGCAAGAGCACCAGCCGCAATCAGGGGAAGGAGAGGAGATGGTAGTGTCCCCTTCACTTGTATACCCTCTGGAGGGCCTACGGCACGAAGAAGGTGTGTACGGGGCGGTGCGATGGGTCTGGGCCAGGCGGCACGGCGATCGGCCAGCCGTACCGTACGGCCCTGTGCGGCTATTACAGCTGCTGCCATGAACCTCTGTCTTGCACACAGCCCTGTCACCGTTGCCATCCTTTGCAGAGCATACCAGACCAATGACGTCCTCGCCCGCCTGCCCCACAGACGCACGGGCCGCTTGGTCCTCCGCGTCCCCTGCCGTCCAATCGCAAGAGCCCCCGCCCTTGGCCAGCCCACGCACACTCGCGGGAAGCAGCCGACTCGCCGCCCCCTTCAGCGACCGCCGCTCCCCAAAACTCCTCGCGCACTCCCACTCCACGCCCATCCCCGAATGCGGCCCCGCGCCCTCCTGCTCCGGCGCAGCCACCACCAACACCGGGCTTGGGTACGGCAACCCCTGCACGCCGGACCCGCAACGGCCGCAACGCAACCGATCCAACGACTTCACCAGCCAATGCAGCAGCACCCTGGACAACGCGGCGCAGCTGCTGCATTCCGGCGCATGGGCCACCAGCACCTTTGCGCTCAGCCTGACGCAGTCGGGAATGACCCACGGGTCGCGACGCCCCGAAAACATCACAGCGTCCATCGGTTCCATCTCCTTCAAAGGCCGCCACAACAGCCTGCGAGACCTAACTGCCCGAACCAGCGCCCGCCCAACCATCCCCACCATCCACAGCCCCCGCGCATGCTCCGTATCCTTCTCCGCCGGCGGCGGCAATGCCGAAAGCGCGCTTCCCGACTTCCCGTCCAAGGGCCTCGACTCTGCGCCTGAGTCCCCGAAACCGTCCCGGATCATGGCCTTTGCCAGCAGCCTCCGCACCGCACCGCACGCAACGGAAAACGGCGGCCTGGTGCTGGGTGTGGGGCAGGACCCCCTGGCTGATGGCCTGCCCACCCCTGGCGGCTTCCGGAGGCCGCAGCTGACGGTGCCGAACGTTAACGTCACACACAGCATCTTCAACACCTCAACGGCGTTTGGAGGGTGTGCGGCGGAGCTCAGTCCGCAGCGCAGCCCACACTCGGTGCGATGCACGGGCCAGCTGTCGCTGCCGGCGCGCATGACGTCCGGTACCCCACGCGGAGGCAGCAGCCGCAGGTGGATCCCACGGCCAACGTGGTCGCTAAACGGCGGCCCCGCGACTCGGCCGCAGTCGCCGCAGCGTTCCTCGCAGCTGCAGCCACACTCGCAACACAACCTGCGGCCTGGGACCGCGGAACGTCTGCGCTTGGGGTCACTCGGCAGCGGCGTCGTTGCCGTGGCACCGGAGACGGACGGGAGCGGCGGCGGCGGCGCCGCCGCCGCCGGCGTTGACCTTGCGGTGCCTGTACGGCAGCAGGCGCTGCCGGGCATGCCGCAGCACGGGGAGCAGCAGCTGGCGGAGTGGGAGGAGGGGGAGGAGGGGGCGGTGTTGCAGGAGGAGGGGAATGTGCCTGGGGGAGAGGGGGTGGTGGTGGTTCCGGAGCCGTCGTCTCCGGTGATGGCGGCCTTGGCGGCGGCGGCGACCAGCTACAACGACTCGAGGTGGCACGAGGTGTGGGCCACACGAGCTGTGGACCCAGTCACTGGGCAGGACGTGGTCGTACTGTCGCAGGTGAGGCAGGAGGGCGTGTGGTGCGGAAGCTGGGTAGCGACGGTGTGCCCCTACACTGTATGGTAGGCCCACTCGTCGTGCATGCGGCGTTAGTTCCCTGAATGCCGGGCGCAATGCCCTGTACGTTGTTCCATTAAGCACGCTGACACAGCGCGTGGCGTGTAAGGTAGCACCATTATAAGGTAGCACCATTATAAGGTAGCACCATTAGCACCACTACCACATGTGGCTGCTGCACGCACTGCCCCACGCAGCACAACCTGACCGCCGAGGTGCTGGCCGAATGCGCCCACCCCTCGCCACGCTAACCCACACCCCTTAACCCACATCGCCCCACACGCAGCACGACGTGACGGCCAAGGTGCTGGCCGAGCGCCACCTAGCGCTGGTCATGGAGACGGAGCACCGCCTGCTGGAGCAGCTCTTCCCGCGCCACATCCTGCAGCACATCACTGAGGAGTTCACGGCCGTGGAGCCCGCTGCTTCCCCCGGCGCACACGCAGCACCTCCCAGCGTCACCAGCACCACCACCGGTGGCGGCGCCGGCCCCGCCCCTGGGGGCCAGGCAAACGGCGGCGGCGGGCGCGCCATTGATTTCTGGCGGCCGGGCGTGCGCGACTACACGCGCCTTGCCACGTGGCATGAGGAGGTGACGCTGCTGTTTGCGGACATCAAGGGCTTCACGCCCATGTGCTCCGCGGTGCCCCCTGCCGCCGTCATGGCAATGCTCAACGACCTGTTCACGCGCTTTGACGCGCTGCTGGACGCGCACGGCGTGTTCAAGGTGGGAAACGAGCCTGCGTATTGTATCTCTAGATGAAGAGATGCGCTACTGTAGGCGCGTGTGAGGGTGCGGGGACCTGCTAAGGTGGGGCACGCGCTGCGTGCCATATGCCACGTGCTGCTGTACGGCGGTTGCCAAAGCTGGCCGAGCCTTCGTGGCGCATGCCCCAAGTGCAGCATCAGCATCATGCACTGTCCCAGATGCTGCCGTGCTTGGTAACGAGACGCCATACATTGTGTGACATGTCTTTTGATGCAATGTGCTGTGTTGCGCAGGTGGAGACGATTGGCGACTGCTGTATTGTGGCCGTTGTAGCTGCTTTGCATGACCATAAACACGCAATACACTTGTTTGTCACGTGTTGTACATCTCGCTGCTGCCCGAAGGTGGAGACCATCGGCGACTGCTACTTTGTTGCTGGCGGGCTGATCAAGGAGGATGAGTGCGGAATGGCGGCGGTACGCAGCAGCTACCACGACCCAATGCACGCGGAGAAGGTCTTCATGTTCGCAAAGGTGTGTGCGCATGAAAGCTTTCTACCGGTAACCTGGATTGCTTGCCAAGTGTGTGCACAGCCCATTGACGGCTGCTGAATACGGAATTAGAAGGCTTCTAGCCTAAAACCCTATCCTCCGTTTCATGCGCACGTGCACGAGTGCGTGGCACGCCGTACTGCTCCGTCCTCCGCCATCCTTTTGATCGGTCGTGCTGGACGTGGCCAGCCAGCACCCCCCAACATTCCACACTTGCACAAACCACGACTCTTTCAGCAATTCACCGGTTTCGCACTTGCTGTTAACCCACCCGCCCCCCAGGCCATGCTGGAGGTGGCCAGCCAGGTGACCTACCCCACGGGGTCAGGCCCCGTGGAGATCCGCATAGGCATCCACAGCGGGCCCGTGGTCAGCGGTGTAGTGGGCACACGCATGCCTCGCTTCTGCCTCTTTGGCGATACCGTCAACACGTGAGTCGTACACGCATTGAGAAACGGGCCGGCCGTGTGCACGGCTAACAACCACCACGTGGGCAATTGGCCATTGCCCAGCACGGCACGCAGTGCACGGCCATGTCCACCGATCCCTCGCGTGCATGATGCTGGCAACCCCACGGACTCCACGCCTTGCCGCCGGGCAGCACTAACCTCCTGCACCTATGTTGCTCCCTGCCGGCCGTTGGCAAATGTACAGTCAGTCAGTTACTGCCGGACGCATTGTGCACGGCGCCATTGCTACTCACGACCTTGTTGTGTTTCTGTACCAGGGGCCAGTCGCATGGTAGCCTTCGGCACTGCCGCTCATGCGCACTTCACATTTCCCTGTTTGATGGCCCGCTGGCTCCGCGCTAACTTTCCTTATCTACAGCATCTTGAACCACGGCTTTACCCTGCGCTGCTAACAATATAAACCGCAGGGCCAGTTGTGGCACCACCGCACATGCGAACTTCACACTACCCTGTTTGGTGGCCCGCTGGCCCCGCGCTAACCCTCCTTCAAGTAGTTGACCCATCTTGACTCATCTTGACGCCAGCCGCATGGAGTCCAGCAGCCTGCCCGGCGCCAACCATAAAATTTTTATCTATATTTTATGATTATTATAATTAATGAAATTTATTGAATCACCACAGGGCCAGTCGCATGGAGTCCAGTGGGCTGCCCGGAGCCATACACGCCAGCGAGGCATGGCCAACTTGGTCATTAATATTGTAAATATTTACCATTTATGTTTTAAGTATATACATCATTAATATCACTCAATATTCATCCCCACAGGGCCAGCCGCATGGAGTCCAGCGGGCTGCCCGGCGCCATCCACGCCAGCGAAGCAGCGCACGCGCTGCTGCCCGGGGAGGGCTGGGAGCCGTGCAGGGGAATGGAGGTCAAGGGCAAGGGCAACATGAGCACCTACCTGTGGCGGCCAGCACCCAAGACCCCTACTGCAGCCGAGTCGGCGCTGCCTGGCATGAGCCGCAGTACGACAATCCGGTACAAGGAGGGCACCAGTGTCGTACTCGTACCGGATGAGGCCCCCGTGGAGGGTCTGTGAGGCAGGGGCGGCGTGGGGGAGGCGGTTGGTGGTGGGTTGTCGTACGTGTCGTACGGGCTGGGTGAGCGACGTTGTGCGGGTCAGCAGGAGCTGTTGCAGATGTTGGGCGTACAGATGGAGGGGTTGTGGTTTTGGGGCGCCCAAGTGCAATCTGGGAGGTTTGCGGTTGGCCGCCGTGCGAACGGTTCGCAGGCGCGTGGCTGACTGTACGCCGTACGCTGGCAGTACGTACGGCAGAGAGATAGCGGGCGCTGTGCAGGGCATGGCGCGCGGAGCGCTCAGGCACCAGAGGCAAGTGCGCGGGAGGGAGGGAAGGGAGGTAGCAAGGGCACGCAGCCATGATGGCTGGGGAGACGTGGCAAGGTGGTACATTCATGGCGTGCCCAGAACAGGTGTCCAGGTGTTACATGCAAAGCTGAGGAGTGGCAAGTTGGTACATTAATGGCTGGTGGGGTACAGGTGGCAAGGTGGTCAACTCTGGGCTGAAGGGACGGTGGCGCACACGACTGAGGAGCAAAGCGAGGTGTTCCTCTGGTTACAGTTGGTGCTGTTGTGGCGACGCAAAGGCAAGTGGCGCGCGGAGTGTTAGGTGTTGGGTGGCAGGAGATTCTTGATAGCAGCGTTCAGTCCTTCGTTGCGGCATGGCCGGCACTGCAGCATCTCAATTGAGCAATTGCTTCCAGTTTTGCTACGTGATATGGTTGGCTTCATAACCAAATGCCACAATGAACTCATGGCCGCAATTGGTGCAGCCGCATTGGGGTATTCATGTTGGGCAGGACATTGTCCTGAGGTTTCAATGGCACGAGAGGTGATTACCCTGCTTAGCGGGTTGCTATGAGGCAACACACATTAGCACACATCCACCCTGTGATGAGCGCATGTCGTACTCAACGACAGTTTATGGCGCATTGCGCATGGCGGCTTTGCAAGCACTGCGGCAGCAGCATTTGATAATGAATTACACTAGCGTGCACATTACCGTGCAATTGTTAAGCCGTACTATCGACACTCCGGTTTGGCGGGGAGGGGACTCTAAACGGTTTGACAGTCGGCGTGGATGTGTACCGTATACGGTACTCTGACGCTGGCGCGCAGCGGTTTCGGTTTCGGCATGTTTGACGTTACGCACAGCTGGCAGCCGCTCAGAAGTGATGCAACTTTCTGACTCTGGGTTTCATGTCGCCCCAGTGTGCCTTGCCCTTGCACCGGTGCGCTGTGCGGGGCTGGATACATAGCATGTCTTAACTAACGCATGCAAGATGTTTGCTTGCTTTTGGCCCGGGTGCATTAAGCTCGAGCACTGTGCGTGCAAAAGTACGGCGCTGTACGGCTGCATGCGCTGCCCGCTGCATTCCACAACTACCCAAGCACAGGCTCCCTGCACGCTTTCCCGACCCGTGGGTCTGTACGCCGCTGCTTACCGGTATGGCGTGTACTACGTCGCTTTTCGCAGCCTCTCATTGTACTGTTGCTGCACACGTCCGCATGTGCCAATTGCGGCTGGCGCCGGTGGTTTGGGGGCGTGGGCGAGTGTGAGGCCGCCCAACGCATAACGCAGCTTTCTCCGAGGACTGTCGGGTCCGTGTATCTGGGTGTATGTAGCGGCAATATTGAAGCTCTGGGGCTTGTCTCCCGATTGATTCTTACTAGCTACGGTGCCTGTCGCCTGGTTTATTTGTCGGCTGACCGTTTATCCAACTGCAGCTGCCGGCTTTCTTACACCCACGAATGCCTGTTGCCCCCGAAGGCCTGCGCTGTGGCGGACGGGCCCATGCGCCGAGTCTCTTACATACTGCATATACCGGTAGATCTCAGGCATGTATTCTATATTACTAGCTCCGAGGCGCCTCACAGCCATGCCGGTACACGTGTATCTGCTGTACCGTGTGGGGCGCTGTTTGGCCAAAGCAAAAGCAAATGTAACGACAGAGCCATACGTCCCCACACGTCTCCACCAGTCAGTCAGTGTTACACGGCGAGGGTGCTTCATTAACCCTCCGCTCATGTAATAATGACGACCCATGTACGAGCCGGAGGCTCAAGGGTCTCCATGCCTCCAGAGCCAGCAATTACACGCGAGCCTACCTCAGACCTCGAGTGTCACGACATCAGGTACAGGTGCATGCAAAGGCCACATACCCCACACGTGCAGCTACCATAACAGCACCTCAGTCCGGCGCACGGCTGCCGCCATGCCACATACACCCGCAGCTCCCTTTTGGCAGCTGCCTGCATGTATGGCCACGTTCCTTTCTGCTCCACATGTCCCTGTCACCACCATATGCAACTGGGCCCCCGGTCTTCCCTGCCCACGGGCACTGAGCGAGGCGCCGGCCGCACAAGAGGAGTCACTCCCCTGGAAGGTCCGAAGCCGTCGGAGGCGTGCCGCCCCGGCTTCCTCACCATCCGCCTGTCCCACCAAGCACTCTGTAGCACAAGGAACTCAACCTGCGCTGGTCCGTTCGTGCCGGTGGACGCACCTCGTTGCGCCAACCAACTCCACGGCAAACACCGTTGCTCTCCGGCTACGTCCGGCTCCGCCGGCGGCTGCGATGCAAACGCGCACTCGACCGCCGGAACGCCCTTGCTTGCCATGCCTTTTCCACCAGCAGGTGCAAGCTGCTGCCTCTGCTAGAGCTGCTACTCCACCATGTTTTGCATCACCCGCCGCCGCCTTGACCACTGCATGTCCCGCGTGCGTACGCACCAAAGCTGCTGCTGGCCACACGCGCCCTTCCGCCACGTGCCGCATACCGCACCGCGGCAGGCGGCGCTACCGCGTGCTTCATGCATGCCACGTGCCGTCACACGCCGTCACTGGACTCCCACTCCTATGTGTGCCTGACCTTGATTTCCCTTGTTCTCCACGATATCCTGCTGCTCGCCCCCTCCTCCCGCCACGTGCTGTCAACGGCCACGCTGCCAGGCATGGCACTGCCACGTGGCACGTGCCACGTGCCGCCACATGCACCCATCATGGGTGCCTGACCTTGATGCCCTTGTTCTCTAGGACGTCCTGCTGTCAACGGCCACGCTGCCAGGCATGGCACTGCCACGTGGCACGTGCCACGTGCCGGCACATGTACCCATCATGGGTGTCGGACCTTGATGCCCTTGTTCTCCAGGATGTCCTGAGGAGCACCACATAGCAGGACAACAGGGGACGGAGGAAGGAGTAGGTGGAGGCGTGGCTAGTCCGGCAAGTAAAGGAATGGAGGGAAGGCGTCGAGGCATCACGCAGCAGGACAGCAGGGGATGGAGGGCGGGAGCAGGTAGAGGTGTGAGGCGTGAGGTGTGGTTGACCCAGTGTGCAAGGGGCGGCTCGGCAGGCTAGTGCGCTTGTTTCCTCGCGGCCATTGCGTGCGCAACCCTATATTGTACGCACTGCGCAACACGATATAAAATTACACGATATACTTTCTGTAGCACGCGTTGCTGTTTCGCACCTGCAGGTCCTCCGGCAGCTCGTCGTTGACGGACATGGCGTAGCAGCCGGGCACGTACTTGCCTGCAGTGACACATATGTGAGGGCTCATGCAGGCAAGATGGTGATCTAGGCAAGCATTCAGGGTGGGGCGCTGTGGCAGGGTCGCAGCTGGGCACGTACTTGCCTGCAGGGCACGGGGGAGGGCCCATGCAGTAGCAGACAGTGGAACAGGCAAGCATAGTGCCTTCAATGTGAGCTCATGGATGGGGTACATGCCACACGTCAAAGTGTTCAAGGATCCAAGGTGCCGTGGAAGTTAGCGCCCAGACATGCTTTTGTTGGCTTAAGGGAAGGTAGCGGTCACAGCAGGCATACCCAGCTCACAGCCGGAGCCGCCTTGATGTCCGCTTCTAATCGCGTGACATGCCACTTGCCTCGCCCTCTACTAGAACCTGCTTGCTAATATGCTAACTTGTCCACGCAACTGCATCGCTATACACAGGGTCAAAGGGATACGGTGCTGAGCGCCCTCGTGCAAGTTGGCTGGGATGCGTGTGTGTTGTGGGGTGCACCCCCACTCCCTGACCCCCACTCTCAGCCAGCTGAGGCCCCGCATAGCACGTGTCCCGCTGACGGCAAACCACTTCGCAGCAGCTTGCCACATTGGCACAAGTAGTTCGGCAAACAGCAAGGGGCACGGTCGCGACACGCCTGGCCCTAGCGCAACCCTGTGCCCATGGAACTACGCTTGGAGGGGTTCACAGCCTCACACACACCTTCGCGGTCGCGGCCGCGGTTGCCCTAGAAGAGGTAGACACCCGCGTGTGCTGTCGGGCGTTGCCCCGTGTTTTGTGCCTAAGGCCCTAGAGGCCATCGCTGTGTCTCGGTCCGGTTATGGACCCCCGGCTTTTGCCCACAGTGTAACACTGGATCACGCACCTAGGTGGAGCCACTTGGCGGCCCAGCTGGTTTTGGGGTCCATTACGGAGATCATCCTGCAAACAAACAGACACGGGATGCAGGGACAAGGATATGAAGTCGTGGAGGTGACGGAGTGACAGTCACGAGGATTGTGTGCACAGGAGGTCGGTGAAGGGATGCCAGAGACGGGTACAACTGTGCCCACTCAGCTACAGCACTGGTGCTCACGCATGTGCCCTTTGCGAGAGAGCCCCCAGCACCCACACAAGCCTAACTGCCTTCATGGATCCCTGGCTGTTGCATGGGAGTGGTTTGCACCGTCAACAGCGTGCGGCAAACCTCGACCAGCAAAGGCTGCAGTTGGCCAGGGCCAGGTTGCTTACCCGGTGAAGTTGGGTGTGGTGTAGTCCTCAAAGGACAAGCTCGGCCCGATGATGTTTTTGCAGTTGTCACACCCCGTATCGTAGAACTGCATTACCGGGTGCCGTCCGTCAGAAGCTGCTCCAAGGCTGTGCCAAATCGTGTCGAACCCTCTTCCAGGCCATACCTGGTTCCTAGACTTGACAAGTCGACAAACGTGGCAGCACACTAATGTCTTATTTGTAAGCGCAAAGTCCGAGGGGTCGCCCCTGGGCTCGTTATGAGCTGGGACGTCGGCTACCCGCGCGTTTAGCCCGCTCATCCCGCCTTTGAGGCACCACTAGCTATTTGTAATATTCAGCTTTAAACGGCTCAGGAACGCGAAAAGGTATGGCCTTATGTCGCAGCTCGATAACAAGCAAGGTTGCAGCTATGAGCTTTTCGTCGGCACTACTGATAGCAAATCGTTATAGAACTCTTGAACTCCCCTTTACTTTCTCTTGCCAGCAGCAAAAGGAAGTCCCGCGCTGGCCGTACGTGCTGTGCAAAACACGCTGCAGCACGCCACAACCGTGCCTGGTTGACGGCCTCCATGCCTGGCCAGATTCAGCATGATTGGGTCATTCACACGCTCATCGGCCTCTCGTCACGAAAGCCGGCCCGTTCTACGTTCGTCCCAGTCTTGTGCGTGTGCGCCCGAGCACATCCAGGCACACCCGAGCCAACGGGCGGGGACCCTAGCCCATCAGGCCGTGCAGCGCGCACCCCTTCCCCGTGCTCCTCCCCCTTCTGCCCACCAATCCTTTCCGCTCACTCGCAATTTGCCCCCGTACGATAGCGCACTGCGGACCATGCTGCATGGGTACAAGTACACATAGAGGACAGCAGGACACCGGTAACAGCATAACACCCGTGCGTTCCGGTGCTCACAGCCACAGCCGAGGTCGCGGGCCAGCACCCGCCCCTCGTTCGCCCGCCTGCCCTTGTCAGCCCAACAGCCCGTGTCCTCGTCGACAGGGGTTCTGCTCCGTACCCTCCTGGGATCTTATCTTTGCAGGACGGTAATCACGCCAGCTTGGGGCCTGCCGTGGTGGTTGAACCCGGCCGTAGCCCGCATGTCACGTGCAACCGTAACCACCATCGCCATACGAGCCAGCCATACTGCCCAAGTGCTCGCGTGAATCATACGGAACAGATCTGTTACGAATGCCGGGGTAAGACTGCAGCTGCGTGCAAATGCTATCAGGCCAGCAAACCCCCGATCACCTACTTACCCAGCTGCCCACGCGCCCGTATGTGCCTGGGCGCTTCCTCGCGTCATACAACACGGTTCACCACAACACACGAACAAACACAAACCCACCGTCATCGCCATCCACACCACCGGCGGCAAACATGCACGTGCCGTTGCCCCGTCTGCCTGCAATCTCCAGTGTAGCTGAGCTTGGTCCGACGCTTCCAACCCGACCACGAGTCACACGACACGACTCTTCCACACCAGACAGACACGCCGGCCCCGTTTTCCACACCACCTGAAGCACGCAGTACGTAGCAGCGCTCAACTCATGCACCTCTCACTTGCCGCTGAGCTTGGCCTTCGCAATGTCCGACACGGTCTTGTTGTCCGCCCTGCCCCCAGTGCGTGCCGTGACCGCCTTCATGACCTGGCCCATGGCCTTGGGGCCTGACACACCCAGCTCCGCGATCACCTGGGGGCCAGGCAAGCAGGTTTGGATAAGGTCAGTATGGCAAACCATCCAAGCAATATAGCCTGACCTGTGCGTAAGGTGTGCCAGTGAGTACAGCCAGTAATCCAAGCATTATCGCAACCCCTGGCCTGCACGCCATGTGCCGACCCGACAAGGGTCTGCACGCGCAGTTGCTGGGACCGCAAGAGGGGAGGTTCACGAGTCTACGGGCCACTAGCATACCGCCATGCACACAACTCACACCCCCGGACCTCCCGCCCGACTCCAACCCGCCTTCCACGACTGCTCAGACACCAACATGCGCTCATTGCGTGCTGCTGCTGCATCCTGTGCGACGTGCCGTGTGTCATGCAAGGTACCCTGTGCATGTGCCCTATTTCTTACTTGCACCACCACGGTCTGTTCCCCCACCGCATTCTGACTTGTGCGGCTCTCCGTGCAAAATGTCATACATGCCACGTGTCATACACACGGTACCCCTGTGCCACGTGACACATCTTGCTCCCCACCTGCACCACCACCGCCTCCACCTCCGCCGCAGACAGCATGGCTGGCAGGTAGCCCTCCAGCAGCTGCAGTTCAACCTGCGGGCATGTGTATTAATGTGCATATCAGGGGCGTGTATTAGGGGTTGCCCATGGTGGTGAGGTAGGCCCGGGCGGGAGCGCAGGCAGCAGGTAGCCCTCCAGCAGCTGCAGTTCAACCTGAGGGCATGTGTGTTAAAGTATCAGGGGCGTGTGTTAGGGGTTGCCAATGGTGGTGAGCTAGGCCCGGGCGGGAGCGCAGGCAGCAGGTAGCCCTCCAGCAGCTGCAGTTCAACCTGAGGGCATGTGTGTTAAAGTATCACGGGCGTGTATTAGGGGTTGCCACTGGTGGTGAGCTAGGCCCGGGCGGGAGCGCAAGCAGGTAGCCTCAAGCAGCTGCAGCTCAACCTGCGGTGTGCGTTTTGGATTGGATATCGAGGGTGTGTAGGGCCTGCTGGTGTGGGCGGTGGTGAGCCAGCCATGTTGAATTGCAACATGGCTGGCACCTGGTAAGTAGCCTTCCAGCTGCTGCAACGTAACCTGTGTGTACGTGCGTGGCGTGTGTGTTAGGGGCATTAGGGGATGCCATTGCGGACGGTGGTGCGCAACGGCAGGGTGGGAGCGCAGGCAGGTCGGCAGCTCTGCAGCAACTGCAACTGCAGCTCCAGCTGCATGCCAGTGTATTAAGAGATGTACAGGAAGGGGTGGCTGCATTCCGATGTACGCAGTGGGTGGGCTAGGGTAGGTTGGGAGCGCAGGATGGTAGGCATTTCTCCCGCAGCTGCTGTCAACACTCTCCCGGTGTACTACTGATTGCCATAAAAGTAGCACGGGTTTAGAGAGGAGTTGCGCCAAAGTAACGTGGGGAGCACGACACATGCTATTGAGCAGCTTCGTGTCAAGTGCCACGTGCCCCGTCTCAACGCGTCCCACCTGCTCCTTGGCCACCAGGTCATCCCTCAGGCAACGTGGGGGCACGACATAATGCCCATAAACAGCTACACGTGTCAGCTGCCACGTGTCAGCTGCCACGTGTCACGCCCCCACGCCTGCCCCCACGTGTCCCACCTGTTCCTTGGCCACCAGGTCATCCCTCCCGCCCGCCTTGTAGCTGTCGATCGAGTCTTTGCGCTGCTTGACCAGCTTCTGGATGACCTGCCAGGAGGACAAAGAGAGTGGCAACAGCACAGCCAGCGACGCGTTTTAAGCGTGGGTTAGGCCGCCGTCCAGCCGCCGGGCTCAGTCACCTTCCTCTCATTTCAATGCCCTGTTAACGCGACCTTTTGCCGCATTCCCAATTGCATCAAATCCCTGCCCCAGCAAGCTACAGCACTCAAGCACACCTATGTACACCCCGGTTTTCGCGCCACCCCAACTGCCGCCATGCTTTCACCAGGTCCTTGCCACGTGCCCCTTGCTGCACCGTCCCACCACCACCTGTCCCTTCATTTGTGGCTCCGCCCCGAACCCACGGGTCCAGCTTTCCGCCACCCCACCACTCCGTCTCCCTCAGCTATCGCATGCAAGCCGCCTGGTAGATTCCATCATGGCACCCACCGCACATCGGTGCAGCGTGGGCCGCCCAGCCCTGGACTCACCCAGGCCAACATCCCATGCAGTACCACAACCCAATGACCGCCGATTCCTTGCTCCTGCTCGCCAACTCACTTCCTCTTCGTGTACAGGCACACGCGTTGCCGTGACGCTTTACACGGTTTCCGTGTCATGCATACCTCAACCCTTTCCGGCCTTCCGGTTGCCCTCTACCTCCCAGAGCATCAACAATGTGCACCACGCACGCACCTTGATCACCTCCATGCAACCTCAGATTCCCCTGTCTGCCCCACACCGACTTCAACGCACCTTGATCACCTCCTCGTCCGTCACGGCGCCCCCGCCCTCCCTCAGCTCGATCTCCCGCTGCTTGATGGCCGCGTTCAAGAACCGAATGGCCTCCAGGCGCGCCTACAGGGAGACAAAGGGGGCGGCATGGGTATGATGTCAGGTTCTGGGCGTGTTTGGCGCTGATGTACTCCGGTGCAGTGTTGTGTAACATCTACCGCACGCTTTGTGCGGGGAAACTGTGACCCAGTTGGCATGGTGCGTGTGCATGGCGGAAGAGAGCGCAGGGATCGCCTGTGATTGCCGTGGGGAAGGTGTGTGGGGAGGGTGCAGCAGGGTTACATGGCAAGGGCCTGATGAAAGCAAGGGGGCCAGAAGGGGTGGCGCGGAGGCCGGGGTGTACATATGGTAGGTGGCCCAGTGCGAGAGAGTGCTGGGGCAGGGGTTCCCGGCCTGGTCGAGCAACAGAAACCTCAAGAGCTGGCACCGTAGCGGAAGCTTTATGGAAGCACGGTTTGTGATAGGCGATTGATGTGGGTCGCAGGGTGTCTTGGGGGCGGGCTGCGGGCTGCACGCCACACACACGTGGGGGAACGTGACAGGGAATGCAGCCCTGAGCTCGTGCTGCGGTCGAGCTGTTGCTTGCACAAGGGCCTTCAAGTTGTAATTGCAGTGGTCCGGATTGTGTCGTTCTGGTGCAATCACACATGCACAGGCGTGCCACGTGGCACGCGGGCACCTGGCCAGCAGCCCGGAGCCCGGCTCCCTTCTTGTCCTGGTTCGCGCATCCATCGGGCATACTGTACGTACCGTGTCCTTCGCCTTCATTGCCGCCTTCATGTCATCCTTAATGCGGTCGGTCAGGGGAGCGGCGCCTCCCGAGGCCGGAGCGCTGGATGCAAACGTCCGGCAGAGGCTCCGGGGCCCCGGGATGCGAACGGAGTTGACACTGTTGTATGTCAGCTTGACATGCTGACTTGTATTTGTGAATTGACGCGCTGACACGGCAGCGGGCCGCAGCGCCGAGACCTGTCTCGCGCAGCGAACAGCGAGGAAGGAGCGAACGGCCAGCCCGGAGCGCAGCATTTTGTAATGGTTGACTAAAATCTACACTGTCACGCAAGGTTTTGCTGGTGGGTGCTTGATGGAGCATGGAGGAGTGCGTTACCGTACGGCGCTGACTGGGACGGGGGCCCTGCCGGGATCTGGCCGGGATGCAGGTGGAGGAAGCCAAAGCAGGACAGCAAGGGCAGCGTGAGATTCGGCAGACGCTTGCTATGGGCGTTCGTCCCAAGGGCGCTCCCTAGGCCCTGGCGCCTGGGCCAGCCGAGGCGCTAGGGTTCGGTGGAACCCCTGAGCACGGCTTCTGGGCCCTCCCCTGCCCCTCTTGGCCAGCCTTGTCCCACGGGCACCCACCCAAGCTCTCATTCTACAGCTGCTTCATTACTGCACCACTGATACGCCGCACGCACCGTGCCTGAGTTGCCCTCTGCACCATCGCCCATCCGCAAGACACGAGGCAGACACAAGCCGGACACGGCTGAAAGCCCAGGACATGGACCTTTTAGCTGGGTATAGTGGCTCCGACGATGAGGATGACGCACCGGCGGTAGCTCCGGCCGCTAAGGAACAGCCGGCCCCGGCATCGCAACCCAAATTGACCAAGGCGGAGGGACAGCCAGCTCACCAGCAGCAACAAAACACTCTGCCGCCGGTACCTATGTTCAATCCATTTGCTCCGACAGACGACAGCTCGGCCGCTGCCAAGTGAGTCCTGCTACCGGAGGGCGAGCATGCAACGCTTCAGCGAGCCGACCGCTGGCATGCTCACATATCCACTTGCGTTGTATAACATGTAGAATATCACCACAAGGAACAAAGCGGGGTCACAACCAGGTGACAGGCGGGAGCTTGACACAAAACGCGGCGCCCCCGAAAGCAGCCAAGACCCCCAGCACGTCCACGGGGCCAAAGCCGGCTTTCAACAGTGCCCTTGTACCTCCCCAGCTCAGAAACGGAAGGTGAGTTGTAATCCAGTTGCAACACAAGGGGATTGCCACGGCTGTGGTTGCGCATTCTCGTGGCACGCTCACACGGCCAAGCTGCTCGAATATGCGCAGAGCCAACATCTCGACGGAGGACTATGAGCGGATGTTCTCCAAGGGGGCCATCAAGAAGCATCAGCAGAAGAACGAGCAGTAGTCCTAGTTGGACAAGGGATGCTCTAGGGTGGGCGGGGGGCCGGTGGTAAGGACGTGGGGAGTGGGGGAGGGGCGGTAGGCCTGGACATGCATTGCAGCAGGCGCGTGGTGCAGGGGCGTTGGGGTTGGCATCTCGAAGGACAAGCATTTGGACTATACACATGATTCACAAAGTGGCACTGTGTAGCATCGTCTTTCCCGTTGCCTGTTTTTATTACCTGATTGTTTACAAGGACCGTCCCGTGGGTCTTCCCAGCCGGGTGGCTGACAGCAATCATTTAACCGACTTGTTCACGCACGTTCGTTCCAACGACAACGTAACATACCTTTTAGCAACTACTAGAAGCCTGAAGGCTAACATGTCGGCGGTCATTGCGGGGCCGGCGCGACGCAGCCCGGAACGACCCTTAATTCACAGCCCCGGGCACGGCCTTACGAGCAACAGAGCAAGCCCTACGTCCGCAGGAAGCAGCTTGTTTGCGCACAGGCCTCATCTACTTGGTCGCTACGTTGTTCTCGGTTCGCTGCTGCTGCTGTTGACGTGGTGGGGCGCAGTGCTGTCGTCGCGACAGGGCGGCGACCGGTCCCTGCTGCCGGATGCGATGGCAGCAGCAACGGCCTCTCGGCGCGCTGTGGAGCTCGGTACTAGCAAGCTGCTCGACCCCGGCGCAGCAGCAGGAGCAACAGGAGTTCGTTCAGGGGTTGCCGCAGTTGCTCAAGGAACGCTTGGGCGAAGAAACGGCGGGGAGGAGGGGCCTCAAGGGCCTGAGAAGGATGGCCCTTCTGGTGGGGCCGTGTTGCCAAGTGGCGGCCGGGATGGCTTGGAGGGGACACAGGCAGCTGATGCAGCACGTGATGGTCGTGGTGATGGTGGCAGCAAAAGCCCTGGTGGGAGAGCCGATGGCGGGGTTGCAGGGGGTCCTGATGGCAGCAGGGCCAGCAGGGTTAGCGTGACCAGCAGCGGCAATGGGGACGGGAGCAGCGGCAGCCAGGGGGTCAGCAGCAGCGGCGACGGCAAGCCCGCAGCAGGCAAGCTGCAGGGCGCGGGAGGCGGTGCAGAGGCCGGACCCCAGGCTCCAGTGAAGCAACTGGGAGGGACTGGGGACGGCAGTGCTGGGCCTGCCAAGGGTCCGGCAGCAGGCGAGGCAGAAGAGCAGGGTGGCGGTGGCCGCAGTGGCGGTGCTGTGGCACCTGCCAGCAACGTATTTGCTGCCACCAACGCTGGTGGCACCGATAAGGCCAGCTCGAGCAGTCCTCCCAGCGGCGGACCCAACACAGACAGCGTGCAGTCGCCAGCTGCTGCTGCTGCCACTTCAGTGAAGGGCAGTGCGCATGGACGTGGGGTCACCCCGGAAGGAGCAGCGGATGCGCCCGCGTCTCCGGTTGCGTGCGGGGAGGGGGGTGAACGTGGTGCGCTGGCACGTGCCAGGGCAGCACTGGCGCGGCACCGGGGGCCGGGCATCCCACGGATCATCCACCAGGTGGGGTTGCTGGGGGTGAGAGGCTGGGGCACCTTGCTGTTACATACGCAAAGTGGACGTGCCGATCACCTGCATGCACACGGCAAGGTGTGGGCTCTCTCGATACTGGATACTCGGTACAGGAATGTGTGTGGTGCTGGGTAGCTCGAGTGCACAGCAAGTGGCCCACAGCAGGGCAGGACGTGCACTGGGGTATGCACCAGGGTTGAAGGGGTGCTACTGGTGACTGTGACCGTCAGTGAGGGCCTGAGGGTGTGTCAAGACCTCGGACTGCTCGTGGGCGCCAAGTGCGGCTCTGCATGGCTAACCCCGCATCTGCGACGTTACACAGGTCTACGGGCTGTACGACGACGCTGGACCAGCCGCCGCCTCCGCGTCCGGCGCCGCCGCCGCCCCGCCCCTTTCCCCGGCGCCGCTGCCCCAGGCCGTGCGGCAGTCCGTGCTGTCGTGGCAGCAGCGCAACCCGGGGCACACGCACGTGCTGTGGGGGCCTCGGGACGTGGAGGCGCTGGTGGAGGGCATGTTCCCTGCCTTCGCGCCGGCGTACCGGTGGGTTCTTGATGCATACACAGGTAGCAAAGGACGAAGTATATTTGGGGTAAATTTGTTCAGCCTGTTGGTAGCAGCGTGCCGTCAGCGCGTGCGTGGTTGTCAGGAGGGTGAGCTTCGCTTTGCTTTGCGGAGGCTGTTCTGCGTTGTGTCGCCGCATCGGGGTGGTGGGGGCACGTGGAGGCACTGGTGGAGGGCATGTTTCCCGCCTTCGCGCCAGCGTACCGGTGGGTTCTTGATGCTTACGCTGCGTATACTAGAGCACAAATGAGGCGCATTTTGGGTCTGCTCGCCCTGCCGTAGCAGCGTGCCGTGCCGTGCAACGCGGTGTCAGGACGGGGGAGCTTCGCTTTGCTTTGCGGAGGCAGTTTTGCGTTGTGTCGCCACTTTGGGGTGGTGGGGGCACGTGGAGGCACTGGTAGAGGGCATGTTCCCCGCCTTCGCGCCAGCGTACCGGTGGGTTGCCTACCAAGGGTACGATTGAAGGAGGGATCAGAGTACTGCAAGCAGGTCCGACGCATGTGCTCGAGGGTAGGAGCTCCGCACTCACGGCAGCATTCGGGTGAACATGCGCTGCTTTGCAGCTATCCGGCATTAGCAGCGGATATGCGGCGCAGCAGTGTACCTCTTGGCATGGCAGCTTAAGCATCGACCATATTGCCGTGCGCAGCTGCGCACGTTGCCTACAAAGCCCCGCCCATTGCCATTGCCACTTCAACCATCCACCTGCCATGTATGCCCCTGTTGGTCCCTATGTCGCATGCCGCAGCTCCTTCTCGCTACCCGTGCTGCGGGCGGACCTGGCGCGCTACTCCTTTGCCTGTGGTGCCCCTATCCCACCACCGAACTGTGCCCCCTCCCCGTCGCTGCCCTGTGGGTGCCCATGCCGCAGCTCCTTCTCCCTGCCCGTGCTGCGGGCGGACCTGGCGCGCTACCTCATCGTCTTCGCGTTCGGCGGCACCTACAGCGACACAGACACCACGTGCCTAAAGCCCATCGACTCGTGGGCCGACGGCCGGGTGGGTAACGGTTTGATAGCGCCGTGTGCACAATATGTATAGTCTGTGTAGGACGAAGTCGTGTGCACAGCGGGCTGGTGCGCCCGCTAGGTATCGTTGCGGCCTGCTGCACGCTGCCGGTGTTTGCTTTGTGCTGACGGTGCGGTGGGCTGACGGCAACGGTGTGCTGTGGGGCCGTGTGCACGGTGGGCCGGTGCGCCTGCTAGGTCCACGATATTGCCGCCGGCTGTCCCTTGCCGGGTGTTCCTCGGCACGGTACCGTACAGCGTGTTGTATTCCGTACTTAGCTGCCCGGCTGCCTGATCAGCCGGCCCTAAAGTACTCGGCTGCCCGAGCTTGTTCCCTTAAGCTACACGCTCCCTTACATTGCTTTTGTCCCAACCCCCAGCCTCTGGATTCGTACGGTGCCATCGTGGGCATAGAGGCCGACGCGGGCTCCATCCCCGGCTGGGAGCGACACTGGGGCCGTGCGCTGCAGATATGCCAGTGGACCTTTGCGGCGGAGCCGGCGCACCCGCTGCTGGCGCACGTGGTGTTCAGGTGGGTGCGTGCGCGCGTGGGGTGCGTGTGTGTTAGCGGGCTGTGTATTAAGATGTATGGGTGTGCCAGTGGACCTTGGCGGCGGAGCCGGCGCACCCGCTGCTGGCACACGTGGGGTCCGTGTGTATTAGCGGGCTGTGCGCAAGGATGAAGTAGTGGGCCTTCGCAGTGGATTCTGCACACCCTCTGCTGGCGCACGTCAGGCACGTGGTATCCAGGTGCCCTGCATGAGTTAAACCAGGGAGCTCCTCCTGACCAAACAGATCTACTTACCGCGTGCCCAAACCCCAGTCCTGTGCCCGCATACCCGCAATCCAGGGCCAGGCGTTTGCCTGACGGAGTCTCAGATCAAGTCATGCGAAGCAGCTGCGTACCGGTACACACTTGCTGACGTGCATGGCCTCTGCGCGCGCTGGCACCGTGCTTCCTGCCGACTGCTGCCACCTCCACGTCACCTCTTACGCTTCCTTGAGTTCCTGCCAACCACCCACATTTCCACGCCCACCTCTTATGTCGAGCATGCCGCAAAATGATCCACCTCACGCTCAAAATCAGCCGTGCCCTGCAATGCATGCTACTGTACGCCTCACAACCCACAGGATCAGCCAGCTGCTTGAGAAGCGGCCACCCGACAGTCTGGCGGTTAACGACGTAACGCACGTGACGGGACCAACCGTCATGTCCGACGCGACGAACGACTACCTGGCGGCGCAGGTGGGCGTGGTACTGTACCACACCCCGGACTGAAGGAAACCCTTCAAATCTCAAACGCCCCAACGCCACTCCCGCCGTTGGCATCTCACGAAATTTGTACAACAGTCATACATCATCAACACAATTCATGCAACCCGCACGTCTGACGCATCCTCGTACACGCCTCCACACCCGCTAAGTACACCACCCTACGCGCCCTGACACGTGTCCGCCGCCCATCCCGTACTGCCGTACGTAACGCAGGGCCACAACGTTTCGGAGCTGGCGGGCCTGCGCAGGGGAGTCCTCCTGGGGGACCTGGTGGTGCTGCCCATCACCGCCTTCAGCCCCGGCGTGGGCCACATGGGCGCCGGCGACGCGTCGGACCCGGAGGCGCGTGTGCAGCACGGGTTTCGGGGCAGCTGGCTGAAGCAGGGGAGGCCCAAGATGAGGTGACGCGATGGTTTGTGCACGTACGGCAGGAACGCAGTGAAGAATTGGTGCAGGAGCCGGGGATTCCCACGGTGAGGATTTGGCAGGTGAAGGGGAGGCAGGAGGGGAGGAGGGGTGCGGCAGGCAAGGTTCGGGAAGGGAGGGGGAAGGGATGTGGAGATGAGAACAGCAGAGCGGGAGTGGGGCGCGAGGGCAGCCAGGGGGATGCAGGGGTGCAACATTCAAGGGTTATGAAGGGATTCAAGTTGAGGTCATCGATGGATTGTGGGCGGTCAACGGCTGACGTGCATGACATGACGGTGTATGTGGATGTACGTGCGTGTGCGCCAGTGGATTACGCTCTTGGCTCATGTGGGCTGCACATGCGGTGTATTGTTGTTCGGTACCGAGGGCGCACGCGTGCGTGTCCGCTGTGTGCAGGGTGTGTGACCTTTGACGGTGGGTTGCGAGGGGCCACAGAATCGGGAAGTCTTACAGTACGTACCGTATCCCGTTTGCGCTATCACTGGTGTCAGGATCGGTCGCCTGTGGTAGGATCTGACGTGTGGGCAGGGATAGGGGCGGGGGATGATGGGCTCTTGGGCAGGCTGTGCGCGGTCGAGTCTTGACGGGTGGTTGGCCACGTGTCTCGTCCAAAGTTTGTGCAGGTTAGTGGCACGTGTCGGCATGGTGGGTCAGGGTTGCGTTGAGTCTAGTGCCCAGTGGCTGACTCACACGCCTTGTGACAGGCAATACGGACCCACACCATCGTCGCGGCTTGAACGCTGCAACGTATGCAAAGCATCCTGCCTGGGTCTGTGGCCCTCGTCCGTACCGGTAGGCGGTAGCTCTCCACCAGGCGTTCCATGCATATGGCCGACGGTTGAGGGCCTGCGGTCTATCCCTGCCCTCCCAGCACAACCTGTGGAATGAGAATAGAGGGTGGAGTGATGTCGAGGGCCGGGGAGGAAGCAGTGCACGTTGGGACGAAGCGCGCGCACATCAGCGACAGAGCAGCACAGGGGGCCAGCATCTGGCACTACAGCAGCACCACGTAGGCAGCACGGGTGCACCACGAGTAGGCACCACCCGTAGGCAGCACCACGTGCCGATACTGGCACAACAAAAGCTACGGCCCCCCATCACAAATAGCTGCTTTTCATTCTGCCCATGTAACGAGGATGTTGCACCCAAGGCTCCAGGACGGTGCCGGGAAACACTTATGGGACCTGCCTGTACGTCAACGGTTGAGCCCTTGGCAACCGAACGGCGCTCGGCTGTATCCAGAATGTCAGTACATCTCTCGTATATCGGGGCTCCTCTGACTTACAAGAATCATGACGCGTCGAAAGGGACAGCATGCTGCAAGCCGCACTTCGATTAGCACCAGAAGCGAACACGCTACAAGCCCAGCATCAACCTCTATAAGCCCAACAACAGCAGTACTGCTTATAGCACTTGTTGGAGCTGCCGGCGCGGTGCTATGGAGCGGCGTCCTGACCCCTCGGGAGCTACATCCCGAGCTCAGAGCCATCGCGCGCAAGCTGGTGGAACCGGGGAAAGGCATCCTTGCCGCTGACGAGAGTCCTGACACCTTTGGCAAGCGCGTGAGTGGTTATGAGACACTTCAGGGCAGCAGGTGTCGCTCGCCGCAGAAGGGGGGGGGCAACGTTAGTGATTACACGTGCGGGTGTGGACCCCGGAGACTGTGTGGGGGTCCTGTGCCTCAACCGTCGCAACCAGCCAACGCCCCATCTGCCCTCCTGGCCCTTAAGGTTGCAGACTCCATCTCCCCTACGCTTCTCAACACCAGCCCTCGGCTCCTCCCACTGCTCCCCTCTGCCTACCGCAGTTTCGACTGTTTGTTGACCCTTCCCCACAAAGCCCCCCACTGACAATGCGAGACTCTGCTTCCATAAGCAAAACGTGACCCCCCTACCTGCGCCCCTGCCTCTGCCCCGGGCTCCATCGACCAGCTTCAAGCGCTGCCCAACAAGCCGGGCATTCGGCGCCAATGGCGCAAGATCCTCCTAACCACCAGCGGCCTGGAGCAATACGTATCTGGTTTGGTGAGTTGGAAGCATGTCACCAAGGTGCAGAAGCATCTCACAAGATTACAGTTCGCTCGCCACGGCTGCTGCCCAGAATCTGGCCCCACCGGAATCCTCAGCTAGCAAGACACCGTCGTCGTACCACACTCCACTCAATTCCTGGTAAGAGTCTCACCCACTCATACACTCCCCCACAACACGCTCGTCCACGCTGTCTGCTGTTGTACGGCACCCGCCCACGCGCCATGTATGCCGTACAGATCCTGCACGACGAGAGCCGTACGCAGCTAGCACACGGGCCTGAGTGGACGGGCGCGCTGTCCAGGGGAGTGGCCCTGGGGCTGAAGCTGGACACGGGCTTGGACCCCATTGCGGACGATCACCCGGAGGTGTACACAAAGGTGGTTACGCTGTGATTGTTTGCGTTGGGGGCCGGCTAAACGGGATGCTGAGGCAGTCTTGGAAGTGCCTTAGTTGAGCGGTCAGAGATGGGTGTCCGTGCCTGGGCAATAGGCATCGAGTGACCAAGACCATGTAACAAGGGGTGCTGTCCAGGGGAGTGGCCCTGGGGCTGAAGCTGGACATGGGTCTGGGGGCCATGGCGGATCACCACCCGGAGTCATACACAAGTAAAAAGGTTCCATGTAGGTATCTCACCGCACATGCCTCCTATACGGGGCCGGTAACACGCCGTACGTGCTGCCGCGCGCGCTGCCGCACACCCCACCGTACTCAGGGCCTTGATGGCCTGGGCCCTTCTTGGTTGGGCACTCTTCCGCCGTACAACTGTCGTACATTTTGCCGTGCGCAGGGGCTGGAGGGCCTGGCAGAGCGGTGCGATGCGGGGCGGCGTGACGGCATGTCGTTCGCCAAGTGGCGTTCCGTGTTTCGTGTGGACGCGTCCCGGGGGCTGCCCACAGCCGAGGCTGTGGCGCGGAATGCGAGGGACATGGCGGCCTATGCGGCGGAGACCCAGAGGTGCGTGTGTTGGTGGTGCGCGGCGATGTGCATCGCGAGGGACCTGGCGGCCTATGCTGCGGGGGCTCAGTGGCAAGATTGGTGTGTGGGCTGTGCGGTGGCCATGGGGTGCGGCGTTCGGGTGGGATGGACCCGGCGTGTGGGGTGACGGGCGCTGCTGGGCACGGGGTGTGTGGTACGGGTGGTGTTGGCCGTGAGGGCGCCGCATGGTACGGAGGGGTAGAGCGCCTTTGCAGTGCACTGGTAGGTCGTTTGGCGTTTCTTTGGCGGCGCAGTGCACAGGGGTGGATGTCACAGGTGGACGTCGATTGGACGAGGGGCGGGAGGGGTACCAAGGGCGGGTGGTACCACGCTTTGACCCCAAACCTCAACACCACGTCCTTGTACGCACGCACGGCGTACACGGCTTGTGGTTACTCTTGCGTGTACTATTGTGTGCTAGTGCAAGTGTGTGCTAGTGCGCATTCTGGAGCCCGAGGTGCATCCTGTTGTCATCGGTGTGCGCTCGTGTGGGTTAAATGGGGTGTGGTAAGGTGCTCATCCTGGAGCCGGAGGTGCGCCCTCATGTTACCAACGCGTGCTGGTGTGTGCTGATGTGTATTAACGCAGGTGCGGTCTGGTGCCCATTCTGGAGCCCGAGGTGTTGGCGGACGGGGACCACAGCCTGGCGGAAGCGGCGGCGGCGGCGGAGCGGGTGCGTCACGTACCTGCCCGTACTGCTTACTTGCAGGACAGGTCTTGGCACGCGGGTATTGCACCCACCGCTATAGGCGAAGGGTTGCATTCTGCTGTTGCCCACAGTAATCATGGTGATTGGCTGTGCGGCGATTGATGGGACCTTAAGCGCAACGCCACAGGCTCTCACCTGCCGAACCTCGGGTTGGTCGGTAGTGCCGTACCTCGTACCGCAACGCCCAAGCAGGCTGCCTATCGCTGCGCCGTCAAGGGGAATGACCTGCCCGCGTGCCACGTGACACGTGTCAACGCGCAGGTGCTCCGCGGCGTGTATGACGCCGTGCGTGCCAACCGCCACGTGGACGTGTCGGCCACGCTGCTTAAGGCGGCGTTCGTGACGCCCGGGCTGTCGTCTGAGGAGGAGGCCACCCCAGAGCAGGTGGGGAGGCGTGCGTGCAGCACACCTGCCGTAGTGCCCTCGCTTGTACACACACGTTGTGCATACCCCAACAGCTTCCGACACCCACACCGACCCAAGCGGCAACGGTGATGCACAGCGGCAAAGCAGAGCAGGTGGGGGGAAGGGGGCGTGCGTGCTGCTCGCGTGCGGACCACCTACCAACCTAGCGCAGGTGGGGGCGCGCAGGCGTACCCCTGGACGCGACAGCGTTGCGCACCATATCCAACACCCACGCCCGCCTTCATCCACACCCGCCGCCGCGCCGCGCCCCTTTCCTCGCACCCCCTTGACAATACTGTCTGGATCAAAACACTGTACATCCGCCACCCCCAGGTGGCCAACGCCACGCTGGCCGTGCTGCTGCGCACCGTGCCGCCCTCCGTCCCGGGCGTGGTGTTCCTGTCGGGAGGCCTCAGCGAGCAGGACGCAACCGCCAACCTGGCGGCAGTCAGCAGGGCGGCGCAGGCGCTGAGAGCAGGCAGCACACCAGTGTGAGTGGAGCTGCGTGACGTACGGTGGTAGCACGTTTGGGGGACATACCGTACTGCACTTGCTCTTGGCCAAGTTTGGTAATGAAGTTCCGGACACGCGAGCCACAGGCCCCCACCCACAAGTTACACAGTGCCTCCCTACCTAGTACCTGCCCCCTGTCGTGGCATGCACCCCGTGCATGCACCCCCTCCGGGCAGCCCGGCATCGTACCCCTTCCACCAATCACACCCGACGCCCACGGCGCAGGCTGGGTCAGGCTGGGTAATGGCCATTTACGGCGACAAGACCCCCTTGTTAAGTTCTTGTTTATGGGGGCAAACGTTCGACCATGCACCGTGGCTGCAAGCTAAGCATGTGCTGGGGTGGTGCAGCAAATGGCAAGCGCTAGGCACAACCCCGGCAGCGTAGAAGGGAGGCGCACACAAACGACGTCCTAGCTGGGCTCGCGTTACATGAAATGTCAAACAAAAGCACAAAAGCAGTATTACACCCTGCAATGGGCGTTGTACTGCAGGCAGTATAACTCAGCACTCAGGACTTCGGCAACCAGCCAGGAAATGCCATGCGCAAATATCGGCAGCTCATGTTCACGTACGGAGTACCAGGCACAGCGCACCGTTGCCTTCACCTGCTCAGTACCCATAAATTGCAAGCTTTACATCAAGCATCAGCTTAACATCAATCAGCACGGCCTCTGGATCACTGCAGGCGAAAGTTTATGGCCCACGTCGCACGCGCTCCAGATCTGGTGCGTGTGTCCACACACGCAGCATGCGACACGCTTCACAGCAAAACGCCGTGCTCCCTGATAACGTAATGCGCTAGCCAAGTCGCCCACCCTGTTAACCCCACTCCCACTCCCAATCACCCCGCCCTCGCCTTTCCCTGACTCCTGCACCCTCGCCGTCCTCTCCTCAAGAGTTGCCTCATCCTAGGCCCTGTCCCCCTTCCCAGCGCGCTCCACACGCCCACAAACAAGGCCGACCGGCCTGCCGTGCCTCGCCTGGCCCCTGCCCCCTCCTCACGCTAACCCCTCCACTCCCCTCACACCCCTCCCCTGGCGCCCCCTCCCTGCCTCACGCCCTGGGCGCTGCCCTGCTGCCCCAGCCGCGCCCTGCCTCGCCACCTAACCTACCCCATGCCCATGCCCAAGCCAAACCCTACCACTCCACTTACCCCCCGTCCCATGCCCTCCATCCCCCTTCCTCCCCAGGCCCTGGGCGCTGTCCTCCTCCTTCGGCCGCCCTCCCGACTTGACCACTTGGTCCCCCACGCATAGCCTGCTGCCCCGTACACTACTGCAACTCCCCTCGCTGGCCCTCTCTCCCTCCATGCCTCAGGCCCTGGCCGCTGTCCTTCTCCTTCGGCCGCGCCCTCCAGGCCTCGGGCCTCGCCGCCTGGTCCCGCGGAGACCAGGACGGTGCGCAAGCCGTGTTGCTGGACCGGGCGCGAGCCAACAGCCTGGCGCAGCAGGGCCAAGACGAGCCCTAACCCACATCCACCAGCTTGACCGCATGTGCGGGTCGGGAAGTGAGCTGGCTGAGGTCCTGGTCTGGGTGTCAGTTACACGGCCTGATACCAGGCCTGGCTGCGGTGCCTGTAGCGTGGGCCCTGACGAGGTGCACCGTCCCGGCTCCCGCATGGAGCGGCATGGCCCTTCTGCGTGTCCAGGAGCATTGGCCCCCTGCCGATGGGGGTCCAGGATGTGAAAGAGAGGACGTGGTGCCGGGGTATGGCATCCTCCCTCAGCCGTATGCGTTGTCGGACACTCTGCTGCTCCTGCTGCTCCTGCTGTTGCTGCCGTTGCTGCTGCTGCTGCTGCTGCTGCTGCTTACACGTGACCATGTTGCTGCCGCTCCTTTTGTTTAGGGCACTGCATCTCGGACTGGTTGTGAGGACGTACTTAGATAGCTCGGCGCACGGCGTGCGGACTTGCCGTGTAGCGAGACGGGGTTGTGCTGATTGCAGCAACCGACCTATGCCGAAGACGACGGCAGCTTCACAAACTGCTTCTCGGTGCCCACGTCCCACACCTGCGGTCCACGAGCACGTCGAGAGTTTATGGTGTACACACTTGCTTGGGCACGGCATCGAGGGGCACGGTCATTAGAGCGGTGGTGCGTCTGAAGGGGTGTGTAAGCAATGCAGGTGTAGCCTAGGAACTTGGCAAGCGTTGTGGGCTACGGGCATGGGTGCCACCAAAGAGCTGCAGCGACGCGGAACGTACCATCTCTGCAGTCTCCATCACGCAGTAGCCCACAATGATCCCCGTCAAGATGCCAATGATAACCTGTCGGGCGAATACGGCGCGAGCAGTCAGCGAACCGTTGCTGTGAACCCACGGCTTGAGCCAGGGAGGAGGGGCCATCAGCACGTGGCATGGTGGCGGAGAGCGTATTATACACAATACGCCATACGTGTGAACGACAGAATGTAAACTTGCGTAATGCAGCACTGCGCTGCAAGGTCTTGACGGATTGCTTATGCCTGTTGCACTGCCTTGGCACTACCACGCAGTGAAGGCTGCACATTTAGACTTTTAGTGTATGTTGTGTTAATTCCTACCATCATTGCTCGCTCCCAATGGGCCACAGACTGCTGTGAGGAAGCCGTTGCCTTGCCCATTCTCGTGCCTTCCCCTAACCTACTGCTGGAAGATTCTTTTGTGGGTTCAAATCCTTTGGAGAGTGCTCAGTACGCCCTGCCTGTCGTAAAGGGGCTCGGCCCGCGGCTCCGAAAGACGTTTTAGGCAGGAACGTCAAACTGGCGGTATAAGCCCTCACCATGTTGCATTGACAATCACTTCACTTTATACTAACAGAGCATTATATGCATAGCTCATGTAGTCCAGTAAGTGAGCCTCTTGACGTCTGGAAAATGTTCAGTCGGGGCATATCGCGAGGAGGAGCACCGGTGGACGCGCTTCCACCACCTATGTGGAGAGGAGTATTATCACCTTCCAGGTAAGCGTCGTCTTACCCGGCCTGCCAGGGGGCCGAAGCTGGGCAACAGCCACGGACATTCAACTCGCGGCTCGCCCCTTCACTTTTTGCCCCCGCTCCCAACCAGGCCGCAACCTAGGCGGACTACCTTGTTTCAAAGGTTCCTGGCTGTCGTCGGCATTTGCCTAGTATCCACGCTGGCGTTGGCGTGGCTCCTCAACCAGTTGCGCCAAAGCACCAGGCGACCGAGTCCGCCCTGATGGCCCCGCCCAGCCAGTCCTTCTGCAGCCGGGTAAGTGCACACCCCTCCACCCGCCCACCCTCCCTACCCTCCACCCTCCTCTCTCTGCCTTCACTGTGCCACACCACATCACCGCTTACCTACCATGCCCGTCAACGCATTTCGCCTCACCCTTCCCCGACCCCCGACCCCAACAACCCAAATCACCAACACCCGTCTTCCCCCTCTCAGGCTCGTCCCCCACTGGTTTGCGCCCACGGAGGGGACACCACCAGCGCCCCGCCCAACACCGTAGCCGCTTTCCGGGCCTCCCTGGCTGCTGGTGCCGACTGCGTGGAGATTGACGCTGCGCTGTCAAAGGACGGGGTGCTGGTCGTGCTGCATGTGCGCGAGCTGACACAGCTGCTGGGAAAGCCCGGCATGCAGGTGCGCGCCCGGGCCTCGGGACCTCCCGTTTCGCACCTGCAGGAGCGCATATCTTTGGGGTACTGATGCTGTTGTTCAACCTGCAAAGCGTGAGCGTGAACGGTGCTAAAGGAGAGCCGTGAGGAGACAGTGACCAAGCTCAGCCAAGCGTGTGCCAACCCATTGGGTTGCACTGCCTTGTTATGGAGCTCTACCTGCTTGCAACCGCTTTTTTTCTTTCTTTCTTTGTTGCCGTTGTGCACCAGCAGGTTGGCGACCTGCCCTCCTCTGAGCTGCTGTCGCTGCGGTGGCCCGGCGGCGACCGCGTGATGGCCGTGGCGGAGGCGGTGCGGCTCACGGCGCCGCACGTGTCCTGCGTCACGCTGGACATCAAAACATACAACGACAAGGTGCGGGGGAGGGGAGCGTTTTGGCTTTCGGTGCACTCTTGTCAAGACGCACAATGACAAGGTGCGGGGACGGGGTACGTGTTGCTTTGCAGTGCTCTCGTGTGCGCTGCACGGCACCGCGTCGTACCAGCAAGCAGCTACAGCCCCTGGCTTTGGGTGGGCCTGCAAGCCGTATGGCCTATGCCGCCCTGCCCATGCGGTGCCACACCAGCACCCGGCCCCAACGCGATGCGGGCCGCTGCAATGAGGGAACACCGCATCACATTGTTTGCTTTTCAAACCCTTGCAGGACGGTCAGCCCACTGACGAGCTGGCGGTGGCGGAGGCGGTGGTGCGGCTGGTGCACGACACGCGCTGCACCAACTGCCTGGTGTGGGCTAAGAGCGACGTGGTGGTCGCCAGGGTGCTGGAGCTGTCGCCGGGTAGGTGGCCGGGTGGTAAAGACGGATGGTTTGTGAAGTGGAAAGAGGGACGCATGGTGAGGGCATGGCCTGCCTGTGTGGAGGGAGCTGCCGCCTGGCGGGTGTTCGGGAGTGGGAGGGTGGGCTGTGAAGGAGGTCGTAAGAAGGTGTTGCCAACCATTGCCTGCTTGCGTGGGTGTGGCAGGTCGCTGCCTTGTGGGTGCGCGGAAGCGGGAGGGTGGGTGCGGTGGTGAAAGTGCCAGTAATATTGGGCGGCAGAGTCGTTTTTAGTGGCTGTAGAGGTGGCGAGGAGCGGGCTCTTACGGATCGGGCAGCGAACCGTTATGGCTCATGAACCGTAGTCACTACCGGTAATTATGTCATAGAACGCATCACACGCGGGTCTCCGACGTGTGGCTGATGCATCGCTGCCCTTGGAGTGCCCCCACAGGCCAGCGCGTGGGCTACATTGTGATGAACGAGACGGCGGAGGCGCGCGCAGCCGGCATGCACGTGCCGCTGCGCATGGGGGCACCCGCCGTGGCGGGCGTGCACCACGCCATGGTGCACCCGCAGCTGCTGGACCAGCTGCACGGCGCAGGTGCGGGCGCATGTGTATTACGGCAGTGTCGGTTAACGGGTGGTGCATGCTGAGCCGTGGCGGGCGTGCACCACGCCATGGTGCACCCGCAGCTGCTGGACCAGCTGCAGGGGCCAGGTGCGGGGCTGTGTGGCTGCGTGGGTTAGCTGTGTGGGTTAGGATCATTATGACCCTGTGGGCAAGGTGTGTGGGAGGGTCCGCAGCTGCTGTGCCAGGCAGGTGCGGGTGCGGGTGCGGGTGGAGGCAGGTGCGGGTGCACAATCTTTTCCCCGTGTGTCTAGCTGCATGTGCATTAACAATAACTGACGCAATCTGCAATCCGCGTGCAGCTAGGTCTTGCACAAAGCTCCCGTGCACCAGCGGCCTGCCTCGCACCAGCTCGCGCGTGTCCCTTCCTTATTACTCGATCTCCCTAGCACCTACACTTTCCGCCCCTCTTCCTCAATAGGCAAGCAGCTGTTTGCTTGGACGGTCAACAGCGCCGAGCACCTGCGCTCCGTGCTGGATGTGGGCGTGGACGCGCTGGTCACCAACTACCCCACCACCGCTCTGGCAGCAATTGAGGAGCGACTCGCGCAGTGCGCGAGGAGGGGCGGGAGCGGCGGCGGGGGCAACAGCGGCAAGGGGAACGGCAGGAGTGGCCGCAGCAGGGGGAGGGGAAAGCAGCACCGGGGCGGCGGCAACGGCGTGTCAAATGACGGGGACTACCTCTAAGGGTTTTGGGACGAGGCACCAGCTGTGGAGGGCAGCGGAACGGGGGGGTGTGGTGGCCTGGCTTGCGGCCCCCGCGCTCCGTTGCCTTAACTCACACAGCGTGGGATAGGCGTACCACATTAGTTGTGAGACTTGGGACGACCGGGGCACTCGTTAGGCAGCCATGTGCCGTTTGGCGCCGCCAGTGCCCCGCCGAGCTCCTCCTCCGCCCCCGCTCCCCGTCCACCACCCCCTCGCCAGCTCCCCTTCCGGACCCCCTGCACAGTTCCTCCTCCCACCCAAGTCCGCTTCACCATCCCCGTCACCAGCGCCTCCTCCGCCCCCGCTCCCCCTCCTCCAACCCCTCGCCAGCTCCTCTCCCCCTCCACCCACTCCACTCCCATCACCCAATCCTCCTCCTACCCAATGCCGCTACACCATCCCGGTCACCAGCAACCGCTTACCGTCATCGTGCCTCCAAATCAGCTCCTCCTCCGTCCTCCCCAATCCTCGCCAGCTCCGTCCCCCGTTCCACGACCTCCTCTCGGGCCACCCCGCCCGCTCCCTCGCCCTCGCCCTCGCCCCGCCCCACATGCCTGCGCCCACATTCGCCGCAGCTCGTCTCCCTCCTCCTCTCACACCAGAGGTGACCGCGCTCCCGCCAGAGGCCAGCAGCCCATCCATTCCCAGCCACTCCGGCCTCAGGGGCAGTGGTTTGCAGGCTGCAGACCGAGAATGTCCCTGGTGTCCTTGCAGCCTGGTGGCACCCCAGGCCCTTCCCGCCGCCGCCGACCGCTCCTTACGCGATCTCGCTCCTCACTGCGCCCCACACGCCTGCGCCCAACGTGCGGCGCATTCCGTCGCCCCCTCCACCAGAGGTGCACGAGCTCCCGCCAGAGGCCAGCACCCCTTCCTCTTATCCCACACAGGGCACAGGGGCAGCGGGTTTGCGGCACCGGACCGAGTCAGCGCCAGTCGCTACAGCCTGGTGTCCCTCCAGCAGGCTGCCCGCCCCAGCCGTCGATCGCCTTTGTACGGGCCACCTCCCAGCCCCGACCCTGTGTACCTCAACGCGGCATAGTATAACACCTGACAGAGTGGTGGTACTCTCCGTACTGACACATCTCACATCGTCACGCCAGCCCGTACCGGTACCGGCGCGGTCAAGGCAGGCGCAGCAGGGAGCCCCTCCTCACTGGTCAGTGCTCACGGCACGTGCCTGCTGGGGACCAGGTGGCGGCATCTGCTCACCACCACCTCCACCACCACCTCCCGGCCGCACTCGACCGCATGGCAAGAAGCCCTCGGGCTGCCATCTGCTTCGCGCAGCTTGCGGCGCTTTGGGGGCTGCTCATAGAGTGGATGCCCTACTGCAGCAGTGAGGGGCCACCAGGAGGTGTGAGGGAGTCTCGTGGGCTAGGACGTGGGGTGTTAACGATCGACAGGGTGGCAGCGCTGCACTGAGGCCGAATGGGCATACGTTGAACAAGGCCATTAGGTGCCTGAGGCGTTCATGCGGTACGTGATCTGAATCTCCCATTTGTGTCCCATTGTGTTGGGTAGATGCCACGCGGTGCCGGAGGCTCGTTTTGGGCGTCAAGTTGATTACGAGTTGTGTGCCCCAGCGTGCCGTGGGTGGTTGCACAGAGGAATCCTTGCGTGCTGTGCTGTGTGACACCGGCATGCCTACAAGACACCAAGGGAGACCCCTGGTCGGTAGACACAAGCCTCATACCGGCACAGGCATTCGCGTGCTTGTTAGACAGCACGTACCGGCGCCTGCTTGGCGTTTTGTGGGACAGCACTTGAGGTGGCAGCGTGGCACACGCTAGCTGCATGCGTGAACACAAGTGCAGTGGTGTTGCTGGTGATGTCGCCGAAAGTGTGGCAAGGGAGCAAGCAACTGGTGGAAGGCGGGGGGCCAGGGTTGACATGAGCGGCCTTTGCAGAGAAGGCCGCAAGGTTGTCGGTCATGGACGTGGTCACCTGGAATGCCTGGGTGCTGTTGACACGTTGGCAAGATGCAACTCGTTATGCTCACACAGCTCTGTAGCTGTCGTTAAGCGCTTGAGGATGGCATCTGTGCTTGGCCTGCCAAGGAGACCAACGCTTGATGTTGCACAGAAGGTATGCGTCGCGCTGCTTCAATTGTTACAGTGGACGTACGTGCGGTCCCTTGGGCACCGACACGGTTGGTCCAGGAATGGTACTTTCGTGTTCCTTGCGCACCCGCAACACCACATCGCGTTGCAACCACCAACCGCACCTTGTCAGGCACGCAACACGTGCACTGCTCCTCATGCACCGTCCTGCAAAAGCGTTGAACTGCGCACCTCGCGGCGCAAGCTTCCCAGCATCTGCAGCGTGTCAGCTGCGGTCCTGCCTAACATGCATTGACAGCAACGAAGGGCGAAGTACGTGCCCCATGCAACACCAACATGCACATCCTGCTTCAGGGGGCCGAGCTCCCCCTAGTCCTGCCTAGCTAGCGCCCAGCCGCTGCCGCCCTGTTCCAGCAAGCAACGCCGTGCCCGTTGTACCTCTGGCTCATATAAGCCTAAATAAGCTTGCCAGCCATAGGCCCATAGCTAAATGCAGCCGAGCATAATGCAGCAAAGTTGCAGACTCCCGTTCCATGCGCTCCAGGAAAGGCTAGTGAACATGCCTAAGCTTGGCCTACCGCCTGGAATACCCGGCATGCAGGCGGTGGCGCAGCACCTTAATACACCTAATACTCCTCCTCGCTGCTGGCGATGCTCGTCAGGCACTCGGCGTACCACTCGATGTCGCCGTCAGCAGCGAACCTGGGGGTGGATGGGGAAGGGGGGAGGACGGGGGGCGAAGGACGTGTAGGCAAGCGTCGTGGCAGGGGAGAACTAGGAGGCGGGGCCAGTTACGGGGCGAAATGCTACCGTACTAGGTACGGTAGTCCCCAGCCACCACGTCAAGCTATGTGCACGAGTTTTGATACACTGCAATGCCTTTTGGGTGCAGAAACATGGCCGTATGGCCAACGAGGCTCACCCACAGTGGCCTACCGTGCGGTGCTGTGCGGCAGGTGTACGGCAGCAGACCGTGGCAGTAAGGCACGTGCTTTGCCACGCATGGGGCACGGCCTTTGCCGATGCCGATGCGTGGGAAGCCGTCGTCACCAAACAGTCCACGCAGCCCGACTCCAAGAGCGCATTACTGGTACTGTTACTGTAAGCACGAGTCAGCTGCCACTCGGCATGCAACATCAGGTCCGGCCCAACTCACTCACGCAGACGGCGGAAGTGCTTGCTGGTGACGTGGTCCAGGTACCCCCCAACACCCACACTTAACACACACCCCTTCACCGCATCCTAATACACACACTTAATACACTCACTCGCGCAGGTGGCGGAAGTGCTTGCTGGTGACGTGGTCCAGGAAACCACCCACACCCAGACTTAACACACACCCCTTCACCGCATCCTAATACACACACTTAATACACTCACTCGCGCAGGTGGCGGAAGTGCTTGCTGGTGACGTGGTCCAGGTAGCCCTCGAGCGTGTCCCAGCTGCCGCATGCAAGGTAGTGGTGGTTCATGGTGCCAACCTTGCGCAGACTGCGGGAGGGGACAAGAGGGTGGAATTTATTTGTATACCAGTATCGATGCAAGACACATGTGGGGCAGTATGCAGCTGAGGGCCTCTTCGCGCACTCGCGCCCACAGGCCCACTGCTGCACGTGTCTCACCGGCCCCCAAAACTCAACACCGACAGCGCGCAGTGTGGCGTATAGCTTACGCCTCCCCAGTGCCGATGGTTCCCTGCCTCGCACAGGTGTCTTGCGATACCGTCCAGGCAATGTGTCTCTTACGTACACACCACGACACGCACGGTCGTGGTGCGGTCGGCATCTCGGCACAAAAGAGTCAAGACGCGCACGCACACGACACGCTGCTTCCTAACCTCGCCTCGGTACATGCTTTGTTACCCCAGCGCCGCATCGTGTACGGTACTTCCTTACTAATACACACCCTGATCGCCGCATCCTACTTATATTGACCTAATACACCCTGGACTCTGCTCGTAACACCCTGCACTCACGCGTAGTGACGGTTCTCCTCCTCGCCGTAGGTGCGGTCAGCGGTGTCCAGGAAGGCCTTCTCGAACTTGTCGCACTACAGCAGGAGGGCAAAAAATAAAGGAGGAGAAAGGAGGGTTGGACCGTATCGAGTACCGGTACAAAAAGAGATGCAGGACCACCAGCTTAACATGTTCTAAAGACCGGTTCGACCCGACGCGCACGCTCTCCCACGTGCCATGGCCCCCTACCCCTACGCCACACGCGCTGCTGGGCGGCACGTGCGTGGAACAGTACGAACACGTCCTGCGCTGTCGGCACCTTTTAACAGTGCTGCACCCTCGCCCCATGCCTCCATGCGCCCCTTGCACACTACTGTGCTGGTTGACACGTGGAACAGCATGAGCCGCACATCCCCCAAGCCACCACCCATCATGGATGCCTGGCCGCCTCCATGCGCTCCCCTGCCCCTAGCTAAGCCACCACCTTCCCGTCCGTGCCTTGCCGCACCCATGCAACCCCACACCCACCATGCTGGGCGGCACGTGGAACTGGATGACCACGTGGGCGGGCAGCTCGCGGGGGTCGTCCACATCGGAACGGTCGCGGCGGCCACCGCGCTTGGACACCTGGTTACGGCGCTGGCCACGGCCGCGGGTCTCCTGTGGGTTAAAGGTGGGTTGACACAGCAGGCGGCAGGGGCACAAGACGACACGTCAGCAGCGTTACGGCGTTGGCCACGGCCGCGGGTCTCTTGTGGGTTAACGGTGGGTTGACACAGCAGGCGGCAGGGGCACAAGACGACACGTCAGCAGCGTTACAGCGTTGGCCACGGCCGCGGGTCTCCTGTGGGTTAACGGTGGGCTAACACAGCAGCAGGCGGCAGGGGCACAAGACGACACGTCAGCAGTGTTGCCGCGTTGGACACGGCCGCGAGTCTCATGTGCATGTGCAAGGGCCAGGGAGGGAAGGCCTGGGCGAAACGTAGATCCTATTTTCACAGAGCCGTCCGATACCTTCGTACCGGTAGCCTATGCCTATGCGCCCCAAGACCCCACACCGTGCTAACCCACCACCCCAATTCGCCAGTGGCCTCGCTCCAAGGGGAGCACCTCATCGTTGCCCGCCATGCGTGTCTGCATGACACGTGCGCGCGCTGCCGTTTGGAATGCTATAACACGCCCAGTTAACTCACCATCTCGGTGTCGCCGACGGCCTCCAGGGGGAACATCTCCACCTCGATGTCGTTGTCACAGCAGAACTCAGAGAACTTCTGAACGTACTTGCACCTGAGGCACGAGACAGTTATGGGCATGGGCCGTGGGTTCAGGAGCATCACCTATGATACACACCAGACGTTATGACTACCGCGGTATGGAGATGGTAAATGCAATCGTGTTGCTACCGTGCTGCATGGACGGTATTAGCGAGTCAGCAGCTGTCGGGGGCAGTGGGGTGCATACACGGTTGCATGAACCTACCGCTCTCAGCCCCTAAGGCCCTTCACCTTCTGCCCTTCTCCCCTGCTCCCGTGCCCATCTGATTGCCTGGGCCCTGGCATGCCCCGCCCACACCCGTGTGCGCACACACTCGAGAAAAGAGTGGTCCATCGTGCCCTGCCAGCAGCAACCCACTACTAGGTGTCTGCCCCAACTGTTTGAACCTTACAGGTATATCAGTGCATGGGCAATTTGCGGTACACTCACTCGAAGTGGTCCATCATGTCCTCAACAGTGTCCCACTCGACGTAGGCCCAGAAGTGCTTGTTGTCGTTGGTGGTCTTGGACAGCTGGTAATAGTTGCACTTCTTCTCGGTGCCGAAGTCCCTCTCGAAACGCTCCCTGGGGCACACAACGCGCAGCAGGAAGGAGGAGATTGGGTACGTATGTTGAGCATGGCACGCGAGGAATGGAGGAAACAAATTACCGGTAGGGTGTCAGGGTCAGGCGGGGTGGTGGTTCAGCAAGCGCCCTGGCGCGCTCGTTCCCTTCCCAGGCGAGCCTTAACATTGCAGGCCCGTCTATTTGGCCTGACCCTGCCAGACCCATTGCACGAGCAACATGCCTTCCCCCATGCACCGCCTGGCTGGACAGACCCACGGGTCCCATATGCGAGCTGCCCGTACCCTTAACCCACACCGACCCACGGCAGCCATGCATGCGGCCCGCTGCATCCTGCTCATACCCTTAACCCGCACTCCCAAACCCACACCGACCCATGGGTCCGTCCCTGCTGCGTGCTGCCCATACCCCTAACCCAAACCCTCATCAGTTACCCACCACTCGTCGATGAAGTCGTCTTGCACCGACGGCGGCACGGTGTACTTGATGGCCGGTAACTAACAGACCCACCTGACCTCAACCCACACCCCTTAACCCACACCCTCGGCAACCCACCACTCGTCAATGAAGTCGTCCTGCACCGACGGCGGCACGGTGTACTTGATGGCCAGGTAAACGGGCTCGTCGGTCTTGCCGCGGCGGGAGAAGCGGTCAGCAATCCACTGCATGGGCGGGGCGGGGTAAGGGAACAACATACAGCAGTTGGAAGGCATCAGACACAGCGCTTGGCTACACGGTCGGTCTTGGAGACGCGGCTGAAAAGCTCTCGGCAATCCACTGCAAACATGGTATGGTGGTTTGTAGCGGCGGTTGGCGATGAGCCTGGGCTAAGTCGGATGAGCAAGGGGTGGCAGGCTCTACAGGCGAGGTCAGGGCCAAAGGCGGCGGGAGAAGGGCAATCCACTGCTGCAAACAGTATGCGATACAAGGTTGGCAAGTAGGGGCGGCTGGCGATGAGCGAGGGTACGGGTAAAGGTGGAGTGACGGGTGGATGATGGGCAAGGGGCGGCAGGCGCGACAGGCGAGGTCAGGGCAGGGCTACCGGTTACCGAGCACCATAAGACACAGCAAGCGTTGCGGTTGCATGCCGTTGATCAACCAACGCCGACACAGCGCTTAGCGCTCTGCAAGTGCACGGCACCTTTTGCGCGATGCCAGAGACTACCGTAGCGGAGACCAACCGCAAGGCCAGCGCGCCCCAGCACATGCTGCGTAGCAGGTTACGCGCCGCCGATCGCGACCCATGGGGGACCCACGGCACAGAACCGCTTATTACCTTCATGGTGTTAACGTTGCCGCTGGACTCCATCCAGCCGGGGCGGGCGGAGGCGACGGCCGCCAGCCCGAAAAGGAGCAGGCAGCCCAGCGCGAAAGAGCGGGCCATGATTGCGATTGCACGCTATACGATATACCGGTAGCTTTGGCTTTGGCGCGGACGGAGATGTGTGTTGAGGGCAAGGCGTGAAACAGCGGCGAGTGTATGTGTTGCAGCAGTCGTCGCGGGCGCTGTATGAAGCAGTAGGCTTGCGGAAGAGCCTATATACGGGCATGGTGTTAAGGTTGCTGACAGACTGACGGCATGGCATCGGCCGACGTGGCGGGGAAGTGTGTTCCGTTGCTTGCGGCGGCAAAGGTTGACGCTCTGGGTTCAAATTGTAGTAACCAGAGCTCGCTTGCAAACGCCTAAAGCAGGCAGAAGAAGAAACAATAAGATTGCAAATAATTGTGCAGGGACTGCTGAGCGCATGATTGCGCACTTTCGGTAAGCATGCGGTTGGCGCGTTTGGTCGTCAACGCACCCCGAGCGTCCCATGGGTCGCTGTGCGCCAGTCGGCCGACAAGTAAGAGCCGCAAACCTGTGGGTTTGCTGCGCTCCAGTATGTCAACCAATTTTGCACCTCAATATCAGCGTTTAAGGAGTTACCCAAATTTTTTCAGTCGCAGGGCCTTGCTAACGCGACAGCAAGGGAGGTCTGGTCCGTGCGCCCCCCTTGCTTCCTGCTGTTCCTGGACGATTTGGTCAAAAGAGCTAGATTCAGGAAGCAAGCTTGACTCCCAGCCTCTCCTAGCGTGCACCTCCTTGCGTGTTCAATTCCATGTGCGCTGCGTGCAAGGCTGCAGGGCAGCAACTTGCTTGCCAGCAGGGGAGTCTCTCACCTTTCTAGCCCACCGTCCACAGCAGGGGCAGCGAGAATCTCCCCTACCTGCGACATGCCACCACGGCTTTTTTTTTTTTTTTTTCAGGAGAAGGGTTATGGGATTATCGGAGACCTATTTTT
>VFQN01001007.1_pt1 | contig 49664 bp, 60 predicted proteins | sample 3512371 | NCBI WGS metagenome assembly VFQN01 (sample SAMN10412370, study PRJNA504923) | tailings metagenome | isolation source: Replicate 2 from Balatoc abandoned mine | place: Philippines: Itogon, Benguet | collected 2017-08-28
GTGTGCCCCGGCAGCTCCTGCAGCAGCTGCAGCGCCCGCTGGGCCCACTCGGCGGCCGTCTGGGGCGGGGGCGGGGGCAGCTGCACGGCCGGCCCCTGCTGCCCCGCCTGCGCCCGGCACCTGGAGCGCGAGCGCTTGCGGGCAGGCCGCCTGCCGTCACCGTGAGCTGTAGCTGCACCTCCGAAAGGCAGCCCCTGCTGTGCCACGCTGGCGCTGCCCGTAGGTAGCAGAGATGCCGGGGCAGACGGGCCAGCTGCAACACCCGCCGCCACCTCGCCGTGCGGCACAGCCACCTCCGCGCCAGCCCCGGCCTGCGGCTCTGCCTGCTCCTCGGCCTCCCCTTCCGCCTCGGTCTCCGCCTCGGCCTCCTCCTCCTGCTCTGCTTCCGGATCTGCTTCCGAGTCTGCTCCATCATGTCCCTCATCGTCCACCGCTGCGCCTGCCTCCAGCTCTGCCCCAGACTCCGCTGCCGCCTCATCCTCTGCTTCACCCCCATCACTCTCCCCCTCGACCTCTGTCTCTGCCGCTGCGTCGCCCTCCTCTCCCGCTGCCGCTTCACAGTCGGCCTCTGACTCCGCCACCACCGCTGCCTCCTCCTCCGCCTCCTCTGCATCCTCTTCAGCCTCGGGCTCCCCTTCCTGCTCTGCCGCCTCCGCCTCCTCTGCCTCCTCCTGCGCCCCCTGCTCCTCCTCCTCCGCCTCCTCCTCCGCCTCGTCATATTCTTGCCCCTCCACTGCCTCCGACCCCTCCTGCGCCCCCGCCTCCGCAGCACCACCCCGTTCCACCGGTAGTGGCACTGCCGCAGGGGCGCCATCTGCAGCTGCGTCCAGTTCTGCGTCGGGCGTCCTGCCTTCATAATGATACAGCACCTCCTCAGACTCCTGCTCCTCTGACTCCTCCATGGCGCCTCCGGCTGCCAAACCCGGCTCCGAGACCGGGCGCCCTTGCTGCGGCAACTTCCCAGAAAGCCCCGCTGCGGCGGGCGGCAACTCCGCCTCAGCCAACCGCCCCACTGCTGGTTGCTGCTGCTGCTGTGCCGATAGCCAGAAGGCAGCGGTCGCCTGGGAAGCGTCACCAAGAGGGCCGGCCGAGGGCCCCGGGTGATATTGACGAGCGGAGAGTATCGGTCGCACTGGGGGAGGAGGGAAGGGGAGAGGAGGCTGCTGCGCCTGTGCGTGTCCGCTGACGCCAAGCTCCTCCGGCGCTGAAGAGCCGAGCTGCTGCTGTTGCTGCTGGTACTCAGCACGAGCGGCGACCCGGGGGTCACTCGGCCGCGCAGGCACCGCAGCCTGGGGCTGAAGCTCCGCCTCCAGGTTGCCGCTGCGGATGTCCCCAGGCCCCACGGCCCAGCGAAGTCCGTCTGCCCCAGCAGGTTCCCCCTCCACCGCCAGCGGTCCCCTGCCCGCCTGCTGCGCGACTGCCTCCTGCGCCTGTGCAATGGTCAGGCCCTCGACGTCCGGAACAGCGGGCGCACGCCCCCTTTCCCTTCCTGCCTTGTCCCTGTCCCTCCCCCTGCTCTCCGCCCTGTCCCTGTCCCTGCCCCTGCTCCGGCTCCGGCCCCGGCTGCGGCTACGAGCCCTGCCGCCCTCAGGGCCCCTGCCGCTGCTCCGGCACCGGGCCAAGAAGGCCTCCGCACCCGAGAGTGCGGTGAGGATGGGGGGCTCGGAGGGGCTGACGTACCACAGGCCGGAGAAGGACTTCAGGAAGGCGGCGGGGGACTGCCCATCGCCAAGCAGGTGGTCAGGGATGTCCAGCTCGGGCATGGTGGCCCTATGGGAAGGGGGACAGGACAGGAAGAAGGGGCTGACACGGTGTACCTGGTGCACATGGACATGGCGCAAGCTGCTACGGAAGAACAATGAGCGGCAGGTCAGATGCTGTGGAAGTACAGCGTCAGCAGCTCTTCGCAGCAGCTTACGGCTTCCATAGCTACGCAAGGTTGCACAGGACGTCCTCTTTGGCGTGAAAGAGGGCTCCACACCAGCTTCCTTCGCTCATGCACCCACCGTGTCCTCCCGTTCCACACCATGGCGCGTCCCGGCTGCTTTAACAGCAGCTGCACCACCCCGCAAGCCCACTCATCACGCGTGACATCCCTCCGCGGGCTTGACTCTCGGCTGCTGCTGCCCCCCCTGCTCCTGCTCCTGCTCCGGCTACACGCCCTGCTCCTGCTCCAATCCTGGCTGCCAGCCCTGCTCATGCTCCGCCCCCTGCTCCCGCTCCTGTCCCTGTGGCGGCTGGTGCTACGGCCACGGCTTCGCGACCTCGCCCTGCCGCCCTCAGCCTCCACAGCCTCCCGGTCTGTGTGCTGCTGCTGGTCCTGCTGCCTGGCTGTGATGGCAAGGGGGTGGTCCCAGCTCACGTGCCAGAGCTGCAGGAAGCGCCGCAGGAAGGCACCTGCAGACTGGCAGCCAGTCTCCCGTAGTAGCGGCTTGGTGATATGCAGATGTTTGCTGTGAGGAGGCAAGGGAGGAAGCTAGCAGGTGGTTAGGTGCGCAGTAATGATAAATATAAAACCTTGATCAGGTCACCGCCGCTCAGTGGTCCGCAAAGGTCATCAAAGAATTATTTGCCCATTATGGCGGTACCCAAACAGTGGTGCCAAAGACCTTTCGCTGGCAGCACCAATCGCACCACCAAGGCTTGTTGGCATCTCGTGCACGCCGTGCCCCCGTGCATGCCTGCTCCCCGTCCGCAGTCAAACAGGCGTGTAAATGACACACACTGATCGTTGCAGCCTATGTTGGTTGACGCTATGCAAGCTTGTGGACAACCCACCTCTCCAGCTGCGCCAGCGAGGCCGTGTGCCCCGGCAGCTCCTGCAGCAGCTGCAGCGCCCGCTGGGCCCACTCGGCGGCCGTCTGGGGCGGGGGCGGGGGCAGCTGCACGGCCGGCCCCTGCTGCCCCGCCTGCGCCCGGCACCTGGAGCGCGAGCGCTTGCGGGCAGGCCGCCTGCCGTCACCGTGAGCTGTAGCTGCACCTCCGAAAGGCAGCCCCTGCTGTGCCACGCTGGCGCTGCCCGTAGGCAGCAGAGATGCCGGGGCAGCCGCAGGTGTGCAGGTGCTTGGTGTGCCCTTCGCCACCACCCTCGTGTCCACCTCAGCCCCGAACTGCGTCACTGCCTTGACCTCGGGGACCACGGCTCCGTCAGCCGCCGCTTGCTGTGCACCGGCGGCCGCCGGCGGCTGACGCGCAGCTGCCTGCTGCGCAGACGCAGCCGGCGGGCCGGCTTCCATCCCCAGCTGCTGTAAGAGGGAGAAGGGCGATCGGCGCACGGACGATGGCCCTGGGCACAGGGGCTGCGCAGGCTGCACCCGAGCGCTGCTCTCCACAGCCGCACCTGCCCCAGGCGCTGCCTCAACCATGGGTGCATCCACCGCAGACGGAGGCTCCTGTTCGGGCCACTCACTAAGGCCCAGAACAGGCACGCTGGCATACCCGGCCGCGCTGCCGGGGAAGCTGAAGGCGGCTGTAGCTACAGCGGCTGTTGGTGGAGGGTGTAGCGTATACACGGGTGGCCGCTGCAACGACCCAGGCTGCACGCAGAGCGCCGGAGGCGGGGCCAGCGGTGCGGTAGCCTGCCGGGGTAGCCCCTGCTGCGCCGGCGCGCCGCGCTGTGCTGGGCCCAACACCTGGGCGGGCTGCCAGATGAGTACCGGTTCAGCGGCCATGTGCGGCGGAGGGTGCTGGTTCACAAGGTGCTGCTGTTGCGGCAGCGTTGGGGCGGAGGGCAGGGTGGGCATGGGCTCCAGGAGGCTGCCGGCTAGCTGCAGCTGGGCTGAACCCGCGCCTGCCCCGTCCCCGAGCACCCGCAGCACCTCCGCGGCGGCGTCCGCCAGCATGTGCGCGACATGCCCTCCGTCGGCACCAGCCCCAATTGGTGCTTCGGCCTCCCCTAGCGCCTTGCTGCCCATGCGCCTGCCGAAGACGCGCCGGGCGCGCTTGGCACACGGCTCCTCGCCGAGGTCCAATGGAGCCGCATCCTGCCCACTGCCACCCATGCCCTGCAGGGAGGTATGTCCGTCCCTCCCGACGCGGGCGCCTGCCACCTCGCACTGCTCCCTGTCGGGGCTCGGGCTCCTGCTGCTGTTGCGCCTCCTGCTGCGGCCCAGCCCCTCACCCTCCACGGAGCGCCCTTGGCAAACGGTTTCTACGTCCGCTGTGGCAGCTGCCTCCACAGGGACGACGGCAGCAGTACAAGCAGCAGGTGCCCGCTGTGACGCTCCGCATCCTTCCTCTTGCCGCTGTCGCCCAACCGGCCCAAAGCCCTCGCCGTTGCCCGCTCCTGCCCCTGCACCGCCCAACGCTCCCGCCCCTGCACCGCCCAACGCTCCTGCCCCTGCACAACCCCCCACCCTTGCAGCTGGCCCGGCCACCGCCCCGGCCCTTGCATCTGCGACCGCCGCCGGCTGGTCCGCAGCCACGTCCTCGGCGCGCCCCCCGGCGTGGCTGCAGCAGCTGCTGCTGCTGTTGTGCGAGTCTTCGCTTACGGGGGCTAGACCGGAGGCGGCGCTCCGGTCTGCAACAACTTCCTTGCCACACTCCAGGATGGCGTGGGACTTGCTGGCTAGAAGTGCACCAGGCACGAGTTGTTGTACCTCTTGGGAGCAAAGGTGTAGAGGGGCCACTGCGTTGGCAACAGGGCCCTTCGCCAAGCGCTGGGCCTCCCCCTCGTCCCACAGCCGCAGCCGGGCAGCTACCTGCTCCCACTGCTCTTCCGGGATTTGCGGGTTGCACAGGATGCTGAGGAGCTTGTCCCGCAGCGCCGCGCGCTGCAGCGGGCAGGAGGCTGACGTGGCATCGCCGTGCTGTACCTCCTGCTGTTGGGCTTGAGCGATGGTGGTCTGGCAGCTGTGCAGCTGAGCAAGGCGGGTCACGACGTGACGGACCTGTGGGGTGGGCGCGCCACGTTGCTCAGCATGATCTTAGGTGGGCTACGAGAAGCGATGGACCTCACAGCCGTGCATACCTCGTGGTAGGTGAGGTGCTCGCCAAGCCCCTGTAACACCTGCGAGCAGGCCTCGGCCTCCACGACAGCCCACTCCTCAGCACTGGGCGGTCTGTCAAGGACGTGCGAGATAGGCACGCTTGTTGTCGCGTTCGTATCTGAACCCCATTTGTCTCCAACGATGACGTAGGGGCCCTCTGCGAAGCGCAACGATGCAACATCCATGACCCGTCAATTGCCAACAAGTGCAAGGGGCGATCATGCCTCGCTCACCAAGTCCATGTGCGCGCCTGGCCACCAGGCCTCCTTGCTTTCGAGGGTCCTTGAGGAGCACAAGTGCCCCAGTCGAAAAAACCGACGTATGCAACCAACCTAAACCCAAGCGTGCAAGCTCCCATTTTGTTTCGTTAAGCTCCCGCAAATCTGTCTGAAACACGCGGATAGCGGCTATTGATTCCCGTCCTGGAAGGAGACATTGTCCTGCCATGCTACTGGTCATTGTACCTATTGCGCAATCCCTCATTACGTCATTGGTAACACTGACTACATGATAAACGCTGTAGTCCAGCTCGTTGAGCCGTTGCTTCCAGGGCTCAGCAGTGTTCAAAACGAAGTTGCGCTGGGCGCCATGGCATAAGCACCTTACCAGTGTAGCACTACAAGAACGACGTGCAATAATTGGCTCCGGTACTGCAAGGGCTCAAGACACTCAGTCACATCTTCGGAGCAACCGTCGTGCATAAAAAAAGCAACCGTCGTGTCAAGCTCCAGTCCCAGAACTCGCATTTCATGCTTACTTACGCAGTGCCACTATCCACGTGCAGAAGGTCATGTAGAGTCGCAGTTGCCCGGCACTGACCGGTGACCGCGCCAAGCAGGCAGGGACAGTGAGCATGGTGAGCAGGGACGGTGAGCAGGGCAGGCGAGGGAGGGTGCAACAAGGCAGACATACCGTATTACACGCCAACAGGGTACTGCAGGGGAGTGCAGAATTCCTGACCATGGACACGTGCCCTACTGCCCTTTCGCATGGCGCTAGTGCGCTCACCGTCGCAGCTACCATTGGTACGCTCCACCGCACAACCTGGATTGTAACATAAACGTGCCAAAAGTACCACAGAGCAAGCAATGTTGTAAGGGAAGGCATGCGGCAGTTGCTAGTCCAACAACAACACTGGCCGCTCGGACAGCAGCTCTCAACTCCCGGACCTCAACCAAACAGTACGGCACGGCTGCCCCCAGCGTCCGTGGTCGCCAAATGCACACACATCCCAAGCGACACCTTTACTCGTCGAACAGGGTTTGACGCTGGTCATCCTCGCTCGGGGTGGCCCCCCAATCCTCGCCTTCGTGGCAACAGTGTTCAACCGCATGACACCACTCACGATGGTACATTGTTCAAGCTCAATCAAACGCCCAGTGCCTCAACTAAACTGACCACCACGAAATGAAACCAGCAGTTCCAATATGTACATCAGTACTTAGTCCATGACGCGCTATCCGTGTACGACTCCACGAGAGATGCAACCTGGTTTCAGATGCATACACCAATGGGGTCACAGCCATGCGATGTGAAGCGCTACATGGCGCACACTGACGTCTGGTGCATGGCTACGATGCAGCTGCAGCACTGCCTGTACTTCCTCAGCACAATGCAGTTTTACTCTTGGGTAATTGACCGAGTTCCCGTGTTGCGGAATAGTGCACACTCGTCATGCGCATGCTCAACCAAACGAGCTGCACTACCATCCTAGGCGCAATGGCGCCGTGGCATACGACCACTCTCATGCACCGGTGCTGCCTGACCCCTGCTGGCGGCTTTCACTCACCGCCCTCGCCGCGCCTCACCCGGATAGCATGTTGAAGTTGACCCCTGAGCAAACCCCGCTAATTCCCACGCTCGTCACCCTCGCTCCGCACCAAATCACCACCGGCGCCAGCTGCCGGCCAGAGATGGCCCTAAACACGGCTGCTTCTGCTCCTGCTTCTGCTCTGGACCTTGCTTCCTAATCAGCTCCTGCCGCTGCCCTCCCTCACCTCCCTGCCCTACACGGGCAGAGCTCCAGGGATCGCCGTAAGCTGCATCTCCCCAACAACGCTGACGCGCCACAGCTTCTTGTGGCGCTTATAGAAGCCAGCAGGACGGACGCCCAGCGCACGTAGGATGTAGTCGGGCACGACGAAGCCGTTCCTGCGGACGTGGGAGAAACACCGGTAAACACTCAGGCAGGGCAAGCGCGATCGCGGCAACCCGTCACGCGCAGAAAGCAGCGTTGCTCCACCCGCAGGTCAGGACGTAAGACGTGCGGTGCGGGCGTAGGCAGGAGGGCGTCTCCCATGCATGTACTGCACCACGCAAGCAACCCGTGGCTTAACCCACATGACACCCCGCCCACACCCACTTGCATAGCGTGCTCGTCGTGGCCGCGGCGCCGGGCTGCTCCCACAGGAAGCGGTACACCCGGTGGCAGAACGCCTGCACCTCATCGTCCATGGAGGGGGCGCCCGTCCCGCCGTTGCCAGGAGCTGGGGCGGAGCTGGCGCCCGCGCCACTGCTCCACACCCTGTCGCCGTCATGCCTCCGCTGCCGCTTCTGCTGCTGATGGTGGTCGTCGAGGTAGCGCGGCTGCGGCCGCCTGTCCTGGTCCCCTGCAGCGGTGGGGGAGGAGGCAGCACCGCGCAGCTGCTGGTTGCAGCTGGGCGTCGGGGCCAGGGCCGGCGGGGGCTGAACCGCGGGCGTCTCGGGCGCGGGCCCGCCGCCGCCGGAGCTCGCCAGGCCGCCAAGCGAGGCGAGCGCCCCGGGCCCCGCCGCGACCCGTGGGTTGGTCGGGAGCTCCAGGACCGGCGGTGGCACCAGCCGCTTCCCCTTCGCCGACGCACCGAACGTGTTGCAGTCCGGGTTTCCGCCCCCAGAGGAAGGAGCCCCCTGGCACGCTGCCGCCCAGAGATGCTCGTCCATGCGCCGTACAGGCCTCTCCGGCGACCGGGTGCCGCCCTCCCTGCTGCCCGACCGGCTGCGGCGGCGCGACCGGCCCGCGTGCCGCTCCCTGCTGTCGCCCCGGCCGCTGGTCCGGCCCCGCCACGGGGACGGCTCCAGAACCACCGCCACAGCCTCGGCCGGTTGCTGCTGCTCCGTTTGCCACGCCGTAATGGTGGCCGCCGCGTCCAATGCACCCGCATTCGCATCCGCGGGCAGCTGCCGCTCCCTGTAGCCCGGGCCCCTGCTGCGAGACCGCTCCTCGCTCGCCAAGCCCCTGCCCCTGCTCCGGCCGCGGCGGGGGCTGAGGCTGCGGTGCCTGGCGCCCCCGGGGCTCCTGCCGCGGCTCCGGGACCGGGCACGGCTTGCCGCCAGGTGCGGGTGCGCCGTGAGGGTGAAGTTTTCGCCAACAGACCAGAGCTTGGAGAAGGACTTGAGGAAGCTGACGCGGGTTGGCCAGGGATCCAGCAGGAGCCTTGGAGCTGCCAAGCCCCGTCTGCGCGGGGGAATACAAAGACATGAAGCACGCTGTGGAAGAAGGTTGGTGGGAGCGTGACGGGCATGCGCGTGCCTGGTAGGTTGCCGTTTGCGGCAACTTGGCGGCGACATAATGCAGTAGGAAAGCAAAGAGTCAGCGCACGGTAGCGCAAAGCACCCTGCGGACATACAGCCCTGCTGTTCATCCCGCATCCACCCACCGCCGGAGTTCGTCATAAGGTGCCGACAAGCCGGGCTGAGTCCGCAGGAACTCGAGCACAATGTTGGCCCACTCCTCCCTTAGTACACCCAAGCCTGGCTCTCGGCCCCTGCTGACGCTCCGCTCCCTGCCCTCGGCCATGGGCCTGCTCCTGCCCCTGCTCCTGCTCCTGTCGCCCCCGGGGCTCCTGCCGCGGCTTCGGGACCGGGCACGGCTTGCCGCCAGGTGCGGGTGCGCCGTGAGGGTGAAGTGGTCGCCGACGGACCAGAGCTCGGGGAAGGACTTGAGGAAGCTAACGCGGGATGGCCACCCAGAGAGCAGGGCCCTTGAAGCTGCCAAGCCATGCCTGTGCAGTACATTGCAGGACGTAAGCATGTTGTACAAAAGTGAGACCTGGCAGGTGTGCGTTCAACTGGTAGGCTTCCGTCCGTAGCAGGTCATCACAGAATAAGCTCAAAGCAAGGCGGATAAGTTGCAGCCATGCCGCAGAACTGCACCCACTGCATTATCTCCTCCTCGTAGCGCGCCGACAAGCCGGGCTGAGTTATGAGGAACTGGACCACGCCGTCGGCCCACTTCTCCCTCGTCATTCCGCTGCACGGCTCTCCGCCTCTGCTGGTGCTGCGCCCCCTGCTCGCGGGCCTGCCCCTGCTCCTGCTCCTGTCGCCCCCGGGACTCCTGCCGCGGCTCCTGGACCGGGCCCTGCCGCCGTCCAGGTGTGGATGCAGCGTGAGGGTCAGGGGCTCGTCACGGCTGACATCCCACAGGCTGCGAAAGGACTTGAGGAAGCGGATGCGCGTCGGCCAGGCATCAAGGAGGTGCCTTGGAGCAGCGAACCCCCACCTGCGCAGTACAGCAGAGGGCAAATGTATGGATGTACGCTTGGTTTAGCAGGCAAATTGCCACTAGTGGGCACACATGACTGCATGGCAGGTTCAAGAGCTTGGCAGCTTGCAGCCACAGCGCAACATGGCAGCAACAGAGCAGCGTACGGTAGCACAAAGCAGCCTGCAACGCACATGCAGCCACACTCCAGCACCGTACCCACCGTCTGATGTCGTCGTACGTTGCAGACCAGCCGGGCTGTGTCAGAAGAAAGTTGACCACACTGATGGCCCACTCCTCGTCCGTCATGTCGCTCTCCGGCTCTCCGCCCCTGCTGGCGCTGCGCCCCCTACTCGCGGCCCTGCTCCTGCTCCTGTCGCCCCCGGGGCTCCTGCCGCGGCTCCGGGACCGGGCTCTGCCGCCGTGCAGGTGCGCTGTTGCTGTGAGGACGAGCGGTTTGACGGGGCTGACCTCCCAGAGGGTGCGGAAGAACTTGAGGAAGCCGGTGAGCGACCGCCAGCCTCCGCCTTCCAGCAGGTGCGTCGGTGGCGGGACGAGGCCCCGCCTACAGACAGTGCGCAAACACAGAAAGCATAACCGATGTGGCGACAGACATATTATGCATGCAAAAAGTGGGGCTGGCCACGTATGACTGTGTGATGGCCATGGCGCAGGCATGCTGAGCATGGGCAGATGGGCACAGCGCCGAATCAGCTCCCAACAGGTACAATTTGCCTCTCCAGATCGACCGTCCAGCCGCCGCAGCAGCCCAGCACGGCCCAGCCGCCCGACCCACCGCATGAGCACCTCGTACGACGCACACCCGCCCGGCTGCTCCATGAGGAATGCGTGCACGCTATCGGCCCACTCCTCCCGCGTTATGCCTCCGATCCCCGGCTCCCCGTCCCGGCTGGCGCTCCGCCCCCTGCTCCTGCCTCGGCTGCCCGCCCCGTCCCTGCTCCTGCTCCTTCCCCTGCTCCCGCTCCTGTCCCTGTTGCGGCTGGCGCTGCGGCCACGGCTGCGCGACCGCGGCCTGCTGCCGTCGGGCGCCACGCCCTCCTGCTGTTGCTGCTGCGGCTCGCGTGGGCGGTGCTGCCCCTTGACCGTGAGGGCCAGGGGAGAGTCGTCGCTGACATGCCACAGGTGGCGGAAGTTGCGCAGGAAGGCGCCGGGAGACTGGTTGGGCGCCAGGTGGCGGGGGATGCCCAGCCCCACGCTGCAGCATCGGGAGGGTAAAATAATAATCAATTGCTTGGGCGTCAGGCTACTGGAGGTCGGGCTATGAGTGAGGCTGTAAGACCAGCGCAGCCTCAATTTCACATGTACACGGGCGCCCATCCATTGACGGGAACTCGAAGTACAGGAGTAAGGAGAAGCTGCCCGCCAGGCACACTAATGCAGGTCCTACGTGGTCAACCAAGAAACACTGTCCGCAATTCGCATCCAGGCAATCAGTCCCTGCCCCCGCACCTCTCCAGCTGCGTCAAGGTGGCCGTGTACCCGGGCCGCTGCGCCAGCTCCGCCATGACCCGCTCGCTCCACTCCTCCAGCGACTTGGGCGCCTCCCTGCGCGGCGGCTGCGGCGGATCCGGCGCCGGGGCCGGGTTGCGGCATCGCGAACGCGAGCGCTTGCGCGCTTGCCGCCTGTGCGCCTCCAGCACCTTGCCTGCGTCCTCCTCCGCTCGCTCCTGCTGCTGCTGCTGTTGTTGCTGCTGCTGGCACTTGGGGTCGGCAGGTTGACCGCTGAGCACAGCCTGCTCAACCCCCTGCTGCGCTGCGTCCGCAAAAGCAGGGCCCGCCGGTGGCTCCGGCTGCGAGGTGACCTGCGCAGCCTCCCCAGCAGCCACAGCGGCTGCCCTTATTGCAGCTCCTGCTGACTTGGTTGCGTCCGGCCGCCGCGTTGAGGGCCGTTGCGTGCCACGGCGGCCCTCCTTCTTGCGCTCATCCGCCCCCTTCGCCGCTGCGTTGCCAGCACGTGGCCGGGGGCTGCTGGCTCGCGTTGAGCCGCCGTCAAGGTGCAGACCAGCCGGCGGCTTGTGGTGGTGTGTGTCGACGATGGAGGGGGCGGGAGGCAGAGGACGCAGCTGACGCTGTTTGGGAGGCGGTGCGGGAGGCGGTGCCGGGTCAGCATCATGGGGTGGCGAGTAGGATGGCTCCACGGGGCTCCACGATGGCTCGACGGGGCTGAGTAAGGGCAGTGTCTTTTGCCGCTGGTGCTGGTGCTGGTGCTCGTGATGGTGGTGGTGGTGGTGTGCCGCTTGCGGCTCCTGGTCCTCCTGCAAGTCGGTTGGTAGGAACCGTACGGCGGACGAGGGCAGCAGCTTCGAGGTCGACGTGACGGGCGGCGTGGGGAAGGGGGACGGGGCTGCTGGTCGCAGCCGACGGCGTTGCACCGTGGAGGGCTGCGAGTCGGGTGCGGAGGCCGGCGGCCCTTGGGGAGTCGCAGACGGCGACGGAGGGCGAGTCTGGGACTCGGGTGAGGGCCGTGCGTGTGGGGAGCTGGGTACGGATGCAGGCTGGGCGTCGCTGGCGGAGGGGTGGACGGCGACGAGGTCGGGCAGGTTGGGGCCGGGAAGCGTGGGGACGGAAGGTATGGACGGCAGCTGTGGGTCCACGTCGTGCTGCAGGGGCCCTGACCTGCAGCGACCCGGCACTGCCTCCGACACAGACGGCCCACAAGCAGGCCCGCCGGCCTGCGGACCCTCGCCCAGGCTTTGCAGCCCACGCCCAGCGCCCTCACTGGAGCCCTTCCTGCCTTGCCCTGCACCAGTCCTTGGGGACACGCTCGCCGGGGCGCTAGCCGCGGCGGCCGCGGCCGCTGCGGCTGCAGCATAGCTCGCAATGGGCAAGCTGGACATATGGCCAGCGGCTTGGCCCGCGGTCGTTCCACCGCTCCCCGCACGGACCCCCGCGCCGTGGCCTGCATCCCTGCTGCTCCCCAGGCGCCTCCGCTTGCGTGCCCAGCCGGCCTCTTCTGACGGGCGCCCCCCATGTCCCGCGGAGGCCCCCTCCAGCGCCTCCGGGCCTCTACACCGGTCACTGCACGGCCCCTCCAGCCCCCTGCTGCTCGCCACCGCAGCTATCGCCCTCCCAGCGTCTTCGAAACCGTCTCCAGCACCGTGGGCCCATCCCTCCGTCCCGCACTCGGCAGCGCAAGCCTCCACGGCTGCCTCAGCTGGTGCTGGTCCAGCTCTTAACCCATCGTCCACCTCTTTGTTGTCCTCCGCATCCTCCACCGCCTTCACCTCCATCTCCACAACCTCAGCCAAAGCGGCCGGCTGCTCCGCCCCCGGCTGCTCCTCCTCCTCCTGCACCCCGCTTAGGCTGTAGCAGGTGCTACTGTTGCTTAGCAGACCGCCACCAGCCCCGCCGGCGTCCGCTGCAACACCCGACGGACAGCCGCCGGTGGACTGCTGCCCTTCCTGCTGCTCCAAGCCACAGGCCCCCTGCATCTCGTGTTGCTGCAGTTGCTCCATTTGCGGCGGGACAGAGGGATAGCCGGGACCGTTTGCACCGGTGGCAAGGCGCATGGCCTCGCTCTCGTCCCACGGCTGCAGCTGTGCGGCAAAGGCAGCCCAGACGTGCTCAGGGTACATCGGGCTGCAGAACAAGCTGAGCAGCTTGTCCCGTAGAGCCGCACGGTCCAGGGCCGAGGTGCCCGGGTTCAGGGTGGGGCGAGCAGGGGACAGCCCGTGCTTTGCAGCCCACATGCATCCGTGTGGCTGCCGGTCGTTCTGTGGCTGCTGCTGCGCTTGTGCTTGCTGAAGGACTAATCGGCACGAGTTGAGTTGCGCCAGACGCGTCAGGACGTGCTGGACCTGCAAAACCGTTTACGTTACATTAGTGCGGTGCCAGGCTGTGCACACGTGTCACCTCAAGGTGTGAAATTGTGGCACATATACAGCTCATTTGCCATGATGCACACCTCGTGGAAGGTGAGGTGCTCGCCAAGCCCCTGGAGCAGCTGCGAGCAGGCCTCCGCCTCCACGGCTGCCCACTCGGCGGCAGTGGGCTTCCGGTCAAGCACTTGCGCCAGGGGCACGCTTGTCGTCGCGTTTGTGTCGGAGCCCCATTTGTCACCAACGGTGACGTATGGGCCCTCTGGGGAAAGGAAGAGCCATTGACAAAGCTGACTGCTGAAGGCTAAAAAGGGCTTCCCGAACGTTCGCACAAGTTGTGCCGTCGAGACATACACAGGAGTACTCTTGCGGCTTACCAAGGCCATACGCCCGTCTCGCGATGACCTTGCCGGGGATATGCAGGTCCTCGAGAAGAACCAGTGCCCCAGCGGGGAAGCGGGGAACCACCCAGCTTAACCCGACGCGGGATACCTCCAGGCACAGACTATTAAACGAAACAAGCTCTGAGCTACTTAACACAAATTCTTTTATGGCTTTACGGGTGGGCAAAAGGCACTGTGAAGCTCCCGCCATCTCCCTTTTGTTATCGACTTAGCCAAAGCAGCTGCCAGAACGCGGCAAAGATAAAGCTGCCGATGTAGTGTTTGTACATTGCGGGCGATTCCTATGGCGGGATGTTTCAGTGCGCGGACTCAGTGTAGGCTTTACAAGTCACTGAGCACGACTCTGGTCGTAAACCGTTTTAACAACTGGTGCATTTGGCAACCAATTTGCCCGCAAGAGTAAGTGCCGGGGGGTGGCCGCCTAAGCTCCGCATCTTCAGCATGCGTCCGTACGGCGGTGTGCCGTGACGACATATCGCAGTGTGGACCCTGCTGCGCTACATCTCGCCTTCACCCAAGTCAGGAAGTGGCCGACTTGCACACAGATGGTGCCAGGAAAGCCAAGCGCGGGAGCCTGGGGTGTGCGGGGCCAAGCGGAGCTGCACTGGCCACACCCTGTGACCCGCCGCGTTACCGTACCTCGTTCAACGCTCTGCCGGCCTCGGAGGGTAGCGCCGCACCACCTGTATTGTACATGACAAAACTAGGACAGGACCCGTGGACAGGGCCTCAACGGGTACCGCAACCTGCTGATGTATGTCGGACGCCTGCGTCTGTCTTGCGTACACGCCAACATTGTGCGCACGCCAGTGAGCGTCGAGCTCAGCATGCCGGTAGCGCAATGGCTGGCAGTGTTCCGCTCCACCACGGCAACCATCACCAAGGGATGCCGAATTGGTCGCAGCTTTCAAGCCCTGCACGTGTGCGGTAGGGCCTGGCAGAACCTGGTAGAACACATTCGCACGCGTGCCACAGTTGTAGCAGAGGGCCTGGTCCGAACACAACCCACGAGTTGCCGGGTGCAGCGGTGCAGAAAACACCGGTACACGACGGACCCGGTCACAGACATGGTTACTGCTACATACAGGAAAGCGCTCCCCTGGAGGTCATAGGGTGACCGGGTTGCGCTCTGCAAGGCTGCCAGAGGCTGCCTGAGGGCTCCCGGGACTGCCCTGTGCACGAAAGGTCCTCCAGAGTCCCCCGAGGTCCCTTACCTGTCCCTTACCGTGTGCAGCGCCGAAGGCTCAGCTCCGGTGTGGGCCTCGAGGAGATGGGATGTTTGTTGGACACTGAATATGGTTATATGCGGTCAGAGCTCCGTTCACTCCAGCAATTCGTGTCCAGCGTCATCGTCTAAGAGCGTCTTCAGGTCCTGTTACACTGGCAGAGGTGACGGCACGTGCGCAGCGGTGCTCTGGGTGCCGCATACGCACCCGAGTGCCTGGAAGCCAAACTGGACGAAACCTATATTCATTTAGGGCTCACGAGACCAACGGCAGCTCCACCTGGCTCCACACACACGGCGAATGACCCAGTGGCCATTGCGGAAGTGCAGTCCTAGAACGACCGCAACAGCACAGGACATGGCACGCGCTCGCGTGCAAGAACCAGCGCTTAGCGCATTGCAGCCCCACTTATTACACCGGTATCCGTTCCAACCTGCGCGGATCAGCACCCGGAGCCGCTGGAAGGGCACACACGGCGCGCACCAAGTGCAACAACAGATCATGTTTTGCAACTGTCAGCCATGGGCGGCCCGTGGCCAACCCCATGGGCGGCCCGTGGCCAACTGTCAGCCATGGGCTGCCCGTGGCCACGGCTGCCCGTGGCCAACCCAGCGTTCCGTTCACTGTTCACTAGCCGTCCATCAAGGCATGGACGGCGACACTGACGCAACGGTGTATAAGCATCAACACCCAATCAACGCAACCATCCACGCCCATCTACACCCGTACCGTGCCAACCTTGTATGCAATCCTGGGTTCTACTGTCATCTACGAGTACAACACACAATACGCACAGCTATTAGATGATAGAAACAGGTACCCAGACACTGCCGTACGGCATGCACGCACGCGTGCACGCACCAAGGCAACTGAGCTTGACAAACGCAACGGGTGGTGTGCGTCGAATGCAACACTGAGGCGCACCATACGCAGCACGCGCGAAGAACAACAATTGGACATCCTGCATGCAGGCTAGTAAAATTTGGGGGAGGCTCGTCTGCTACTGACATAACGCAGTTGCAACAAAGCTCTGTGTACACAGAGCGACTTGCGCAGCACTCGTCAGCACCCCACCCACATGACTGACCCGCCTCCGCCGCCACCCCGCAACTAGCGACCTGCACTGTCAGGTGTAAACCTATCTCTAAACCTCCATGGCGTCGCTCGGCTCATCCTTCGGCCATACCGCCCAAATGGCGCCCTGGTTGGCCCGGACCAGCGGGTCTGGTTCACTCCCCAGGCTCCAGTAGTAGGCGTGCTTCATGAACCAGCAGCGCCTCTTCTGCTTGCCAATCACCTCGCGGCAGTGACTCCGCTCGTGACTGAGAGCACGGATGAGAGCAAGGGGCCACAACCAATTTAAAGGAACGATACTTATTAAAGTGGGGGAGTGTAGGAGGCATCGGGGGTGCTGCACAGAATTTATGCAAAGGCAGCGCGCAATCTCGAGCTCGTATGCATGGGACAGCCTGCCGCGAGCCGGCCCCAAACTACATGCCAACATGACTGCTGGCACCAGCAGTCGCCGCAACTTACGCTCAGCGACAGCCTGTGCGCCACTTTGGTAGCGTGCTTCAAACTCACTTGACGAATGTCAGGAGTTTACTCCACGGCACCCCTTGCGGCCTCCTGGCCAGGTACTCGTAGATACGCCTCACCACCTTGAACTCATCCTTAGGCAGCCGTGGCTGCCGAGCCCGTCGCTTCCGTTGCTGCCACCGCCGCAGCGGCGGCGGCTCCTCCGCGTCCGCCTCCTCTTCCTCGCTCGTGGCCTCCTCCTGCATTCCTCCCAGATGCTGCGGCTGCTGCCGCGGCAACGGTGCCTCCCCACGCTGCTGCTGCTCCCCGAAGCCACCAGCGCCCCCCATGGCCGCTACCGCGGTGGGCTGGCTGCTGCTTCCACGCCGCTCCGTGGCGGTCGCCGAGGGCGCCGCAGCACCCAAGGTCCCAGACCCGAGGCCAGGGACCGGGACCCCCACCTCTGTGCCACCTGCCAGCTGCTGCATACGGCGCCGTGACTCGGCAAGGGACTGTTGCAGAGTGCCCAAGTCTCCCGCCGCAGCAGTCGCCTGCAGCTTGGGCTCTCTCGCGTGCTGCTGCTGCGGCTGGGATAGTTGCTGCTGCCAGGCCGAGGGCTTGGCCACGAGCACAAGCCCGCTCCTGTCAGGCATATCCTCAAATGGCTCCGACTGCAGCTGCCACCACCTGCGCTCAGCGAACCAAGGCGCACACAACGGACGAATACCGCTTGCACATTGTTGATGTATGCTAAGGGCTGCGCGTTATTATCAGCGCAGCGGCAGCGTCTCACGATGGCACCTCTTGTCTCCAAGTGGGGGGTGTGACTTGTAGAAGAGCGCAACATTATGACCTGACGGGACCATGACGTGCGTCGCACGCCGTGCCGTCCCTACGTGCCGGTAGCTGCCTATGGCCTAGCTGCCCATGCGACACGCTCCTCCTCACCTCCCAAAGCGCTCCAGGTAGGCGGCCACGTGTGCATACCCCTCGAGGAGCTCCTTAGGCACGGCAAGCCCGGCCCTACGCGGTCATTGAACACATACATTCACAGTAACGATCATGCCTTCCATGCTCTTTCGCGGGCAGCCGGTCACGTGTCTCGTCAGCCCAACACTGCCACTAGGCGCCTTTGCCGCACAATCCTCCACCTCCTGATGCGTACCACACGCCAAGCCCTACCTTACGGTTCCCCGCATTTTCCGCGTAGCCAAGAGCATACTGAGATGAGCATACCTGTACAGGTGGCTGGCTAGGGCCTTGCGCTCGGGCTGCGCCATGAGGTACGCGTGCACCTGGTCCGCCCACGCCTCCTCCTCCGCCGTCAGGGGCGCCTTGGGGTTCGCCGGCCGCCGTTTGCCCACGTTGCCTGCCCCCCGACCCCGCAGACCACCACCGCGGCCCCTGCTGGCCGCGCCGGTGCCTCGACCAGCGGTCTTACGGATGCTGCCTCCTCTTTTTCCCCTGCCTCTGCCCACCTTGGCGCCCCGTAGCTTCCAGTACACCTGCATCCCGCTACGGCGCGGTGTGCCACCCGCCATACCGATGCTTGGGCTGCCGCCCCTGTACGTCCCAGCGGGCTCCCCATCCTCCTCCTCACCCATCGCCGCCGGCCCCCCTGCCCCCCTGCCTGCACCCCCAGCCGCATGCGCCCGCTCTGCCGCGTGCCGCTCCTGCTGCCGCTGGTGCTGCTGTGCTGCTGCAGCAGTGTTCCTCGCCGCCCACGCCTCCATGCCAACCTCTCGCTCGCACCTGGGCCGCTCCCATGCGTACGGCACATCCGTACGCTGCCGCTTCGACGCCGAGTACGCGAGCCCCGCACTGCCGTACAGCTCTGGCGGCAGGTTGGGATCCGGTGCCAGCGGGTCGTACGACGGCGACCCCATCATGTGGTCGTCGTACGGCTCTAACTCGCCGTACCAGCGCGGCGGAGCGTACATGTCGGGGGCCAGGGCACGGGCGTTGGCTGCGGCGTGCGGCCAGGTAGGCGGTTCTGGGGCTGGGCGCTTGGACGGGGACAGGGGAGGCGCGAACCAAGAGGCTGATGCAGGCTTGACCGCGGCTGGCGCCTTCGGGAGGGCGGCACCCGTGGCTCCGGCTGCTGGCGGCCCTGGACCCGGCCGGGCGGCTTGGCCTGGTGGCCGAGCGACTGACTGGGGCGGTGTTGGGTTATTAGTGGCCGCCGCTGTGGCGGCTGTGGCGGGGGCTGTTGCTGCCGGTGCAGGCGCGGACAAGGCAACCGAGCCGCCGGCCGCTGCCACTGCGGCTGCCATAGGGGCAGCTGCAGCCTCTGCTGCGAACGGGTCAGGCGCTGCGGCTGCGGCCGTCGCCTTCCATGCATAGGCTGGTGCTGCCACGGTTACGGCGCCGGATGCGGCCGCGGCAGTTGCTGCTGCGGCAAGCGGTGCGGTTGCTGACGGGGCGCTCCCTGCCACTGTCGCTGGAACAGCTGCTGTGGACCCGAACGGCACCGGGTGCGGCAGCAACCGCATGCCAGCAGCAGCGGCAGCTGCAGGCTGCTGACCGGTCTGGGGACGCGACTTCGGCAGGGACGCGCCCTCGGCAGACGCCGGCTGGTGCTGCACAACGAGTGCTGCGCCAAGCGGCGTAGCAGCAGGCTGGGGTGCTGGCTGTGACTCCAGGGGCCTCGCAGCTGGTTGTGAACCTGTTGCAGCCGCGACGGGCATAGCAGTCTGTGTCGCTGTTGTGCCACCTGCAGCACTTGTTGCCACCTCCGACACTGCTGTTGGCACCACTATCGGCGGCGGTGCGGGCGTGACGGGTGTCACTTCCGCAGCTGCAGCTGCGGTTGCCGGAAAAGCCGAAGTCGCGGTAGCTGGGTGCGTAGGCGCAGTCGCCATTGCAGTAACAGCCTTTGCCCCTGCTGCTAGTGCGGCTGCCGCCTTTGTGCCCTGTGCAGGCTCCGCTCTGGTGGCCAGTGTTGCTGCGGTGGCTGGTGCTGGTGCTCCCGGCGTCCCAGCACCCGCCCCAACAGCCACAGGGGCAGGGGCGGCCGGTACTGATGTCCCTCCCGCCACCACCGCTGGCGCAGGTGCGGCTGCCGCTGCTGGTCTGGTTGCTGCGGCTGATGAAGGGGCTGCAACCGTATCTGCGTCTGCAGCGATCGCCGTTCCCACCGTAGAAACTGCCATCACTGGGGCGGCCGCTACTGCAGTGCGCAGTGATGTCGCTGCAGCCGCCACCATTGCCGCTCCTGTTGCCGCCGCAGCCCCAAGAGCAGCTGCCTGCGTCCCGGCCGCTGCCGCTGTCGCTGGTGCTGGTGCTAGGCCAGCTGCAGCAGCCCGCGACGGCCCAGGGTGCGGCATGGGGCGCATGCCAGCCGCCACAGCCATCGCCTGCAGGCCGGCCTGGCGCTGCGCAGTGGGCAGGGGCGCGCTCCGCACTGCCGCCAGTTGGGCCCGCATAGCAGGCGCGGCGCCCGCAGGCCTGGCTGGGGCCGCAGGGGGCTGGGGCCTGGCCGGCTCGGAGCGGAGCGACTGCAGCACGCCGCTGATGCTGAACAACGGGCCGGGAGCTGCAGCGCCTGTCTCGCGCTGACCTGGGCCGGCCGCCGCAGTGGCCGTTCGCTCAGCAGTGGTTGGCGGCACGCCACGTGTGGCAACAGGGCTTGCAGGAGGTGCCACTGTCCCAATCCCGCTCCCAGCTGCTGTTGTTGTCCCAGCTGGCCCTTCGGTTCGCTGCCGCTTCGCAGCGGCCGCTGCAGCGGGCTCCAGGCGGACTCTGTGCGGCAGCGTGATGTTGAGCCCGCGCCTGGGGCCTGCCCTCGCTGCCACCGGTGGTGCTGCCGCTGTACCATCGACTGCAGCCGCCCTCAAGGGCGCTGCCCCGGGCCCTGTGCCAACCGCCGGCCTCGCAGCTGGTTCGCTGGGAGACTGCTGCTGCTCTTGCTGCTGCTGCTGCTGCAGCGGCTGCCGGGGTAGTTGCGCAGGTGGCGCCAGCTGCGGCGGCCCACCAGGTGCAGCTGGAGCAGCCCTCTGCCCTGCTGTCCCGTCACCAACACCGCCCGTCGCACCAACGCCGTTCCCGGCAGGGATCGATGCACGGCCGGCTGCTGGGCTGCTGGCGCTGGTCCTCCTGGTCGCCACTGCTGCTGCTCCGGCAGCTGCCGCAGAGCGCTGCCGCGGTGCACTGGCCTGGCGCGGAGCGGCTGTGCCTTGTACTGGGCGAGGAACGGCTGCCGCTGCGGGCGCTGCGGCTGCGGCCGTGCCAGGGTCCGATCGCCGTGCTCCAACCGGCGGTGAGGCCACGGGGCCCCCTTCTGCTCCTCCTGCTGCGGCCGCCCCACGCCTTGTGGCGGGGCGGGGCCTGGGGACGGCTGCTGCTGTTGCTGCTGCTTCCCCAGACCCTTTGGCGGGTCTGGACCTGGGGCCGGCGGAGGCGGGGCGGGCCGCAGCCGTTGGTGATGGCGTTGCATCGGCGTTGTTGCGTGGAATAGCAGCTGACAGCACCCTGCGCCGGAGGGTCAGGACTCCTGGCTGGGCAGCGGCAGGACGTGCAGCAGCTGCCGCTGCTTGTTGCGCTGCTGCTGCAATGGTGGGTCCTGCTGCTGCAAATGGCCCTGCGGCTGCTGCTGCAGCGTCGGCTTTCCTTTCTTGCTGCTGCTGCTGCGGCTGACCGGCACCCAGTGCTGCGTCAGGCACTGTACGTGCAGCGCCGTACACAGCCCCGCCTGCTTCCGCTGCTCCCCTTGCCGCCCCACCAGCACCACCATTCACAGCCCCACCCACGCCCCCTGGTGCTCCCTCTGCGGCTGCAGCGCTGCCACCGTCAGCAACTTCACCCGGTGCCAGCCGCGTACCCTCCGTTGCTCCTCCCCCATCCTCCTCCTTTACCCGCCCAGCCCCAGCTTCGTGGCACGCAGCCGTGGGCGCATTCCCGTGCCTCACCCCGGCCGCAAACCCTACATCTGCAGCAGCAAGCCCCCGGCGCGCGGCCCCGTGCACAGGCTCCCAGCCGGACCCCGAACGCGGCGTGGCCCTCCGCTCAGCCGCAGGTGCTCCCGAGCCAGCGCCTGGGGCTGGGCCTGGCTTGGTAGCACCCGCAAGGCCACCAGCGGCAGCCTGCGGGGCCACCATTGGTGCAGCAGGCGGTGCTGCTTGTGCAGGTGGGCCAGCAGCAGTGCCGGCCGCAGCCGCAGCTGCGCATGACCCCGGGGCGTTCTTGCCTTGCTCCAGGACGGAGGCTGGTGGCGCTGCAGAGGTGCCTGCTGGGAGCGCAACAGCGTGTGGTGGCTGTAGGCCCTCGTGCTGTGGGGCCGGGGGACCAGGCTGCCTGCTGCCGGTGTTGCTCGTGATTTCCTCCGGTTCCCGCTTGATGCTTGGCATGGGAGTGCTTGCACAGCCAGACGTGTGATCAGCGGCCCCTGGCGGAGGGGGAGGTGCCTCCGCAGCCCGAAGCCCAGCGGCAGCGGGGGCCCCAGCCGCGCCTGCGCTGTGTCGAACATGCTCGCTCTCCTGCTGCACCCGTTGCCGCTGATGCATCCGAAATTTCTCCTCCTGCTCGTGCGCTTGCTGCTGCTGCTGCTGCTGCTGCTCCTGCTGCATGTGTTGGCCGGGTGCCACCGCGGTATGCTCCTCTTTGATAGCATGGAGGTGGGGCACACACCGATCGTCCTCAGCCGCCTCCGCGCCTGCGCCAGCAGCTGGGGCCCCAGCGATATGCCCCAGCGTACTTGGCTGCTGCTGCTGCTGCTGCTGCTGCCGCTGCTGGGTTCCCTGGTCTGCATGGCTCCCACCTTGCGCCTCGTCACCAGACATTGCTTCCGTGTCAGAGTCGCTCTCAGGGTAAACCGCAGCCGCGCAGGCAACAGTGCTGTCATCGTCAGAGGATGAAGCAGCCGTATTGCCGGGAGGGGCACCCGCATTGGCGGCAACGGCGGTGGCGGCAGGGGCAGCGGCAGGGACAGGGCCCACTGCAGGGACGGTGGCAGGGGCAGGGGCAGGGCCCGCAGCTGCTGCAGGCTCCCCGGCTGCTTGCCGCCGGGAGGTGCACCTCCGCAGTCTGTCCGCCACGTACCTCAGCGCCGGCAGAGGGATGGCGCTGGCGGCTGCCGGGGGGTGCGCCGCCCCAGGGCCGTCCGGCTGCTGGCTGCACAGCTGGTAGGCCTCCTGGAACACCCGCTTCGTCCTGCAACGTGTCATCACAGGGCCGACAACAGTCGAATCTGGGTGAGGCCCTGACTTCTGGTATAATAAGGTGGGGATAGCAAGTGTATCGGCGCTCCTGGAATCCTCAAAATCCCCTCTGCTGGTACATGGCCAGGGTCGTACGGTCGGCATACACCCTTCTCCACGGAGCCCAACATTCCAGCAAAGGCAAAGCAGGACGACTCAATCACCTTTCATCACATGCGAACGCACAGGGCGCCTACCAAGCCCGCACCTGGCCGCCTTGCTGCTCGGCCCGTCCGCCGCCGCCTGCTGCGTCACCCGCAGAAGGTGCAGCTTGAGCAGCTGCATGTGGGCCCGGATGAACCCCACCAGCTCCCGGTACTCGTCCACCTGTCGAGGGCTTAGCGTGCCAGCCGCATTCTCGGCCGATGCGTCCCCTACCCCAGCATCTGTGCCCGCCCCCACCTCCGCCTCCGCCCTCGCCTCCGCCTCCGCCCCCACCCAGCCCTCTCCTGCACCACCCGGCGCGCCGTTGGCTGCACCAGCGCCAACCTCCATCGTGGCCTCGCCTCCGGCCGCCGCCGGCCCATGACCGTCCATTCCACCTGGAACCTGATACCACTGCATCTGCTGCTGCTGCTGCTGCTGCTCAGTGTGTTGTTCGCTTGGCGCCTCTTCCAACTGCTGGTGCTCTTGCTTTAATGCAACAACCTGCACTTTCTGCACCTGTGAGCCTTGCTCGCCAGCCGCATGCGCCAATCCGCCTGCCACGTGCCGGGGCACGGGGCCGCCGCCGTCCGGTGCGACCGGCGTACTTTCGTGGTCACTGGCACCGCCGCACGCCCCCGCGTGACCGTGCCAACCGCCTCCGTGCGTATGCATGCACCCAAACCCGGGTGCTGGCCCCACGCCGTCTTGCCGGTGCACTGGCAGCTGCGCGTGGGTCTCCTGTTGCTGCACAGCACGGGTGCCACCGCCTTCGTGCCCATCCACCCCGCCCTCTTCCTCCACAGGCACCTCTTCTTGCTCCTGCTGGTCCTGCTGCTGCTGCTGCAGCGGTCGAGGTAGGGGTTCTTGCCGCTCCCCGGATGAGACCTGCTCCTGCTGTTCCCAGGCCGCCTGCTCGCCGTGCCAAAGGCCTCCTCCACCACGCTCTTCCGGCGGCACATGCACCTGCTGCTGAAGGCCCTCCCCCATTTTCATTGCCTCCGCAGCCTGCGCAGGCGACTGCCCAGCAAGCGGCGCACTGTCTTCCGGCCGCTGTCCTCGCTGCTGCCCCTCCTGCAGCTGCTCTTGCCCCTGACCCTGGCCAACAGTCTGCCGCTGCTCCTGCTGCAGGTCCGCCGCCAGCACCTCCCTCCGCGCGATCGCCTCCGCCTCGTCCCTGCGCCACGGCCGCACGTGCGCCGCCAGTCCCGCACATTGCGCCCCCATGCACAGCAGGCAGGCCGACAGCGCCGCGAAGAGCTTGTCCCGCAGGCACGCCTCCGCCGCCTCCTCGCTGTGGCTCGGCACAGCACCCGAGCCGCTGGCAGCGGCCCTCCGCTGTTGTCCGTGCACTTGCTGCTGGTGCTGGTGCTGGTCGTGCTGCCGGCTGTCATGGTGCTCCTTCAGGATCCGGCGGCAGCGGGCCAGCTGTTGTAGTCGCTGCGATGTGTTGAGAATCTGCGCCCATGTGGCAGCAACGGCATTTGAGAGGACCGCACTGTTGGATGCGCGTGCACTTGCTGGCAGTTGTTGCACAAGTGCTGGGAGGCAGAGGAAAGTCCAGGCCTCGTCCCACGGTAAGCGTGGCAAAACGGACTCACCGCGCGTGCAGGCGGCCCCCACAATGGCTGTGTGTAACCCTTCCCAGCCCCTAGCAACTCGGTGTGTGCAGCTAAGTCAGCCTACCTCATACAGAGTGACATGCATCCCTTCTCCCCTTAGCAGCCTCTCGCAGGCCTCGGCCTCTGCTTCCTGCCACTGCTTGTCCGAGGGCTCGCTGTCAAGGACGCAGGAGAGGAGAACCGACTCGCCCCCCTCGACCTGGACGCGCCCCATCGCTACAAGTCGGGAGCGTTGTAACTTGTCAAGTAACAGCAGCAGTGGTACGCGTCGACACCGTGGTCAAAGCAAGTGAGGTGCTGCCCATGACACGACGGGCCTTGACTGACAGGTAGATGCTCACCCATCTCGACCCAGTTGTATCAATCGGGTGCTTACCAACGCCATCGACTCGCCGAATGCGTGTACCCCCGGAAGGGAACAGGACCACAAAACTCCCGCAGGCATGATGAGCAGCGTGCGAGATACCAAGGGACGCAAGCTTGTTCGCTGTCTCAAAATGTTCTATCAATTCAGTTTTCTTGATGAGGCATGGCTGCAAAGCTGTCCTTGTCGGAAGGGCTCGAGAACAGTCGCGATTGCCGCTTGATTGAGCGGCCATAACGTTGAGCAGCACGGGGCATTCCCGAGTCACATCGGTATAAGAAGTAGTAGCGGATACTGGGCCAGGTCATCGCGGCGACCTGTCAAAGGAGCCGAACGGACGACAACTCAATCGCCAACAATCACCCAGCACGCACGACGGCACGCAGGTGCACGTGGGGGCCCTGCCCCACCCTGCCACAGGCACGACGGACTGCGGCCTGGACTTGCAGGAGATTAACCAAATAGACGCCCTATGTTTTCACAGCTTTTTTCCACGTACTGCACAACAGCGAGGGGAATGAAACGGATGCAGCACCTGTGTTTTGGGTGGCACATGGGAGCGCACAGGAGCTGTGGGAGACAGGGGGAGAGAGGCCTGCTCACAGGATGCTGAACGCACGCGGCCACTGGTGTTGGACAAGTACGGAAGCAGCACCACTTGATGCTCCCCTTGGCCACTGTACAGGTAGGAGAATTGCTTTGCTACAAGGTTGCGGGTCCTTTCCAGGGGCCGTAACCCTTCTGAAAAGAAGACGGCTGAAGCAAGGTGTCCAAGGGCCACGACACCTGTCAGTCAATGTCTGTAGGCCGCCACCGACTACTGAATGTATTCATCACAGAAGCCTGACTGGTTGCAAATAGCTACCATGTTGCCGCACTGGGCTGGCGTGTGGGCTTGCAGCCCTGCCCGGCTGCCCCCCAAGGCGCGGAAGGGCCATGGCGCTGGGCTCACGGCCCCAGACCTTACTTTGACGGCAAATTTGTCACGCTTTGATATTATGTCCGATAAGAATATTCATCCATTGTATAATACCTGTGGCCCTGTAGCACACACGTGACGCTCTGAAGCAGTGGCGACTAGCCGAGCGAGAGCCACAGAGACCGCGACCGCTGACCGACAGCTAGCGAGGAACTTCTTATTATGTCGCAAGAGGACGTGATGGTTGCGCTTCGGCGCCAGCTGGACGAATTAGAGGTGCGCCAATCTGCACCGTGAGCCGTCCTTGGCGTGCTGGGCCCGTGCCCGGCCCCAGACATCCGACCGCATTGCCAGTACACCAGTAGACACACAGCTGCACACAACTGAATAGCATACCCGTGAGATGAAGCATGTGCCTCGTTGACGCCTGCACTGCTTTGCATCCCACAGCTCAACACCTGTGCCGCCACCGGCTGCAGCCAACCGCAACACACATGCACCGCATTCCCCACCCCACCACCATATGCACGTGTGCTGCCCCTCCCAGTCCCGGCCCTCCGTCCCACTCATCCTCCGTGCTGATTTCCCGCACACATCGCACTGCGGCAGCCCTGGCTCTAATATGAACACATTTTCTTAACCTCCTCGAAACCTGCCCTTCCCCCATTTGAGGTGACTCCGCCCTTGCCCCTTGCCCTGTCCCTGGCCCCGCGCCCTACCCCCCGCAGGCCCTGCACTGCATGTACCCCGACGTGCAGCCCCCCGTGCTGCAGCTGGACGACCACCAACGCCAGGCCCTGGCCCTGGCGGTGCACTGCTGCGGCGGGGGCCACAGCGGGGCGGGCGACTGGGCCATGCTGACAGGCGGCGGCGGCAGCAGCAGCAGCGGCGGATGTAGCGTAGGGGGTGCAGCAGCAGCTGGTGGAGGTTACGGCGGAACAGGGTGTGGCAGTGGTACTGGCGGCGGCAGCGTGGACCAGGGGTTGGACGGCGGCGTGCTGGCGGCCATGGCTGAGGAGGCGCTGAGGGAGGGCACCCTGCCGCTGCTGTCCGGAACCATCAGGTGGGCACCAACGAGGCCAAAGTTACAAGCTGGTAGCTGTGGGAATACAATACAATGGAGCGCAATGCACTGCCGGGCTGGTGGGGGCTCTGGCGACGGCCGCACTGGGGCACGCACAGGACGCCGCATCAGGAGCACATTCCCGACTCGAAGTGCGCCACTTGCAACATGCCAAGGGAGGCGTCCAACGGCTCCGCGCCGGCTCTGCCGGTCTTGGCAGCCACGTGCCACACGTGCACCAGGGATCACGGCTGCTGTCCCTCTCTGTGCGTGCCCAGCTGCGCCACCCCATCCCAAGAGGGTTCATCACTGCTTGAGCTCTGGACAATCACTCTTGCCCGTCGCTGCCCACTGTTACTCATCACAAGCACTGCAACCACTACGGCTCCCCACTGCAACCACCACAACTACCTCCAGGCCCCCGGACCTGTCGTACGGCGGCGAGGCCGTGGCGCTGCGCTTCACGCTGCCCCGCGCCTACCCCGCCGACACGCAGCAGCCGGCGCTGCTGGCCGTGGAGTGCGCCGGGCCAAGGTGGGGCAGTGTGCAGCGGCGTGCAGCGGTGTGCAGCACCTGATGCGCGGCTGTCTGGCCCAGCTACGACTTGCTTGCGCCAAGCTGTGTCGGGCGAACCGGTATGCACACGCCCCGCCAGCTGCCCTGCCGCTGGCTGGAAGGTTGGCCAGGCAAGGCATCCGGCGGCCGTCCTGAGACGGGGCTCAGGGATTGTACCTGACCAGACGGAGAAAGCCCGCCTGCTTTTTTCAAGCAGCACGTACCGATACCAGCGCGTGGCATAGTAACTCGTCCTGTCGTGTGTATAAAATAGCTACGCGGGACTGCAAACAGCAGTATGGACGCGCTGTGGCCTGCCTGAAGCTTAGGTGCAGCCCAGCCCTTGTCCTGGACCCCGCCGGGGCCTGCCTCCATCCCTCACCCCCCATGAGAACAAACAACATTCAAACACCCACAGCAAAATCATGGTGCCAAGAGCCATGAGCCCGGAGTCCCCACCCTTTCCTCATCACCTACCCGCCATCGACGGCTCGGTAACACCCACTGCCAACACCAAAAGCGCCACCACGGCCACTTTCACCACGCCCCGCCCTGCCCCCCTCCCCCTTCGTCTGTCTTCCTACGGCCTAACCACCGCCCTGCCCCCCTCCCCCTTCGTCTGTCTTACTACCGCCTAACCCCCGCCCTGCCCCGCAGGTGGGCGCACGACGAGCTGAGCGGGGCGCTGCAACTGCTGGCGGCGCAGGAGGCGGGCGGGGAGTGCCTGCTGCTGGCGCTGGACTGCCTGCGGGTGGGTGCGTGGTCGAGGTTAGAGCTGGGTTTGCCTTTGGGTTTGGGTACGTTTGTGTGCGCATCGCACGCGACTGCAGTGTGAGGTGTTTTGGAAGGACTGTGCCTTTGCGGAGACTGCGTGGTGTTGGGGGCGTGGGCAGGCCTCGTCGCGTGGCTTCGTGCGTGGATGCACGGGACCTTGCAAGAGCGATACTGGAGATTTATACGCAGTGTCCAGTAACCGGAGTGTGGGCGTGTACCGTAAACCCATATGCTGCAAGTATGCATGGCGGTGTGTGTTGAGCTGGCATCAAGCGCATGGTTTGGACAGAGAGATGGCCAACTGGCCACACGGTCACTACGAAACCCTTGACTTCTTGTACCATCTTTGGGACCATCAAGGCAGGAGAGGGCATAATGCTACTGCATGCAGGATAGCGTGGAGCAGCTCGCAGCCCGCGGCCCGGACGCCCCAGGCCACGACCGGAGCGTTCCGCCGGGCGACGGCGCAGATGATGCCGCGGACGCGGGTGCAGGCGCTGGGGCGGGGCCCTGCAGCCGTGAGCCCCGCAAGGACGGGGTGCTGTGTGTCCTGGTGTGGCTGCACCACCTCAAGTCCACCACCAAGCGGAAGCTCATATGCCAGTGGGCCAGGGAGCTCAAGCTGTCGGGCGCGTGCAAGCCCGGCTTCCCAGGTGCGGCGGGCAGCGGCAGGGTGGTGCAGCGTCGCACACTGTACCGTACACCGCGCGTGCTGCTGGCGAGCTGGTCTGCTTCCGCATACCGCGATCCGTGTTCCGGCCCGATCGTGGCCATCTACGAATGTTACCACTGTGGGGCCCTGGGTACCTTGGCGGCCATAAGCGTGGCCGTTTAGAGGTTCCGCAAGGCAGTGGCTTGTGGTGTGGGCTGTCCTAACCAGGCCCGGCTACTGGCCGTGCGCCCTGCACGTCGCGCGGTTCCCAGCCTACACTGGATGACTGACCCGTCCGTCCCGCGCTGCTGTGCCACGGCCGTGTGCCCCGCGGGTCCCCAGGCGTGGTGGTGGTGGAGGGCCCGGCGGAGGACGCCCGGGAGTTCGTGGCCCGCATGCGCTCCCTGTCGTGGCAGGCCATGCAGGTGCGCTGCGAGGACCTGGTGCCCCTGCCGTCCACAGGCGCACAGCAGCAGCAGCAGCAACAGCAGCAGCAGCAGCAGCGAGATGGCGGCAAAGGAGGGTGTGCAGGCTCCGGGGGTGCGCACGACGTGTACGCGGGGCTCAGGAGGCTGCAGGGGCCGTTCGTGGAGCTAGAGGAGAGCGGCATGTCAGAGCTGAGTGCCACGTGCCGGGAGGCGGGGCTGCATCACGTGTTCATGACGGCACTCAAGCTGTGAGGGGCACGTGGGGGGCAAGGCGGGGCGAGCAGGGTAGGTCGGGCTGATATTGTCCAGGTTTGTGGGGAGTTGCGGGGTGCATGAGGGCGAGGGACGGTGGGAGGGAGGTGCCTGGCTGGTAGGTGGCGGATCTGAGCGTCGCGTGTTAAGGGGGTTGCGAGGGTGGGCCTGGCCGTGCAACTGACGGGCAGTGCGATAACAGGTTATTATGCTGCGGGGTTGGCTTGGCGAGGGAGCCCGTGTGGGCTAGCTTTTGCCTGCGGTACTGTCGCCAGGGCAGCCGTCCCCCTTCCTGGGCTACGGCCTGCGCTTATGCCTACCGCACCCTGTGACGGGGACCCTGTGAGCCAGGGCGCAACCTATAGCTCGACATGCCTGCTGTATGCTTTGATATATTGAGGACGGAAAAGCGTATCATATATGGTTTGCGGCTTTCCCGGCCTGGCCCATCCCAAGCTTCCGGTACAAATGCGGCCAACCGCTACACGAGATGTAAAGAGCTGCCGCTCTGCTTACCACCCGAAGAAGTCCTTTCCCGCAAGAAGATTTCATCATATTTCTGATTGCATCTTGATACTGCCGCCTGCTGATATCAGCGCCAGCGCAACCTTCAGCAGTTTGCAGTCAGTTTGCAGCTGCACTTCTGCAATAGACGTCCCGGCTGCATGGCGGCGGCTGCTTCTCTATCTTGCCCGCGGTCCAGTCGGGTAAGTACTTTCGCGGCTTGCGCCCGCGGCGTTCCACGCGTCGCCTATGCTCGTGCCGATAGCAGCGCGCCAGCGCTCAAGTCTCGATAGGGGCCAAGGGAACATGTGAAACTGACTAAAACTGGGTATCAACTCGGTTCCCTCCGATTTCAGGTGGTCCAACCGGTGCGGAGGAGCTGCCATGCCGCCGCGTCACCGTCAGTCACCTGGCCGACTCGTCCCCTGTCGGGCAAGAGTTCAGAAACTCCTGCGATTGCAAACAACATCGCGCCTGCAACTGGGCTACGGCAACGTGTAGATCGGCCAGGGCTGTCCCACGACGATTTCGCGTCTGCCAGAGTGGAGTCGCCCTTTGTAGGACCAGCCAACCTGCTCAGCGGATCTCATACCCGTCCCGCGCATGCACCAACAGCTGCCCACGGGTGTTACCGGTGAGCAAGCTCGCGCGCACAACTCGGCATGTCGTACCCCGCGCGTTCTGGAGAGCGTATGCTCGAAATGCATCACGCATAGAAGAAGCACGCCATTATTATGGGCTAGTATGGCCTTGCCTGCTGCTTGACAGACGTCCATTTCCGACCAAAATAATTGTGCATGCCCGACGTCGGGGTCGTTCGCGTTGCATCCGCAGCGTTATTGGTCCAGCCCGCATCAGCCGGCGCGGCGACACACTAATCGCCCATCTGCAACCGGGCTCGCGCGTGGAGTTCTTCGACCGCCACGGCAGCCCGTCCTGCTGCGTCACACACGAGCAACTGCTGCCCCCTGACGCGCGCGAGCAGTACCTATCGTCGCTTTCATCGGCCAGCAGCATGGACATTGCACCTGTGGCCGCGATGGAGCTTTCGCGCTCCAGCGGACACGCGCCCAACAACAACAGCAACTGTGGCAACAGCCTGGCGGGCAAGACGGTCGCGAGCGGCTCTAGCTGCGACTACGCCCCACTGGACGTGTGGTCCCTGACGGGCGAGTGCGTCCTGGTGGGGACACACGTGGAGCTGGGCGGCAGCGCTTCCAGCGTGGACATGGTGGGTTGGCCGGCGGGTTGGACACGTGCCGACACGTGCCTTAGCAGCTGTGCTCTGGCCTGTACATCAGCACCATTCTACCCGCCCAAATGTGCTCTTGCTGAGTGCACGGTCACACACCCCATAAGGCAGCAACTACTGCCGGCTCACGCAGCCAATCCGCTTCCTCGATGTAATTGTCGCAACCGCTTAAACCCCCCTCCCGCCCACATCCCCACCCTCACCCCGCCCCCCAGGTGGACCTGTCGGTGCAGCCGGCCGTGCACCACCACCACGGCCGCACCTACCTGTCCGTCCGCGCGCTGCCGCCCCACACCGTCATCCAGCTGGACGGCGATGCGGAGCTGCGCCACCCCGTCAACGTGACGCCGCCGGACCAGGACGGCAGCAGCGGCAACAGCAATGGCTTCAGCAGCAGCTGCTGCAGGAACAAAAGCGGCAATGGCAACGGCCACCTCTACCAGCGTACCTGAGGCACATCTACAGAATAAATCACGGTGTGCTACCTCTTATGGCGCCAGGGTGCTAGCTGCTAGGAGAGACGGGAAGGGCGCGTGATCGGCTTCCGCAGGTTGGCTTTGCGCTGCAGATGCACAACCCAAAACACGCAGGCGGTGGTCCCGCCTCAGGGCGGTGTGGGGTAATAAGGTTGTCCTAGGGGAGACGCCCGTAGCAACGTGTATCCTGAGAGAGGGTTTGCTCAGTTGAGGTTGGTTCCATTCTTGCGTTGACGTAGCTGTGCGCTCAGCTGGTTGTGGGGCCTGGGGGCTTGTTGGCGAGGGGCTGAGGTCGGGAGGTGCAGCTGGGCCTCTGGACCAGGACCGAGTGGTACGAATTGTGTGCGCAGTTCTGCCACAGAAGCAAGTGTGGTGCCCCACTTCCAGTGCGTCGTTCCAAGGCATATACTACACGCGCTTTGCCATAGCGCTGATGGCTCAGGCCTCAGGCCTTGTCAGGCGTGTGTCTGGGAGGTCGCTTAGCAGCCGATTTTGTCAAGGGCTGAGCATTTACGAATTCTTTCGATCTTTTTTTCAAGCCGCTGCAATATCGCATGGCTTTTGGTATCTCAGGGTGCTGCAGTGCAGGGCCCGTTGTGTTTTAGCAGGAGAGCCCGCGCAGGTGTATGCATGAGGTTCAGCTCCGCTTGGGGCCAGGGCATTGGTTATGGACGCAGGCGTTGGTCGGCACACCACCGCATAGGCAGGCGTCCGCCCTGTCCAGGTATGGTATCACTTTACGGTGTCGTCGGCATGTCGCACACATATTACCATGTGCAATATGCCCGGTTCAGTTGGCTGCGCCGCTGGGCAATTTAGCTAATTGATGACAGGACGTACGAAGTCAGTTGGTAACGCATACATGCACAACCGTACATACCGGTAGCTGATACCACTATTGCAGTTTTGTGCATTTCGCTTTGCGGAGTAGTACGAGCAGTGCATGGCGCATACGTGGGCAACCTTTTTTTGAGATGTCATGCCTTTGCATGGCACACGCCTAAATGGGCCTACTGCTTCCCTACCCCACCTGGGAGGTGTTGCAGTACTGTACTTCGTTGCTATGCTGTGACCGTTATTCATTACTCAGGCGCTTGCTGTTGTACAGTTGTTGTTGCAACGCTTTTGTACACTTTCAACACCGTTTTGCATTAGGAGCCGTGGCTACAGCCAATGGCTTTGCGTGTTACTGCACCATGGCGGAACGACTGTACCTCTCTCCCCGGGCTGTCCAGGGGCAGTGTGGAGACTTTAGTCATACCGTACGGGCTGCACTGCATGATGCGTGAGCTCGCGTGGCATGGCAGGCTGTACACGTGTGCGCACTGAGGCAGGCCCTATGTATGCGCGTGCAAGCCATCCGCAAGTTGTGAACGAGGCGGGCTGTGGCCATGAACAGCAAAGGCTGTGCCCGCTCCGTGTCCCGGTGGTACCGGTACCGGCAGCAGTGCAGTGCACGTGTACACCTCTGCGTGTCGGGAGGCCTAGGTAGGTCACAAAGGAGCTCCCATGTCTGCTTGGCCATGAGCAGCCACCGGGAGCTGGTCGTGTTGAGGCGTTATGGGAACTCTTGCCTGCTGGTGTGTGACCGCGGAGACCCTGTAAACTCCTTTGTGTGTGTCGTATGCTGGCGCTGGCCATCTGGCGCTGCGTTCTGTTGCTACTAACAAACGGAGACATTTTCGGCATCAGTTGGGACGTAGGACGTACCGGTTGGAGCAGGTTAGGGAACGGCTTCGGCAGGTATGCGTGCCCCACACCCCTGGTCGGTGCTTGCTGGGTACTGCCAATGCCTTCCCGTCGGCTGCTCCCCTTGTCACGGTCCCCTTGTCACGGTCCCCTTGTCACGGTCCACCGCTCCACCTGGTCCGCCGTGTGGCTTCAGTGCCATAGTAGTGCCATATGCCGCACTACTCGTCCTTATGGCCCCCCTGGCTCTCCGGACGTACCCCATTGGGGTCTGTAACTGTAACTGTAACATAGCACGCCAGACTGCGGTACCCACAGCGCAGCCTGTTACAGTCCTGCAGACGTCAATCAGCGCCGTGAAAAAACACTAGGGAGCAGCATCAGGCACTGGCATACCGTAGTTGTCGTGCGCAGGGCGTCGCGCATCACCATTACTACAGCAGCATGATAGCATCATGGGGTGCAGCGCAGGGCAAGAGGTCGCTGCTGAGGTTGCCAAGATGATCAGGTCTAGCAAACGTCCACCCAAGCCTGCCGCTGCAGCGGTAAGCTCACTTCAGGCGGTTTCGGTCAGCAGTGCACGCATGCTGTTGCAACGGTACGTGCCGTTGTGTGTCGGGTGGTCATCATGAGAACGGCCGATCCAAAAACCGACAGCACCTTTCTCGTGCACCAACAAGCTACAGGCCACCGCAATGAATATGCCAATGGGAAACCAAAATTCGTACCGGTAGTGCCGCACGGCACTGCATTCGGGAAAACAAGCGGACAAAATTGAAAGAGAACCTGTGAAACCGTGTGGCAATGAGCGCACGGACACGAGACGCACGGACATGTCAATGTCCCACCATGACGTGTGACTTCGCACGTCTCCTGTCTTGATAACACTCTGGCAGGCACTGGGGGAGTCGCAGACACCCGCATAGTTCAGCCTGACTGTGAAACCTATCAGCATACCTTCACATACATATGTACATCTGCCGTACTGAATGAATGCATAGATAGTGTATAACAACCGCCGGTTCCAATTGCCGTGCAAAAATTGGGTGACCGGACACAGTTCGCCGCCGTTCCAGGGCTTCCGGTCTTGCTTGCCTGCAGGTACGGCAACTTACTACCGTTTCCCGGCCACCTCCGATACTGCGACATAGGCACAGCGGCCAACCCGTGTGGCACCAACCGGCACTGACGCCGCTCCTACTTGTTTCCTGATCCCCCTACGGCAGCCACCCCCGCCCGCCCCACATCCACCCCCCATGCCCCGGCCAGCATCCCCTGCAGCCCCCTCCAGCCATGCAACACGCTACCCCACAGCCCCTCCCCCGCCACCAGCGGTCCTTCTTCACCGCGTTCCACACCGCACCCTGCTCGCCCGGCCGCTTCCGCGGCCGCCTCCTGCGACCCCGGCCTCCCCCGGTCGCCGCCCCAAAGGCCACGCCCGCTTCCCGCTGCACCCTCCTCCTCGCACCACTGCAACACCACGGCGCCAACAAAGGCATCGTGCGGGTCCAGGGCCGGCAGGGCTGGCACACGCACCGTGGGCAGCGGCGGGGACACAGGCGTGGCAGGGGGCTGGCCACTAGGGACCTGCGCGCCAGGGGGCTCCCCTGGCTCCTCCCGCTCGCCTCCGTCGCCTTCATGACCCGCCGTTCGCCCGCCGTACGTGCCCCCGCCAGCAAGTGTCCTTGCAAGGGAGCCGCCACACTCAGCACCGCCATCGGGCGGAGCAGCGGCAGCTTGCGTGCAGCCGCCGTATGCGCTTTGACAGCTGCTGCTGCTCTGACACGTGGCAGAGTCCCAGTGAGGCCCCCCTGGTTCCGCTGGGCTGCTGGGTTCGCGAGAAGCCGCCGGCCCTGCCGCCAGTGCTGCTGCAGCCGCCCCTGCTATTGGCTCCGCAATTGCCCCGGGTGAGACCGCTGGAGGGGTTGCCAGGTGCGTCACAGGTTGCCCACGCCCTGGCGGGACACTCTCCACGCCAGCTCTTTGTGCTTCTTGCACGCAGGGTGGGCAGCTGCCCCCGGGCAGGGGCACGACTGCGGCCGTGAGGCCCCCCGGCAATGGACGGGAGAGGGCCGCCGGGCTCCCCGCAGGGCTGGCGGGTGCGGGTGACGGATACGCGTGGGGACACCCGCAGGTGTGCAGTGTGGCCTCGAGGGAGCTCCTGCTGCTTGGCAGGCTAATGCCTTCGCCGTCCGACCCTGACGCCGAACCCAAAACCGATTCCGACGTGTGAGACACGCTACGCTGCGAGCCACCGGCGGCACCATCCGCGTCGCAGACGCTACTCCTGCTGCCGTTGCTGCTGTAGATGCTGCTCCTTGTGCTGCTGGCACCGTTGCAGCTGCTGTGGACTGGCAAGCCGCTGAGGGTCCCGCCGATGGCCGCGCCGGCGCGCTGACAGCTATGCGAGGTGGTTGGCGCAGCATGGCCGGAGCTCTGCGCAACGCCGTTCGCCGAAGCTGTGGGTACTGCAATCGGCGTAGGACGCTTGGCCTGAGAAGTGTAACCCCTACTCCCAGTGGCTGTACTGTCCTCGCCACATCCAGCCCGGCAACCCGGGGGCTCTGGGCAGCGCTGCGCTGTGGCCCATGGCGAGACTGGCGCTGTGCACAACGCAGCCTTGTAGCGGGACCTGGCCAGAGCCGCGGCCCCCTCACCAGCGGCGGATGTACGGCCCTCGTCGCAACCAGCCCTCAGGTGCCCTGGGCGCGCCTGAGGCGTGGCCCATGGTTGGCACGGTGCTGTGTGCTGGGTGCCGGCATTGCCAAGGCCACAGAAGGCGGCTGCAGGGGCGTACGCGTCCCGTTGCGATGACACAGGATGTGTGCATGGCAGCTGCACTGTGGCACGGCTCGTAGTGTTGTTGACAGCTGTCGTGCTGGGATTGCACTGGTTGCTGCTGCCGCAACTCCAAGGGCTTGGAGAAGGAGCCCCTGCCCCCGGCGTAGGGTGGGGGGCAGTCCCTGAAGGTGGCAACAGTGACAGCTTGCCTGCTGATGCTGTGAACGCTGTGCGGTGTGCGTTCTCGGACCTGCTGCGTCCCAGCGTGTGCTGTAGCGCAGGGCTGGGCTGGTAGTTGTGGGAGAAGTAGTGGAAGTTCTGACCGCACAGGTACCACCTGCAGCGCGTAGTCGGGGGCCCAAGACGTCAGCCACGTGAGGAGCGGGAGTGGGGGTGGGCCGGTGGGGGCAACATACAGGGCAGGTGATTAACGCAAGGCCCCTGCCCTGACCGCAAGCCGGGCAGCGACATAACAATAACATTTGCATACGAATTAAAACTATAATTTGAGGCATCGTACCTCTGGGCATCATGGACCAGCTGTTGTGGCGAAAGCGGCATGGAGGGCCCAGGACAACGCGAGCCCGCCATAGCAACAGTGTCCAGACTCATTCTTTGTCTTCACATTCTCCTCTTACTGGTGCTTGCTGTCCCTAACGCTAGTAAGTGCAGTCGTGACTTGTGAGTCAATCCAGTCGCGTCGCTCCAGTCCTGAACTACACGGAGGCAAATGTCATGGCAACATCTAGATTAAGAGCTCCGTTGAGAGTAACAGGACACTAGAGCATGGTTCCAGCTGACGCAGGGAACGGTCACCCGTTTGGTGAAACGACGAAGGAGACGTCGCTGCTGAGGCAGAGGAGACACAGGTGATACAAGAACGGTGCTGCTGCATATTGTTTACACTGAGTCTAATTTGGAGCGACCATGCCCACAGAGCACGGCACGTCACGGCACGTCACGCCAATTGCCTCACATGTACGACTGGTGCAAGCCGCCCCACGCCTGAGGAGTGGAGTTCCACGCCCACACCCTAGCCCAGGGCCCCTGGTGTAGCCTCGTGCCCCGCCTGCCTCAGGGGTGTGCTCCACATGTGCGTGGGAGTGACCGCTGTAGCAGTTTAGGCTCTCACTGCGCTGCTGACAAGCCAAGGCAGCCGGGCAGCTGCCCTCCCCTGGCTGCCCTAGTGCCGTGCGCAGGTGTGGCCTCCGTGGCCTCCACGCAGGAGCCCGCCTACGCCCTCGCGGCATGTGCGGGGCGCCGAGCTTTCAGGGACCTGCGTGCAGGGAGGGGCCGATCCAGCACAGGGGCTCACGTGAAAGCTGCGCATTGGCCGGCCGTAGTGCTGGACTGCTGCCGCGGGCGGTCAGCACGTGTCAGCGCCCAGCGCTCGTGCCGCATGCAACTCCACAGTCGGGCACGTGCCGTCAGGGACTGAGTTGGGCGTGGCGTTGCGGGCCAGGTTCCCCTTGGGCCACGAGGCCCACTTTAATCGCAGCCGCCTGCCAAGGAGAGAGGAGCGCAGGGCGGCCCGAGGTACCAGTGTACCACTTGCATCACGGTCGGACACTCGGACACACGGACAGTCTGCCGGTCAGTACTTACACCGGTCATGCACAATACCCGAACGAAGTGTAGGGCCCAAGGGGAGCATAAGGCGTAGCCAAAGCACGGGCCACGTGCTACAGCACGGTAATGCCCGACCTGTGCACAACCTGGCACAACACGCGGGTGCCGTGCGGCGGCCACACAGCACAGTCTTCGTTGACAACTCCGTTAGCTACTCCAACGCGTACCCTGCCACCGTACCAAGACTCAGCACCCAGCACTCGAATGCAGTCCAACCTGGCTTTTTATTACTGCTTTTTAGACGAAGCCGACTCGCAGCGAGACGAAACTATGCACCATGCAAACTGCAAGCCAACACCGGGACGCACCCAGGGATATGCCATGATTAGAAAAGAATGCGCGCAAGCCATCGGCTCACGCCCGTTGCACCTGGTTGAACCCACACGTGCAGCACCAGCACCCACACACAGGACTGGAAACGCAACGCTTCCTGCCTCACCCCAGGGAGCCTCGTCACAGCCGTCAGGCGCGTGACAGCTGCCACGTGCAAGCGCGGCACGGCAATACTACCGCTGGGACACAAACACACCTGGTTTGGGCAGGCCTTTTCATACCGGTACGAAGAACGCATGTTCATTTGTACCGCCGTCTTTCCTTGAGAACCTCACACTCACGCCAGCTACATCCTTCTCTACGACCCATACCTACCCATGCAACCCCAAGGACGAACCCTACCGCACAGTACAACCACTCTCGCAAACAAATCTGCACCCAATTATCTCACCGTAAGAAATGCCCGGCATACACTACCCTCTCACAGCCTAACAAGCCAAACGATGTACTACCAGCACTCTCCTCGTACGGCTCAAGAGCCTCACTCAGTCAGCACTCACAACGGCAAAACGGCAACGGCCTCTGCATGGAGATGACATCTCCACCGCAGCACTCGGTAAGCGCCCTCCAAGGATCGCCCGCCTGTAGTCTTATACCGGTATGCATCTCTCTCACACCTTGTGCCACTGCCGGTTCCCCTCCCTCTCACGCTCTCTCTCTTATGATGTTCCGCCATTACTTCTCAAGAATAAAACCGATGTCGCTGTCCGCATAGCTCACCTCGCTCTCGCTACCTGATTGCACGTTGAGGAACCGCTGAACCACCTGCCCAGTGCTCCGCCCCTTCCCAGCCACCCGCCGATCACCACCGCCCCACCACCACGACGACCACTTCAGTCCTTCTCCGCATGCACGTAATCCACGAAAACAAACTGCTGCACCTGCGCCGCCGCCACGTCCGCCACCCAGCCCGCCACGCCGTACGCCGCCGCAGCAGCAGCGAACAGGCCCAACGGCCAACCGCCCTCCGCCGCCGCCACCGCTGCCGCCAGCGACCCTAGCGCGTCCGCGGCCGGCGGCGCCGTCGCCAGCGACGCCCCCAGCGCGCCGCTGCTAATACACATGCCCAGCCACACCACCGCCTGCGTCTGCTTCGCGCGTACGGACACCAGCTGCCACATGTCGTGCCGTGTACGGCAGTCGGGGCAGTGGCGGGTGTGCTGGTTGTAGCGGTCCAGCAGCTTCACGCGCTGCTCGGGGGTGGGGGCCTGTGCAAGGTGGGCGGGTCGCACAGCAGGTCAGGAGGATTGTCAGTAACGCAGACCCCGGGGATGCTTAACCCATCCAGCAAGTCTGACCCCATGCAAGCCCAACTCGATGCACAGTACAAGCAACCTGCATTTGTTACTGCATCTGTGGCGCCCGCATATCCGAAGGTGCTACCAAAAGAAGGAGCCCGCGTTGCTCCCCTGAACCCTTCCTACCCATCCACGCTCCACGTCAAGGCACACACGCTCACCTCCCCTGCCACGCCCACCAGCGGCCTGGACTCCACCTCCGCCCCCAGCAGCCCCCGCGCCGGCCCCCGCGCCCCCGCCCCCGCGCCAGCCTCCGTCCGCGGCCCGCCCAGCAGCTGCTGCTGCCTCGCCCGGAAGGGCCCCCCGCCCGCCGCCTCCTCCAGCCACCGCCTGCACGCCAGCACCATGGAGTCCGCCTGCGTGGGCAGGTGGTACACACGTGCCCACGTGCGGGCCCGGTCCGCCACGGACATGCTGCTGCTGCTGCTGCTGGTAGAGGGCGAGGTGGGTGTGCCTGCTGCTGATTCCCGTGAGGAGGCACCTTCCTGCTGCTGCTGCTGCTGCTGCTGCTGCTGCTGCTGCTGCTGACCGTGGCTTAGGCGCGCCTCCACGCTCCGGAGCAGCTCGTCCTGAGCGGTGCACAGCGCGAGCAGCGGGGGCGTGTGGGCGTGTGGGCAAGCGTGTCCTAACTGTAAGCACCCCTCCTACAGCTTCCAGCGCAAGCATGCGCAAGACATGCAGTCAGTGTGCCCTCCCGTATGGGTGAACCGCTGGCAATGGCACGCATTACTCCAACAGTACTGTGGCATTCTCGTTGGGCAGTAATGTACAAAGCGGCAGCCGTCGTGTCAGGGCTTACAGGCCTGTAGCCAACACGCCCGCATGCCTGTCAGGTGCCGTACACAGGTGCATGCATGCGGCTAATACACACCTGCGTGTGCAGGAAAACGGAGTCGCCGTCCAGGATGTTGTTCAGCATGCGGTGGCCCGTCACCACCGGGTCCAGGCTGCGGGCCGGCGGGAGGGGGGGAGGGGCAGCAGGAGAGCAGGAGGTTGGGGACGGCGTCTTTAGGTTGCAGAAGGACACAGCAAGGACGGTAAACCCACAAGACATACGTGAGTCATGCGGGGCTCTGCGGGGCTCATGCAGCTAATGGAAGGTGGGCAGTTGAGCATGGGGTGTTAACAACATTTGTCACTGACCGGCCTGCAGACATTCTACACAGCTTGATAACATGTGCTATTGTGCGCGTGTACTGCCCTATGATCGTTAATGCCACTTGCTACTGGGAGGGCGCCAGTGGCCCCGTCACTGACGGTGTCATGATAGGGTCACAACACCCAGCACTGTTGCACCCACATGGCTGAGGCGATGAAGGGCAGGGACTTGAGCGAGGGCGGCCCGGGCGGGCGTGGCGGCGGCGGGCCGCCCCCGGTGACCGACAGGAAGCGCGCGCGGCCGGGGGCCACGGGGGTGGCGAACAGCTCCACCAGCAGCGTGCCGCCCTGGGGGTGAAAGGGGTGGGGTGAATCAGGAGAGTGTGTTGGGGAGGTGTGTGTTGGTGTGTGTCTGTTGGGCTGCTGATAGGGTATGGTGGTGGTGAGCAGCTCCGGCGGCAGTGTGGCCGGTTGGGATGTGAGAGAGGCGTGCAGGCAGGTGCAGGCCAGGCGAGGAGGCGTCTGGTGCGGGTACGAGGCGCCCGATGCCGGAAGCTGAACGGTGCATGGCAAGGGGGATCCGCGCACGCGGCTGGTGATGCCGCCGGCCGCAGGAGACTCACGCTCGGCAGGCGGTAGGTGTAGAGCACCAGGTGGGGGGCGTGGAAGGTGAGCGTGGCGTCCTGCGCCACGTTGCCCAGGAAGTCGCACTCCACGGTGGGCGCCTGGCGGCCGGTGGCCCAGCGCTCGGGCAGGCCCTGCCGACCCATGGGTCCCTTGATGGCGGGGCTGGAGGCGGTTGTGGTGGTTGTGGTGGTGGTAGGAGGGGAGGGAGCGGACGAGGATGGGGGCGTGCTGGTGGCTGCCTTGGCTGCCTTGACTGCCTCCGAGGGCTGCATGGGCATGGACTTGCCGCCAGACCTGTGGGGTTAGGAGCGGGGGCAGCAGCATGCGGGACGTGCTGTGGTGTAGTGGTACCGTCTACCATGCGCTGCTGGAACTACGCGCAGGCCTGGCCGTGCGCGCACACATACGCCGAATGTTGAGCACCTTCACAGCAGCCCCGCCTTGTGGTGATGAACACACGCTTCCCACGACACCTGCACAGCAGCGCTGCCCTATGGAGGCTAAGACACATCCCGCACGCACGCACCTGGACAGCAGCCCCACCCCGTGGTGGCTGAAGGGCAGGTGCGCGGGGTCCAGCAGGTTCTCAAGCAGCACCTGGGGCGGGATATGGGCAGCAGTTTGTGTAATAGTTGGTGGCTAATACACATGGCCATGGCCTACGCCGCCAGCGCCAAGTTCGGGTGTGTAGGGCCCGTTGGGTCCTCCAAGGGACAGGTGGTTGTGCCTGCAGCGGGAGGCCAGCACGCACACATGAGTTGCTTCTCTGGCGAGTGCTGTAGTGATGTGGTGCCAGGAGCAAATCGGGCGGGGCGCCGCGCATGAGGCGCGACACGGGCCGCAACGCTGTGCCTGGGAGCACCACCTTCCCCGGCGGTGCGCTGTCCCGAAGCCGCGGCGGGCCCCTCTGCCACTTTCCGCCGCGTAGTCACAAAGGGTGACAGCGACCCACATGGTAGCACCACTGGTAGACCAGGGCTGCCCAACCGCAACTGTGATTGCTGGAATCTCCCGTGCACCGTACCACCGTTATCACCGCACCTCATAACTGTACGGCAGTTCCCGCATGAACCAGTTCAGCTTGGCGGGCGGCTTGGCCTTGTCGGCGCCGCTGCTGCCGCCAGCTTCCGCCGCCTTCGCGGCAGCTTCCAGGTCGTCCGCGCGCTCGCGCAGGCTGACGGAAACCACCTGGGGGGTGGCCGCCGCCTCCGCCGCCGCCCCCGGTGCATCGTCCGGCCACACCCACAGCAAACCAGCCTGGGAGGAGCAAGCACGCAGCAAGAGCAACAGCGTCAGCTGCATACCATCAGCACAGAGTAACAGCGGCTCGCAGGGGAATGCGCAAGTAGTTAGCATGTTAGATGTTACCTGTGCCCTCCCTTACAGTTCCTGGGATGCTTCCGCCGCACGTGCGTAAATGGTGCATTGGGGTTTCGTCGTGTTTGAAGACGAACTGATGCTCCATGCCACCAACGCCCAAACTCCACACGTTCTCAGCCCCAAGGGCGGTCAGTTCCCGCTAGGCCGCAGCCCCCAGACGGCTGGGATGCCCTGCAACGCCCGCAGTGTAACGCACGCACGCACGCACGCACGTTGGTGGCCACGGGGTAGGACGTGACGCAGGAGCGCGGGCTAGCGCACGCCGCCGCCTCCGCGCCGCCGTCCAGGGCCTGCGGGATGCGGGTGCAGGCGCCGCTGCCGGCGAAGCGCCAGCCGTGGTAGGAGCACGACAGCGTGCCATCAGCCTCCACTCGGCCCTCTGCGCGAGACAAGGGCAGTACAGCAGGAAGGTGTACTTAGGGAAGCTTGGAAGACTGGTTGGACTTTGGGGGATGCTAGGAGCACCCCAGTGTGCCGTCAGTCTTCAAGCGTTACTGTTGTGCACGAGCGGAGGGCCCAAGGAAGGCTCGCTGGTCGGAAGGTACTGCGTGCGAACACCCTGACCCGTACGGCAGAGGGGTGCACCACTGCTGGTGGCAGCAGACGACTGAGGAGCGCGTGCCACCAGCCCCCGCCCCGCCGGCCGCCCGGCACCTGCACACCAGCCCCCGCCCGCAGACCCCCGCCCTCTGCCCCACCCGACAGGGGCGCCAGGCGGTGCGGGCACTGGTCCTTGAACACGCGCCAGCTGCCGCTGCCGTCGCGCCACACCACCAGCGGCATGCCCAGCAGCATGATGGGGTTGGGCCGGTCGGGCAGCAGGTAGTGCTCCGGGATGAGCGGCCACCAGTGCCTGCGGGTGCGGGTGCGGGTGCGGGTGCGGTATGTGTGTTGGCGTTGCAGGCGTTGCAGCCGTTGCTGGTGGCGCCATGCGTTCTGCGAGTCCCCACCCGGAAGGTGCAGAAGGTAAGGCCGTGAGCTGATCATTCCTGGAGTGGCGGCGGCCGCTGTGCCCCACATTTGCACGTATGCGACTGCTCGCTTCGAGTATGTAGCACGGGGTCGCATGGATTGGCTTCCGGCCAGGCGATGCAGTACGGAAGGCGTGGCGAGCTACGAGGGATGGGCCCTCAGCCTCGCAACGTGGATGCTTACGCCACAGCTGCTGATCCTGACTTCAGCCGCGTGTAGGGGCGGTCAATATGATACAGTACACCCGTACTTGGCAGCCCGCTGGGGGCTCAGGCCCCACCTGGTCCATTCGAACGGAGCAGAGCCCTGCTCCCCGGTCGCGGGGTTGCTGGCTACCTCCTGCGGAGCCCCACTCCCCGCGGTTGCAGGCGGCGCGGTGACCACGTTCACGGCCGCTGGTGCTGAGTAGATACTGGTCAGGGGCGTCGGGCGGTGGCGGGCGGCGGCGCGGGCCCGAGGGGCACACGCCGCACGCCTGTGGCACACGTGTAAGGGCGGGGCAGGCTGACGGTTGGGACCACGCACACAGTCGTTCGTGCGTCGACAGCCAAAGCGCCCGTGGCCCGATGGGACGCTTCTTTTGCATCACACTTCTAATTGCAGCTCTGTTGGTCGGTGTTGCCAGCGGGCGTTCGGCTGTGGCCGAGGCCCGACCTACTACGACCGGGTGCACAACACCGCTCCCCGCCGACTGCTCTCCAGGACACAGACCTGCTACAGAAAGCTCCACATGATCCGATTGTTGTTGTTGCGGCCCGGCCTTGCCCCGAAGCGCATGGCCGCGCGGCACGTTCCGCGCGTTGTGGCAACGCGCCCGCGTGCATTAGGATGACCGTCCTATTTATTAAAAGTTGAGAGTATCAGTTGAACAAGTTGCTCATGACTTATTTGCCGATGAATGGCTCAACGGGGGCCGAGGGCTCGGGACCAGAGAGGCTTGGGGCAACCAGAGTCGCACACTTTCTGCATGCGCATGAGCGCACAAGGCGCCGCGTGGCCACGTCACTGTGCCGGTAGCTCAGAATGATGTTGACAGTTAGCAATTAGATAAACAAGTAACGCGAGTATGCAAGTTGAGGAAGCCCTTCGTCGTCTTGGGCTCGTCCGGACCCAGGTCGGCCTTGCGCGCCGCTAGCATGCCTTGTTACTTACTAGATTCAATGTATGTACCTAGCAGCTGCTGCGTTAGGTCCAGACAGCGGCGCACTTGACACCGGCACCTGTCTCCCACCACCCTCGAACCGACCGTCTCTCCCCTGCGCTTATGACGGTGTGTGCAGGATGGCGCTCTTCCATCACCGGAGCAGATCCGGCGCGCTTTCAAGCAGCAAGCGCTGATATGGTAAGCCATGGAGCCGCAATGGCACAGAGCAGGCCACATTACTCTCTGCGCAATGCCCTAGGTCTGCCGGAGCAGGTCCCTTAAGCCCGTCGCGCGCGTATCACCGGTTCGTTGCATGTATGATGGGAACGGTACCGTTAAGCCTCCCGGGTAGCATACCACGGCATGCAGTCGATAGCCATGCCACGCATCTTGTGACTCCTTTCTGCTGCAGGCACCCAGACAAGCTGAGTCGGCGTCAAGCCGCAGACACCACCACATCACTAGGCCCGGACGCGGACCCTGCGCCCTTGCAAGGACAGCACACAGTCCTGCACCCGCCGCCGGATGGCAGCACATGGGGGCCAAGCTCAGCAGGCGGTGTGGACCCCGGCCTGGCCGCAGGACAGGAGGCCGGTGCGTCACCGGAGCAGCAGCAACAGCAGCACATCCCTCATGCTAATCGGCACCAGAAGCAGCAGCAGCAGCACTTCTCTGACAAAGTTCACGGGGACCAGAACCAGCAGCACCAACAGGAGCAGCACCAGCATCAGGGCGCCGGCGCCACGTGGCCAGGAGGCACGGGCCCTGACAGCGATCCAGGGGAGACCTTCAAGCGGCTGGCGGCGGCGTGCCACGTGCTGCTGCAGCAGCGGCGCAAGGAGCAGCAACAGCAAGGTCAGGCGGGCGTTGGTGGGCTCCAGCAAGGGCAGGGGCAGGAGCAGGAGGAGCGGGAGGAGGCGTGGCTGGTGGACAGCCTGTCTGCGGAGCTGCTGCTGCAGGAGGCGGCGAGGCTGCGGCTGTCGGACTTCGACATGATCTTCCTGTGGGTCGGGCGGGGGGTCGGGAGGGATGGGGGTCTGGGGAGGGGTCACGGGATGGGCAAGGGGCATGGTGTTTTACGGGTCGGGGCGGTAGTGTGGATTGGGGTGAAGTGGGGTGCTGGTGGCACGAGGGAGCGAGGCGCCTTTCAATACACATGGGCCTATGTAGCCCAGGCCGTTTGCAATTACAATAACGTGACTACAGCGTTGTACAGCCGAGCAGCAAGCAGCTCTTGTTGTAAGCAGGGGCTGTTACCAAGGCGCCGACTTGCGGCGCCAACGGAAGAAGGTTTACGGGCAAGCAAACAAGCGAGCGCTGGCGCTTTTTATGGGGTTTATCGCAGGCACATGCGCGCTGCGGCCCTGCGGGGTGACCTGGCGACGGAGGTGGAGGGGTCAGGCGCAGGCGCGGTGCTGGGCGTGTGGCCGGACGCGGTGCAGTCCATCGACGACATCTTGCGGCGGATACGCATACGGCTGGAGCGGCGCAGGCAGCGGCAAGGTGAAACTTGTGGTGCGGGGCAGGGCAGGGGCAAGGCATGTGCTGCACTGACCAGGGGCGCGAACCGGTGTTCAGCTTGCGGCGGGGGAAGTCGGTGGGCCGAGGGCATATGTACTAAACGCGTCACACGCTTGAGTTGCTTGCCCACCGACAACCTGTTTGTCGGCCTGGATCACACGCCCTAATGCTCTATCATTTTCCTCGCAGGCATACCGTCCTCCGCTACCTCCCGAGCAGCTGCTAGCAGCTTTCGTGGGCCGGCGGCCTCCAAGTGGGCCCTCCTGTACGACTTCGTTGCGGACATGGTGGCGGCGCCGCCGGACAGTGACCAGCAGCAGCAGCAGCAGCAGCAGCAGCAGGAGGGGCATGGCAGTGGTAACAGCAACGGCAATACGGAAGGGTGCACAGAAGGAACATGGGGCAAGCAGCAGCAGCGGGACATGGGGCTGCACGTCGGCATGGCTGGCGGCGGAGGGGTGCCGGTGCGCAAGCGCGGCCCGCTACCGCGCGGGTTCTACCTGACCTGGCTCCGGCGGTTGGTGGTTGCTCGGATAGTGTGGGGGTTTATAAGGCGCTAAGCAACCGGTGCGTGGTGATGGAGCTGAGGTGCCGGGGGGGCGCGTAGAGAGGGGCGCAGGGCCATGCTGGCCTGAGGGTGCAGGGAGTGATCAAGCCGGGCAGGTGACTGGCGCTCGTAACTCTTACCTGGCCGTACTGAAGGGCACCTGCGGGTCCACTCGTACACGGGATGACATGTGTTACAGGCTGTTGGCTAGGGCGTCACGGAGCTTGGTGGTGGTGATGGTGGTACCGGGTTACGCCGAACCTCGCGAGCTGCACATACGTAGGTGCACGCATCCTACGTGCTGTATGTGCGGAGTGGACTCTCTGTAAGTGCCCAGTGATGCTTCAAGCGCCTTCCGCCGCACATATTCCTGGCCAATGCAGGCCGTGCGGCCAACACGTGCAATCAAGACCTGGTCCAGGGCACGAGTGCAGTGTAGAAGCCCATGGGACCAAGGGGGAAGGGGCACATCGCACATGACATCGTTGCTAATGCATAGCCGTACAAATGCCGGGGGTCCGTTGGGGAGGAGCTTGCCCATACCATGTAACGGCATGCAGCGATTGGCCTTTGCAGCGAACTGCAACCGAGGCATTGGCGTGCATACCTGATGAGGAGGTGCCAGCGTGGGTGCCTTGGCACAGGACGGAGGAGCACCACCGGCTGTACATCTTATAACTCGAGCTGAGCTCTGTCCTTATAGTGGAGAGAAAAACCTGAGCAATGCAGAAGCTGCTCTGCCTATCGCGACTTGTTTGTCGCACAGCACGCAAATCATGACGTCCCATCAGAAACTTACCCATTTGGGTGCAAGCGCGATATGATAATTGTTCGCCATTGGCACTTACTCCAGCGTGTAGCTCTAACGTTGTAGGCTAGCACATATGAAGCTCATACCAACTGCCTCGCAAGCCAGGGACTAAGTTGCGCTGGCCCGTAGCCGGAACTGGCAAACTGCTAAGATCATTGGCTTGAAATTCAGCAGCAGCAAGGAGGCTGCCGGCCCAAAAGGTCAATGAATATGGCCGGTCACTGCAGCTCAACCCCTCTGCTTCCCAGCCGCCGGAACTTGGCATCTATATTCTTGTTAGCATCCGAGGCCAAAAACGTATTGGAGCTGTGCTCAGCTTTGGAGCATTGTCGGACGCCTGGGACTCCCGCGCAATTCGGCGCGGGGATTGTGCTCGTGCGCGGCAAGGAGCAACATGCAGTTGCTCGTGTTGCCTTGACCGCTGGTAAGGACTGGTAGTACATGTCTTACTTAACAGCGCGCCATGGAAGGCGCTGGGACGTGGGAGGGCCTTCCACACGGGACACTGCTTGATACATCCACGCAGAACGGTTGTGTATTTGGGGCGAAGGTAGACGGAAGCCGTTATAACGGTAGTGTAGGTAACAACGACGCGGCGTGGCCCAACCTTGACCCCTCCCTCAATGTCTGCACACTGGCTGCAGACGGGGATAGGCTGCTGGTGGCCTTGCCGCATGACGCCACAGCAACTCAGTCCGTGCCGCTATCGTCCGTGTTGGACAGCTTCCCCACCCCTGAGCAGTGGACCCATGTAGAGGCGGAGGCATGCGGCCGGGCGCTGCGGGGCGAGGCGCCTCCCCTGACGCTGCAGCAGGTGCGTGCAGCAGCTAGCTACTACACATGCAACGTCACGGCCGGTAACCGGCCTCGTGGCCGGCGCGCACTGGTTGCCTTCCTCCACACGAACAATACAACACAGCGCCAAGGTACGCGCACTCATGCAATCACCATGTCGGCATTATACAGGGCCCCAAACCGTGCACCCTCCCGTCCTTCTGGCCTGGTTCCGTGACACTCCCCCTCCCCGTTCCGCCCTAACCCTGGACCTGGGCCCAGGTCCGCGACACCTGCGTGCGGTTGGCGGGGCTGCAGCGCTGCCTCATGCTAGTCATGCAGGCAGCAGCAGCATCTCCTACATCAGCCGGTGCAGGCACAGCAGCAGCAGCACAACCGGCCGGTAGCTGCCCCTCCCTGCGCATGTCTCCCCGCGAGCTGGAGTCCTTCCTGCGAGCTAACCCAAAACTGCAGCAGCAGGTGACGCAGCTGCTGCAGCACCCAGAGGTGGACGAGCCCGCCTGGCGGGAGCTGCAGGCGGGGCTGGAGCCGTGGGACCTGGAAGCTGCCAGGAAACTGGCAGGGCCGGAGTTTGACCGGGGGCTGCCGCACGGTCAACGCGTAGACACAGCCCGGCAAGGGCAGGAGCCGGCCCAACAGCAGGGGCAGCGACAGGGCCAGGGGGGACGGAGCAAGAGGCCGCCGGAGGTGCATGCGGTTGCTAATGGAGTTGGGCTGGGCGGGAGTGGAGGCGAGGGGCCGGCGGCTGCGCTGGCGCCGGACACGCCCGCCGTGGCGCACGACAGGGGCACGGCCGACTGGGGTGCAGGCACCACGGCCGCCCACAGTGGGGGGTCGGTCGGTAGGGGGGCATCGGCAGGGGGTGCGCAAGGCGCAGGGGGAGCTGCTGCGGCAAGGGAACAAGCCAACGGCAACGGAGCTGTGGGCACAACAGTGCCTGGCCCTGGCAGCCAGAGGGGCAGCGGTGCGGCTGGTGAGGCTGAAGCGGCGGTAGCAGCCGCGGCGGGCACAGCTGTGGGTCGCAAGGAAGCGGAGCGGAGGACCGCATTGCGGGAGGACAGGGGCTCAGGGGGAGGCAGAGAGCGGTTGGAAGGTGACGGCCGGCGCCGTGGGGACAGCCGGGAGCGGCCAAGGGAACAGGAGCGCAGCCAGGGGCGGGAGCGGGAGCGGGAGCCTAAGCGCGATGGGATGGGGGGGCAGGAGGGGTTGCCGGGGCGTGCCAGTACGGACGGCAGGGGGGATAAGGAGGCTGGGAAAGAGAAGCGGGAGAGGGAGGCTGGGAAAGAGAAGCGGGAGAGGGAGGCTGGGAAAGAGAAGCGGGAGAGGGAGGCTGGGAAAGAGAAGCGGGAGAGGGAGGCTGGGAAAGAGAAGCGGGAGAGGGAGGCTGGGAAAGAGAAGCGGGAGAG